>OCAS01000038.1_pt1 | contig 156148 bp, 175 predicted proteins | sample 1550751 | NCBI WGS metagenome assembly OCAS01 (sample SAMEA2580301, study PRJEB22360) | human gut metagenome | biome: human gut; feature: human-associated habitat; material: faeces | place: Denmark | collected 2008/2010
AACGGAGTATGGCGTAGCTTGGTAGCGCGCTCGGCTGGGGGCCGAGAGGTCGCAGGTTCAAATCCTGTTGCCCCGATTCTATAAAAGCATCGGCAGTTTTCTGTCGATGCTTTTTGACTATCATTTTCTTTTCAGTACCTCAATTTTCTTACGCTGTCTCTCCCCCAGTTACCCGCCTGATATGAATCGCAAGAAACCCGATTTCTTCTTTCGCAAGAACCACCCTCAGCTCCTGTTCCAGTTTTTTCAAAATCTGCTCAGCCAGCGCGTATTCGAATGGAAACTGCTCTTTTGCGTATGCTTCCAGATCAAGATCCGTGCGTTCTCCCTTTCTTGCCCGGGCCAGCATATAGCGGACATGACTCATCAGCCGGTTGTAACCGAGAGAGCCATAAGGAAGCTTCTTTCCGGCTCCTTCCTCGATCATGGTCATGCAGACGCCCACCAGACGGGCTGTTTCCAGAGAATCAGCCACATTTTCCTGCGCCAGTCCGGCGTGGATATGCAGGGCGATGAAGCCGGCTTCATCCTCTCCAAGGGCGGTTCCCGTCATCTTTTTTAAGATTTCACATCCTTTTCTGGCTGCTTCGTACTCATCTCCAAATAAGGCTGCAATATCATGCTGAAACGGATTGGGAATTTCTTTCTTCTCTCTGGCCCGTGCTGCTGCCATAGCAATGTGATCTGCCATTGGGATCAGAATATCATGCTGCAGCGGTCCCATCGCCGCTTCTGCCATCTCTATGATTTTTCCGGCTGCTTCGATATAAATCGGATCAATGCCGTTTACACGGATCAGCGCCGGCGTTTTTTCGCTCACAAGTTCATAACGGCGTCCCTTAGGAAGTTCTGCCATCCGCTCTCCCATACGATGTCCGAAGCCGACCCCGTTTCCCAGAAGAATCTGCTCCTGACCGTTGGCATCATCCAGCACCAGAATCCCGTTATTGTTCAATACTTTGATTACCCGATACATAAAAATACCTCCTGCATCTTATGCCTGTCCTGTTATTATACACGACAACCTTAGGATGCAGAAAGTACTTTTTGTTTCGTATGATAAATACTCCCTAAGTTTTTATCTTACTTTCTTATCTGACCAATCAGCTCTAGCCGTTTTACCTGCTTTTCTCCTTCTAAGCTTAAGCTTTCTCCCTCTGTCAGTCCTGTAAAAATAACGATACAGGCGTCACTCACTGCATGTTCCCGGATATAAGCCGGGTCAAATTCCATGAGTTTTTCGCCTTTTTTAATTTTCTGTCCATCACTTACAAATACCGTGAAGCCTTCCCCATTCAGTTTCACAGTATCTACACCGATATGGAGCAGATATTCCGTCCCATCCGCTGCCTTCAGGCCAATCGCATGTTTGCTCGGAAATACAAACATAACCTCGCCATCTTCCGGTGCCACAACAGTTCCATTCTCCGGCATAACCAGGTAGCCGTCTCCCATGGCTTTGCTGGCAAATGCCTCATCCGGTGCCTCCGTGATTGGCTTTAATACGCCCTGGAACGGAGAGTAAAGTTTGTGGACGTTTTCTGCGATGTTCTTGCTCTCTGCCAGATTCACAGATGCTTCGGTTTCCGCAGTCACTTTGGTGCCCATATTCTCTGCACCATCTGTAGTTTCTGCGGTATCCTCCTCATGCTCCTCTGCCAGATAAGCTTCCAGCTCGGATTTGATCACAGTCACCTGCGGTCCGTAAATAATCTGGATTCCCTGCCCTTTTACGATCACGCCTACCGCGCCGGTCGACTTCAACAGCTTTTCATCAACCAGCGACGAGTCTGCGATAGAGCAGCGGAGTCGTGTCGCGCAGCAGTCCACGGAAGTGATATTGTTTCTTCCTCCCATACCCATTGCAATGGCTGCACTCCGGCTGTCTTTACTGTTTTCTGCCTGGCTGCCGCTTTCTCCCTCTTTCGCTTCAGTCCTGCGGGCATTCACATCAGCCTTCGTGTAGAGCTTCGTCTCCTCGTCATCGTCCTCACGTCCCGGTGTTTTCAAATCAAATTTTTTAATCAGAAAACTGAACAAAACGTAATACAGAAGGAAATACACAATTCCTGCCGGAATAATGCGAAGCCAGCTGGTTTTCGCATTGCCCTGAAGCACACCGAAAATCACCAGATCCAGAAGACCACCGGAAAATGTAAGGCCCACTGCAATGTTCAAAATATGCGCAACCATATAGGCACTTCCGGCCAGAATCACCTGAACTGCAAACAGCATTGGTGCTACAAACAGGAAAGAGAACTCAATTGGCTCTGTAATTCCAGTAAACATGCAGGCCAGCGCCGCACTTAAAAGCAGACCTCCTGCTGCCTTTTTCTTTTCCGGTTTAGCGCACCGGTACATGGCCAGCGCCGCACCCGGAAGTCCAAAAATCATAAAAATAAACTCACCGGAAAAATACCGGGTAGCATCCGCGCTGAAATGCGTCACATCTGACGAAGCAAGCTGCGCAAAGAAAATGTTCTGGCCGCCCTGAATCAGATTTCCATCCACCATCATGGTGCCGCCTACCGCAGTCTGCCAGAAAGGCATATAAAACACATGATGCAGACCGAACGGGATCAGCGCACGCTTAATGATACCAAAAATCAGGGTTCCGAAATAACCGGTTCCTGTAACCAGACCGCCCAGCGCGAAAATGCCATTCTGGACAGCCGGCCAGATAAAGTACATCAGAATACCGATACCAACGTAAGTAACGGTAGAAATAATCGGTACAAAACGGGAGCCGCCAAAAAATGACAGCGCGTTTGGCAATTCAATCTTATAAAACCGGTTGTGGAGTGCTGCCACACCAAGTCCCACAAGAATACCGCCAAATACACCCATCTGCAGGGTCTGAATACCGCAGACGCTGGCAATGGTTCCCTCAAGCACATCCGGCGCAATTGTTCCGTCCGCTAAGACTTTTCCTGCTAATAAAAGCACTGCGTTGATTGATGCATGCATCACAAAAAAAGAAATCATAGCCGAAAGTGCCGCAACCTCTTTTTCCGCCTTCGCCATGCCAATGGCAACACCCACTGCAAAGATGATCGGCAGATTATCAAAAATGACGTTTCCTGCCTTGCTCATGATCATAAGCAGTGCATGCAGGACGGTTCCATTACCAAGAATCCCCTGTAAGCCATAGGTTGCAATGGTAGTCTCATTGGTAAAGGAACTTCCAATCCCCAGCAGGAGACCAGCAACTGGAAGCACCGCAATCGGAAGCATGAAGCTGCGTCCTACTCGCTGAAGCACCCCAAAAATCTTTTCTTTCATGTTCTTTCTCCTTTTTTTCTGAATATTCAGGTGTGTCTTTCTGACAGTTTTCACATCTCCCGAAAATTCTTTTCTGTAAACGCACAAACTTCTTTCCATTTTATATATTTCACCTGTGCAGAAAAGAAACCTGCTCCTATCAGCATACCCAAAACAGTCCGTTTCAGTCGCTTCTGGGAAGTGTAGTTTTATTTGGAAAATGAAAAAGGCATCAACCAAAAGGACATCTCTTCGATGCCCTTTCGGTTAATGCCTGCTTTACCAGTAACACGCCCAAATCTCGATTGTGTTATTAGTATAGTATGGAATGACAGATCTGTCAACTATTTACGACGCACATCAGTGGCATCGAAATTTCCCATAACTCAGCTGCATCCGCACCCGGAATTGCAGCCATCTCCCGGCCGCCCCGGACCTCCAGGTCCGCCCGGTCTGCGGTCATCGTCCCGTCCTTCCCGGAATCCATCACGGAAACCGGCATCATAGCCTTCACGGAATCCGTTACGGAATGCTTCCCGGTTATTCCTGTTCCATCCGCAGGAACCGCCACATCCCCAGTTATTCCAGCCCCAGCCGCCGCAGTTATTACCGAAGCCGCCACAATTGTTACCACAACCATTCCAGCTACACATATCGAAATCTCCTTTTTTGCTGTTTGTACTGTATCTTATGAGCAAATGCAGACAAGGGTGACAACCCTGCTTTCTGTCATATGATAGATTCCAATGCACCGCTGTTTCTGCTTTCACATAAGATGGTACTAGAAACTCTGGAAAGGATTTATGATCATGGAATATTCCAATAACCGATGCGGCTGTATGCAGAGACCACAACTGCCGGAACCGCCGCATATCAATACAGGGAACTCCTGCGGATGTGCAGTCCAGCGTCCCATGCAGCCGGATATGCTGCGCCAGCAGATGCCTGCACAAAGCAGGAACTCTGCTTCGCCAGCAGAACGCCCATCCTGTTCGCTCAGACAGCCAAATTGCGAAACTACACAAAGAGACTGCTTAAGTGACATGTCCGTTGCCATGGCTTATGTCCCCATGCAGCGCTGGAACCAGGTGTATGATATGAGCCGCGGACTTACCCGGGGAACCATTTTCCCGGAACTGGATTTGCCGTTTGTGATGGGGAGGTGCCGATGATGTGTGGATGCGACGACAAACTCCTGCAGGCTGTATATGAAACAGGCTTTGCTCTGGATGAGGCAACTCTGTATCTAGACACTCATCCAAACTGCTCAATGGCCATGCAGTATTTTCAGAACGCCCGGCGCATGAACCGCCAGGCTATGAAGGCGTATGAAGAAGTAAATGGACCACTCCAGGTCGCTGATGCCGATTCCAATAACTGGAACTGGATCAACGGCCCATGGCCCTGGGAAGGAGGAATGCGCTGATGTGGAGATATGAAAAACGACTACAGTATCCGGTAAAGATTTCACAGCCGAATCCAAAGATGGCTCAGTTTATCATGAGCCAGTATGGTGGGCCGGACGGCGAGATGGGCGCATCTATGCGCTATTTATCCCAGAGATATGCCATGCCTTATGACATAGCGAAAGCTTCCCTGACCGATATCGGAACCGAGGAACTGGCACATTTGGAGATAGTGGCAGCCATCGTTCACCAGCTTACCCGCAACTTAACCCCGCAGGAAATCGAAGATTCCGGATTCGGCCCTTATTATATTGACCACACTACCGGAATCTGGCCTCAGGCCGCAGGCGGCGTTCCGTTTAATGCCTGTGAATTCCAATCTAAGGGCGATCCAATCACGGATTTATTCGAGGATCTCGCTGCCGAACAGAAAGCCCGGAGCACTTACGACAACATTCTCCGCGTCGTAAAAGATCCGGAAGTCTGCGATCCAATCCGCTATCTGCGGGCAAGGGAAGTTGTGCATTTCCAGCGTTTTGGAGAAACATTGCGACATGTGCAGGATCAGCTTAACAGCAAGAACTTCTATGCCTTTAACCCGGCATTTGATCCAGGCCGGAAGACAAAAAATTCTGGAAATAATTAATACCATCCTATAAAACAAAACCGGGAAGCCCATTTGATCATTTATCAATTGCGCTTCCCGGTTTATCTTTCCATCAATATTCTGGTTATGATTGTAATTAGATGGTTTGAGCTGATAATTCTTTTAACACGTCACAAAGCAGTTCAAAACCGGCCTGTATATCCGATACAGCGGTAGCTTCTGCCGGATTATGGCTGATGCCTGCGATACTCGGCACGAAGATCATCGCGGTCGGGAAATGCTTTCCGAATACCATCGAGTCGTGTCCGGCACCGCTGTTCATATGCTTATACGCGAGATGTTTCTCTTCACAGTGCTGCTCGATCACCTGAATCACGTTCGGATCCATTTTCGCCGACTTCAACCAGTGGTTCTGTCCAAGCCGGAGCTTAAAACCCTTGCTTTCGATGGATTCCAGCGCGTGCTTCAGAATTGCTTCATCATGAAGCAGTTCCTCTTCACTGCCATCGCGCATATCAATGCGCAGATTTACCCGATCTGCAATGACATTCTGCATTCCAGGAAATACCTGTATCGCGCCATAGGTAAGGGTGGCTGAAGGGGCCTCCGCCATCATCTGACGGGTAGACTCTGTTATAAATTCCGCAGCAGCTACCACAGGATCGTGCCGTAAAGGCATCGAGGTGGTACCTGCATGGTTCTGGCTTCCATGAATGGTTAGCTCATAATTGACGATACCGACGATACTGTCCACAATACCGATCTGCTTCTGCTCGCTTTCAAGTACCGGTCCCTGTTCGATATGCAGCTCTACGATCGCTCGAATATCGTCACGTTTCACGCTTTTCAGCGCTTCCGGCTGATATCCGGCAGATAACAGTGCTTCACGAAGTGTGACACCATCACAGCCGACCTCCTCGAGATCCTCTTCTTTCAGCGTGCCACAGATCGCACGGCTGCCCTGACAGCCGGTAGAGAAACGACTGCCCTCTTCCTCCATCAGACCAACCACTTCCAGGCTGTGTTTCGGAACGAAGCCAGACTGTTTGAGATATCCCAGCGCTGCCACACCGGTCACAACGCCCAGTGCGCCATCATATTTTCCACCGTTCTTTACGGTATCCAGGTGGGATCCCGTCAGTACGGTTCCAGGCTCTGTCCCCGGAAGCCGCCCATACACATTACCGATCGCGTCCTCTCTGTATTCAAGCCCCAGATTTTCGATCCACTCACGCAGGATGTTTTTCGCGATTTTGTCTTCCGGAGTATACGCTGCACGCCAGATCTCTCCGTTGATGCGCGTCGTATCGGCCAGCTGGCACAGCATTTCTTCGATTATTACTCCCGCTTCGTTTTTCATCATAAATGTCACCTCATTTCATAGTTTGTTTTCTTACAATATTCTCCGTATTCTTCTCCTGCGCGACCTCCCGTTGCGTATAACCAGGTATGGCATGAAATCTCCTTTCTGTATAAGACAATTGTAATACATATTATATACATACGCGATTGTTTTGTAAAATGTAAAACCGGGCAGCCCATTTGGATCTGCCCGGAATTTTTTAGTTTTCCTTTTCCAGTTTTGAATAACAATATTTAATAATATCTTTTCTTGTAACCATCCCGATGAAGAACCCCCGGTCATCTACTACCGGAACAAAGTTCTGGTTCAGAGCCCGGTCGATCAGGTCTTCCATTTTACATTCTACGGAAACCGGTTTGTAGTCCACACGCCGCAGGATCGATGCGACAGGCGCATTTTCTGCTTCTTTGAAGTTCATCTGGTATTCTTTCCGGATTCCCCAGAGCAGGTCTCCTTCCGTAATGGTTCCGACGTAGGTGCCGTCTTTTGAGAGCAGCGGGATGGTGGAATAGCGGAAGCATTCCATCTTGTCCAGTGCCTGGCGCACCGTGTCATCTTCGTAAATGTGAGCTACCTCGCTCTTTGGAGTCAGAAAAAACAGGATATTCATAGTTCACCTCAAATTGTATTTTTCGCAGCACTGCGGCCCGGCGAATGGAGCAGGCGCAGTTGCCTTTCATCTTATGCCAGAAGCATACCATACAATTTCGACCATTCTATGAACAAATTATAAAAACTTTCTTACTCCAGGTAATCTAACGGATCTACCGTCTTCTCTCCGTGGCGCATTTCCAGGAAGAGGTTACTTCCCTCGATAGTATAATATTTGGTTGGTTCTGCCACATAGCCCAGAAGCTGTCCGGCTTCCAGATATTCTCCCTGCACGGCGGTGATTTCTTTTAACTGGCCGCAGGTAACTGTGTAATCATTTCCAAGGTCCAGGACCAGATAATCACCAATCTCCTCATTGTTTCCTGCTTCCAGTACCCTTGCGGCAGCCGGAGCATACACCGGGGTGCTGACCTCACTCTGGATGACCAGGCCCGGATTGCATTTGTACTGTTCCAGGGTTGGAAAATAGATGGTGGAATCCATGCTGTAATCCAGCAGGACATTCCCTCTTGCCGGCCACAGCATCTTGCTGGTATCAGCAAAGTTTAATACCAGCGCGGTGGCGGCACTTCCGCCTGCACCGGCCTCTCTCACGGCCGGATCTGCCCCGTCATCCTTTGTACCATTTGCTGCAAGTCCGGTATTCTGACCGTTTCCGGTTTCCGGTCCTGCTTCCTCTGCAATGTGTCCCTGCTCGGCGGCTGCATTGTCCTGATTAGACGCTGCTTCAGCCAGAAGCTGCTCCTCCTGTGTGATTTCGGATCCGGAATTCTCCGTATTGGAATTTCCTGCAACCGGCGCCTGATCTTTTGCTTCCTCTGCAAAATATTCATCCTGCCCCTGCATATCCACATATGGTTTCTGTTCCTGTCCGTTTCCTCTTCGAATCGTAACGACGCCTGCTGCGGCAACCATAGTCAGCAGGCCCAGCACCAACATGACCAGGAATAATTTATCCCGGAACATTTGATTCATTTTTTCTTTCACCGTTTATCACCTCGGTAGTAGTTTTGCCAAAGTGCTTTTTCTTATTCAGTCATCAGTGATATATTTTTATAATAATAGTTCAAAATGTCGGAATAGCTCCATCCTTCCTCTGCCATGGCCTGGGCACCATTCTGACTGAGGCCGTAACCGTGGCCGCGGCCTTTCACTGTAACCGTGATCGTCCCTGATGTTCTGGTGTCGATGGTAAAGCAGGAAGAGGGCAGATCAAGCGCATACTGGACATCATCACCGGTATAGGTACGCGGACCGATCTTGATCTGCAGCACATATCCGGCATCGTCCCGCTTTACGATCTGGATTTCTGAGGAAATACGGCCTGGATCCAGAGAGGGAGCGTCACTTAAATTTTTGATGCGCTGCGCAAATTCCGATAAGCTAAAGGATACTTCCGACACTCCGGCCGCAACCTCCTTTGCTGCTCCGGCTCCTGTTCTGGTTTCCAACTCGCTCCCCTGCTGCTCCTGTGATGTTTTGTTTCCATCGTTTCCCACGACATCCCATTTACTCTCCACCGACTGCAGATACGGATAGTCTGCCTCCCCGGTCCGCGTCCGCCCGGCGCTGCGCTCATGAAACAATGGGAGAATATAACGGTCCTCATATTTCATAACCACTCCTGCCGTGGTTTCTGCTGCCTGCCTGCACTGCTCCAGGCGTTTTGCCAGTTCTTCCTTCTGATGCACGGTCAGTGTATTCCCTGCCCGAGCAGTGTCATCTCCCAGATAATCAAGATCCAGTTCTTCCTCCTGTATTTCCTCCCGCTCCCCCATCTGACGGTATATGTAGGTGCGGGCAATGACTGCCTGGCACTTCAGCGCTTCCATCCCCATTTCCGGACCGGTCTGGCAGACCATAACGCCCGGAAGATAATCTTCCACCGAAAGATAGGTGCGGACACCGTAGCGTTCCAGAATGATGCGGCGGGAATATGCCTCTCCATCCCCCTGATCCGCGCTGTGGGAATTTCCATTCCATCCCGCTGTTTTCCCACTGTCCTGGCTGTCTCCGTTCGAATCCCAGCCTGTCGTCTGCCCGGATACGCTCCGCTCGACTTCTGTCTGCCCGTATCCATCCAACACGCTTTCTCCACTCACAACACTTCCATTTTCCTCTTTCACTGTTCCCCCGGCCTGTCCCGCCGCATGCATACAAAAAAGTGAAAACATCCAGGAGGCCACAAACACCACTACAGCCACGATCCCGATTTTGCGCATAAAAAATCCCTCCGTCAGTTTAATCTACGGAGGGATTTCTAATTTTATTCCTGAAATATTCTACGCATGAACCATGGGCTTTTTCTGGTCCTGCATGCGTTTTGTTCCGTCAGGCTATTACAGTTCAACCTTCACCTTATCCAGATGCCAGATATCTTTTACGTACTCCTCGATGGTGCGGTCAGAGCTGAACTTACCGCTGCATGCGGTGTTGAGCATAGCTGCCTTTGCCCACCACTGCTCGTCACGGTATGCTTCATCTACACGTTTCTGCGCGTCTGCATACATCCGGAAATCCTTCAGGATAAAGTAGGTGTCAGCGCGGTCACTGCTTAAGGTGTTCAGCAGAGAGTTATAGATATCGCGGAACAGCTCCGGATCATATGGTGCATAGTAGCCGTTGATGAGCTGCATCAGCACGCGGCGGATATCCTGGTCATTGTTGAAGATCTGCATCGGATCATAGCTGTGGTCATGCTCCATGCGGATGATATCATCGGAGGACGTACCGAAGATGAACGCGTTTTCTGCGCCAACCTCTTCCACGATCTCCACGTTCGCGCCGTCCATGGTTCCCACAGTCAGTGCGCCATTTAACATAAACTTCATGTTTCCGGTACCGGATGCCTCTTTACTTGCGGTAGAGATCTGCTCACTGACATCAGCTGCCGCGAAGATGATCTCTGCATTGGATACACGATAGTCTTCAATGAAGACAACCTTCAGCTTTCCGTTAATAGACTTATCGTTGTTGATCACATCTGCAACGGAGTTGATCAGCTTGATCGTCAGTTTCGCACGCTTATATCCTGCTGCTGCCTTAGCACCGAAGATGAAGGTTCTCGGAACCATATCCAGGTTCGGGTTATCTTTCAGCTGGTTGTACAGATACATCACATGCAGAATGTTCATAAGCTGACGTTTATACTCGTGCAGTCTCTTAACCTGAACATCAAAAATGGAACGCGGATCAACATCAATGCCGTTGTGCTCCTTGATGTATTTTGCCAGACGCACCTTATTCTGATATTTGATATTCATGAATTCGTGCTGGCACTTCTCATCATCCACATACAGCTTTAACTTGCTGATAGCGGAAAGGTCTGTAATCCATTCGTCACCGATCTTGTCAGTGATCCAGTCTGCCAGAAGCGGGTTTGCGTGAAGCAGGAAACGTCTCTGGGTAATGCCGTTGGTCTTATTATTGAACTTCTGCGGCATCATCTCATAAAAGTCTTTTAACTCCTGCTTTTCCAGGATCTCGGTATGCAGTCTTGCTACACCGTTCACAGAGAAACTGCCCGCGATCGCCATGTGTGCCATCTTGACCTGACCGTCATAGATAATTGCCATCTTCGCAATCTTTTCCTGGTTTCCCGGGTATTTCTGCTGGATCTCAAGAAGGAAGCGACGGTTGATCTCCTCAACAATCTGGTAGATACGCGGAAGCAGTCTGGAGAACAGCTCGATCGGCCATTTTTCAAGGGCCTCGGCCATGATGGTGTGGTTGGTATAAGCGCAGGTCTTTGTGGTGACTTCCCAAGCTTCTTCCCAAGTTAAGTTATAGTCATCCAGAAGAATTCGCATGAGCTCTGCAACGGCTACGGTCGGATGGGTATCGTTTAACTGGAATACGTTCTTCTCGTAGAATTTGCGGATGTCATCATGCTTCTCCATGTATTTGCTTACCGCACGCTGTACACTTGCGGAAATGAAGAAGTACTGCTGTTTTAAGCGCAGCTCTTTACCTGCATAGTGGTTGTCGTTCGGGTAAAGCACGTCACAGATGGTCTTGGCCAGGTTTTCCTGCTCCACGGCCTTCTGGTAATCACCCTTATCGAAGGAGTCCAGGTTGAAGGTATTGATCGGCTGTGCGTCCCAGATGCGCAGGGTGTTGACTACGTTGTTACCGTAGCCCACAACCGGGAGATCGTACGGAACGGCCATAACAGACTGATAACCCTCCTGAACGAAATATTCTCTTCCGTTCTCCCAGACGGTGCGCACGTAACCGCCGAATTTGACCTCGGTTGCGTACTCGGAGCGGCGTACCTCAAAGGGGTTGCCGTCCTTTAACCAGTTATCCGGCACCTCGACCTGATAACCGTTTTCAATTTTCTGTTTGAACATACCATAGTGGTAACGGATGCCGCAGCCGTATGCCGGGTATCCGAGGGTTGCAAGGGAATCCAGGAAGCATGCTGCCAGACGTCCCAGACCGCCGTTTCCAAGGGCCGCATCCGGCTCCTGGTCCTCAATCACATTTAAGTCAAAGCCCAGCTCATCAAGAGCTTCTCTGACTTCCTGTCTTGCCATGATGCTGATGATATTGTTGCCCAGCGCGCGTCCCATTAAGAACTCCATGGAAAGATAGTAAACGGTCTTTACATCCTTCTTTTCATATTCCTTGTGGGTCGCGATCCACTCGTCGATAATGACATCTTTTACCGCATAGGCTACTGCCTGGAATACCTGATTCGGTGTTGCCTCATCGATGGTGCGGCGGTACAGATTCTTTACATTATCGACCACGCTCTTTTTAAATATTTCTTTGTCAAACCCTTTGTTTGCCATGCCTTTCATACTGGATCTCCTCTCCTCAGTTACGGTTTCCCGAAAAAGGCCCCGTATTGCGGGGCCCCGGGTGTATTTTTACACGCTTATTTCTGGCAGCTGCCGTCTGTTGCTTTCTCAACACCCAACATTCCAGTCTCACCGTTAATATTCCACTCTTTTGCGTATCCACTCATCTGTCCAAGGAAAATGTGATCGGCAAGTACTTCGCCTTTCATGGTATCTGCGTATTTCTTAAAGATAGCAGCGATCTTGTCATTGCCATCCTGATATACATTAATATGATCGGTAACCTCAAATCCTGCTTCTTTTCGCATGGTCTGGATCTTACTTACCAGCTCACGGACAAAACCTTCTTCCAGCAGCTCCGGAGTCAGGTGGGTATCCAGGGCTACCGTTACATAGTTATCACCCTCAGATACATAGCCCTCGGTCTGAGCCATCTCGATCAACAGATCATCTTCGGTCAGAACTACCAGCTCGCCGCCGAAGTCAAACTTCAGCGCGCCCTCTGCCTTTAAGGTGTCCATGGCAGCATTGCCGTCAATCTCGGACAGAGCCTTGCGGATGTTGCCAAGCTGCTTGCCGTACTTCGGTCCGACGGTCTTAAGCTGCGGCTTGAAGCTGTAGGAGGTGAAGTTTCTGACGTCATCTACGAACTCTACGCTCTTGACATTTAACTCATCCTCAATGATCTCTACATAGAAGTCGGACAGCTTGTTTTCTGCCTTGACATACATCTTGCCAATCGGCTGACGGTTCTTGATGTTTGCGGTATTTCTTGCTGCTCGGCCGAATACAACAATCTTTAAGACCTCATCCATATCGGACTCCAGCTGCTTGTCGATCATCGTTTCATCTACTGCCGGGAAATCGCACAGATGGATGCTCTCCGGAGCGGTCTTGTCGATGCTTCTGACCAGGTTCTGGTAGATATCCTCAGTCATGAACGGGATCATCGGAGCGGCTGCCTTGGCTACGGTTACCAGGGCGGTGTACAGAGTCATGTAAGCGTTGATCTTATCCTGCTCCATGCCCTTTGCCCAGAAACGCTCACGGCTTCTTCTTACATACCAGTTACTCATGTCATCCACGAAATCCTGAAGGGCTCTTGCGGCCTCCGGAATGCGGTAGTTGGACAGGTTGTCGTCTACATCCTTGACCATGGAGTTTAACTTGGAAAGCAGCCACTTATCCATAACCGGGAGCTTGTCGTAATCCAGAGTGTATCTGGTTGCGTCAAAGTTATCGATGTTTGCGTACAGTACAAAGAACGCGTAGGTATTCCACAGGGTACCCATGAACTTTCTCTGGCCTTCCTGTACGGCTTTGCCATGGAAACGGTTCGGCAGCCACGGTGCGCTGTTGATGTAGAAATACCAGCGGATGGCGTCTGCGCCGTAGGTTTCCAGGGCATCGAACGGATCGACTGCGTTGCCCTTGGATTTACTCATCTTCTGTCCGTTCTCATCCTGTACATGGCCCAGAACGATAACGTTCTTGTACGGAGCCTTGTTAAAGATCAGGGTGGAGATAGCCAGCAGGGAGTAGAACCATCCACGGGTCTGGTCTACAGCCTCGGAGATGAAATCTGCCGGGAACTGCTTCTCAAAGAGTTCCTTATTCTCAAACGGATAATGATGCTGTGCGAACGGCATGGAACCGGAATCGAACCAGCAGTCGATCACCTCCGGTACACGGTGCATCTGCTTGCCGCACTGCGGGCAGGTGATGGTGACATCATCGATGAACGGACGATGCAGCTCTACCTCGCCATTGGCCTCTTTATCCATCTCTTTTGCGTATTTCTTTACAACATCCGCATAGTTCGGGCTCATGGATTTTAACTCTGCCTGGCTTCCGATGGAATGCTGGCAGCCACACTCACACTCCCAGATATTAAGCGGGGTGCCCCAGTAACGGTTACGGCTTACGCCCCAGTCCTGAACGTTCTCCAGCCAGTCACCGAAGCGTCCCTTGCCGATGCTCTCCGGAATCCAGTTGATGGTATTGTTGTTGCGGATCAGGTCATCCTTCACAGCAGTCATCTTAATGAACCAGGACTCTCTTGCGTAGTAAATGAGCGGAGTATCACATCTCCAGCAGTGCGGATAGCTGTGCTCGAAATTCGGTGCTGAGAATAACAGGCCCTTCTCATCCAGTGCCTTTAATACCAGCGGATCCGCCTTCTTCACAAATACGCCTTCCCATGGAGTCTCTTTGGTCATCTCACCCTTTGCGTCTACTAACTGCACAAACGGAAGATCATACTTTCTGCCGACCTTGGAGTCATCCTCACCGAATGCCGGGGCAATGTGTACCACACCGGTACCATCGGTCAGGGTTACATAGGTATCGCAGACAACGTAGAATGCTTTTTTTTTCTGCTTCTCGCAGATTGCTGTTGCACAGTCAAACAGCGGCTCGTACTCTTTGTACTCCAGATCTTTGCCTTTGTATCTCTCCAGTACAGTATACTCACCTTCCAGGACAGTATCACAAAGTGCTTCTGCCAGGTAATAGGTGTAATCACCGTTCTGTACCTTAACGTAGGTCTCGTCCGGGTTTACGCAGAGTGCCACATTGGACGGCAGGGTCCACGGGGTAGTGGTCCATGCCAGGATGTAAGCATCCTCACCCTTAACTTTAAAGCGTGCGATGGCCGAACGCTCTTTGACATCTTTATAGCCCTGAGCTACCTCATGGGAGGAAAGCGGAGTGCCGCAGCGCGGGCAGTAAGGAACAATCTTGAAGCCTTTGTACAGGAGTCCCTTCTCCCAGATCTGCTTTAATGCCCACCACTCAGACTCGATAAAGTCATTGTGATAGGTAACATACGGATTGTCCATATCTGCCCAGAAGCCAACGGTGCCGGAGAATTTCTCCCACATGCCTTTGTATTTCCAGACACTCTCTTTGCAGTGCTCAATGAACGGCTCAAGACCATACTGCTCGATCTGCTCCTTGCCATCCAGGCCAAGCATCTTCTCTACTTCCAGCTCAACCGGAAGTCCGTGGGTATCCCAGCCTGCCTTACGCGGAACCATGCAGCCTTTCATGGTGCGGTAACGCGGGATCATATCTTTGATAACACGGGTCAGTACATGGCCGATATGAGGCTTGCCGTTTGCGGTAGGCGGGCCATCGTAGAATGTGTAAGTCGGACCCTCTTTGCGGGAATCCATACTCTTCTGGAAAATGTGCTCATCATCCCAGAACTTTTCAATTTTTTTCTCTCGCTCTACAAAATTCATATTTGTAGGTACTTTCTCATACATGCTTTTCTTTGCCTCCAATCTTTGACGCATGCAGCGGGAATCCTGTGTAACGTTTCATAGGAAAACTTCCTATAAATGAAAAAAAGCCGCTCCCTGCAAACAGGAAACGACACTTCTTGCCACTTTTGACCACCTATTACTGCATACAAACATATGAGTTCCGGTTAACGGCGGAATGCCGGCGGGGCTTACTGAAATCATTGATCAATTTGTTCGGCCTGCGGCTCAGGAGTGATTTTCGACTGCTGCCTTACTTGCACCGGGCTTCCACCACCCCCGGCTCGCTCCTGCGTTCCGCCTGCTTGTACGTTCCGCTCTTACGTTCTTTGCAGCGCTACTGTCTCCGTCATAGCCTTTTTGATATTACATTCGTTCTCATTATATTAATATGACTGAGAATTGTCAAGGTTTCTGCGTCACTCCATTTGTTAAATTCATGTCAAATGCATTGTTTTTTGTGAAAACCGATGGTATACTACTATTGTTTTACACAATTTTAATAAAAATTCCAGAACCAGAAGGAGAACCGGCATGAGTGAACGTAACCTCACCCTGCTCACAGACTTTTACGAGCTGACTATGATGCAGGGCTATTTTAAAGAAAAAGATGCAAACGAAACTGTTATTTTCGACGCGTTTTACAGAAACAACCCGGTAGGCTCCGGCTATTCGATCTGCGCTGGTTTAGACCAGGTGATCGACTACGTAAAGAACCTGCACTTTGATGAAGATGACATTGACTATTTACGTACCACCGGTATGTTTGAGGAAGATTTCCTCGACTATCTCCGCCATTTCCATTTCAGCGGCGATATTTATGCCATTCCGGAAGGAAGCGTCGTATTCCCAAGGGAACCGCTTGTAAAGATCATTGCTCCGATCATGGAGGCTCAGCTTATTGAGACCGCTCTCTTAAACATCATCAACCATCAGTCCCTGATTGCTACCAAGGCAGCCCGCGTAGTCTACGCAGCCCAGGGTGATGGTGTCATGGAATTTGGCCTGCGCCGCGCACAGGGTCCGGATGCCGGCATCTATGGTGCCCGCGCTGCCATGATTGCCGGATGCATCGGCACCTCCAATGTTCTCTGCGGCAAGATGTTTGATGTTCCGGTCAAAGGCACCCACGCCCACAGCTGGATCATGAGCTTCCCGGATGAGCTGACCGCGTTCCGCACCTACGCAAAGCTGTATCCGAACGCCTGCATCCTTCTGGTTGATACTTACGATACCTTAAATTCCGGCATTCCAAACGCCATCAAGGTATTTAAGGAAATGCGCGAGGCCGGCATTCCGCTCACCTTCTATGGAATCCGCTTAGACAGCGGTGATCTGGCTTATTTATCCAAAAAAGCCAAGAAGATGTTAGACGCAGCCGGATTCCCGGATGCGGTCATCTCCGCTTCCAATGATCTGGATGAGACCCTGATCTCCTCCCTGAAACTGCAGGGCGCAGCCATCAACTCCTGGGGTGTCGGCACCAACCTGATCACATCCAAAGACTGCCCGTCCTTCGGCGGTGTGTACAAGCTGGCTGCGATTCAGGATAAGACAACCGGAGAATTTATTCCTAAGATCAAGCTGTCCGAGAATGCTGAGAAGATCACCAATCCGGGCAACAAGACTATCCGCCGTATCTATGACAAGGAAAATGGAAAGATCATCGCAGACCTGATCTGCCTGATCGATGAAGAGTACGACACCGATCAGCCACTCCTGCTCTTCGATCCGAAGGAAACCTGGAAAAAGACCCTTCTTGCTCCCGGCACCTACACCATGCGCGAAATGATGATGCCGGTATTCTTAAAGGGAGAATGCGTATATGAGTCTCCGAAGGTGATGGATATCCAGAAATACTGCAAGAGCGAGCTTGCAACACTTTGGGAAGAATCCCTGCGACTGGAATATCCGCACCGGGTACACGTGGATTTGTCTAAACCGCTGTGGGATATGAAAAACGGATTACTGGACAGCTATCACTATCACAAATAACAATATAATGAATAATCAATAGAGTCCGAAGGTTCGGTCAGACCATACAGAATAAGCAGATGCTGTGAAATTTTGTACTTCATTCGCTCCGCCGCCTATTGCCAGACCTGCGAGCAAAACTCGCGTGCTCTGCACGCTCAGACAATGCTCTCCGGTCTGGCGCTATGCTCGCTCATGAAGAAAATTCCAACGCATCTGCTTATTCTGTATGGTCTGACCGAACCTTCTACTGTACTGGTTATTCTACGATATTAATAAATGCAACCAGAACGTTACTGACGAAAGCCTGTAAATCTGGCTTTTATCTAATAGTAGCGTTCTGACTGCGTTTTCTTTTTGTGGCAGAGTTAATATGGGCTGTAGCCGCTATTTTTCATAGCGAAGCCAATACAGCAGGAAGTGAATGAGACCACCTTCCGGGATTTTCAGCATATCAGGTGTTTGCATCTTGAGCACACACGTCCGAATGTGGCGGATGTTAATCCGACACAGGCGAACGCGTGTTAGCGAGAGCAAGCAAACAACGATATGTGAAAATAGAGGAAGGCGGTCTCTTTCACTTCCGGACCTTTATTCAGCTTTGTAACTCAAATTTTTATTTTATGCGAAACTGTTCCAGTATCTCCGGCTTCACATTTTTTGCGTCCAGATGATGTTTCTCCAGATAAGACGCATATTTATGAAGGTCGTATTTTAGCGGTGACTGTGCTGAATCCAGATCATGTGTTTCAAGATAATCGCGCATAATGGCGCGCCGTTCTTTTCCTGATTTTCCCATACCTCAATTCCTCCTGCTTCATTTCTTTTGTCTTTTCCCGATTTAAAAACATCACTTATAAACCGGCAGCTTTCTTCTGACAATTATAGCAAGGCTGTGCTAAAATTGCAATGAGACCTGGCTCAGCCAGCTTCAACCTCGCCAAAAATCCATCATTACTGTTAAATTGTTCCGGTTACGATCAACGTGCTGACACCCGGGCTGGTAATCCAGGCTCCAGTCACCGGATCCTGGGTATAAGTGGCTGCCGGAACCGTGACTTCTCCTAATATGGTGGTAAATACACCGGTTGTTTCATTGTAGGTATAGTTTGCAGGAGCACTCCAGGAAGTCCCATTGAAGGTGACGGTCAGATCTCTTAAAATCGGATCAAAGGTGTCCGTCACGAGTGCTTCCGTGGCCGGAACAGCCGGAGCGTTACCGGTATTCTGGATCACAAAGGTATAGGTCAGTCTGCCGCACTCCGTCACCGGGACCGGGCTGACCGATTTGGTAATGGAAAGAACCGGTTCTGCCACTGCAGAAATCGTTTCTGTCGCGGTGATTCCGGTAATGCAGGTTCCTGATACGGTCACGGTATTGGTGACTTCTGCCTCCGGCTGCAGCGGTGCGTAGGCATTCAGCCTGGTCTCATAAATGATCGTCGCATTTCCGCCTGCCGGCACACTGATCCCGGTAATCACAAGCGGTGGTCCTGCTTCCACAGTTGGAGCTGTCTGGAGCACACCGTTCCGGTAATAGTGAATGGTACCCGCAACATAGTCCTGCGGCGTACGCGTTCCTTCTCCAAAGGCATATCGTCCCAGATCATCGGTCATGGTCAGTCCGGTATACTCAGCCGTGCCTGCATTAACGATGTTGATGATATAGGTCACGGTATCATGCTGACGGTACGTCTGTTTTACCGCACTCTTGGTAACAGACAATACTTCCTGAATTTCTCCAACGGTAATATTGGAATTGGCCACTTCATTGCCATAGCGCAGCTGCGCCTGATTTGTGAAAAATGCCATATACTGTTGTCCCCTTTTTTAAATGGTTACAGTATAGCATATGACAAAAACGGATATGTGGTGCAGGGCTTGTATCATTCAAAAATAGTTGGATTCACCGTTTTCTAATTCGGATGTTTACTTTTGTATAATTCCCATATATACTATGATTCATATGCAACGGTTTTCTACAATAATCACACAAAGGAGAATCCATCATGAGAATTGTTAATCTTGAAAACAATAACCGTAAAATTATCAGCACTATCAATAACTTTCATGTATTAGAATATGTTCAGGATGCCAGCGTATCTCCTATGAACGCTATCGATGAATACTTCATGAGTAAGATGAATGTCCGGAGGCGGCAGGTAGTCATTGACATCAGCCAAGAGCATTCTGCCGTCATTCAGGCCGGTGCCATGCAATGGATGGGTGGAAATGTACAGGCAACATCCGGAGTAAAGGGACTCGGTGATCTCTTTGGCAAGGCCATCAAAGGGGCCGTCACCAAAGAAACTGCCGTAAAACCTGAATATATCGGTGAAGGATTTCTTGTTCTGGAACCAACCTACAAATATATTATCCTTCAGGATGTTTCCAAATGGGGAAGTGTTGGAATGACCATTGAAGATGGAATGTTTCTTGCCTGTGACGCAAATGTTAAGCGCAACATTGTGGCACGTAAGACTCTATCTTCCGCTGTATTAGGCGGTGAAGGTTTATTTAATATGAGCCTGCAGGGTAACGGTGCGGTTGCTTTAGAGAGTAATGTACCGGAAGATGAACTGATTGAAATTGAACTGGAAAACGATGAATTAAAAATCGATGGCAATCTAGCTGTATGCTGGTCCTCAAATCTTGATTTTACCGTAGAACGCACCACCAAAACTCTGGTTGGATCTGCAGTAAGCGGCGAAGGCCTCGTAAATGTGTACCGCGGTTCCGGTCGTGTGCTGATGAGTCCTGTTGCACCAACTGATTCCCTGTATTCTTCTACAAATACACTTGCAGCCAAAGCTGCTGCTAAAAATAGCAATACATTTGGGAAATAACTCATAATGCCCCGCAACCCATAAGTCTGCGGGGCATTCATATCGTCTAAAACGACTTTATTTACCTGTTGGCAATCAGTGTACAAAAATCAGAGACAGAATAAATACGACTATAATGGTGGTAACACCCATAACTGCCGTCATACCGGTCTGACATTTATACGCATCCTGCGTATCCATATCTGAAAACTGGGATACAACCCAGAAGTAAGAATCATTTGCATGGGATACGGTCATGGATCCTGCACCAATAGCCATAATGACCAGAACCTTTGCTAACGGGGAAGTAAATCCCAGCGCCGGCATCATCGGCGCGATCATAGCGGAGGTGGTGATCATTGCTACCGTGGAAGCGCCCATTGCGGTCTTTAACAGTGCTGCAATGATGAACGGCAGGAACACGCCAACACCAAGTCCCAGTAAGGATGCACTCAGAGCGTCCGCGATTGGGAGTTTCTGAAGGATGGCGCCAAAGGAACCGCCTGCGCCGGTAATTGCCAGGATACCTGCAGAGTTGGTAACACCCTCGGTAATCCATTTCAGGGAGTTCTGCTTCTCTTCCTGCGGGATCAGGGTCATGGCAAGGAATACACCAAGGATCAGGGCGATAACCGGGTTACCGATGAAGGAGAAGAACATCTTCACGGCGCCGTCACCAAAGGGTGCGCTCGGGAAATCACTGACGGATTTTAATGCGATCAGGATGATTGGGAGCAGGATCGGGGAGAAACTATGTAATGCACCAGGAAGCTTGCCGTATTTCTCTACCAGTTCTTCTACGGTGTACTCCGGGTTTGCCGGAATATCAATCTTGCTGGATACCTTATTTGCATAAATCAGGGCTGATGCAACAGCCGGGATGGAAATGATCAGGCCAACCAGGATAGTCAGGCCCAGGTCTGCTTCCAGGGTACCTGCCATGGCGATCGGGCCAGGAGTCGGCGGTACCAGACAATGAGTCGCATACAGGCCGCCGGAAAGTGCGGTAGCCATAACTGCCAGGGAAACATTACTCTGGCTTGCCAGGGCTCTGGAAATCGGGCTTAAGATAACGAAACCGGAATCACAGAATACCGGGATACCGGTAATGTAACCGGTGATGCCCATGGTCAGAACGCTCTTCTCTTTGCCGACGATCTTTAAAATGGTGTTCGCCATGGTAAGGGCTGCACCCGTTTTTTCCAGGATCGTTCCAATGATGGTTCCGGCCAGGATTACAATACCGATGCTGGCCAGGATATTACCAAAACCACTCTTGACGGTACTGATGACCTCTTCCGTCGGGATTCCACACACAAGACCTACCAATACTGCAATGACGGTCAGCACCAGAAACGGGTGCATATTAAACTTCGATATGGCTATGACCATACATACAACTGCTAAAAATATCACGCCAAAAATAAATAAACCTGACATACAAATACCTCCTTTTCGCTAAACGAGATCCATTCTCCAAATTCGTCACAGTTCATGCGCTGCACGAACTGCATTTTCTTATTCCATGCCGTCCGGGCTTTTACCGCTCTCCGGCATATTCCGGTATTCCAGAAGCATTCGGATAAAGAATTCCCGCACAAATGCACTATCCTGTTCCATCTCAAACGTCTGGTACAGCTGTTTCATGCGGTACAGTAGTGTATTCTTATGCAGATTCAACTGCTCCGCCGCTCTCGCGACGCTTCCCCCGCATTCGTAATACACCCGGGCTGTGCGTAAAAGCTGCTCCGCCTGATTCTCCCCATGCTGTTCTTTCAGCCTGCGAAGCATCCTTGCCGCAGTTCGTGCGCCTTCCTGTACCGTCATACTGCCCAGCAGATACTGCATTCTGCACGAATGCTCTTCCAGATTCTGAATCGTTCCTCCTTTCCTGTTTCTCAGTACGGACACTTCCCTCATACCGGCTGAAATCTCTTCTAAGTTTCTGCATGGACTGCTGACTGCTGCATTCCAGACATCTTCTGCTTCTATCTCATGCAGCAGTTTATCCAGGCGCTTCTGCATTTCCGGTGATTCCCCGCCGCCAAGCAGAATCACATAATCCGCATTCTGGATTCCAAATACATCCCGCCTGCGGTCCAGCACATTCTTCCAGATCAGATTCTGGATGAGCTGGGAATAATCCAGCAGATGCTTCATATTGCGTTCTCTGGCGCGTTCATACAGCAGAACGATACGGATTGGATATTCCAGCTGCAGATTCAGCATACCGCACAGCTTTGCGATCATCTCTTTCTGGCTTTCCCCGCCAAAAAGAAGCAACCTTAAAAGCTGGTTTCGAAGCTCTGCCTCCAGATTCTGTTTCTGCGTCATCTGAAACTGGGAAAAACTCTGGGTTACATAGACACGAAGCAGATTGGCAATGCTCTGCACTTCTTCCTCGCATCCGAAGATTCCAACCACGCCAATGATCTCATCATTCAGGAAGATCGGCATATTATAGCCTTCCTTGGTTCCCGGATAACGGGGCAGATCCTCTATTTTGATCAGCACCGGCTTTCCGGTTTCCAGAACCTCCGCAGCTCCCTGATGGAAATCACCAATCCGGTGTTTTTCGGTAGAAGCAATGATAATGCCCTTCTGATCCATGATATTGATGGTACGCTGGCCAACCAGCAGAGAAGTTGCCTCCACAAAGTCCTGTGCCAGCTTTGCAAATTCACTCATTGCTTCCTCTCCTTTTACAGATAAATGCAGTCTCCCGCACCCAGATAACAGTGTTTTAACTGTGTTTCCTGATCCATGATCTGCTGAAGCTGTTCCCCGGAACAGTGGTTAAATCCAATGAGACCGACCCCCATCTGTTTCATCTGATCCAGCGTAACACGAATCCGGTCTGCATCCGCTTCCACCAGATGCGTACCGCCAAATACCGCACGGATTGGCCTGCCAAAGTGTTTTTGCACCGTAGCCAGAATGTTCAGGATTCCCGGATGGCTGCAGCCAACAATGACTGTCTGACCTTCCTCTCCGTCTAACACCATGCAGATTTCATCAGAAAAATCATCTTTTATCCACTGATCATCAAGACGTCGTACAAAGCGATCCGGAATCTGTTCAAAATCGTGCGTGCGCTCAAAGCTTCCAACCAGATAGCACCCTGGTTCCAGTTCCAGAAAACCATCACAAATCCGGTGTTCCAGTCCCTGTTTCTTCATCCAGGTTTCATCAAAACCGCAGCCCAGGTACGTTGCTTTCACACCGTCCCGGGCATATTTTTCTTCAAAATATTCTGCCCCGGTATACAGCGGACAGCGAAGCCCTTCTTTCACAAACTCCGGATAGCCGCCGGCATGATCGTAATGTCCATGACTGCCTATGGCATAGTTTATGTTCTCCATCCCAATATTCAGTTGGCGGGCATTGTCATATGCGGCTTTTCCGGCTCCGAAATCAAACAAAATCTGTGATTTTCCGGTTTCAACAAAAAATGACAGGCCATGTTCCGCTGTCAGAGATTTCTGCTCTCCCGCTTTATTATCCATAACTGTTGTTATTTTCACTAAATCACCCCCTCGTTTTTTCGATTCATTGTATAGATCATTATAGCACGCTTCCTTGTTTTCATCATTGTGATAGATCACAATTTTCAGAATAATTTTTTCACAAAAAAAGAAGTTTTTCCTGTTCATGAACTGTTCATAAATTAGTTACAAACATTCCATATCCAGGAAAAACTTCTTTCACAATTTCTCGATATACTTACATCATCAAATGAAGCTGCCAAGTACAATTTGATAAAATTTTTTCATAATCGCCGGTGGGCCAAACGCTCACCGGCTCCTCCCTTTTTATGGGGCTTTTTCTCCATCTGATATAAGAAAAATATCATATCAGAAAACATTCCTGTTCAATTCCCATTTTCCCTTTGAGTATGTGTTCAATCAGTTTCTCCATGAGTGGTTCTGTTCCCTGCATGGCTTTCAGTTTGTTCAGGGTCTCTGGTTTTATCTCATAACCGTATTGGATATAACGGTCATACCAGTCCGCATCCATCTGCAAAGGACGGACTGCCGGGCAGATATGTTCGCGAATGTGCCGGAAAATGCGGATTCCGCCGTAATCCAGATCTCCGGTGTGGTAAAATTCTGCATTCGGAATGACTGACAGAATCAGCCTTAAGAACTTGCACTCCAGCGGAGAAAAAAATCCGTGGGAAAATACGATCAAAGTTCCTTCCTCATAAGGCATGGAAACGTAGTTCGCCTTGTTCTCCACCGTTATAATCTTCTGGATTTCCTGATGTTCCGGAATCACCGCATGCCGGAGTGTCTCCGTGTTGAGCACCGTTCCATAAACAAAATCGGACAGAGAGATTTCCTTTCCATTCAGTATAATCGTTAAATTTCCCTTTATGGCAAGCTCCTGGGCGTATTCCTCCAGATAAACCTGAGATAGAATCTCTTTATCGTTCATGGCTTCATCGACATCTGGATGATATGCAGACAGAATCGAGACAGTTCTTGTTCTCAGCACGTTTTCAAATACTTTGGTGTTCCCCAGTACCGAAACACTGAATACACGCTGGTAAACCGGCTCTTCCAGCTTTTCCAGGGCATTCAGGCAGATGAAAAGCTGATCTCCGTACTTCGACAGATCCAGAGACGGCTTTCCCTTTTCCAGAGATGCCACCTGATCCTCGTAGTACGCCCTCAGCCACCCGGTCTGCGCCTGTTCGCTCCACTTGCAGAGTATCTGTCTCTCTGTCTCAAGCCGCTCCCATTTCGAAATCAGGCCAAGCAGTTCATAGAACTGCCCGGCCTGCTCCAGACGATACGTGATTTTTTCGATATCATTTCCGTATTCGAGCCATTTGATCTGAATCAGCCCGCGCTGTTCCAGCATCCGGGCCTCTTCCAAAAGCTCTGACTTTCCCGCCCGGTTAAAATCCTCCTGCTGGATTTTCAGGCTCCGGTTCCCTGAAGTTTCCTTTCGCCAGTCCACGCTGCTGCCTTCAATCTTATCCAGAATCCGATGGATCAGATAATCGTTCTTCCCTTTATTCTTCATCCTCTTCCTCTGCAAGATCTTCTTTTAACTGCTCAAACTCTGGTTTCTCAAACTCCTGAATAGAGATGTTCTTCTTATTCGGGTTCGCGAACACAAAAATCTTGTCTACGGTCTCCAGATAGTTCTGGATCTTGTCGTTGGTGGCGCTGATGAGGGCCTGGAATCCAAGCCCGCGGATTAGCTTGATACAGCTTGCCACCTTCTCCGCATCCATCTTGGAAAATGCCTCATCCAGCACGACCAGGCGGATGGTCGGATTGCGCCTGAGTCCCGGCTTTAAGTCAATCCTGTATGCCTGGGCGAAGCTTGCAAGAAGCGCCACATAAAGCGGGTTCTGGCCTTCACCGCCGGAATTTTTGCGGATCATCTTGCTCAGGCGGATTTTCAGCACTTCGTCCTCGTTCTGGATGAGCTGCTGCATATCGAAGGAAAGATACGTCCGGTAGTCGGCATATTTTTCCATGTTCCGTTTGGCTGTCTCCATTTCTTCCGGAGTTGCATGCTCCGGCGGAATGAAAATCTCAATCAGCTCGTTGATCAGCGGACCATACTGACTTTCATGCTCCATGGTGAAAAGATTCAGCTGGTTGTCCAGCCCCATATCCAGATCAGAGGGTTTAATCTGCAGTGCGTCATCCATGAACATATCGTAAAATCTGCCATCGCTGCCCTTGTTTTTTCCGATATAGAACTGGTAGCGGTCCTTGCCAAAATCCAGATGACTGATGATGCGGTTTAACTCATCCTTGCGCTGCAATGCTTCCTTGATGGCACTGCGGATCTTGTACATGAAATCATCCTTGAAATGTTCCACTGCCGCCTTTGCCTGCTCTCCGGCACGCTTCCGGTATTCCTCCAGGCGGTCACAGCCAAGGTCATTAAACAGCTTCTGGTATTCCTCGTTGCTCTCGGATTCGACAGAAAAATTGCGGTGCGGATAGATCCGCAGATAGCCGGTGCGGATTTCCCGCAGCTTCTGCATTTCTGTGTCCTGCTCTTCCTGGGCTTTTTCCTGATTTCTCAGGTATTCCCCACGCAGAAGATCATAGCGGATGGCCGCACCGCTCTCCTGCTTCTGCTCCAGCAGCTTCTGAAGTTTTGCGTCAAACTCTGGCTGAGCCTGATGGTTTCGTTCCTTGTCTGACAAAATCCCATTGAGCTGGGTCAATGCCTGTCTTTCATTCTCGCCAGCCTGCTTTGCACGGTCCTCATTCAGCTTCAGCTGATCCAGAACTTTTTCCCTGCGCTTGCACAGTTCCACAAGGGAGGCCCGTTCTTCTTCCCAGGCAGTCACGTTCTGGCTCTTTAACTGTTCCAGACGTTCCCGCAGATCTTTTTGTTCCTGCTGTTTTTCCACATAATCTGCCTTGTCCTTTTTCCAGCCAAGGTACACATCCAGATCCTGGCTTAAGAATTCCAGACCAAGTACGCGTTCCCCATCGCTTACCATCGCCTGCAGCGGCTCCAGCTCCTCCTGCAGCGTTTTGATGGATTCCTCTAGAAGCTTTACTCTCTGACGCACGCTCTTCTTTCCGATATAAGCAGACCGGGTATACAGATCCGGGTTAATATGCTGGATTCGGTAACTGTGATACAACACGCAATCCTTCGTGATGCCGATGCGGTGGCTGCGCAGCTCATCCACGCTGTCGCACTTGATCACCTTGCCAAGCTGGAAATTCATGTAAGCCTGGGCATAATCACGTCCGGCCTCCACCTCTTCTGCCAGCGCGCCCTTCTGAACCGGCTGTTCGTCCGCCAGAACCTTTTCGGTATCCAACACGGCCACCCGATAATATTTTTTCGGATCCAGCTCTTTGTAAATCTCCATAGCGGCTTTCGCGTACTTTGGCTCCACCGTCAGAAGCAGCTTGTTGTTGCCGAGATAACCCTCAATGGCATTGCGCCATGCATCATCCCGCACTTCCAGAAGATCTGCAAGTACTTCCACCACCACACTCTTTCCGGTTTTTAAAAACAGCTGAGTCTGAAGGATCTCACGCACCGCTTCCAGTTCTTTCGGATACGCTTTGTTTCCGGCTTTTAACTGGGCAATTTCCTCCTGTGCCTTAGTCAGTTCTTTGGTCTTTTCCCGGATCTGACTGCGGGCATCCTGGATCTGGCGCTCCACTTCTTTTCGCATCTGGCTCAGGTCTTCCTGCAGGCGTTTTAAAGCTTCCCCGCTGATTTCTCCTGTTTCAAAGGCCTCGATATCCCAGAGAGTGCGGTTGGATGTAATCTCTTCCTCGTTCCATGCCGTAAGCTTGTCCGCAGTCTGTTTCCAGCGGGCCTTGCTGCTGCCCAGATGCTCCACCAGCTCATTGACTGTCTTTAACTGACTTTTCAGCTCCTCGTATCCACTGCTGGAAATCTTACGCAGAAGCTCCTCGCTTTTCGCCGTCAGAGTCTGAATTTCGGTTTCCACGGCAGCCGCATCCCGGGCCGCTTTCTCCTGTTCCGCTGCCAGTGCCTGAATTTTATCCTGGCTTTCCTGGATTTTCCGGCGGTCCTGCAGCATATCGAGCTTCCGGGCAAAATACCCGCACTGTTCCTTTTCTTTGCGGACTGCCATCATAGCTTCATGCTGCCCACAGATCTCTTTCAGTTTTTCAATTTCCTTACAGGTATCCTCAATCCGGTGGCGCAGACGGCCATATTCCGTCACGCTCTGCCGCATGTCATCAATGTGGATATTCTGCTCCATGCAGATATATTCTTTTACAAATTCTTCCAGCTTGATGTTCATGCGGAACGGAATCGCACGTTTAAACAGCAGCGGGAACTTTTCCGCGTCCAGGCCGCCCAGATAAATATCATAGAGCTGTTTGCGGAAACGCTCGTTGTGGGAACCGAAATAGCATTCTTCTTTGGAATAGTTCGCTAACAGCCAGTTTTTCACCTCGTCGATGGACATGGTGCGGTCTGCCTTGCGGTACTGATGATCCGGAATCGGACCCTTATGCCAGAAGAACATACGGCCGATCTCATTGGTGGCCGTCTCCACATCAAACACCACGCCCACGCACTGGCAGACGCCGGTATCCGTCTGGCGCAGCTCCAGCACGATGGTACTGGAGAAATTCTGGTTGCGCAGATAGGAAAAGCTGTTGTCCTCTCCGATATTGATCATGCCGCGCAGATACTCAATCAGGCTTCGGTCGGAATCATCGGCAGCCGCCTTGTTAAAAAAGCCGCGGCCATCGGTATTGGCATACAGCACAATCTGCATGGCATCAATGACCGTAGACTTTCCGCTTCCGGAATGCCCCGTAAAAAAGTTGATCCCGTCGTCAAAGGACAGGGTTCTGTGTTTTATGTAATGCCAGTTGTTCAGGCAGATCCTGGACAGGGCTTCAAATCTCTGATTCTCCATCTTCCTCTTCTCCTTCGCGGAATGTCTCAAGCAGCGCGCGCACATCGTCTCCCATCAGAATTACATTGACCGTTGGATAGATGACCAGGCGGCTGAAACCATCCAGGTCCTCCAATACATCCAGCGGTTCGATCACCTGGTATTTTTTCAGGAATGCCAGGCTCCGGCGGATTTCCGATACGGAGGGCTGTTTTTTTAACAGACGGTAACTGCCGATTTTCTCATTGATCTCGCTTAAGGTCGTCACCACATTTACGGAAGTGGATACCGAAGACATCTGCTCATCGTAGATCAGCTTTAAGATCAGCACATAGAGGGTTGCAAGCTTTGAGAGCTTTTCTCCCACTATCTGCTCCCCGCGGATATAGATAAGTCCCAGCTGGCTGTTCTCCACGACCTCAATTCCCATAATGGCAAAATAACTCCGGATAAATTCCAGATGCTGGCTGCACTGGTAAAATTCCGGGCTGGTCTGGTAGCGCTTTGATTTCCGGTCGTAAGTGCGTTCCAGAAGAAATGTCTGCCGGTACAACAGGCGGATGCTCTCCGATACCTGCGCCTGTTCCGCCCCGGAAAGCGCTTCGTAATAATCGATCATCGGTTACTCCTTTCTTACAAACACCAGGCCCGGATAGCGGTAGCCGGCATGCTCCACCATCGGTGCCTCCTGATCCAGCACCCGGTAGGGACTGTCCTTGCGTACGGAATCATCGTATGCCAGAACCAGCTTTTCAAAGTCTTCCAGGGAAGACACGGTATCGCTGGTCACCGTATACCGTCCATCCTCCATCCGGTCCAGCACAAAGGAGCGGATCTGTCTGCGGCTGTAGCGGTTCTTCATGCGGTTAAGCTGCAGGATCTCGTCCCTGGTAAGTTCTTCCATCTCTTCTTCCGGCTCCAGTTCAGCCGCGAAGTCCTGACGGGATTTGCGCCGCTTGTACAGCGACCGGTCAGAAATGACGGTAAACTGGGAAAAGTTCATTTTTGACGCGGTAAGTGTCAGTTTTTGCTCCAATTCCTCATCGGAAGAACCAGAAAGCTCATTCAGCACCTGAATCACCAGGCCCTTCATGTTGTCATCCTGATTCAGCAAATAGTTAAGCCTTGTTACCGTGGCGCGGATGTATTTCGTGTGCTCCGTATCCATATTCATAATGCGGTGCTCAATATCATCAAATCCCCGGTCGATCAGGTCCAGCTGACTGATAATTTCCTCCGGCGTGATATCCAGACCGCGGAGCTGCTTGTTGCGAACGCAGACCCGCTCCAGCCAGACGGTGTCCTGACGCATCTGGGTCAGCCATTGCTTGATGTCCGTCTTATACAGATAAAAGTTGTCGGAGGTCTTCAAAATATGATATTTTTTCCGCACGATTTCTTCCACATAACCGTCCAGATGCTCCCGCAGCAGATCTCCGTAGTTTTTCTGTTCCAGAAGACTGGCGAAAAAGCGGTCCATGTTGTGGAGCATGTCCTGCAGGGTCTTATTCAGCTTACGGGTATTGATGAGCGCAGTCTTTAACAGAGAAATGTTGCAGCGCGGATCATTCTTAAATGCGAACAGAATCGCGTAAACATTCTGGATGTAGACCTGGGTAGCATCCTCATCCTCTCCGGCCAGATGCGTGAAAGCATCTACAAACGCTGCAGCATAATCCGGGATGACGATATTCACCGTCATGTTGTGATAGTCATCCACCTTTCGAAGCCACCCTGCCTTTAACAGCCAGTTTAAGATCCGGGTGGAAAGCGGTTCCAGCATATCCAGTTCATCTTCCAGTTCATCCTGTACCATCACCACGCGGGTCTTCGCGAAGTAATCACTTAATGTCTGAATACAGATTTCCCGGCTTAAATAATAGTTGCTGTACTGATACTCCTCATTGATCTGCAGAAGCGCGTCAATGTAGACCTGCCGGTTTCTGGAGCGGAACAGTCCCCAGAAAGAGTCCGGTATTTCCAAAAACAGATTTGCCATAGTAAGTTTCCTTTATTTTCTGTATCACAGAACGCAGGTTCCTGTAATACCCGAAAAATGCTGCTGCCCAGGCTGTGCCTGCTGCAGCAGCATTTCTGTTGCTTTGTATATTGCGGATGCGTCACTGGCACATCCATAAATGTTAATCCTAGATTTCCAGCAGATTACTGAAAGCTTTCAGCGCACCGTCGGTCTCATGGGCCAGAACGCGTTTCGCAAGGACTTTACCAAGCTGTACGCCTTCCTGGTCAAAGCTGTTCACATTCCATAAGAAGCCCTGGAACATCACTTTATTCTCAAAGTGCGCAAGCAGAGCACCCAGAGCACCCGGATTTACCTGCTCACCGATGATGATGCTGGATGGACGTCCGCCCTCGAAGTTCTTGTTGCGGTTCTCATCTGCCTTGCCGCAGGCAAATGCCATGATCTGGGCAGCTACGTTTGCGCAGAGCTTCTGCTGGCTGGTGCTTCCCTGGATTACCACATCGGTATCCATCTGGTTTTTCTTAAAGCCTACGAACTGCAGCGGAACAATGTCCGTTCCCTGATGTAACAGCTGGTAGAAGGAGTGCTGGCCGTTGGTACCAGGCTCACCGAAGATCACCGGTCCGGTTACATAGTTTACCGGCTCACCAAAGCGGTTCACGGACTTGCCGTTGGACTCCATGTCAAGCTGCTGCAGATGTGCCGGGAAACGGCTTAATGCCTGGGAGTACGGAAGTACTGCGGTGCACGGATACCCCAGCACGTTACGCTCGTAAACACCGATCAGGGCATCTAACATAGCAGCATTCTTCGTTACATCTGTCTCTGCTGCCAGCTTGTCTGCCTCTGCCGCGCCCTCTAAGAACTGGGCGAACACCTCCGGGCCAAATGCCAGGGAAAGTACTGCGCCGCCAACTGCGGATGTAGAGGAATAACGTCCGCCGATATAATCATCCATGAAAAATGCTGTCAGGTAGTCGCTGCTCTTAGCTAACGGAGAAGTCTCACTGGTTACGGTGATCATGTGCCTGGAAGCGTCAAGGCCTGCGTTCTTTAACGCGTCTTTTACAAAGGATTCATTGGTCAGAGTCTCCAGGGTGGTTCCGGATTTGGAAACCAGTACGAAGATGGAATGTGCCACATCGATGCCATATAATACAGCTGCGGCGTCATCCGGGTCTACGTTGCTGATGAACTTTGCCTCCATCTTGAAGGTGCCGTTCTTCTTTGCCCAGTTTTCCAGAGCCAGATACATGGCTCTCGGACCAAGGTCACTGCCGCCGATACCGATCTGAACAACCGTGGTAAACTTTTCTCCCGCAGCATTCGTGATTTCCCCATTGTGAACCTTGTTTGCAAATTCTGCAATGCGCTCCTGCTGCTGCTTGTAGAAAGCACGCTTGTCCACGCCATCCGCGGTGACTGCATCGCCCAGCTGGCCGCGGGTCATGTGGTGCAGAACCAGACGTTTTTCTCCAGTATTGATGACTTCACCGTTGTAAAGGGCTTTAAACTTCTCTGCCAGCTGCGCTTCGTCAGCCAGTTTCTTTAATGCGTCCAGCACGGTGTCATCTACCTGCTTTGCTGCATAGTGGTAAACAAGTCCCTCTGCCATCGGCACACTGTATTTTTTCACGCGCTCTGCGCCTTTTTCTCCGGTCATTACCTCCGCAAGATTTACACGGGCTGTCTTTTCCAGCTCCTGATAGGAAGTAAGAGTATCCAGGTTATTCCAGGTAATCATATTTTGATTCCTCCTTCAATACATTATATTGATTTTTAAGCCGATAATTTTCTGTCAATCATGATAATTATACTCTCAGATTTTCGGAATTTCAAGAGATTTCACGGACAGGAGACACAATAACCCCTTTTTTTGATCTGCTTGTTACCTGTTTCTTTCTTATCGATGAAAAATCATGTCTGTCAAAAGTTTCAGCGTCACCCCCACGGACAAAACAGAACCGCAAAACAGAAATAACCGGTTCATCAGCCCTGACGCAGAACAGATTCCCAGGCTGAACCGCTTCCGGTACGGATACAGAAGCTGTTCTCCTTTGTGGTTCAGAAAATCAAGCGCCAGATGAGATGCAAAAGCAATCCCAAAATACGGCACCAGCATCGGAAGGAATACGCCAACACAACTCATCAGCAGACCGCCTGCAAGAAAGGAATGCAGAAACGAGCGGTGTGGTGTTTTCTTTCCATAAGCGCAGACGGCCAGAAAGGCGGCGCAGGCCAGTACAATGTGGCTGACAGAGCTGTTGCTCATCAGCCTCTGGTATAAGCCAAGATGCCAGTGTGCTTCTACTGCCGCAATTCCGATGATAATGGTTTCTGATACAAATATAATCTGGTCTGCCCTCCGGCTGCTCTCTGAGGTGCCGCAGTCAATATCGCTGATCACGGAACCAACGGCTGCCGCCCCGGCGCCCAGGATCAGTTCCGGTAATGTTCGGGGCTGAAGCAGCAGCAAAGAAGCTGCTACGCCAACCGCCATATGTGTTTTTCCAAGCATACTTTTATCTCTTTTCTTATTTATTAAACATTTATGTATCTTGCAAAGTCTTTTTCCATATGCTATAATGCCAATAGGCAAATGAATGACAGTACTCACGAAGTACGCAAAACCCCCGGTGTTCCCATCACCGGGGGTTTTTATTCCGTTTTGGCAAGGTGGCTTAATCCCTTAGGCTGACTACCTATTCATCTCCGTCCAACCATTTGCAAATGTAATAGGCAACTACACTAGCCACAACGAAGCATACGAATGACAGTATCTCTCTCACAAAGTATACACCCCCTTTCTGTACCTGTCTAGGGGTGGTAGCCATGGCATTATAGCATACCGCTATTTATCCGTCTACTTATTTTTTTCATGTGATTTTCAACTTTTCCAAAAACATTCCGCACTTCAAATAAAAAATGGGACTTTCAGGGGAAGCCCCGAAAGTCCCGAAAAACTATCATTTACGCGGTTTTCTATTAGAATTTGCCAGCGGTTGCTGCTTCCTCAACAGCAACGGGGAATGGCTTAAAATCAAGCTTTCCCATGTCTAAATATCCTATCTATCGACAAGTGTACGATTTATACTCATGCTTTCTGATTAAGATAATTCACTTTCAGGTATTAACACATTCTTTCACAATAGGCCCGATTCTTGTCGAGATGTTGTATGTAATGTATTTCTTCCTTATTATATAATAGAAGAAAAAGGAGTGCAAGTCCATGAACAATTTTCCAACAGAAAATTTAAAATCAATCCGAATCATCTCAGCCACGCTCTCGCAGCCCATTGCCATAGCCTGTTACACCCAAGAAGATGAAGAACTGGTGGCCGGCCTAGAATCCATTATAAAACAGAATGGATACAGTTGCGCTGACGTGGCGGCCTGGTGCAAAGATAAGGGGCTACTATTCAGCACTTATCAAACACCTGCTGGCAGATCTGATAAATTTCAATAGGTATTTTACTCTTCTTCTACTGGCATAGCAATGGAAATAGTAATTTAGCCAATATCCAAGTTGGCGCAATCACAGTGTCAGAAGTAGGAAACGGCATTAAAGATACAGAAATTAAATTTAACACCATCTTTTCAAAACTTCCACGGGTCGTGGTTTCGGCTGTTTCTGGAACAAATAATAAAAACTACGGTGTAATGACAGTATTTGCTGATAACATAACAACAAACGGATTCACACTGCGCATCGCTAATACGTCAGCAGATGTTTTTACTCCGGCAGTTAACTGGATTGCAATTTCCAAATAATCATTTTACAAATACAAGGCACTTATCTGAATCCATTGATTTTCATTTGCGTATATACCAATCGATAGTCCAGAGTTCCAGTTGGTTGTTAACTCAAAAGTACCGCCTAGCTTAAGTATACCCCCTGACTTATCGGCGCTACTTGCACCACAAATCAAATATAATGCGCTGGCAACCGAATTGCCTTGCGAAAAAGCATTTACTGTTAGTAAGACAATTTGGTTTGACTTTAAAGAAATGCTGATCCATTGATTATTAAGATAATGTTCGACACACATTGCTCTTGTTGTTAAATTACTATATGCCATAGAGCTTCCGAAATTTGACAGAATTGGAAATATTTATAACTTTCTTTTTGTTACGATAGAGGATATAATTCAAATAAAAAAGAGGTACAGAACTGTGACTGATGAAGAAATCAAAGAATATGAATTGCTGAAAAAGAAAAATGATCTTGAAATTTACGCTATGCAATTCTGGGAACGTCTCGACAATGAGGTGTTTTATAAAAAACTCCCATCTCATGCGATTCCTCTACAAATTCGATTAGAAGAATTCGGTGCTAGACTAAAGCAAAAAGACTATTCTGCCGGAAAAATGGTTGACAGAAAAATGCCAAACGGTAAATCGTACATATGCATTGTTATTTATCTAAATCCATATCAAAAAATAAATGATGTACAATTAACTATCCGTCACGAACTTTTACACCTTGCCTTAATGATGAGCGGTTTAAAGCATACTGACTATGATGCAGTTTTCAAAATTTTATGCGAACGTTACGATGCTCATTTTTACACCAAAATATCTGGTATAGAGAAAACATTATATGATAGTATAAAAACAATCACAGATCAGGCTTTTGCCTTAATGGATAAATACAAAAATCCATTAATCTATAAGCAAGGTTCTGAAATTATTTCCGCAATCGGGGATACTTCGATAACAGAAATACAGCTTTCTGATGTTTTCCAAAAAGTCCGTTCTCTTTTAGAAGGGATCCAAAACTACTGCGAATGCACCAATGAATAAGTACGAAATATACGAAGGCCTGGCAGATTGCCGGGCCTTCTATTTCATTCTTATCTATTGAATTTTTAAGGTAACTGTCTGAGTTTTCGGATTGCTCCATTTCCATAGTTCCTTGATTTGAATTGTTAAATCACTGTTATCTTGAATTTTATATGCCTTTGCCACATTAATCGTGGTTCCCTGCATTACATCCTTAGAATAATTATCCATTGCATCGTCTCGGCCATCCCAAATGTAGGCAGTATCGCACTCTACACCATTCTGGAACACTTTTATACTGTAATCAGCAAGCCAAGCGCCCTGCGGATCACTCTTTTTATTCGTGAAGTCATAATACAGGACAACACATTTATTTCCATCATAATCTTTAGTGATTCGGTATTTTGAATAAACAATGTGTGAATCTTCAATATCAAAATCAAACAATGGTGCCGCAACCAGCGCGCCGTCTGCTCCAACTTGCTTGCCATCCGGCGTTGTCGTGTTGGCAAACATGTACCCATCGCTGCCGAAGTAATACTGTTTTCCACCAATCTCCTGCCAGCAGTCCTTTGGATAGCTTCCATCATCATTCTGATACCAGTATCCTTTTTCGTCCTGCTTCCATTCTGCCGCGTAAACCGGAATTACAGATATGGTCATCATTGCTACTAATGCAGCTGCTACGAGTCTCGCTTTCTTCATAAGTATCGCCCCCTGTGCTTTTTAATACCTCAAATATAGCACACTGCCGCCCACTAAGCAATATATGAACGCAAAAGTAGCTGACACCGAAATGCCAGTGGCCAACATTCGTGATTCAAAAATATGCAAGATTATTTTGAAAATATATTCTCAGGTTCAATTTTCTGTGTTAGAATAATTTTGTATTATTATGCCCTACGAAAGAAGGTGCTTATCATACATCTCGAGCATATAAAAACAGTTCAGCATAACATAGGTAATGGTATTACTGAACCAAAGCTAGGAATGACTGACAACGATATTCCTGTTGTTATAAAAACATATAATGGGCCAGAAGGACAGCTTGTTTTATTCAACGAATATCTTTGCTACCGTTTGGCAATACTGTTAGATATACCAATGCCTATTTCTGGAGTATGTATAATTGACCAGCATACGCTAATCTACAACGATTGTGTTACGCTTAACCAATATGGATATGGTTTCTATTCCACCCACCTCAATAAGGCTGTTACATTGGTTGAAACTATTGTCCCACTTATGAAAAACAAGGAAATTTTCTTTAAGATTCTTTTGTTTGATCATATTATTTTTAATGCAGACAGAAACCCAGGCAACCTTCTAGTTCAATACTATAAGAAAAATATTACCTTGCAGGTAATCGACCATTCCCATGTTTTTAAAAACGGTCCAATATGGGACGCCAGTTGTTTGCGAAGGTTTATGAGTGAACGAGATTATCTTAGCACAGAGATTCTTGAAGCCAATGAATATCTTTACAGTATGTTCTATCATAATATATCTATATCGCAAAAGGAACTAGACGATTTAAAGGTAGTATTTTCAAACACTATAACGGCATCAGTCCTGCATCGTATAATTTCGGACATTCCTAAAGAATGGTGCCCCAGTGATACAGATATAGGAGCATTAATTGAATATTTGCTTTATCGGATCCAGCATATTGATGAAATATGCTCAACAATCCTTAAATACTTGAAGAACTGAAAGGAGGTATATTATGTATCAAGTTGAATATGCAGCTCTAAAATATTACAACAATATCATTTCCGATGAATGCTTGTACATTGGCATGCTTTTTCATAACATCACAACTGGAAAACGCGATTTCAGATATATCTCTAACTTCAAGCGTTTTCAATCTTTTGATGATGAAGCCGACATAGATTTTGTTAAATTATACTTAGCTGGAATCCAGCAACAAGTTCAGGTTAATATTTGGAACTATCAAAATGATTTTTCAATTGCTGATTTTACAAGGATTTATGTAAATGAATTTCGTTTTTCTGATGTATCTACTATAGAAGTAGAAGAAAATGAAGATTATGTTGAAAATCTCACCAAAATGTTCCTTAAGTTTGATTTCAGCAAAGAAAAACGATTAAGTCATTCCGATGAGAAAAAATATATCCGCAGAATTCTTTCTTCATCGAACATTCCATTTTCTATTCCCAGAGTTTCTGGATCGTATGAAGAAAACGTAACGTTCGATTACATTATTGGAAATGTTGCAATCAAACTATTTTCCTTTAAAGAAAAAAATGCAAATAAACTAATTCCATCAGCAAAACAATGGGCATTCTCTGCAGACGAGTTGAAAGATCGGTACAAAATTGTATTCCTATACGATGAAGATAACAATTCTCCAGAATGGGAAATTGTTCTTCGAATATTAAAACGGTATGCGGAAGCATATCGAGTGCAAGATGGTTTAGATTATATCTTAAAAATGATATCCTAACATTGCTTGCAGAGAATATGACAAAAAATAGCCGGCACTTTCATCTGCCGGCTGTTCATATCCATTTTATATTTTCTGTTCCCAAACTCTACTACAATTATGGCATTTATATTTTAGTTTTTTGGGCTTTGCAATTGATTCCGTAAATGGAACAACCATTGAGTTTACAGGCCCCAACAGCATACTACCTACAATACTTCCCACAACAGCTTTTCTAGCAACCTTTCCTTGAGTCGGTTTTATTAATTCATAATTGCTGCTATGACAATACGGACAACCAGTTTCTATTTTCTCCTGTATTTTCGGTTTTGCAGCCACTGGCATCTTCTGCCCGCAATCGTTGCAATACCCATCTTCGTCAATAGATTCTGAACCACAAAATGGACATTTTCCTGATTCCGATTTTTGCTTTTCTTTTGTCTCCTGTATTACATATTCAGTCGGGCAACCGCAATTTGGACAAGCCGCTGCCTTGTCGGAAAATTCTTTTCCACATTCCGTACACGTTATAAGAGCCATGCCTTATACCTCCTGCGTATGATATTTTTATTCTACCATACGCAGGACAATTTGCAACTTAATATGAAATACCTAACTGTCTACCTGTTTGCTTTCTATAGCTTTTCGCTCCAGCTTTCCAGACATCTACAACATCGCCCTTATCAATAACCGGCTTCGCCAAAAGCTGTTCAAGCAAATCGTTGTTACGCTTCAATTCCCTCAGAATCTCAGTGTTTGCACTTTGCACGCCAATAGCAATTCCTTGCGTAATCTGTTCATTATTCGCTACAGCAGTCTGACCATTTGAGAACCTACCAACAAGTTCATTATGGTTTGCCATAAATAAGCCGTCCTCTGGGAATCCTCCGGTTGAAAATGTCGGTATATGCCCAAGATTGATTTTAGCTCCCCCAAACACCTCGACACCTGCAATATTTATGGGCTCAATATCAAAATCAAGTTTGCTATTCAACCATGTAGCAAAACGATTCCATATCTGCTTCACTGCATCAAACGCTGCATTAAATGCATCTTCGAATCCAGTTTTTACGCCAGACATGGCTGTTTTCCATTTTTCAGCTGTAAACCACGGAGTAACATTAGATGTCCACCAGCTATTAATATCCTGAGACCACTGTCCCACAGTTTCGTCCCATACGGATTTCATAGAAGTTTTCATTGTTGAATACAGTTCCACCCATCTTTGTTGTGTAAACCATGGTGCAATATAGCTGTTGTACCACTCACTCAGAGATTCCGTCCACTCGCCAAAAGAAGATTTAAAGCCCTCTATGATTCCGCGCAAAATATTTTGGCCATATGGTTCCATATTTTTTGCTGGTGAATGAATTCCAAATATATTGCAAATTCCTGTGACAATGAAATTGAACAAATCAGCAATCGGCTCCAACAGCCAGGTTATTCCTGTTGATATTCCGCTTATAATACCAAGGACAATATTGGCACCAAACTCAACGAAATTATCTGCATTAAAGGCTCTCTCAAGCACCTGCTTTGTGTAATCCCACATCACCGAAGCCTGGTCCCAGTTGAACAGAGTTTCCCCTAATTTCTTCCAGAATTTTGTCACCCACTCACCTTTAACAATGAATGTATCTAGTGCAACTCCGATAGCCGCTCCGATAGCTGCGCCTATTGGGCCACCCCATGCAGCTCCAACTCCTGCACTTACAAGTAACAATAAGCTCTCTCCGATTGCATTTCCAACACTCTCACCGAAATGTTCTAAGATAAAATTATCAACGGCATCAATAATCGCATTTCCGATTACTGTTATAGGTGCATTTCCAATATCAAATCCGGCACAAGATGCAAGTATGAATTTCAAATTAAACAAAGATATCGGCAATCCTATCAGCGCATCAGAAAGAGTCCCTATTATTTTTTTTCTAGCTTCACTTTTTCTGGTCAAGAAAAAACCGCCAATCATAACAGCAATCGTATCCAACTCTAGCTTATCAAGAAGCACACCTGCAGAATCGAAAATCTTTTGCCAGGATATATTTTTTACCGCCGCTATAAGGGCAGCTTCCAGTCCATCAACCCATGTATTTAAAGTATCGGCTAAAAGCAAGAAATCGAATGTATTGAAAAATCCGTTTATACCGGCAGCGATGGAATTTCCAAACTCGGTCCATTCAAATGTCTCCCCGAAGGAATCCAGGAAATGCAATGCGGTATTCAGTGCACCGGCGACTGTCTCTCCTACCGCTTCGAAAAGTTCCGGAGAAATTAAACCATTCAGGAAGTTGGCGAGACCTGAACCAAAATTCCGCGCACCCTCATAGATCTTATCCCAGTCGATTTTCTTCAAGGTCTTAGTCAGCACGTCCCCTATGTACTCACCCAGCTTATACAGGCTATCAATGGAACTGGTATACTTCTCCCACGGGCTGTCTGTTTCTACCCACTGACCACTGGAACCAGCGGTACCGGCCCCGCCAGCTGCACCACCGCCGCCACCACCAGAACCTCCGGAATCTTTCTGACTAGAAATGACATTCAGATGGTCAAAGCTCTGGAGGTTATCGGCCATCTTTTTCGTGTTCTTCGCTGCGTCTCCGGTACTTCCTGCCAGATCATCCGCACTGTCTGCAGCATCGGAAAAATCATCAGAGATACCGCCGCCGGACTCGTACTTCCAGCCGAAGATTGCACCCAGGGCATTTGATACCACCTCTGCAAACTGGATTACCTTCAGCATGACGGAATTTAAAGCTCTAACAAATGGCTTGAACGCATTAATCAGAGATCCACCAACGATGGAACCCAGAGACTGGAATGCGCCTGACAGAAGAACTAACTGGTTATGCCAGGAATCACTTGTGCGGGCGAAGTCCCCCATGACTTGCTGACTGTTTGCCATGACATACTGATATCGCAGCCATGTTTTCTCAGCTGCATTCATGGACTTGATATTGGCATTCAAACCATTGTTAAGTGCCCACTGCTTCAATGTGGCCTGCGTGAGGTCAATACCATATTTACGCAGCGGCATAGTCTGGCCTGTAAATACTGCTTCCAGGCTCTTTGCAACGTCTTTTTGCTCTACGTTATAGAAAGAAGCCATATCGGCAGCCAGTTTGGTCAGTTCAATGGACATGCCGGACATTTTCTTTTGTGAAAATCCCATTGCAACACCCATAGCCTGGTACCGGCTGGCAATATCCTTTGCAGTCAGCGCAGACATACCATACTGGCTCAGGGAAACTTTGGCAAAGTCCTCCATCGTTTTCTTCATGTTGCCGAAAGTCACGTCTACAACGTTCTGAACCTCGGTTAAGTCAGAAGAAATGTCCATAGCCTTGCGGAACATTCCCATAGCACGGAACAGCATCCAGTAAGTCGCATAAACTCTACCGATAGCGGATGCAATACCCTTGCTGGAAGTCTTTACCTTTTTTGAACTTCCAGAGAACAGGTTGAATCCCTGATTCATCGCAGAAGTGGCGCTGCCTACCTTGCTGCCGGCTCCGGCCAGATTGGCAAGCGCAGTAGTCATCTGGATTAGATTTTGGCTGACAACCGGGGCCTTAGCCAGAGTGGTCATAAGTTGATTCAGTGCTGCACCCAAATTCTGGATATTCGGAATCGCATTTCCGGCAGCCTTGCCGCCCAGTTTTGTGATGGATGATACTAACTCAGCGAGACTGGTGGTATCAAAGCTCAGCTTGCCAATACCGTTAAGGCCAGATACGAACTTAAGCAACTGGTCCTTAATTGGCTTAAGATTCGCCGATGCCTGGGTAGCCTTTGTGCCGCCCAGCCTGGTAATTCCAGAAATCAAATTGCCAAGGCCGGTAAAGTCAAAGGTCACGCTTCCTACAGAGTTCATCGTAAGGACAAAATCTCTGAGGTGCGCAGAAATTTGCGGCAATAAAGCTACAGCCTGCGCTGCATTGGCACTACCTAACCGGCTGACAGAATTTACCACAGACACCAGGCCATCTGCATTAAAAGAGACTTGTCCTACAGCATTCATACTGGTGACAAATTCTGACAGACTTGTTTTTAGAAATTCCAGGTTCTGCGCGGCCTCAGTAATAGAAGCACGACCAAGCTTTGCCACAGATCCGGCCAGAGTATCAAAACTCTGGGAATCAAAATGGACTCGCTCAATTCCGGTCATACTGGAGACGAAATCTGCCATAGACCTTGAAACAGCAGAGATAGCTCCTGAATCCACCGCAGACAATTTATTAAGTCCAGTCGCAATACGTGTGAAATCGGCAGTTTTCGTATTCTTGTTGAAGTTTTGTACCGATGAAGTTATCTGGTTAAGTCCATTAGAAATGTTGGTCGCATTGGACATTTTTACACTGGTTATCGCAGACTGCAGCTGCAGCATTTTGTCGATAAACTTATCCAGTTTCGCATCGGCACTCTTTGTACTGGCATCAATTTGGACTTTTAACTCATCAATCACATCAGACATGACGTCCACCTTTCCCTGAACGCAAAAAGGGCGAGTGATCTAATATCACTCGCCCCTTGCGGTCATCGGTCCAACATCACTCGTCCTTTGCGTTTTTCAGTTTTATTTTAGTTTCAAGCGCTCCAGCAAAACCGATAAACTTCTGCAGTTCCCGCTCTTCTGCTGCCTTGCGCTCCGCTTCCGTAACTGGAAGAATCCGCACAGGTTTCTCCGGATAGGTTCCTTTCTGTCTCCGCTTTGTGAACGGCATCATGTTGCACACGGTAGCATCCATAGCAGCTGCTACTAGCTGACCCATGTACCACATGTCATTCATGCGTTCCTGACGCTGTCTGGCATAAGCCGTTTCAAAAGCCTTCAACTTCCTTGGATTCAGATGCCAGAACAGGTCATACGGAACACCTATTGACAAAGCGTAAGGAAGATACTCTTCATCAATTATTTTGCAGAAGTCGATTTCGCCTTGCTGTTCGCCCGGGTCTTCCCGGATTTGGACGGTACTGCCGGCTGAGTCTCCGCTACCATTGTTGCAGCCTGGTTCTCCAGCATCTTGTCCAGGCCGGTCAGTTTGAAAAAACCGTCATCCTGCATACACTCCTTAATCAAATCAAACATGCCCGGGAAGGTTGCAGATTCATCATGTGAATCCTTGAAATACTGCTTAAGCAGCTTTCCCGCCTCTGCCTCGTTCATGACAGCATTGTTTTCCATCAGTCCTGCATAAAACGCAGTAATGACGGTATCCGGCATTTCAGCATACATATCAGCCACACCGTCAATCAGCGCGGATGCACGGTCTGCCTTAGTCTCATCCTCAGCCCCAGTTAAACCGGATCGTCCCAGATAACTGCCTGAGAGCATCTTGAACATCTTATTGATAAGCTGTTTGTGCTTTGCCGCCTGGAAACTGAACTCCAGAACATACTCTTTATCACCGATATTTAAAGTCTTCATGAATATTTACCTCCCTTAAATTCTTACTCTGCGTCTGTCGGAGCAATAGCCTCAGCCCAACCAATCTCGCCGGTCGGAGTTACGTTTGCATCACCATCCCAGATAGCATCAACGTCAGCAGACGGGAAGCCTAACTTAGTTGGTGTGCAGGTAAAGAAAAAGCTCTTAGTAAGCTTCGGATGGTAGAACTCCATCCACATGCGCTTATTGGATGCTGATGCGGTCTCTACATCGTCACACAGCTTCTCCCACATATCCAGGAACACCTGAGACATACCAAAGGTGATAGCCAGCGCACCACCCATATCCTTTAAGCCCTCAACGTAGGTTTTCCACTCTGTCGCATTCAGAGAGGTGGAGTCATATGTAGACGGCTCAGGGTTGGTATTCGGAATAGACTTCGGATTCGGAATGTTGGTAAATGCAGTCGGCTTAGTGCCGGCGGTTTCCTCAATCGCATAGGCAACCTTAATACCAGCAGTACTTAAATCAATAGCTTTTGCTGCCATTATTTTGACCCTCCTTAAAAATGAGCAAAAAAATAGGGCCCCGCCTAAAATGGCGGGGTCTCAGTTACGTTTTATCTACAGCGAATCGCCCTCACAATAAGTTCTTCGGAACCTTGCAATCCAACGATACGCTTCTGTTGTGCTTGACCGGTCTATTTCTTCCGGTCCGTAATTCATTGTGAATCCCATCTGCCGCATTAGCTCTGCAACATGGAATATCAGCTGTTTTGCCGTGGTACTTGACTTAGAGTCATAGACTGTGATTTCAAATGAAGCCTTTATCGCGCATTGATCATTCTGAAGAGATGCGCTTGTGGTCGGTTCCCCAAGCGTTTTCACATACATATAAGGGAACGCCGGAGGCTTGTCATTCTTCGTGGTGCCGCTGCCTTTCAGATACTTCTTCAAGGTTTCGTCATTCGCCAGATTAGAATAAACTCTGGATGAGATATCAATCATCAGCCAAACACCTCCTTCGCACATTCTTGAACCTTCTCACGGATAGCTACAGATGCGTTATACATCGGCATTGTAGCCTTTATACCATGCGTATAGTGCCACTTTTCATCTTCGCCCCAGTAATACCATCCATCTTCAAATGCATGGATCTGTCCCGGGAAAGTTCCGACACCGTAGCCCATCTCACCGGCTTTTGGATTGGCATTGGAGTTGTAGTGAATACCTGCACCGAACTCAACCATGAGTAGAGTAGAAATGGTGCCATAGTCATTTGACTTTTTCTGTCCCGTTGCAATCAGCATCGCCTTGCATCCAGCATCTGCCGGTTCCATATCTATGCGAACTGATATCGTCTTACCCAGCGGAGACTCAGCAATATGGCTTTCTGCGACCTCCATGCCAGATTCCGCAAGCTTCTTACAGAATAGCTCCGCTTTACGTTGAAGATCTTGTTTGTAGTCCTTGAGCTGGTCAATAATGCTTTGGATTCCCTTTGCTGACAGGTCTCCGCGGATTACTTTTTTAGCCATGACCGTTTACTCCTCTGCAAGATCGTATGTCTTTGCGAAGATATCCGGCTTACATGGACAAAATTCACCAGCAACACCTTTGATGATATAGTCTCCGATACTCGCTACATGCTCGCCTTCTAAAGTCTTAATGATCAAGCCACCCTTTATAGCAAAATGATCTATACGAAAGGTCTCTCCAAAAGAAGTCATGTATTCATCTTTCTTCTCACCATTGGTAAGAAAGTCGAACATTTCTCGCTGATTTTCACCAGTCCACTGAATTGCATCAATTTCAACTGGCTTCTTTCTATATTTAGCCATCTGCATCCTCCGTTTTCTTCTTAATTGCAATCAATAGAGAATTAAGGCTCTTCGCCACCTTGACCACCTTGTAATCCGGATCATTGAGAAGATTTCCTTCTTCGTCATATTGTGGTTTTTTGTCCACGAATAACATCGAAAGTTCATCAATTGGCAAATCCATATCACATGAGCAAATGGTCTTGTCATACTCTACATTCACGCCAAATGGATCTGTAGACGCCTCAGAACGGGCCGGAGAAACATTCGCTTTGAACAACACCGGACTCTTATATCCGGCTATGTACTCACCTGTTAGAAGCAGATTCCCGGTCACTGGATCGAGAACAGGATTTCCATCAAAATCCGTTTCATAAACGGGAATATTGGCATCGTAGAGTTGATACCACAGCTTGACCTTATTGCGTTTCAACGCCCTCATAGTTCAAACCTCTTTTAAGCTAAAACGACCCAATCTTCTGCCAGCATATCGGTCTGAGAAGCAAGCCAGCCAACAACAAACTTATTATCTGCTGTTTTCATCACAATGGACGGGCAGGTTAAGTCTCCTTTTAAGTTCTGTACACAAGTCAGATCCGCAAGGGTATCAAAATCAATGTTATCTGCCAGGAAGAGGAACATCCCTTTTTCATTCCAGCCCTTTCGTGCAACCTTGTGTCCTTCTTTCATGTTCATAAGTGCACTGCCGAAATCCATCGGATCATCCATACACTCAAATGAATAATCCTCAATGTGAATTTTCACGCTATTCGCATGCACCAGATCATCATCATATGTCCGGTCAATGTAGGCCATCTTATCTTCCACATTGCTGTTGGAAATAACCTCGATTTCGCCGCCCGGCATCCGAACCATCAGGGTAACACAAATTGCTTTATCTTTTACGGCTTCATAATCCGCAAACAGTCTTTCTTTTCTTGTCATGATAACCTCCTCTTTCCTCCCGTTTACAACGATCATGCGCTTGCCCACCACCATGTCTTGCTCATACCCTGCATCCGACCGGGAGGTTTAGCCGGACACGCACCGTCTTTTCTAACCGTCTGGAATCCCAAGCGGTTACAGCACCTTTACCATAGGTGTTATGTCAAAAAATATACTGTCTTCCGATTCATAGGCGCGGGAAATGGAGTTCTCACTATGGGAACTCTCCCCATCTGCGCCCTGTTTCGCCCAGTAGTAAACGGCAGCTTCGAATATCATACCCTGATACCGTTTCACTGCCGCTTCTTTCTGCTCATCTGTATAGCCGAATGGATACCGCTTCAAACAAACCTTTCGAATGGCCCGATTGATGAGAATGAGCAGAACCGGCTTGTCCATTTCCGTCACCTCATCACCAAGGTATTCCATGACTTCATCCAGGATCTCCGCTTCCACTCATCTCACCTCGCTCCTACTCTGTTTTTGCGGTCACGGTTGCACTTCCGGCCTTAACTGCCTTGTAGCTTGCATCGCACTCAACGATGGTGATGAACTGACCAGATGTTGCTTCGATTTCATCAGAACCATTCCAGGACTTCCAGGTCTGTACATTCTGGTTCAGTACGACGCCTGCTGCACTGCTGCCGACTTTGTACTTGTAAGAATTACCACCTGTCTTTTCCGGAGTTACGGTAATCTTAGTCTTGCCAACAGTGGTTAAGCTTGCTGCAGAAGCCACAGTCAGAGTTCCCAGTTCAGCTTCACCGGAAATATCCGCAGAGGTAATCTGAAATACCTTGCGTGCCAGATCACTGTTTTTCGGCATCTTAGTGGACAGTCCGGTAATTTTCGCAGAATACCACTCCGGTCCATGATCTAAACCAACCTGACCAAAGATCTGCTTTTTGGTTCCTGCACCAGTTTTTGCAAGCTCTTCAAGGAAGAAATTGCCTTTGCCCGGAACGGGCTGATCTACAGGAGCCATGACCAACGGGTCAAAAATAGCAATAGTGCCCGCTGGAAGGTACTTAAGGCTTCTCAGGCCGACGGTGCCCAGCGGAGTAAGCACGGTATCAATGGCAATGCCATTTACCATTCTTCCACTATCCACGATGGTTAAGCCATTTGCTGCAGCATCAGCATTCAGCTGCATTCTACTGGTAGAATCCAGGCCGAGAATCAGGCCGTCCAGAGAACCATTGCTTTCATCAATCAACTTCAGAGCCTCACAAACCAGAAGGAAGGACAGGCTCTTTCCGTCCGCATCAATTACGTTTGATGTGATAGCATTCAGAAGTCCGCGGGATCTGTTAGCTACGCTGTCGCCAGTGGATTTCTGATACACGCCGTTGATGAAGGTGTACTCAATATCCTGAGCAATCTTCGCCATCTTGGCCGCAATCTGAAAATCTTCCTCAGTCGGCGGATTCGGCTGCTGACCGGCAACATTAATGCCTGCCATAGTGCCCATATTAGACATCTTTCCATAGGAAATACCAACGGACTCCTGGAAAATCTGAGTTACGTTAGTTTTCTGTTCCCTAGTTACGATGCTGGAATCCGGAGCAGTTAAGGACTGGCTCTCAGAAATATTCGGCTGAGATCCCTGGGCAGTCTCAAATTCCTGACCGGTTACGAATTCTGTGTGATTAGTAGATTTCCGTCTCGCACCAATCATGGTAGAAAACGGAGTTTTAGTGTTGCCCTTATTAAACAGCATTCCACTGTAATTCGGGGTGTTGCCACTCATTGCATAGATGTCTGACATACTCTTTTACCTTACCTTTCTATCTTTTTGCATTTGCTTCACTCTGCTGACGCACTAAGGAAGCATAAGTAACCATATCGCCACGCTCTTGCGCTTCTGCAATCTGTTTGGAGAGGTCCACTCTTCCAGAGCCATTGCCGGCCGGAGGATTCACCTGATACTCCTTTTCCCAAGCACTTTTAAGAGAAGCTTCCCGCTTATCTGCAAAGATTTTCTCATTGCTGAGAACAGTTGCATTGTCGCCGTCATACATGGCCGTTGCGGTCTCTGTAGCGAAATCTTTATCAAAGCCGCGTTCCATGTAAGCACCAGCCAGTTCGGAAATCTTGAGTGTTCTCTCAAGATCCTGGTTCTTTTTCACCATCGCATCCCACTGTTCCTTGCGTTCAGCCTCGGCTTTTTCAGCTTCCGACATCTGCTCACGCTGTTTTCTCTTGTTCTCTGCAATCTGAGCGGAATACTGGTCAATAAGTCCTTTGTTTTTCTGGTTTTCTCGCTCATGGTCGGCCCTCAGCATATAAATCTCATCGAATTTTGCTTTAGCCTCTTCATCACTCATGCCATCCACGTAGGCACTTCCTAATAAAGCTTTCCAATCCATACAAATTACCTCCTGCGTTTTAAAGGCTTCTCTGCCTATTAATTTTTGCGCTTTTACTTCATCTCCGAAGATTATTTATGCCAGCGAAATTTATATAGCGGCTTCTCTGCCGCATTATAAAAAGCGCCCATTTCTGAGCGCCTTAATTCATAACTGTCCAGACAATGGACTGTTTTTGTTCTGATCCGAATTATCCTGCATAATTTTGCCCGCATCAGGCTCCTCGCTGCCAACAGATGTTGTGCCAGTTCCTTTTGCATAGGACTTCTGAATTTCCTTAATCATTTCCATGGAATCAACTGCAAACTGCTGTGTGTCGGTTGTAAAGGATGCAATTTCAGTTGCCCTAAGCGGATCCGCTCCGTTTTTTAGAAGCGTTGCCCAAGCATTCACTTTGTCGGTCAGATTGTAAGTTTTGTTTCTGGTGAACTTGATTCCCACATCAGACACCCTAAGGCTTCCAATATCTGCATCATCACGATCTTTATCATGCCGTGCAATTGCCAGCATCACTTTAATGGCTCTTCGCTCCGACTGTTCGAACTCCTGTTCACTCGTCTGTGCTCTCGAATCAGCTTCTGAATAGCCGTTGGACATGCTCGTAGCCGTTCCGGTAGAGCCTCCGGTAGAAATACCAAACATCGGAACTCCGGAAATTTCTTGCGTTTCCTGTTTCAAGTAGTCCACATACGACTGAATTTCCGACTGATTCAATGTCTGGGTGAGATATGTAATCTTTGCATCCCGACCATCACCAGAGCTTTTTGTTATGATCAAGCCATTACCATCAACGAGCTGCTGTTTTTGCCCATCATCTAGTTCACAGTTATGGAACCATAAAAGCGCCTGAACAAATTGAGCAATATCATTTGCCCTATCCGAATTGACAGTGTTAAGCTCATCCAAAATCGGCATTACGGATTCAAAACATCCAAAGCTATTTCCAAGGATATTTCTCTCGTTTGCATACTCAATAACAGGAATCTCCCCATAAGTCCAAGGCTTGACCGTGAAGCCCTCATTGCATGCCGCATTCATTCCTATTGGACGGGTAATTTCAAAATAGTTTTTCTTGCTCCATGCGCCGATTTTATATGTTCCGTTATCAGTAATTGCATAAGACACACCCAACATTGGCTCACGGAAGGCGTCATTTTTATATACAACAAATGCTCTCATTGGATTAAGTGTTGTAATTTTGAAAAGCGAAAGTTCCTCTTCATTATCATTCGGGAGAATGAGCCGATATCCAAGCCCGCAAGTCTTAAAACTGTCTGCCAGAAGCATGTCCTTAGAAGATTTGCTTTGCTCTCTTAGCATTTCATTCAACGCTGTAATTCGATAATCATCTTTAATAGACTCATCTTTTTTAAAGATCTTTGAAAGAATCTTTGCCAACTTACCTTTCAGCGCCTGGATTTCACCAGCTTGCACATACGTAATCGGATTGCTAAATTCGTATCCGAGTTTGAATGCCTTAATGCGACTCGCAACATTAATAACCACCCGTTCATTAATGTCCTCACGAATTTCTTTTTTCCGATTTAATATAGGCTGTTCGCCCGCCACATAATCAAACAGATAAATTTCTTCCAGCACATTCCATTCGTGTTCGCAGAATGCCTTATTAAGAACAGGCAAAATATTTTGCGGCGTAATCACATCTACATCCGTAAACAGCATTCTTCTGCCTTTAGTCAGCATTTTTATCACCTTTTACCTTTTTGGGCCAAAATGTAACACCACTAGAAGTTTTTCGATCCTTAAGCGGTATATGATTAGTTTTCCATATGTTTGTCTTAGCGCCATCATTCTTCTTGCCCATAGTCACACCACCCAATTTTGCATAGAAAAAAGACACCCAGATAATCTGAGTGCCTTGCATAATTTTCACTGATATCATAATAGCATATCTAAAATGGCATTTGTGGCAGACTTTGTGGTTTGAAGGGAGATTTTTACTGAAATAGTACAGGATATAGTAATTTAACCAGTATACTTCCCTTCAACAATACCATAAAGGATTTTAATGATGCTGCGTCTTTTGGCATCTATTGTGGGTTAGATTTGAAAAACACACCTAAATCAGGGCATGTAACGGTCTTAACAGTACCTATCGGAAGTGGCAGAAGTGGAAATGCTGGTTATTGTAGACAACTGGCCTTTCCAGCTTCTACTAATATGATATACGCGAGATATAGGAGGGATGGGACTTGGAATCAATGGGCTGTATTGCATGAATGACCGCTTCTGTTCATAATCACCATCTCAGCACAAGATACCAAAATGATACCGATACTGACTCGGATAAATTTATCGTTGGCATACAGTTACATATTATTGTTCCGTCTGATATAAAAAATCTGCTTCCGATTTTGTCACCACTCGCTCCATTTATGTTTATACAAGCAAGCAATAAATCGGATGATTTGACATTCGGATCAGAAACAGTAATATCAACGGCTTTGTTGGCTGTCCATGCGCCAGATGGAGCAAACGTTCTGCCACGACTTACAACCTTCAAACCAGCTAAATTACTATATTCAGGAGAGTTTTTGAAGAAAATCAAAGGATTCCCCGCACCATCACAGCGCGGGGATGAAGAAATTTATTCAGCAAGCTGATATTTATCAAAATCCGGTACTTTAGTATCCCATTCCGGCTGCCATGCGCCATCATCACCCACCCAGTAGTACAGATTCTGATCTGAAGACTTAACATAAGCATTTCGGGCCATTTCACCAGATTTTGTTACATAGTAATATGCCCCGCTGTCCAGTATCCATCTGGAGGTTACCATATAACCAGTACTGTCGAAGTAATAATAAATGCCATCAATCTGCTGCCAGGCATTTACTGCGAAACGATACCCAAGCTGTACATACCACCACAGACCGTTATCTTCCAGGACCCAGCCAGAAAGAAATCTGGCAGAAATCCAACCAACACCGGCACCGTAAGCAATCTGGTGCCACGGCTTACCATCGACAAAGCACTTCCGAATAGGCTTAACCATTGTTCCTTTTTTCAGTTCTCCGATGGCCTTTCCTGTAGCAGGGTAGTCCCGCACAAACAGTGCTTCCGCTCCAACTACTTTAAGACCTTTCTGTCCGGTTGATACCCCATACATGATGAGCTCTGGTTCCTCGGTCTCCGAATCATAAACAGGATGCCAGAAATATGTCTTGCTGTCCAGGTGATGCCATTTTTCACAAACTGCCCCGCCGTCTGGATCCACTTTGTCAGCGCCGCCGCTGGTGTTGCCCTCCACAGAAGTAAATCCATTTCCGTTGCTGTCCACACTGGATACGATGCCAAAATGACCGTATTTCTTTCCAGTCCAGAAAATCACTGGTGCACCGACTGCCGGTTTATGATCCAGCCGCTTGTCTCTGAGATGCTGATTCACGAACTGCTGACAGTTATATGGTAAATCGCCACCAAGAAGATCTTTTGCCGCAGTAACAGCGTTGTTCTGGGAAAGACCGCGTTCCATCAGCGCAAGAACAAAAACATCTGCTCCTAACATAGCGCACCAGGCCTGCCCCTGAAAATTTCTGCGTACATAATCATTATAGAGCATAGCCCAAATGGTGTAGTTGTTGTATCCCGGCGACCAATGAAAATTCCACATCTGCGCCCGGGTTCCCAGTTTGCTTTTTTCCTGATAGTTCTTGTATTTTCTCGCCATATCAACAACATGGCTCGCTTTTAATCCATACATAACCAAACCTCCACAAAAAGAAAAAGGCGGCCATTTCTGACCGCCGTATGTATAGTTGGCTTTAGACCGCCCGGTTACCGCCGGACCCGGAGAAAAGGATCACCGCCTTTCTATTTACCTGCTTTCTGTGCCTGTGTACCGAAATAAAACCCCACAATCATAGTGAAAATGGTAAGGAACTGTTCCCCTGTGATTTCTCCGGCGCAAGTTAATCCGATAAATCCGCCGGTCAGTGCCAGTGTCATAAGGCTTTTTACATCAATCAGTTTTGCAAATTTCTCTTTCATGGTACTCTCTCCTTTATTTTATATGCTGGGCCATCATATAGATAACTCCAGTTGCAAAAGCACCTGCTCCGGCTCCAACAATGGTATTGAAAATGGTCCGCGTCATGCTGCTCCAACGTTCTGCAGGTTCAGACTCTAATTTTGCCAGCCGCGCTCCCTGATTCTTCTGCTCCTCAATCATGGATTCCATCGACAGCGCCATTTTCTGCACAGACAAAGCAAGACTGCTTAAAGACTTCCCCTGTTCCTCTTGCTCATTCATCCTATGCTTTAATGACTTGATTTCCTGTTCATGATTTTCAAACTTTACGGCAATGTCCGTATCAGTCATGCTCATGCCCGGCACCTCCTACTACTTTTTCTTTTTTGCTGCGATAATCTCCTGCCGCTGCTCCTCGGTAATCCAACCTTTGATAACAGCGTTGGATAATCCTGCATCCGTCAGTTTTCCACTTACTACATAAAGATTCTTCAAACGATCAAACATCTCTTATCCCTCCAGATCAGCTAACACAAGCATATCAACAGTTTCATTGAGGTTGGCAATCTGCTTCTGGGCTGCCGCAAGCTCTGCCCGAATATCTGCTTTTTTCAGGACCACAATCATAGCCGCACCATGCACATCTTCTGTGGTGTAAAGAGTGTTGCCGGACTCATCAGTGCCAGCTTCCACCTGTTTCGTGCCGATCACGAAATCCATTTTCTTAGTAATTCCATCCAGGCAGGTGTAACCAACCTTGGTCTCCATGGCCTCGCCGTCTGCGTCCAGAATCAGCAAACGGTCATTCCCTTCGATGTCCGACTCGATCTGTTCATAGGTCTTGCCATTCGGGAATACAAAAATCACCTTTGCGGTATCATCCGCAAAATATGCCCCATTCGGTGTCAGCTCATAGACTGCTCCGCTCTGGGTTTTAAGTTTCTCACTCATAAAGAGCTCCTTTCTGCCCTGTTTTCGGGCAATAAAAAATAGACCCGAAGGTCTTATTGAAAATGTTACACTTCCAAAATCTGGAAAAAAGTTTTTGTGCAAAATAGTAATTTAGCTGGGAATTATATTACAAAAGCAAATGGATACAAGAAGATTTCGGGTGTATCTGATACTAAAAAATTTGATCCAAATGTACTTGGTTGTTGCTTTTTAAATGGAAGCACGGCAAATCTGCCCACAAGTTATGATTCGACATATATTGCTCTTGCAAATGGTCTTTCAATGTGTATTCCATATTTCGAGAATGGTTTTGTTGGCATGTATGTAAGAACATACAACGGACAGTGGTTCCCGTGGCAGAAAATCATTTAATATCTTGAACAACTGTGCTGCACATGCGCGGAGACATTGTTCGGGATATTACTTGATGCAATACGAAAAACTGTCAAAAATTTGCATACCTATAGAGGATTCTCCGCACCAAAAGCGTAGGGCACCGGTTGTAACCGTTTGTACTAGACTTACAGCCACGTTCGGATTGCCCCAGGTTGATATACTACGATACAAAGAGTCTTGTGCGAGCGGTAATACGCCATTATTAAGCAATCCTACATTGTCGCATTTTTGGCTAGGCGTGAATACAAAATAAACAAAACACACCTTGCCGATTACGTGATAAGAAATGTTGCCAGATCCGTATACCGTATTAATGGCATGAGATACATCGGTAATTCCAGAAGGTGTTAAATTACTATATAACGCATTAACCGCTTGTGTTACATTCTCAGCATCACCAGCAGAAAGGTCGGTTCCCATTCCCAACCGCTCATACAACGTATGCACGAAAGCACTGCTCGGCACTTTTTCTCCGCTGTTTACATCAATACCGGAAATCATGTTTTTAAGCAATGCATTCTGATCCAGATTCATTGTGGTAGCAATAGACTTGGATACTTTACCCAGTACCGACTTAATTGCTTCTCCGGCAACAAGATTTGCCAATTTCGTTGCCTGCTCAAATTCGGTGTTTACAGTCAGATTGCCGTCCTCGCCCACGGTAATATCATCACTACCTTTAACAACGCCAACCGCATCCTGCTGAGCCGTCTTGGCTGACAACTTTCCTGCTTCATTTACCTCTGTAGTGCTTCCATCCGGCATTACCGTTCCAAGACTACCAGATGACGCCTTTTTGGTGCCCGCCGCCGATACCTGCCAATATGATGTGTCTGTCGGCAGCGTTCCGACCGGCGGCTGCGCCTTTGCCACATAGCTGCTGCCGTCATATTCTACAAGCTGACACACCTCATACTGCGTTTCGGCGTTCCATATGCCCTTCGGCACAATTGCAACGTGCCCGTATGCTACTGCTGCCATTATGCTATTACCTCCATTTCCGTATTTCCTGCTTCTCCATAAAAAATGCCATCGTCCAGCCAGAATCTCATGCCCTGCGCCTTTTTATCACTCATCAGCATACCTGTTTCAAAATCAACATAAAACTGTGGCACAACAAGGCTTGCCGCCGCATCTATCTGATCTTTCAGTTTCTGTGCCTGCTGACAGTAATATTTCGCATTGTCCTCAGCATCTTCCGGCACCACTCCACCAACAGCATACCTCTTGGCATTATCCGCACTGCCAGATGCTTCTCCAGCTTTTTTTCTGGCAGAGTTTGCGCTTTCCGCAGCGTCCGTTGCCGCCTGTGTAGATTCTGCAGCCTTATTCGTAGCAGCGCTAGCTTTCTCCGCTGCCGTCTGCGCGTCCGCCGATGCACTGTTGGCACTCGCAGCTGCATTTGTGGCCTTTTTGGTAGCAATACCGGCCTGTTCTGTGGCTGTCCCAGCCGCCTGGCTGGCCGCGGTCGCATTGGTTACAGTTTCCGCAGCCGCCTGCTTGGTGCCCTCATAGTAATACTTGGCATTGTCAGTTTCGCTACCCTCAAACTCTGCATCACCAATCGTATACCTCTTGGCAAACTTCTGATACTGTAACGCTGCATCTCTTGCATTCTGTGCATCAAGCATATATTGCCGGAACTCTGACTGAATAGATGGATCCAGCTTATCCATCGTTACTGAACCGTCTATGATGGTGGCTGTTACCTCACGGTCTGTCATATTAAATGCAACCGTGGCCGAACTCTTGAAAGTATTAATAAATTTCCCAATATCAACTTGTTTTTCAGTTCCGTCGGCCAGCGTCAGAATGATGATGCCCTCGTCTGTCACATCAAAGTTCGTAACGACACGCTCAATGTCCAGATCGTATGTATCAATGCCGCCGCCCAGTTTTGTGACGGTAATAACGCCGGTCTTTGCGTCCACATTTACGGATTTTACGAGCGTGTTTGCAATTTCCATGGATAATTTAGAAGCATCCAGCTGAACAATTCTAGTATCTGCCTCCTTGATACCATTTTCCATGTTTAAAAGGTTTTTTCGGTTTAAAGCCGTCCGCTGCGATGGAAGGTTCTGCCAGTCAGTTATGATATAAAAAGCTTCGTATGCCATTAAGCTTCACCTTCTTTCTCTTCATCGTCAGCCTGCGGAAGGTTGCGAATAATATTTGCTGCATTGTACAGCAACGCTCCCTGATCAGGACCCGTCACAGAAATTTTATCTAAAGAAAATAAAATCAGCTGTCTTTGTTCTTCCGATAACTTATACATCTTGAACTTCCTTTCCGACCAGCCGTTTCAGCTGATCAATTTCTCTCTGTTGGCCCTGCACCGCCGCTACCAATATCGGAATATAGTTGGTGTACGGAATCGTATAATACCCATCATGTCGACCATATAGCGGCATATCGCAATCATGCCTTTTACAAATCTTTCTCACTTCCTGAGCAACAAACCCCATTCCTGGTATGTCGCCATCATTCATCCGAAATGATACAGGCCGAAGATCAGATATAAGAGCTAAAGCCGTTTCGGTTGGAATTTTCTTGATATCGTGTTTCAGTCGTTTATCGCTCCACCACTCACCGGCTACAGTGCTGTATATTCTGCTGCATCGAATACTGCTATTACAATCTATATAGCCAGCAGTTAAAGAATTAATATTGGCATCTTGCTGAACAATCAAATTATCACATGTGTGCGAGCTTGCGATGAGTATGGAAAAATACCCTGTGTTTGTCGATGATGTAGAACCTATCTCAATGCTTTTTGCAACCACCTTACCAGTCTTGGCATCTACTGTAAAAATTCCATCTGCTACGTTGATACTGCCCTTAAATAGGCCATCAATAACGGTCAATTTTCCCTTTGGCGTAAGGGAAGAAAATTCAGCATCCCAGCTAAATCGGTTACCTTTGATGGAGATTCCACCACTTTCAATGGACAGCTGAGAAGATACATCTCCCTTGCTAACTTTCATCGTGATGGAATCTGAAAGCAGTTTGATCTGCGCATCGGTATAATCATTCAGATTTTTCACAGACAACGCAATCTGATCAGCGCGGACACCCAGTGCCGCCTCCGCTTCACCCGCACGCTTCGCTTCCAATGCAATAGCTTCTGCCGTCTGCTTAAACTGCGTTTCCATGTTTTCTTTCAGGTTCCGCATATCGACCGAAACCTGCTCAATGGATTTTTTAATAACCGCAGATTTTCCTTCCAGCTGAATTATCTGGCTCTGGATTCCGAAGTTTTCCTCATACTCGATGCTGCCGGATGCTTCAAACGTATCCATCATGCCCTGAATGCCTGTCATGGTCCGTTTCAAGCAGTACGTTTCGATGACATCATCTGATGTATAACAAACAAGGCCATCTCCGACCTCAATCCACGGTAAACCAGGATTCACAATCTTACATGGCCGATATGATCTGCCGGCAATATTTTCAAAAGCCGCTGCAGCTATCTCTTCCAACTCCTCTGAGGATTTTCCATAGGCAAGAAAATTTCCCTCAATAACGTAGGTATTGCTTCCTTTGCCGTAAAGCACACCAACGTCACCTTCCTCCTGCCGTATCTGCAGGCGGTCAATCGGTGTGACAATATAATCTTCATACGAAGTATCTGACTGCTTGTAAAACAGAATTTGTTCCGTATTTTCGTCATCCAGTAAATCGCCTGGAAATAAATCATCATCCGGGAATAGGGTCTCTGATGGGTAAAGACCTGCGCAGCCCAAAAACTGATAACGCAAGCGTCCAGTCTTATCAATATGACCAAAGCATCCATTAATCTCGCAGATGGCCTGCAATACATCAAGGCCACTCAGCTGCTCAGGATCAATAGTTTTGCTTACCGGCATATCATCTAGCGGAAGATCTGTGTCAATCTGCTTCACACCAATATGCTCACATAAACTGTATCGAAACTCTTTCAGCGTAAGCGGGAATGTCAACACCTGGTACCACGCAGATACATCGGTGCTGAATTTTCGCATACGGTCATAGGCAGTAATCTTTTTCAGTCGACGGTCTGCCTGACGAACAAAGCTATCTACGGTGTAAATTCCCATAGCCATCTCATACCCATCAACCTCTAGCGTAACCATGAATTCCAGTCCGGTCAGATCCTGTTGCACATCAGCAACCGTAACCTCAAACTGGGCCGCATTGCATTCACCAAATTTCAGATCATCGGATTCGCACAAGCCCTCAGTGATTTTTATTGATTCCGTCTGCATCTGACTGTTCTCGATAATGTAAGACGGCTCCTGTTTTGCCGGGAACAGTTCTTCGGATGGAAACAAGGTTTCTTCCGGATAGATCATCTGGATATCAGAATCAAAAAAACGCAGCTTCCATTTCCGCCGCGTCTCTTCACTGATATTGTCCTGCCAAAATATTTTCTTTATCTCTTCTGGCACCGCCAGCATCTATCTCACCACCTCTTAATACTCCGTAATTGTTATGGTTATAGGCTTATACAGAATGGTTTTCCGCTTCTCATCCACGTTTATAATCTCATACGGCACATCGGCAATGTAAAACCGTCCAGACACATACGAAGAGGTATTGGGATTCCAGTATTCAATATCGCACTGAACACGCGCCCCATGCTGGATAAATTGATTAAGACGCTCCACTTCTGCGAGATACATATTGTGCGTGGAAAACTCAACCGAAGTGGCTGTATGGGGAAGCGCATTTCTGTGCAATTCACCGTTCCCATCTCGATATGGGTCGAGGTCCATAATCTGATCAGGAGTGCACTTATAGGATTCAAATGCTATCAGGTCATTAGGAAACACCTGTCCATTGATTTTTAAAAGCCAACCCTCAAACGCTGCCACAACTCACCACCTCGCATAAAAAAAAGAGACGCCCATTCTGGGTCGTCCCGATAACCATTCTATTTCATGCTACCATTTTATCATATCAAAAACGGCATTTGTGGCAATCTTAACAGCATATAGTAATTTTAAAGTAACAAATTATGCTGAAAATTTGAAGTTTTCATCTACGATTAAAAGTTACAACAACACAAACAAAAGAAGTGCACATGTCATAACATTGCTAAATGGAATACAAATAGCAATTGTCAATTTAAGTGTCATTGTTTCTGCTTCCAACGGTTATGATGGAGTTCAATTTATCAATCTTCCAAATGAAATGAAATCATCTAAAAATATTGTTATCAACGGAATGGTCAATCGAAATTGGGCTGTTGCATATTACCAAGCTTCTAGCAACTCCTTTATTGTTATATATAAAAATCCTATTCCGGAAGGATCGGAAGTTATACTAACCGGAACATATCTGATTTCAGAGTAAATAATCATTTAATTGATGTAATTACTACCGATTATTTTAGTTGGAGAAGATGTTGCTACTAAAGGTACAAAATATAATCCATTAGCGAATACAATCCAAAATCCCATACAAATATGTATGTTGTTTGATGCTTCCATTACTCTGACTGGCAATATTAATGCACTCTCGATACCAGGGCAAGACCATGTTGTGTTATTGACGAGGTTGGCAGCATTGGCAGACATCGATGTAGCCATATTAAAATCGCTACTGTATAACACTTTTCCGGTATTGTCTTTATACAAAGATAAGCCGCCATACGAAACCAGTAATCGCTGTTGCAAATTACTATATCCAAAAGAAAGAGCCGGCAAATGCCGACTCCTTTCCTATACCGCTTCTACTTTCTCCCCCTGTTTCTTCAAAAATCTGTCGATCTTATCACCGATGGCTCGGCGGGAAAATCCAAGCTCATTGCCAATTTCCTCATCCGTTTTCCGCTCAACATACTTCAAAGCCAGAATATGCTTCATTTCTACATCATCCGGCGGTATGGACTCCAGAAATGCTTCAATGTCCAGTTTCATATCCTCAAAAAGCTGCTGATTCCCTTTCAGATCAATTGCAAGCTGACGGACAGCCTTGTTTCTCTGTTCGGTGCTTTTGATAGTAGGGCCAGAAACAACAAAATGACATTCCGTAAACGGAAACTGCTGCATAGATCCTTTTACCACGCCATAGGCAGCCTGAGTCGGGTGCGCTTCGTAATATTTAAGGCGGCGCTGGATCCGTTTAATCTCTGATTCCAGATATGCATAGGTTTCAAGGTATTCTCTTGTCAGAATTTTAATCATAATTGCATTCTCCCCTCTCTAAAACAGTCTCGGCATTACTTTGACTTCTGCCTTAAAACCGCCCTCTATTGCACGTTCAAGCTGGCTCAGTGAATCTGCCCCATCATCGTGATCATTGTGGCCAAGTTGAACGAATGTTGTCGTTTCATCCATAGCAGCATCATACTCTTGACTTCGCCTGTAACGATGAACTCCAGGTGGATCATGTTTTGCTGCTTCATCTATCAGACTGTTAGGTGCGAGAAAAACAAACCGACGTTTAATATCACCGGAGTATTGAATGATTTTTGTCATCTTAGCCATCTTGTTTGGAGCTTTTGTTGAAGTTATTGAGCAGCGATAACCCTGCCTAGCCAAATCATCGCTGATGTATTTCGCATACATTTCGCCGCCATTGTTTGCCTCGAAATTTATTTGTTGAATCTTGTTTCCAACAATTTTCCCCTGAACAATTGGAAGTGTTACCTCTTTCGCTCCCTTGTTAAATACCCAGTCAAACACGTAAACGTCTCCGTTCTCATATTCAGCTCCTATCGGCATTGAAAGGCTATCTCCACCACCCCAAGCAACATCACAAGCCGTAACAGTTCTAACAAATCCGCCCTCCGGCAATAATCCGTAAAAATACCTCAAGTCATTTTCAGGGAAAAGCAGTCCTTCACGAACAAACGGTTTTTGCATGAACTTCGCCCACCATTCATTAGGATCCAGCTTTTCACGCATGTCTCTGTAATATTTCGTAGAGAAACCGCCATATTCATACTGGAAATTAGACTCATCATTTTCATCTAGTGCCGGTATCTTTCTGAATCTGTACCGTGGATCATGCTTGTGTTCTTTTTCCAGACGGCCCAATGGATCCATAACATTCCAACGGGTTCCTACCATCAATTCACGAGATCCATCGTTTTTACGGTCAACTAAGATATTCAAATAATCCTGGTATCTGTTTTCCAGTCTGGTAGGGCTCAAGCTCTCTTGGCGGTCACGAATCAGGTCATCAACATATAAATAGCCATCATCCGAAATGTCAACCGCACCGGTCCATGTACCATCAATACCGCGGCAAGTTAGTGTAGCAAAACTCTCAACGGCATCAAGGTACATTTCATTCTTTTCTGCAGATCTGTTCGCGATTCTGACCTGTGGGAATATTTCCCGGAATGTGTACTCTTCACTCTCTATCAGCTTTGCCGCATCACGGTAAAAACGGTCTGCCAAAATACCACTGTGTCCACTCATAGCATTATGACCGGCCGGCCTTTTCCCCATAACCCATGCCATGAAGAAAATACACAGAGTAGATTTTCCGACTCGCGGTGGTAACGAAATACCAAGGAAATCTATCTTCCGGTCTTCCAGATCCTGCAGATCATCCACGACAATCTTCAAAGTTTTTCTTCGTGGAATATAGAACTTCTTCTTCGCTCGCCGCTTCTTTTCCATGTAAACCAGGAAAGAGTCGAAGATATATGGAGCTTCAAACCTAAGCGTATCCCAATACAACTTGTCCCACTGTCGATCTCCTGTACTGGAATATCTGTTGGTAGCCCATTTCTTGATATATCCGGAATAGGCCATAACAAAATCTCGGCCATCCAGCGTGATATCTGGGTTATCTTCCATCGTGTACCGCAATTCAGCCAGTAAATAGCTCAGCGATTCATACGATGGCGGTGATTCCAGTTGCCGTTTCAGACCATTTATGATTGCCCTATGGCCTTGAAAATCCATAAAAATAGAGCCTCCTTCCTCTGATATTCAAAGGTCGAAGGCTCATAAAGGCTCTCATTTAAATCGACAATATTCTTCTAATCGTATTTACTTATCCTGCTTATTATGCTAATATACGATACAGCACCGTACCTTAGTAGGCTAATCAGAATATATAAGGAAGGTGATAGTGATGACAAATACGCAGATTTTGCAAGTCCTTGCGATTGTATTGCAACTGTTGATCTTGTTCTCTGACAAATAGTCACTATCCATCCCCAAATTATTGTAAACCGAAAAGGATGGGTGCTTTTTATGTGCTTATAAAAAATTCTCTCCGGCACTTGCTGTTCTTGCATTTATACGGCATTTTGAAGATCTGCGTTTCCGGCAAAATCTTCACGACCTTTTTCCCGCACCACGGACAGACCGCCCATCTGCTGCCGTCTGGAAATGTTTTGATATCTGCAATCCCGTCAAACCCATCCTCAGGCTGATTCATATGTCTTTGAAAGTCATCGTACATGCCGTTACTTATATATCCTGCCATCTTTCCCAATCACCCCTTATTTCGTCTCAGCTTGTCCACCTCTTTCACCAGGTTATGCGGTATCTGAAGGACAGTTATCAGCTTCTCACCTGAAAATATGTATGCCTTATCCGAATAGAGTCGAATTTGATTAGCAGCATGATTCCGAAAATACAGGCCATCCACCCACTTTTTCAGATTTCCGGTCAAATCACTATGCCGAAGCCCCTTCTCATAGGCAATCTTTGCAATTCGGTCAGAAGATTTCTCTTTCAAACCGCAGCGCTGTTTCATTCTTTGCTTCGCATGCTTGGTTACGATCATCAAATTCACCTCTTTTCGGACAAAAAAATACCAACCACCGAATATTGATGGTTGGTAAAAATTCTATTTAATGCTTCTCATTACATCTGCCAAATGCGTTGCCGTTCCTTCCTCTCCATTTTGAATTTTATTCAAAAGATTGGCGAACATCTTTTTTAACTGTCCTGCATTTGTTGCTAAATATCCGTCCATTTGAGCCCCGCTCAATTCATACACTCGTCCTTTTTCAAGTTGCTCCAACTTATGGCTAATTTCATTCAATTCGTGGCTATATTCCTTTGATATGCTGTAGGTAAGTTTCTCCATTTCGAATCCCCCAATCTTGTATGATAGGAAAATTATACCACTCCAACCACCAATATTCAATTATCAACGTGCAACTGGGCCAGCCGGATTCGAACCAGCGCATCCAGGAGTCAAAATCCTGTGCCTTACCACTTGGCAATGACCCATCGTGCCGTATCGTCAGATACGGCTCACTTTACGCGCTTCCGTCAGCAACTGGCTCAGAACCAGAACTGTGCTTGTAAGTTCAGCATTTATATTCCGTTCCTTAGTAAGAAGCTTATATGTTCTTTTACAGTCCTGAGAGCATCCATCTCGTTCAGCTTCCAGATAACTCTTCATGTTCTCCAGATCATTGACCTTGCTTTCCAACTCGTCAATATGAGCATCTAATTCGTGGAACCGTTTCTCCAAATGTTCCCGAGGCCACTTGCGGACCTTATCCATCTCAATCATTCTCCTACACCTCCATTTCATAAAAGCCGACAGAGGGATTTGAACCCCCGACCTACTGATTACAAGTCAGTCGCACTACCAACTGTGCTATGCCGGCATGTAAAGGGCGTGTCGTTATTGCCCAACGCACGCTCCACTGCTTACAAGGCAGCCGCTCATGAATTGCCCTGTGGGTCTTACACTCATCCTGCTTGCTTTACGTGCTCCCGCGGGCAATGCGGAAGCAATCCAGAAGTACGGAATCGAACCGCAGACTTGCTCTCCCTGTTTTATGATGCGCATCGCTGCTTTACCACTAAGCTACTTCTGGAAAATGGACCGCCAGGGACTCGAACCCTGGGCTGCCCGGTTATGAGCCGGGTCCTCTAACCAACTGAGTTAACGGTCCTAATTTTTATGCTTTGGAAATAATATATGTTTCCCCATTCAGAGCCATGGTTCCGCATACGTTGGAACTTTCAATGATTCCTATGGCCATATCAACAGCTTCTACCGCTTTTTTGATTTCATCTTCATACTCAAAAGGATCCCATTCCTCCTGCACATAATCTTTTATCTCATTCAAAGTCTCAATGCACTTTTCCTTCTCCATTGCCTTACCCCTTTCAATTTTTGCTCTCATAAACCGCTGACTATTTCAGAGATCGTTGGCAATCCATTCCATGCCTTACCTCGGATGTACGTTGTTTTCGCAGTCCTCCGCCTCTACTTACTGCGCCGTTTCCGTAATCGGAACGCCTGGACTTGAACCAGGGATACATGGCTTATAAGGCCACCGCTCTAACCAACTGAGCTATGTTCCTTAGCGATTCCGGCTTTAGAACAACGTGCGATTGTCGCAAACAGCCGCTAGCATAACCGTTTGCTACATACATTGCTCCAAATACCGGCATTGTCATTCTCTTTGAGGTGTTTCGCTACGCTCAAATCAGTTGGGAGCGACCCAACACAACGCCATGATAGGGATTCGAACCCCAGAACCCTTTACGGTCGGCAAGTTTTCAAGACCGCCTCCTCGACCTACCGGACTCATGGCAAAACGCAGTGGACGGGATTTGAACCCATAAGCCGAATTAACGACTGACAGATTAGCAATCTGCTCCAATACCATTATGGGACCACTGCTTATACAAACATGATTAGGGCTTCCCCTTATCCACCATAGATGCAACCATATTCAGCCAATGTGACGATAAGTCTGAGCTTTTGGGAGCGACCCTAGGCTTCTTACCGCGGTCAAAGCACATGCAGGATTTCACCTGCAAATTTCACGGTTCTTTCAGATTAAATGTTTTTCGATAGTTTCTCTCATACCGTCGATCAAAATTTTTAATTCTGCCATACAGCTACTTTAACGAATTTCTTGTGTTATACCCAGATTTCTCTAGTTCAAGGCAAATCAGCTTAGTGAGATTTCCATTTAGTCCGTAGTCTCTCACACCACTCACATCAATGGATTATTCCTACACCGCAGGCGTCTATTGTACGCTGACCACAAGGATTCTGCTTTTGGTTTCTCTATGATGATACACTGCACAGCGTTGTTGATGGTTTCCATCTTCTCACCAGGATCACCCGCTGATGAAAGAATCAATAAATCCAGTATCCCGAATTTATCTATCTCATTACTGTGCATCTCGGCAAGGCTGAAAAACCTTTCTGCACCGAGGTAATCATGTTTGAACTGGCATAGCCGGACTTGAACCGGCGACATCATGATTAACAGTCATGCGTTCTACCTGCTGGACTATATGCCATTATTATTAACCTATAAGAAAGACTTACAAGTTCAACCATTCGAAATTGCCGAACAGTTAAATAGCGGGTAATGGAATCGAACCATTCGCCTGTCAGCTGTATTATCGCGCGCTTCTGACCGCTCTTCCCGATGAGCTAACCCGCTTCAACCGGCATCAGCCGGTTAGCAATATATTTGTTCGTGCTATGCCCTGCACTATCCGGTCCCTGTTTTTACATCTTTTCTACACCGGCTGTCACATGATGGAATTTTTAAAGTTGTATCGCAACGTTCCGTCTGTCTTATATTTTACAACCACCAGACATCTGGAAAGAGGTTGAAACCTCACGGCGGTCGTAAGCCGCCTTAACAGCCTGTTGGCTATGAGGTATTCACATGGGGTACACAAAAATAAGATTTCGCCGCACAGTTATATGCGCCTGTGCGGGAAAGATGGAGCGGGATTCGAACCCACATATACAGCTTGAAAAGCTACTGTTCTACCACTGAACTATCCATCTTCCGGCCTGCCGGCCGTATCGTTCATATATTCACATTTTCATTCAGATAGCGCGGCCCTCTCAGCAACTTACCGCATGAACACGTTGCCATTGGCCCATGATACTTTCCTGTATTGCTTCTCAGGATTCATTCAATACCGCAATACCGTTCCGCATCCGAGCTACCGCTACTCTGGATGCCTCGATCGTAAACACTGATAATGAATCCCGTACTTACCAGATCTATACGACCTTTCTGCCCTTTTCACCGGGCTGTCAGCTATGAATTTAACCCATTCCACTGAAAGGAACAGGATAATTCCGAAATAAGTAAAAATCATTCTTTACCTCATTTGTTCAGCCAGTCATTGTCCAGATAGTAAAATCCGAACGCCGCGGCACCAGTTAACAGTATCCATACCACCCAAAACAACCATGTCCAGGATGTTGTCATGCTTTTCACTGCCGATTCAATATCGGTATCAGCAAAAAAACTTGAATCATCGGAAAGAGTTCCATCTCGCAAATCTGTATATACGGTTCCTGTATTTTCTGTTGGAACTCCATAATAATCAAACCGGACGTACCCTGATTTATAGATCGTATCTATGTACCTGCTCGTTGGCATTTGGATTTTTCTGTAATCCATTTCTATATCAAGGAATTTGATTTTCTGAGCGTGAATGCTCTCATCCCCCGCATAGTCCCAAGTCCAATACTCTTCTATGCGAGTATATTCATGACCGTTGCTGTCTTTTTCCGTAACCGACCTTGTGTGCTTGTTGTAATGTTCCTCAACTTTTTCCACATACAGGTACTGACCGCCAATTTCCGGATATGTTACTGGATCCACTGCTTCCAAAGTGCCATAAACAAAAGCATTGCCAACCGAAGTATCCATTCCATATCGAAATTGCTCAGAATCCGTAATCTGGACAGCCTTATAATACTCAGAATTCTTTTGAATCTGGTGAGCATCAATCCGACCAGCAATTACAAATCCCAAAATCAGCATAACCGCAATGATTGTGATGCTGGCTAGGATCTCTCGTTTTGTTATCTCCATATCCTACTCCAAATACCGCCAATGCGTCGGCCTATAGTAGACATACATACCGCCATCAGGTAAAAACCATAGATTTCGATATCTGTACAATTCTGTCTGGTTACGGCATCCCTTTTCATCATCAATTTTTGTCTCCACAACTACATGTTCAGGAGGCAATTCCTTTAATGTTTCCGTCCAATCCATAGTCAATCCCACCCTTAACCCAAATACGGAATTTTTAAATCCAAATGTTGCATCTGAAAATCAACCTTCGGCAAAAATCCAGCACATTTCAGTGATAATATGGCGTATCGAACTTGATTCTCACTGTTCAAACCAAAGAAATTTTCTGTATAAAAATCATCAAAACGAACCTTTCCGCAGTTGCTACATTGAGAAACCACAATGCCATGTAAGACAGTCTCATTCATGTACTCTTTACGAAAATAGAACTTTCCGATAATCTTTCTTGTTTCATGTTTACACTTTTTCTTAAACGGCCACATATTAATCTCCAAACATATTTGTCGGGGCATCTGTCGGCGCACCATAATCAAGCTTCTCGTATTCTACAGGTTCATATCCGGTCCAGTCCAGGAAGATTCTGGACGGGAAACCGCCTACATACCGTTTATATGCACCGACCTGTGTGTTATAGTTGCTCCGATACTGGGCAATCAGATTTTCTGTCGTTGCCAGTTCGGTCATGTACTGCTTGTAGTTCTCGTTGCTCTTTAATTCCGGGTATGCTTCAGCTACCGCCTCAATAGCTGTGGAGACATTCTCAAAGCCAGCTGCACCGCCGCGACCATCAACAATAGCCTGCAGGACTTCGGCCTCATGCTTATCATACTGCTTCACGGCATCTACCAGGTTCGGCAGCAAATCATAGCGGCGCTTCTCCTGCACATGAATATCAGACTCCGCAATCTCTACTGCCTGTTCAAGGGCAATTGCCTTATTCTGCCTGCTCTGCACTCCGTACACGCCTGCTGCTCCGACAAATACCACTGCCGCCGTGATCAGTAGAACCAACTTCCACTTTTTCATTTACTAACACCTCTCCTGTCTGTTTTCGGTAACCCCATAATGCGCTCATTAAATTCCTGAAACGCTTCTGTCCATGTCTTTTTGCCCTTCCGAGCCATGAGGTCAATTCCATCACTGAATGCTACGCCAGCCATTGTGGTTCGCTCAACCGGATCTCCATTGCTCCAGCAACGACACATACCATTCTTTCGCATACGAACAATCAGAAACTTCATTGAATCACACTCCTATCGCAATCAGTGCTGTGTTGAAAATCAGCAAAGCCGCCACGAAACTGGCTACTACTTTCGATGCCATATCCTTTTCAGCAATGGAACTCACCACTACTGCAATCACGAAGATTGCATTCAGCGTATATGCTACACCTTTCAAAATCTGCATATCACACCTCCATCGTAATCAGTTCTGAAAATGGCAAGGTTTCAATCCAAGCACAAAACTGATGCCATTCATCCAGCTTATGGTTTTTCCTTGCGTGATACATATTCCGCAGCACCGCATAGTTCAAAAGAACTGTACGCTTCTGGTTGTAGCTGGAAGGCAGAAGATGAATCATCTGCCACCAATAGCGCTTGTCTTTTGTTTCAAGATATAGCTTACGGAACATATTCAGATTTTCCACAGTAGCTTCCATCATGCCTTCTGCTGAATAAATGCGTGTAGGAATTGGTTCATCTGAAAGAAGATGTTCATGCGAGAAATCATCAATGGTGAATTCTTTAGCCTGAATCTTATGCATTGTGGAACAGCTGTTGCTCACAGTGCCAACCTTGTAAGTTTCAAACTCCTTATACCAGTACAACGGAGCCGTAATGTCAGCCGTGACAATGATAAACCGCATGAACTTGGAGTGATCAGTTCCAGAGGCAACCAGACGTTTCATAAGATCCAGATCCGCCTTGCCTATCTGCATATGGCCCGGCCAGAAAAGGCTATCACTCTTATCCCAGGAGTTCATCGGATTGCGCATGCCTCTGATGGCGGCTTCCCATCCGCCAACCTCTGTTTTCTCAATGAATACCATAATTACCTCCGTGCCTCAATCCAGTCATAACGTAACTCATTTTTCAGTTCCATAGCCCTGTTGATATACCAGTCAGCCTTTTTCATGTCCTCATCATGCTTGCCCTTGCTGTCCGCGCGATAACGGTACTTCCAAGCATTGCAGATGCAGAAATGAATCACAGCTTCTTTACCGAATAAGGCAATCATCTCGTCAATACATTCATGCTGTCGATTGGTATAATGAGTCGGATGGTTTACCGGATCATCTTCCGGTTTCTCCATTCCACACTCCTCAGGCGAAAATGGAATATCTACATCCATAATAGGCCAATGAAACCGAATACATCGCACTTATCTATCCTTTCAATGTACTGGTCATAATTATCACTGCTACTACTTCCGCAAACTAATTTTCCATCACATCTGCGGACCGCAGGACATTTTTCACATTCTTTCATCGTGCCGTTCCTTCCTCTCGCCATCTGAGCAGCCCTCTAAGAAATCAAGTTCAAGGCCGTAATTCTCACTATCCTCATTGATGCAGGTCCATTCGCCCTGGACCAATTTACAAAATCTACAGCTTCCGCAATGAGTCATTTCTTTGCCTCCGAAGTGCCTTTTTTATTTTTAAAAAATTTTTGAAGAGGTCTATTGCCATCTGATAAGGGATATTACCTCTTCTGGCAGGACATATAAGTCTTATGGTAATTGAGGGAGGTCTTTTTTATTTTTCGGAAGTTTGAGGAGCTAACTGGCCCCGGAAGACCTCACCACCAGACCCCCTCCCCCTTCCTCATCTGAGCCTGAGGAAAACTGTCTGATAATAGTTTTAATTGTTTATCTTAAATCACCTATGTATTACCCGGAACCCTTTAACTATTCGTTAAATTACCGTTTTGCGAATAGTTAAAAGCACTGTACCACTCAAGAATCCAGTAAATAAGCCACTTTCCAGACCTCACGCAATTCGCTGTGAATTGTATTGAATTGTGTCTCGCGCACGGTCTCGCTATTGTCTGACAATATAGCTTGTTTTCAGCGGCTCTCTGGGGCTTAATCTGGCAAATCATCGGGCGAATCTGGCAGCAGGTCAACCACCTTGGCCCGCGCTGCGATCTCTTCCCGGCTGTATTCCGGCAGCAGGTCGCGACCATCGCTCTGTATGATCTGGATGTTATCCCGGTATCCGTAGTTTGCTTTTAGGGCAAACATACAACCGATGTTTCCGGTCTGGATAACCTCATCGTATAGACTTGATTCACATTCCGATTTCCACTTTTTCGCCGTTTGGGAGTGTCCAGAGCTTACCCGCCCCGCATATTCGCCATTAATCCAGCTTGTAATGGTAGTATTATCTATGCCAGTCATAACGCTATATCTCATTAAAGTGGGTTTAATCCTACAAGTACAACATATAACTGTATATATATCCCATAAGATACCTAATTCTTTAATATCATCAATATTAGCCTTATACTTTCTCCTAATATCCTTTAATAACTCTGTTAACCCTTGAGAAGTACATAAGTCTATATTAGGATGACGAGATATAAACTCATTGGTTATAGTCATGATCTTAGCTGTAATATTAGCTATATACTCTTTCTCTGCTTCTTCTGTATCTTCATCGGTGTCTAACTCTATAACAATATTATCAACCTTATAATCGTCTTTGTTATTGTTGTATGCCATAATGGTTTATACCTCCTTTCTGTTTAAGTGCCATACTCTTTCACATCATTCTCAAAATGGGGCTTTCCCGGGTGACTGATCTGGGGCGATGCGTTCCGGATCTGCTCCAGGTGATCCGCTGCACATACTCCAGATGTCAGATCTGTTCGTTTCTCCGTTTTTCTCTTTCTGTTCTACTCGTTCTATCTCTCATGTCGTTTATATACCTCTCTCACGTCCATATTTGCCGTTTCCTGCGATTTCGTGTTATCCTGTGCGGATTTTCTCACCTAGCCATCAAAAATTGATTTACGGGCAAATAAAAAAGCCCCGGCGAAGTAAGACAGACTTATATTATCTATCCTACAACGTCAGGGCCTTTTGCTTGGCTCGGTTGCACTTCTGAAACGTTTATTTGCTTCAGGTCTGTACGCATATGCGCACACGCTACAATGATATTAAATTAATTGCCATTATCATATACATTTTGCTTATTATTGTCAAGCATAAATTTTTATTCTTTCTATTGCCTGTTTTACAATCAGGGCGAAGCAAAAAAGGGAGTCAAAAGAAAATGCACTTTTCTTTTGCTATCCCTTTAGGGATAGTTTTCTTTTTGTAATTGTTATTTACAAAATCTTAGTTTTAAAATCTAATTCTTATATATTAACGGCCCAAATATGACCCGTAGCCCTACGGCCCAAATATGACCCATAGCCATACGGCCCAAATATGACCCATAGCCCTACTTTTTCACACGATAATAATTTACTCTTATTTCACTTTGCTTTCCTGTCTTTGCATTTATCAAATGATCCCTGTAAGACTCAATCAAATCAGTTTTCAACAGCTCCGCTTTTGCCCTTTTAAGCACTGTCAGACTAAAACCGCAATCATTCGCAAGTTCTTCATTTGACCGAAAGAAATAGTCTGATTCCGCGGATGTATAATGCTGCTCTAGCTCATTGAGTACCACAAAAAGCCACTTCGCATTAATTGACAAGCCCTTGTATGGATCCGTAAAAATCAGCCTGGAAAGCTGCATGTAATTCTTGTTGCCGTGTTTCATTTTCTGGCCTGCTCCTTGACATTATACGGACTAGCGGCTAAAATATGGGCAGAAAAAGCCTATACCGCTTACGATCCGATAACCGCCACCGTTCCCCAACGACCAGGCGGTTATTGATTTTATTATAGCTCATTCTCCCAGATCTGGACATAACAAAAAGAGCCGGTATAATGCCGACCCTTTACAACCTTCATAAATGCTGTTATACTCTTCTTGCTGGAGGGCGGCGGCAAGTTCCGCCCCCTCTGCAAACTTCCCCGTCGATTTATTCGGCCTTTTCTTTTGTGCTCTGGTTGTCAATTAACTTCTGTACTTTCTGTTTTGCTTCTTCCAGATCCTTGCAACCGTCAAGAATCATGTCAACCATTTCCAGAATCGTTTTAAACTGTTTATCTGTCATGTTATCCATATGCTCTCCTTTCTCCGCTTGCCCGGTAACTATCATTCGGTTAGTACCTCTTGACAGTTTCTATTATAATATAAGTGCGTTATATTGTCAACTATTATATGTGCGTTATTTTAGTATTTTTTCCAATTCATCCAATTTAGAAAGAACTGTATCACGTATAAAAGCCGAATTAGTTTTAGAAAGCTTTAGGGCCTCTATTCTTTCTTTTGTTCCCTTTGGAAAGACAATATTCAGTCTGTAGTTGTTTTTTTCATATTCTCTAACTGCTTTTCTTTGTGCTTCACTCGTTCTTAAATCTCCCATTTTCAACACCTTCCTATATTGATTTATATATAAATAATATCATATGTGCGTTATATTGTCAATTTTATATGTGCGTTATATGTTTTGCATAATTACAGTCCATTTATATGTGCGTTATTTTGTCAATTATTCCATCTATACTTTTATATATATGTGCGTTATAATACAACCATAAGGAACAGCAAACAACCACACAGAAAAGGAGATAAAAACCATGACAAAGGAAAGATTTATAGAACTGGAAGACCTGCTAAATAGGGAGTGTTTCAAATATGACAAGGATTGCAACACTTGCCCGTACCACGGCAAGGAATGCAAGGAATACGAAGAGGAGCACGAATACAGCCAATATAATGACATTTGCTACCACTGTAAAAAGTGGCTGAATGGCTGCGAGGGAACCACAAACAGAACTTACACAGGTTGCGTATATCGGGAAATCTAAATTAGTCGAAACCGCCGCCCGGCGGTCTGTAGGAACTGCCCTACCTGCACCGATGAGACAGGGCACACAATGAAAGGATGGTTTGTATGACAAAAAAAGAACAGTATGAAAGCCACAAAAAGACATTTTTAGAAATCCGTGATTTCTTTTTGAAAAATCAAGAATATTTTGCCCTTGCAAAGGCATTTCATAAACCTATGAAATTTTACGGAGAGTACACAAAAAAAGAATGTATCGAGATTTTAAGAGCAGAAGCAAACGCATAGAAAGGACGGTTGATATTATGGAATTTATGGAAAAATTGCAGAAACAAAAAGGAGAAGCGAAAGCCTCTTACATCAAAGCACGTAACGAATGGGCAGACACCAGAACAGCCGAAAATATCAATGGCGATTTTGAAAAGTATAAAATCTTATGCGATAGAAAAAGGGATTGCATGAAATTAGGAATAATTATATAACAAGCCGAAACGCCCTTGTGGGCGTCCACCGCGGGACGGTCTCCCGGTGCTGATGAGGCAGACCAGAAAGGGGAAAAATGATTATTGGAACTTGCATGAATGGAAAGAAATGCGTCTATGATTTGCCAATCAAGGTTGAAACAGTAGAACAGTTTGAAAGCCTTATTTACGATTATAATGACGGCAGACTTGCAGAAAGCCAGCGTGAAGAGCTTTACAATCAGCCTAAATTATTAGGGCTGAATGGGCCAATGTACAACGGCGAAAAAATTCTGAAAAGCACCGGCGAAGAGGTTGTAGTTATCCGGTACGAGAAGTAAATAGATTAATAGGCCGTTTGGATTTTCCTGGGTTCGATTCCCAGGGCGGCATTAACTCCCCGGCTCCCAGGGTGAAAGGGAAGAAAGAAACTATATGAAATGGTACAGAGCAGAGATCGAAAACGGGGATTTTGAAATGATCTTCGCCGAAGACGAGAACGACGCAATTAGCCAATATTGGGAACTCGCAGAGGAACACGAAGTTTTCAACCTCATCGAATTAGATGAGGACAACAACGAAGTAAAGACGATTTGTTAGCCGCCGCAGAGAATGCAAGCCCGGCCCGTTACCGGGCGGCGGTGTTTTCCGGAAAAGAAAAGAGGGAATCAAATGACAGCTTTTATTATTGTTTGCGTTTTTGCTGGCGGCTATATGTGCCGCGTAGCTGTTGAGATTATGAAAGGGGAAAAATAAGATGAAAAACTATGAATTTGACAAAATGGGCGGCATCTGGGTAGATCAGGCCCGCGATATCACAGAAAAGGGCGAGTTTGTCGCACATTCTGGAAATTGGGATTTATGGAGCTACTGCGGCACTGTGTACAGTATCCCGGTTAAAGGCTCCGGCTGCAGCGCTTCCGTTTGGTGTGCCCTGTCCAATCTGCGGCGGCATCTGTACCACCTGCGCAACGTCTGCGGATATTCCGAGTTAATCCCGGCAGACTGGCAGAACGTAAACTCTGATTTCTTGCGCGGTCTCGGCATCGCGTAAGATGGGAATAATATAGGCGGCTCCATGCTGCCTTTTTCCCGTGCCCGGTGGCACATTTTCGGCGGTTCGATTCCGTCAACGGGGTTTCCGTGTGCATTCCGGCAGGCGTGGCGGCTTGTCGTGCGCGGTGCATACGCTCATACGGTAGCGCATAAGGCCGGGAGACCGTCCCGGAATGATCCAGACAGCCACACAAGAGATATAAGCACATCGGCGGCCCATAGCCGCCCCGAGAATCGCGAGCGGTAAATAACAGAGGGTGACGTGATCCGGGAAAGGATCCCACGCAAGACACGCGGAAAAGTTCGGTTTCCTGCTGCTACCCATAGCAAGCACGGCAGAAGCGCAGGCCGTCACAGCTGCGCCGCCTGGAGCTGGTGCACCCCAGATTACAACAAACGGCACCCGGAAACGTACGACACACGCAAAGCATCACAGAACATTGGCAATTCAATATAGCGGCTGTTTGGCGGCTTAATCCGTTTAGGGCGAGCGATTCCGCACCGCAACACGAAAACAGGCATAGCGGGCACGTCAGAACGTCACAGGTGTATTTATAGCTTGCGTCTTGTGCGCTATTGTGCTATGATGAGGCAAAATAAGAACCATGCGCAAAATCTGCGCTATCAGTGCGCCCAAATGGATGCATGGCAAACAGGGAACAAGAAAACGGCACCCGGCACCATTCCGGCGGCTCTATATGCTTTCCTGTAGCTGATCCGCGCCGGCCTATATATTTTTGCTGCGCTCATACTGTGCCCAGAGGGTCACGGGCCTAACTGTTTCCAAAATAGAAACTGTTGCGCACGATATACGCCCGCACTGCGCCCGGATCCACACAGGCGGCACCGTTTCGGCTATTCGTATGCCATCCGGCAACCCAACCAGGTAAAATCTCCGCAGTATCCGCGCAATATCCGCGCCCGATTTCCGGCTTTCATTTCGAATTTTCCCCAAACGGTAGATTTCAAAAATTTTCAGTTTTTTAATCTGGACTTTTCATCTGTAAAAAGCGCTACCCGGGGGGTTCATTTTCTATCACGTTTCCTGGCAGAAAATTTTTTTCCAAAACTATGCCATGCACCGCTGACGCGCAATGCGAAGTGACTCAGGGGTAGATTCTGCATAGTACATGGATGTTACCGCCGGCGAAGCGTGCCCCATGATCTCCTGAATGAGACCAATATCGGCACCGCGGTTCTTCAACTCCATTCCGAGGGTTTTGCGGAACTTATGTGGATATGCCCGGCCCTTAATTTCAGAACGCTTTTTCAAGTCTTTCAGAATAGTCCGAATTCCGCCTGCTTTCAGCTGCCCATGCGCCCCGCGGCTATGAACGAACAGATACGGTACGTTGTCTGCTCTGGAATCCAGATATTTTCTCAAATAATGCCGCGCATCGTCATCTAGCCATATAGTCCGGTACTTATCACTCTTTTCACTCTGAATCACGATATCTCCGGTCTGCCAGTCAATCATATCTGTGGTGATGGCCGTGATCTCATTCACACGTGCGCCGGTACTGCGCAGCACTTCCACCAGGGCGCGGTCTCTCGTTGTCTGACAGGCATCCCGCAGCTTTGCCATATCATCCCGCTTAAAATAGTCAATCGGCTTCCGAACAACCTTGCGGCGCTCAGTAACTTCCACTGGATTGTCCGTCCGCAACCGATTCTTGCGCATCCAGGAGAAGAATGCGGACAAGTAAAGTCTCTCGTTATTGATAGTGCTGTTCTGATTGCGCTTGCCGGTAATGCTCATATTCCGGTTCTCATACCACTGCAGATAATTGTAGATGTCCATATCATCAATTCTCGTCAGTGCTTTCCCGGTCATGGTTGCGATTTGACCGACCGCCCGAAGGTAATTGTCAATCGTGGCCGGTTTGAGGTTCCGCTTCTTGTACTTGAACAACTCCACAATCTGACGGTTCTGCTCTTCTACACTATTTCTTACATCCACTGGCAGCAATGACATTTCTTCCATGCTTACCGCGGCAAACTCCTTTGCCAGAACAGTTTCCAGAATTGCCAGCACATCTAGCGGTAAATGTTCTTTCATTGCAATCAAAATTCTATCTCTTACTTTAACTTTTGTATCCTGTCCACCCATATGATTTTCTCCCTTCGCTCCTTATCAAGAACTTACGTTCGGTTGAAAGGTTTTTTATATGCCGGGTGTTACCCCGGCACAAAATCTTTGCTATTCAGTTACTTCAAATCCTCAACAGAAAACACCAGACCCTCACAATAGATATCCTGTTGCTCAAAAATATCAAACCGTTCGCAAGGAATATCCGTCTCATAAACCCAGGTTACCAGAATTCCATTTCGGTTCACTCCATCACACCACTTGGCATCAATCCAATTGGCACGTTCCTCGCCCTCCTGATCCACACCACTACGGTCAAAGTATACTCTGCCACCATCAAAACAACCACCTTCATCTCGGAATGCTCCTGCAAACTCCATCAGATCATCCGAAGCACCTGTCACAATAACAAAGCCGCCCTGCTTTGCCTCTTCCAGCACATCCTCAAAACTATCTCCATACTGTCTTCCATTCAGCTTCTCAGCCAGTTCTTTCTTTGTCATATCGAATCTCCTCAATCAATTTTTTTCTAAGTTTAAATAGCACATAATTCCGCAGTCCGGAAATATCTCCATGTTCATGTTCCCGCGTTTTGGATCCAGGTCATCCAAATACACCGGATGCCCTTTACTATCTTTCAGTATTGCATAGCCCACCTGCCGCTCCAGCTTGGCCCGACTCTCAAAAACCTCTGGGAAATCCTTGCGAATCCGGTTCCAATAGCCCATGCCGCCTTTCGTGCACCCAAGGCAATTATTATTGGGATAGCCCATGTCATACATGACCGGCCGCCGGAAAGAAAAGGTCCGCTCAAACAGCCCATGAACCTCTTCTTTCGACAAATCGCGGTCAATCAAGGGGAATTCATGGGCCGCCTGCGGGTTCGCTTCTATGGTCCGTTCGGCACGCTCCTGTTCCTTCAGATCGAATCCCCAAACATAAGTCAGTTCGTAGTCCTTATGTTCCAGTTCCCACTCTTTCCGCACTCGCTTTTTCAACCAGTTGGTACAAGGTGCAAATCCATTCGTGGCACGGAAGCCGCCAAAAGCCCTCACGCAGTCCTCAACACAGCAATATTCTTGTGACCGCAAAATCTGTATCTCTTGTCTGATTGCCGCCTCACAATCCCGTATAAATCGTATGCTGTCTGGGTGTTGGTCCTCGATGTCTATGTAAATCCACTCATCGACATCTCCTGCCAGGTATCCGGCCATAAAACTGCTTACTCCTGCGCTGATCCAGCACACCTTCTTTTTCGTCATAACACCACGCTACAAATGCTGTATCGTGGATCACCATTCGTTTGCCCTCAGATTGCAGCCATGTCGTTTTCGGCACAGCTCTTTTCGGCCACGGTGTTGAATTTTTCGGTACGCCACCGCCGTTCACTGCGCACCAACCCGGTTTACCGGGCATTCGTTATTCCTTTCTTCTAATCATTGATTTCATAGTTTCCTCACATTAATTCAAGTAAAACCGTCACCAAGTCAAGTTCCCCATTTTCTTCTATAAATGCTACAGCAAGGAAGCTATTTTCATATCCAGGAGAATCAAAGCCATCTTCCTTATCTATTCCAAATTTCACTTGCTTATCAGTCAGCATCTTCGTAAGTTCATCTTCCATTGAACAGTAGTTCCCATCCTCGTCTTCACGGGACCCGGAATAATACTCACCATCTTCCCGATAATACTTTTCAATGCACTGCTCAATAAGTTCTCTGATCATAAAATTCCACCCCTTCTCTATTCTCTGTACATCACGCTGCCGCCGGCATCAATATCGCCGCCGACATTACCGCAGGTAACTGAACCACCAGCATCAATGCTGCCTTTAACATTTCCGACTACAGTACAACTCCCACCGCAATCAATAGTTCCAGCACTTCCACGAACCTCTACTGCTCCTTCACATTTCACGCTTTTGACATCACCATCAATAATGGCCTTAACATCTCCGCTGCTCTCATGAATAACCTCGCCATCTACAATAACTTTTCCTTTGTTAATGGTCACATTGTTACCAGAACAGATAATAGTTTTACCGTTAATCGTAATCTTGTTCATACTGCTTTCTCCATTCTCTAATTGTTCATCAGCTTTTCAGAAATCATTACCAAACAACGAAAGTTGCTCATACCCTGGAGCCTTCACAAAGTCTACCGGAAGGCAGATTCCATACTGTTCGCAGATGATCTTTGCCATCTCAGCTGATTTATATGGAGCACTGCCCTGTTTATCCATCCTACTTGCCAGCGCCTGGATCAGCTTTGCAACCTCGCCGGGATGCTCTGTCAGCAACCGCTGCGGCATTTCTTCCATCTCATGGAACCGATTGATATACCGGGCTGTAAACTCCGTTCCCTTCTGACCAGTCATCTTGTGGGCGATAAATTCGCACCCTTTCTTCGTAACAAGAAAACACGGAAGAGTTTTATTCTGGTCAGTAATGTATGTAGATTCCTTAAAGAAATCGGTAAAGCCAATTTTGGCTTCTCCTAACTGCTCCGTATATTTGCGGATATCACGCAATAACTTCGCATGTTCTTTGCCACACCACTCTGCGGCTTCCATCGATGTGATGGTGGTTCTAGTTAATTCATTCACATTATTCACCTCTTTCAGTGCTTGTACTTGTCTTTCGGAAATACATTTTCCAACTCTACTCCGTACCCTTCCATGATATCTTCCAGGGCGAAGCAAACACAATCTTCCTGGATTTTGGCATGGATTCCCCCTTCGTCAAGTACTTCTGAACCAAAAATCTCCTTAAATCGTTCCATGAAATCTTTGAAAAACAGCAGATTCACCCACACACAAAATTCTTCGCCACAGATCCACTCAAATTCATCAACCCATGAAATGTCTGGATCATCTTCATCTGGCTGCATTATCAGCTTGTACAATTCCAATTCGTAGTTTTTCTTCATACACACCTCTTCAATTTTCTCGTTGCAAAATGATTCATTCCTGTTTTCTGCCAGAATTGCATCTAAGCGTTCATACTCAGCCTTCTGCGACTTGCTCCACTCAGGAGTTTCCCGTAACTTCTGCGATGCCATCCAACCTTTATGACAAAAAAGCTGTCCATCATCCGTGCATCCTCCGTAAGTTACCCTGACAATCCATCCCTCATCTTCCAGCATAGCTACAAGCGCATCCGGGACCTTATCAGCAATCTGATCGGGAGTAAGAACCGACTGGCTTTCTAGGTAATAAGCATGGATAATGATTGGCACCCCAATCCGCCGCATATAATAAATAACCTCTCCAGCCTGCGGAATGGCCTGCAGCGCCTTGATTACGCTCGGCGCTGCGCATATTCTCGGAGTGGTATTATCTTCGCCTGGACAAATCTGTTCTGGAATCCGCGGAATAAACTGCTCCACCTCCTCAAACGACACATGGATTAATTTATTTTTCTTCATTGCCGTTTGCTCAATCCTCCTCGTCGTAAATATGAATACCCAGTTTCTCACCCAGCCAGTCCAATCCTGCTCTAGTCATATGGAATGTATAACCGCCGTGCTGATTTCGCTCTCAGCGTCTGGCATATCCAGAAATTACCATTATTTCCCAGTCCTCAAAATCTGGCCCTGTTGAAAAATAATTCCTGTATGGGCGATAGAATCTCTTTCCATGCCGAACATAAGGTTCTTTCCTGTCTAAACCAATGCAATGCTTCGCAAGGTTTATGTAATTAACACTCATACTTATGCTTCCTCCGGCTTCTCGCAACGTTCAAACTCGATCGCCCAAACCCACGGGTTCGCATCCCAACCATAACAGTCAAGATCCGCTTTCTTAATGGTGGAATCCCAAAGCCAAGCAAATTGTTCCTTAGCAATTCCGTACTCTGGGTCTACCTCTGTTCCATAATCTTTGTCACTGTATCCGATATCATCATAAAAAAGATCCCCGACTCCTTCGTTTTTAGCGTCCTTCGGCGTAATATCCTGTAACCGTTCCACCCGTACATCGGTCACCTGTAGCCAAATTCGTGCTGCTTCTTTCGGCATGTGAATGGATGGGCGCCAGTATATTCTCGTTGAAGTTGCTGTACACCCATAGCATCCCGCATAATTTCTACAACTTGCCGGATAGCCACCAGATAAAGTTTCACATGGATCTAAATAATCGCTGTCATAGTCTGCGCGATAGTAATATTTTCCGCATTCCTCCGTCCATGTTTCACGCACATATAAGATATCTCCCGACCGGTACGGCGGCTTCCTAACAGGACTTAATGGTTCCCCGCATCTTGCGCAATAAACAACATTGCTTTTTGAATCGCACAAAAACTCATTATGAATGTGCATGCAATTCTCGCAGGCATGCCACTGTGGCTTAACAACTCGTCTCGTGCAAGTCTTTCGCCCGTCCAGAATTGCCCGGACCATCTCTCCATTAAACAAAATCGGTAAAATTCTCATAGCCTGCGCTCTCCTTTTCTAAAACGGCTCCGCTTTCAGTTCAACTTCAAGCCCTGGCTCCGCCACCATTACAGGGCAGTCAATCACCGCCGCAATCTTTTCCCTGAATCCCACCGGATCCCCGTTATGGTCACTCAGATGGATGAGAACCACGTTGCGAAGATCATACGAGTTATTCGCCCGGACAAAATCTTCTGCGGCTTCAACGCTCATATGACCCTGTAAAACATGCCGGCGCTTCTCTCTGTTTTCTTCCGATTCATCCAAATATCCCTTACTGTAGTTGGCTTCAATCAGGATGTGATTCACCTCGCTGAATCTGTACTTCACATACTCAGTATCCGTGGCGAACACCAGCCGTCCCATATCTGGATGTGTTACCAGAAAACCATTGCATGGACAATCATGAATAACCGGAAACGGCTGTACAACAAATCGACTAATTCCAGTCTTATGCTTCGGCGGGAGCGGTTTAATCCGTTCTCCACCGCACTCCTCAATATCCGCCGCCGTATCTTCTCCACCGTAAACAGTGATACCGTTTTTCATATACTCCTTGATATGAGCAGCGTGATCGCCGTGCCGATGTGATACCAGGCAGCCGACCACCTTGCCAATCTGCCAGTCAATGGCTTTCTTGACCTCAATCAGCTTACAGCCGGCTTCGATCAGCAAAATCTCATCATCGGCAATCAGTGCGTATCCATTACCCTTACTGGAACTCCCAATAACTTTTAGCTTCATCATATACCCTCTCAATCAACTCATCTTTTGGTAAAGCAAAGAGTGCCAAATTCCACCCTCTAAGCATTTCCATAGCTTTCTGCACCCGTTCTGACGTAGAATACTCTGCAAACGCCATTCCAAAGTCCATAAATCATTGTGCCCTCACAGATAAAAGCTGTCTGCTCATACGGCACATCATACTTCTGATTCTGGCTAATTACTCTCAAAAAACGCCCTCCTCACATCTACGATTCGTCTATTCTTGCGAAGCTCTTCTCGCTTCACCTTTGCCCTCTGTTCGTTGTCACAAATAAATTCACGGCACACAAACGGCCGTACCGGATAAATTCGGCACTTATCTTTCCCTTTGCTAATATCCAAAAACGGACAGGTCATATCCAACGGTCGATGTGCCGCCGGAAACATTCGTCTGCATTCTTTGATATCATGCTTACGAATATATCTCCGAATTTCTTTGATCTCCTTGCCATTCATTGGAAGAAGATTACTACAACAGCTGCCGCAGCCTGTGCATTCTCCATCTTTGGTGAAGTTATAGATGTTATCATCCATATCCCGCCTTACCTTTTCAAGTGTGCTTATGCACTCAAACATATTATTTCATCCCCTGTTTTTCTTTGTATCCCGGAGTGCCCTTACGCTTCCGTTCCTGCTCATCAATAAACGCTCCCACAAGGCCCACAGCGAAGCTTGCGTGGTATTTGTGCAAGAACTGGGCGCAATCCTCTATCATGCAATCCCAGTATTCGTCCACATCTTCCACGTTCCAATATTTCTGGACCAAATCCCAGTATTCTACGAACATGGACCACATCTCGCTTCCTTTTTGGAATTTCTTCATCCACTCCATGTCCCGCAGACCTCCTAATCAAATGGCGTTGCTTCATGGTGTGCCGTAAAGTTCCCGGCGCCGCCAACTTCGGTAAAGGTCATCCGCGCGCCATCAAAGCTAAGTTCCACCTTAACAAGCTCGCCTTGGCGATTTTTTGCAAGTTTGGAACCTTTTCTGGTAACATCCTCCTCGTCCATGTTCCAAAGGAACATGACGAAGGAAGCATCCTGTTCAATATCGCCAGACTCTCGCAGATCTTGTAATTCCGGTTCCTTTGTGGTTCGCGTTTCACTGGTACGATTAAGCTGCGATAACAGGATAATCGGAACCTTCAAATCCATCGCAATAGCTTTTACCGCCTTGGATATAGCACCGACCTCATTAACCCTGTTCGGGTACCACTGATCTGACTGCATAAGCTGCAGGTAATCAATCACTATGTAATCCAATCCAAGGTATTTGCATTCGCTTCGGATTTCGGACGGCTTTACCGGACCGCTATGAAGGTACATGTTGTACTCACGCAGTTCCTTGTTTGCGGATTCAACGCGCTTTCGCTCATCACTCAGATAAGCCTTAGCCTTTCTAACACGCTTAAGTTCAATTCCTGACGTTCTGGACAGCATACGTTCGTATACCTGCTTTTCTGACATTTCCAGGTTGTAAAGAGCTCCCTTCTTTCCCTCCGCTGACAGTGTGCTGATAATCTGTGTCACGAAGGCTGACTTACCGACCGCCGGACGGGCACCGATAACCATAACATCTCCAGACTCCAGCAGAACCAGTGCATCATCCAGAAGTTCCATGCCAAATTTAATTCCGATGTCGGGCCTATCAACGAAATGTTCCTTTTCCTGTTCGTCTACCACCTCGGCAAATGGCTTCAACTTGCTATGCTTGCCCGTCTGCTGCAAAGCTTCCAGCTCCGTCATCAGTTCTCCTAACTGCTTGTCCACATCATCCGGCTTCGCCTTGAATTTATTAAATAGCCGATACATCTCCCGCGATTTATACTCATTGATCAGCACCTTTGCGTAGCTCACAATCTCAACCGATGTAACCGTGGATTCAAAGCAATCTCTCAATTCCTTATAAACATCATCATCGTCAAAATTTTCAATGTGAAGCTTCGGAGCCAAACTAACCAGATTAATTGCATCCCCGATTGCATACGCCTTAACTGCTTCCGCGTATGTCTGGCGGTACACCTCGTTCTCAAACATTTCGGCTCGCAGATCTTCGGACACCTTAGCAATGGAATCCGGATCCATCAGAATAGAACCTATAACCGCCCTCTCTGCGTGTAAATTCACGATTTAGCACCTCTTTTAGATTTTTTCTTTTCAAGCAACAGATCTAGCCATGTAACAGTTTCTCTGGTACCGCCTGAGAACTCCAATACCGCCAGCCTCGGGTACTTTGCGACAACAATGCCCGTTCTCAGCACTCCATCATAAGAACCACCGATGTTCTTTGAACTTGCTTTTACTGTACGAATACGGATTTTGTCACCCAGTTTCACTTTTCTTCTGAGGGCATCCAGTTCGCTTACTTGGATTCCCTCATTGATTTTTTCATTCACCTTGCTCATAATCGAAAGGAAGCCAGATATCTTTTCCCGGCCGGGGCTTCCGCCTCCTTTCTACTCAAAATTTCAGTTTAATCTTTCTACCTTTGTATCTACAAATTTTCTGCCGCATGACGGACAGTATTTTGTGCCGATTTTATGAGGTAGTGATTGTTTGCATTTTGAACAATATTTTTTAACAGTGGCGCAACCACTCATAACTTCTACAAGATAAGCCTTGTCAAAGAACATCTTTACCTCTCCAAATCTTAACCTGCATCAAAAAGCACTTCTGCATCGGGTAATGAATTGTCTACTGTTTTCCATTTAGCTTCTACCTGTTCATATTTTCTGTCAAACTCAAATGTAGGTCTAAAATCACCATCGCCATCAGAATAAAATTCAACCATAGACGAATGACCTATTTTCCCACAATTTTCCATCCAATGTAACATCGAGCAAAAATCATTAACCCATCTTTCACTCATTGTTACTCTTATATTAAACTCAACCGTTTTCGCCATATCCATCTCCTCCAAATCTTAATTGTCATTGCTTCTCCGTTCTCTCAGTTCTTCCAGCCAAGCTGTCAACTGCCAGTGATCGGCAGCACAGGAGTTTTTACGCTCCCGTTCCAACCTATCAGCATCTCGCCTTGCATGTTCAATAGCTTCGTCTAATGTCATAGCCGCTCTCCTTAATTGTCGTTAACCCGACATGATTTAAAGCAATACATTGCTGTTAACCGTTCCTCATCCACGATTTCCACAACATCCCATTCCAACATAATTTTTTCCATCAAATCATCCTCCAAATCTTAATTTTCCGATGTTTCTCGCTTTCCATCCAATTCATGAAAATCTGGTTCCCAATCATGCAATTTCATCATCGACACACAACAATGAATTTTCGTGGCACATCCTTCACAGATTTCGCCCAAACTTTCGTTAAATGATATCCTTGGATTTCCTCCATTTGCCTGCAACTGCTGTCTCCAAGTCTCATTGCACGGATCAATTTCTTTTCCACAGATATCACAAAATATTTTTCTCATGACACCCTCCTCCAAATCTTAATTTACGCTCTTTCCACATAATCAACACTGTTTTTAGCGAAGCTGTTTTCCTTGCAAAATTCTCGCCACAGCTGTTCCAATTCAGCCATATTAAAAGCCGTGAACTGCGTCTCATCATCACCATTAAAGCCGATGTTGTAAACACCGCCGCCAGCCGTTACAACTCCTTTTCCTGCTTCACGAATTGTCATGCCGCATTCCTCCAAATCTTAATTATGGGCATACAGATAATGAGACGAACCATGCGCCGTAACGCCACCGACACAATTTCGTTTAAGCAATCGGTCATCCTGCCCCCCGTATATTGGTTACCCTTTATACTGCCCATATCTTAATCCTCCAAACTTCAATCCGCAGAGCATCTTAAAAGATCCCGTTCAACCGCGCTTCCTCTCATGTCTTCCGGATGAATTCCAAATGGAAGCTCAAATCGTTCCGGAAGAATCCATAAATGATACATCCCTGCGGCATCAATCAGGCGATTCTCACTCGGAAATACTTCTATCGCTACTCGTTTACGTCCCGCCAGCTCGTTTTTAATTCTCTGCTTCGTGGCCCACGGAATGTCCGTATTATCGGCATTTCTGATAGCCATATGTTCCACAATGCCGATGGACGTATTTATCTGTCTGGATAGTACCACCAGTTTTCCTCCTTCGCGGTAGCATCTATCCATATCTCTACACCAGCCCTCTCCATAGTTCAAATCCTTTGGAGACAACTCTCTTACCCATTTACTCATGTAAATTCCTCCACCATATCAAAAAGGCTCATCTGCCCCTTACAGTTTCCACCGATCGTAGTCGGGTCCCATCCAACGCCAATATAATCCAACACCTTCGCCCATCCATATTCGTTACCCTCTGAATCTTTGCAAAGATGAAACATCAGGTAATCCCATTCTTTTGGATTACTCTTATACAGCATGTCAAACCGATGTGGTCGCTTTTCCATGTGAATTCCAAACCCGCACATGCTGCAACCGGTCCGCTGGGCTTTTGTGGTGTAAAGTGTGCCATCTGGCTGCCGCTCTATGCTTCCGTAGATCTCCGGGATAATGCTTTCCGGCATTACGAAACATTCTGCAATCTTCCCAGCTGTTAATAACTTCTGACGGTACTTTTCTTTCAGACCGTCCTTCCAGAGCTTGTCCATCTCCAAAGCCAGTGTCAAAATATCCTGCCGACCGAAAATTGCAAATGGCGCTGATCTGATTGTAGAGGCTCCGAAGTAATTACAACCGTTCATTCTAAGGCTTTTCGCCCTGCGTCCGCCCTCTGATGCCATAAGCCCCAAATATGGCACGCTGTTATGCTCTTTTCCCCAGTTGTCACAATTCTTTTCTTTCAGGTAATAACAACATTTTGCTGATACGAGAAAATCTGGAGTTTGAAAATCACAACCTTCTGCTTCATTCTCATAGCCGCCAAACAGCTTTAACCATCTTTGTTTTAACTGCATACGGCTTTCCTTTTGCCAGCCGCCATATGCTCCCGTCTCGCCTGTTATAATGGCATGGCGGACTGTCTTATTCTTTTCGGTTGGATTCTGCAAAAGTTCTATCTTCCCGGCTACCTCTTTAGAGATAACTGGAAATCCAAATTCCTGTATCACCTTGGGCTTTGTCCAGTAGCTGCCATCATCCCGTTTCAGTGGCGGCACATTAATGATTCCCAAAGCTCTGTGCACTTTCTGGATAGACTTATCTTCCAATGACGATGCGCTGACTCCCGGAGCGTCAATGCCGCACACTTCATGCAAAAACAGGTAAAGGATAATACTATCCAGACCTCCTACAGATACATGATAATTCAAACCGCGACCATCGCACTCCCGGGCGAATTCTTCCGCCCGGATCTGTGCATACCGCCGCTTAAATTTATACGGCTGTTTCTCTTTCTGAATGAAGGAAGCCATCTTTTCCTTTGTTCCCAGTCGCTCCATCCGCTCTTGAACTGATTCCATATCACGCCTCCTGCATATCCATAAAATCAAACAGCGTAGGCATCGAAATTTCATTTTCTGCTGCCTGCAGATACCCGACACCGTCCCGGAAGTAGTCCGGATTCAGTTCAATCCCGTAACCTTTCCGGCCCATTTTCACCGCCGACATCGGCACGGTCATCAACCCGCCGAACGGATCCAGCACCAGATCGCCTTTGTTGCTGTACCGATTAATGATTCGCTCCACGATATCCAGCTGCAACGGACAGACATGCATCTGCGCCCGGCGGCGGCTCTGCGTGGTGTTAAGGGTGCGCATACGGTTGATGTCGTCCCAAACTTCCAGGGTATTCCAGGAGCCCGGCGCCACCACCATAAAGGTTGCCGGAAGCTTTCCGTTCTCATCCAGCTTTTTCGCCAGTTCCACATGTTCCTCGTAGTCATAAACATGTTCTCGGCTGTATTCCCGATAAACCGCCTGCAGGTTGTCTACAGAGATATTTTCCAGTTCCTCCTTGCTGACCAGCCGGTCCCCCGATGATCTCCAGTATCCATGCGCGTCAATCTGCCACTGGGCGCGGGTGTAATCTTCCTTACTCTTGGTCACCGGAGTGTCCGCATAAGCCGTGGAGCGGTCCGTGGGAAGCTTGCGGAACAACAGGATATATTCCGGGCAACCTACGCCCATCTTGGAACCGTCCTTACACTGCTCTGTCCATCCCAGGCGGTAGGTCTGGTTATTCTCTCTGACCACATCCGTCACAACTGTAATCATGCCAAAATACTGGAAGCCGTGTTTCATATAGTGGCTGATGCATTGCGCATGAAACGGTTCGATGGTTGGCATTCCGGTTCCCGTTGCGTTTCCGAACAGGATGCGGTCTTTCACATGAATGGCCGCCACACGGCCAGGCTTTAACACTCTCAGAAGCTCCGGTGTCAGATAGTCCATCTGCTCAAAGAACCGGTCCGTATTCTGGTTATGACCGAAGTCATTGTAATTGGCGCTGTACTCATAGTGGTTACCGAACGGGATGGAAGTATGGATCAGATCCACGCTGTTGCTTTCCATGGCCCGCGTCTCTTCCACGCAGTCACCGTATACCGCGGTGTAATAAGGTCCCTTTACCGTCCGTTCTTCCCTGCTTCCATCCACACCCATTTTTCTTTTCAACCTCTCTGTCTTATTGGAATCGTTCAATCCGTATTTTTTTACAATCTCTACCATCTTCTGAACCATATGGTTATGATTGTTCCACTTTTCCATCAGCGCCTCTTTGATCTGGCGCTCATTCTCCATGTAAATGATGTCGATCACAACCGGCTCCTGCTGCAGGAAACGGTAACACCGATGCACTGCCTGGATAAAATCGTTAAACTCATAATCGATACCCAGAAAAATCTCCCGGTGGCAATATCTCTGGAAGTTACAGCCAGATCCGGATAATGATTTCTTTGTTGCGAACAATCTCGTTTTGCCATTTGAGAAATCAATCACCCGCTGCTCACGCAGGTCATAATCCATAGAACCATAAATATCTACCGTATCCGGCAATGCCTTTTTAATGGCGTGCCGCTCATTTTCCAGATCATGCCATAAAAGAAAATGATCTTCTGGCGAAGCTTCTACAATCCGCCGCATCTCTTCCACGCGCTTGTCAATGCTGTCCCGCTTAACTGCTGCCGCTTCTTTCAGTCCTTCCGCCGCTTCCTGGAAGAGCTGAATCTGGCCATTTTTGTCTGCCGTATCTCCGTAGTGAATCGGCAGCTCGTGCCACCTCACTTCCAGCGGCGGCAGATCATAGCCATTATCCGAATAATCCGAATTCAAATCTGACGGCCTGGTGATAAATAACGCCCAGCTGCTCACCCACATCCAAAATTCATCTTCCATGTTCGGATACAGGGTCAGGTTATTGGCCTTGGTACTGTCCCGCTGGAAGAACCGTGTCAGCGCCTGTCCTGTATCCATCACTTCCAGATATCCGGCATAATGAATCAGCTCCTTGTACCGGTTCGGTGACGGCGTAGCTGTGGCCACCAGCTTATACGGGACATTTTTGAACTTATCCAAGAACGTCTGATAGGTCTTGCTTCCAAACGATCTCAACACGCTGGCTTCATCCAGGGATGTCGCGGTGAAAAACTCCGGCTGAATATTCTCCATCCCGGACACGCTCATAGTTTGTTAAGACAATCTCGCTGCTGCTCTGATGCACCTCATCCATTGTCCGGCAGTAGACCGGCTTTTCATATCCCAGGACCTCCACGGCGTCCCGTGTGAACTCCTGTTTTACGCCCAGCGGCAGCACAATCAGTGCCCGGCCGCCATTGTGTTTCACGGCCAGATGACAAAATTCTAGTTCCTGCACCGTCTTACCAAGGCCAAAGCTTTCAAACAGTGCCCGTCTGCCGCCCTTCAGCGCCCACATCACAGCATCTCTCTGGTGCGGTTTCAGCACCGGATTTACTTCTGCGGGATTTATCACCGTCCCGCTCTCTGTTGCAAGTTCAATTTTGGTTTCCAAAAATTCTTTGTATGTCATATTCTCAGGAGCCTGATATATCGTTACCCCGGCCGGAGGCTCGGCTCCTTTCTGTAACCTCAATACTGATTCAAATTGATTGTCACCAACTCTCCTACTCTAATCTCATCACATCCAGATCCCGTGCCGGGATATCTCTGTACTCACCATTGTCCATCAGCACGCTGCATATTCCGTCATAGCTGCCGATTACTTCTCCGCAAACCAGCTTGCCGCCGGTCAGGGCGAATTTAAGCCGCACACGCATAATGGAAATATCACTTCTCAGTCTCATCATCATTCTCACCGTCCTTATTTGCTCCATCATTCTTAACGACATATCTCACGCCGCATAAACCATAAGTTTCTTCCACATATCTTTTTAAATCAGACTCTTCGCCGTCACAGACCCGATTAACCTCTTTCACAACTGCCTCGCAAAACTGCATCAGTCTCGACCTTCGGTCATTTTCATCTTTGATAGGCTGCCAGTGAAATTTTTCAACCAGGATTCTCGTTGGTACCGACATCAGAAGTGCAAGAGCTCTTTTCATGCGCTCGTCTTCATCTTCTGCTTCGCGGCTCTCCCACTTTTCTTTAACAAGCTGCTCCATCTCATCCTTAAGCCGCTCTCTGATTCTGTCTTCTTCCGCTTTTACCGCCTGCCGTTTCATCATCTCAATCTGGCTGGCCGTATACTGGTAATAGACCGGCTTCTGTGCCAACGCTTTTTCCTGGCGCCGGCGCTCTGCCCTTGTCAATGCTCCCATGTTGTTCATTACCTCCGCATAATTCAATGACTGCCAGCAGATTCCGTCTGCCATGATCATCGCAGCATTTACTCCGCCGAACCAGATAATCTCTTGCAGTCATGATTCTTCTGCTCCAATCTCGCAGCCTTATCTTCTTCCCGCCAAACAAGCATCCCCGATCGGAACAAGTCCTGCTTCACAGTCTTGTCCATCAAGTTAAATTCCCGGTACAGCCGCTGAAACTCTGTCATGGCCCGAAGATCACCAGATTCAAACGCCTGACGGCCGATGGTAACAAAGGCATATTGCCCTGCGTAGTCAACCTCTTTCGGCTTTGCGCCACCCTGGAGCTTATTCCAGGCTACCGACCAATCATTGCCGGCCGCGATGTTAACATAGCGCCGGAGATCCGCAATGGTCGGAGGGAATGTCTCGCACTTAATGTATTTCTGCACAGCCGCTGCCAGTTGACCATACGGGATATCCTTCAGCAGTTCATACCAGACCGATACTGTTTCCAAGTCTGCCATGAATCCATTTCTCTGATATGCCGATTTCATAGCCGCCGCCAGCTGTGCAAATTCCTGTCTTGTCAATCGTCTTCACCACCATTCAAAAATTGAGTAATTGCCGCAAATTTGTCATCAGATTGCTGTTTCCACTTTCGCCGCGGCTCATCGTCCTGTAGCTGAAACAATCCCTTCCAGCCATTCACAATGGACTGCTCAATGATCTGCCGCTGTACCAGAGGATCCGGCGAAAGTTTGTTAAGCTTATTAACAGCCAACTCGATTGCCCTGTCAGTCATCGGCGAACGGATCTGTTTACGAAATTTTATGAACTCAACAAACACTGCATTGAGCTCGGGGTCGCAAAAGAAATCTTTTTCTTTTGCTGTTCCTAACGGAACAGTTTTCTTTTTAATATTATTCTTGTTAAACCCTTCTTGGTTGTGTTCACTTTGCTGTGCATTTTGTTGTGCATTTCGCTGTTCAAACATTTGTTCTTTATTGCCGAAAACCTTTATTTTATCAGCATTTTCAGACTTCACTTGCCGTTCACTTTGCTGTTCATTTCGTTGTTCATTTTGCTGTTCAAACATTCGTTCGGATTGATATTCATTCCATGCTAAAATACTTATCAAACTTCCAGTATTTTTTGCTTCAATGGATATCTGCTTATTTTTCTGGAACAGCTTTAAAATACGCCACACCTTCATTTCATCAATGCTTAGGCGCTCACCTATAACCCTTCGCCCGGTTATTAGTTGCCCTGGACGCAGCTCTACGGTTTTACCACCATAGAGCTGCGAATGGGCATTATGCGAAGCGTTGAGCAATAGGTACATCCAAACAGCCATGTGATCCGCATCCTTACACACAACCCGGTTGTCAAGAATCTTTCTGTGAATCTTTATCCAACCATTCACTATTCTCCGCCTTTTCCAAGTAATTCTAAAATTCTCGCACCAGCTTCTTCCGGTTTGCAAAAAAGGAATGTCACGCCATATTTGGTCTGCATTGTTAAGCAGGCTTTGGCGATTTGCTGGCCCTTCATAGCGTCTGGATACTTTTGTGCCCTCTTATACTTTGGGCGGCCGGTCCGATAGTACCCAATTACTTCATTCGTGGTTTTCCAGTAATCCAGACGCTTATTTCTCCAATAAAACAGGTCATTGATACTTTCGACTCCATCATCATTCTCGACCAGCACATAAAGCTTCACGCCGCTGTTCTGGGCCCGCTTAAGGCCCCGGTGGAAGAACCCATGCCGCTTAACGTAAAGCTGCTGAAAAGCAGCTATCTGGCCCTCTGGCACATTGTTCTGGAAACACAGGTCATTGATTTCTTTCTCCGCATAACGATCAGCGTCATCATCGCAGACTGCGTGAAAAATCTTATCTGCCAGATCTGCGCTGATAATGCCCTGTTCTGCCACGGCAAATACCTCAGCCTTAATATCTGTTTTCGACATCTGCTTAACCTGAATATCTCCGATCAGTTCATAGATATCCTTCTTGGTATCAATGCAAACGCTCTGATCAGTTGGCAGCGTATAATCACCGCAGTACAATGCCGTCCGGTTCCAGCTAACGCCTACGGAACGGAAATAATCATGCTTCGTATTATGTCGCCGTTCCTGCTGTCTGGTGTCTTCTAAGATCAGCACACAATCACCCCCTAGTTAAACGGCAGTCCTTCGTCTTCCACACCATCCGGGATATTCATGAAGCCACCACCAATTGCGTCAGATGGTGCCGGTCTACCACCCTGCTGATTTCCGTCTGCAGAACTCTTGCCGTCCGCAAACTCCTGATCCTCTGCGATAACATCCGTGGTATAGACTTTCTGTCCGTCCTTGTTGGTGTAACTCCCAGTCTGGATACGCCCAGACACCAACACACGCAGGCCCTGACGGAAATACTTCTCTACAAACTCACCGGCCTTATCGAATGCTACGATGTTAATAAAATCAGCGGTTGGTTCATTATCCTTTCCTCTGGCACGACCTCTGCGGTCCACAGCAAGGGTGTATCTCGCAACAGCCATAGAACGTTCGCCACTGGTATAGCGAATTTCTGGATCTCTTACGAGACGGCCCATAAGGATTACTCTGTTCATTCTCTAAATCCTACCTTTCACATTTTGTTCCGTTTATTTCAAAGTCACCGGATATGCCGATTACCAGGCATTTTCTACCATCAACCATCTTGACCTCAACATCACCGGTACAGGTCTCATCGACCTTAACTGCTACCCCAGGAAGATTTACATTCATGAGTCCATTACCAACCAGGTTGGTAAGCATCAGGTTCTCACCACCGAAAAGGTTCTCATAAACAGCATCAAATTCATCCTGATTCAGGTTTTTCTCAGACTGTTTACTGATAATGTCAAAAATCTCTTCACGTTCAAGCATCTTGATGTCTGGAAGATCTCTGCTTTCTTCTGCCAGATCCAGCAGTTCTTCATGAATGGCTTTGATGATGTCACTGGTGCATTCCTCGCCCAAAGTGCTTTCGATCAACTCCGAAAAACCATCTTTCTGATAATCAGAAGGCAGCGGCACCGCAGCACCAAGAACTTTCTCAACAAAGTCCTTTCGCAAATCTTTCTTTGCATACATCAGCGCTGCATGAATATCCGCAGATCTGTCGTTGAAAGCCGGGAACAGAAATGCTGTATCCGTCATGCCTACCACCCTGTCGCGAATCCGGTTCTGAAATTCTCCGGCCATTTCATCATAGCTGAGTCCAGGCTTTGAAAGTTCCACCGGGCAGATGCAACACATAATGTAGCTGTAAACTTCATCAGAAGCATCTTCCATTTCGATGTTATCAGCTCCTTTTCCAGGAACATCGTAAGCATCATAGACCAACAGGATCAGGTAGTTGCCCACATAGTCATAGTTCTCAATAACCTTAGAATAAAACTCCTGCAGCAAGTCATCATCTTTTAACTGGCTGTTTCTTAATTCCAGCAAAAACATCTGCTCTCCATTTTCAGCAAACTGTCCACCGCGGAAATCCAGGTTGAACAGATTCTTTCCAACCTTTCCAGACAGGCCTTTACGGAAGATTTCAAAATACTTGAAAATTTCATCTTCCGGCAGTGATAAAAACGCTTCCCGGAAATCTGCCTTGATGTTCTTCTCCGCATCCACATAACAGCCGCAAATGCGTGCGATGGAACAGTTTGCCGCGGTGAACTGCCGCTTAATCTCTGCAATCTCTTTCTTATTCATCTGCTACTCCTTTGCCAGATCGTAAAAGACCAGTTCTTCATTCTCTGGGAGCGGGCATTCATCCTCACGCCACTGTAAGCTCTCGACTTTGCTCCAATGATCTGTGAAACCCACTCCGATAATGGAAAACAACGCTTCTGGATAACATCTTGAATCAATCAGAAGCCGATCAGAACGTTTATGAGTCCGGTTATCCAGATTCTCAAAAATGAAATCACTCAGCTTTCTGGCATCTCTCAAATCATTTACTGATGGCTTAAAATGAACCGTGTAAGTGACTCCGTCCACCTCTTTTAACACTGCCTTGTCTGCCCATCTGGAAACCTTCACACTAGAAGAATACAACCAGATTTTTCCAGTAAAACCATTCGCCCGCAGGCGGTGGATCATCTCCACCACCCTCGGTGCTAACAGCATCGGTTCACCGCCGGTAATCACAACCTCTTCATAGCTCAAAAGATCCTCAAATTTGACCTGTGGAACATCACCAATATGTTTGTTACAACAGCTCTGGCAGGCTCTAGGGCAATCATATGTAACAATTACTCTCGCTGTCTTTTTCATAGCCCCTCCTACTGCATCCACGCAGGCTGTTCTTCCTCAGTCTGTACAGTTTCTGCTGCTTCTTTCTCAGGTTCGTAGTCAACAACATGACCATCTGCCGGATCCGGCGCTTCCTCGAAGTCCTCGGAATTTGCATTCTGCTCAATCTGCTGCTGAACCTGTGCCGCCATATCTTCCATAGTCACATAATTGCTCTCCGGGGCCATTTCCATCACTTCTTCTTTTGTGTATAAACCGAATTTAAGTTCTGGACAATTCATACTTACAAAGAATGAAGCCGCTCTGTAGCGGAGCATAATCTGCGGCATGGTTTTCCATTTACTTCCATTTTTAGTTGTCCAGCCTTCCTCCTGTGCCATATCCATTGTCACTTCTGGGCCAACAATTTTTCTTCCATCTTTCTCAGTCCAACAGGTACATCCAAACGGTTTTCCTTTTCCATCTTTAACTTCATCAAACTGCAGTTCCATATCATATCTTCCAGATGCATTTACCATGCCAATAAGGAACTGCGCTCTCCATGCTGGCCGTCCCTGGATTACATCCAGACCCTGCATAACCATAAGTGGGCTTGTCTGCATTCTGACAGCCATTTCGATTGCTACCAGACCATTCGCAAAATTGCCCTGATATTCTTTCGGCACGATAGTAGACTGAGCAAAAGCCTTTGCCATCTGTGTGGCCATCATAAAGTTGTCGGAACTTCCGAAAATCCCCTTGGAAAAATCTGTGTTGTATCTTACAATATCCTGAGAAGACTGTTTTACTGCTGCTACCTCTCCCATAATTACTTATCCCCTTTCTTACGGAACATATTTTTCATCATCTGGGCCACGCTGAATCTCATTTTGCCACCGGTCTGCTTGGCAATGGATGTGTTCGCCATAGACTGAATCGCAGTCACCATAGTTTTACGATTCTTCTGATAACTTCTGCTGCTTCTCTGTCTGTGTTTTAATGCTGTTGCCATACCTCTAATCCTCCTCGAAAATTTTCTTAAACACTTCTGCCAGTCCCGGCTCCATTTTTGCCAGTTCTTTCAGATCATCCATGACGCTTTCTTCCTCAGTTTTCTTTGCATTTGCGCAAATTCTGTTAATAAAATCAGTCGCGTTTTCCCGATCTGTGTTCTTTACAAGCATCTGAAAAAACGCACGCAAAGCATTTTCCAGTTCGCACGCAAGCTGCCCAACTGATCCCGCCATTTCAAGTTTATCGCAATCATCTTACTTTCCCTACATATTTAATCTGTTGTAATATCCCGGGTAAGCCGCTTCGGCTTCTGGCGCCACATCTTCCGGGTAAATCCGGTATCTGGATCCGGTGATCGTTACGGTTACCTTATAATCTCCGTAGTCCAGAATCTCTACGGTCGGACTGGTTGTCCGCAAATATCCATCTTTGAGAACCGGGTGTCCGTAAACACTTCCACGGAAATATTTCGGAAGCAGTTCCGGCGGCTGGATCTGTTGACTTACTGCATTGACCACACACCAGTTTTTGAGGATGATATCAGATTCGATAAGGCCCTGGATGTTCTTGATTTTATCCACAAAAGCTGCCACTTCCTCTTCCGGCACATCAACCGCCGTGACAACACCTTTCGCGCTGGAATTGATCTGCACCAGGTCTCCCACCTTCACAAGCACATCCGAACGATATGTATACTCACGTCCGGCCGGTACATTTTCTTTCAGAAATTTGCATTTAATAAGCATCATCTCACCTCTGTTCTAAAATCCTTGTCATCGGATACAGACAAAATAATCATCTGGGTATCCAGTTCCGGCATATTTCCCGCAGAGACGCGCTCTCCGTTGTCGATAATCACTGGAGCCTTAACGCCAATGATGTTGGAAAGCACATTAACGATTTCCAGGCCGATAACAAGCTTTTCTGCGCTCGATGTAGTGTTTTCACCATACGGGCTGCCGTTCTTTGTATAAACATCACAGACACGCTCAACGCCGCCGTTCTTCTGTTTACGGAACATCTGAAAACGGACCGTTTTGAAATGCTTGTTGATTTCGTCCGTCAGGTAGGAATCTTTCAGCGTCTGGAATTCTTCGCACTGAATCAGAATATTTTCTTCATTGGCAATCATCTGTACCTTGGCCTTAAACTGGGTTTCCAGATCTGCCACACGATCTTTCGCATCAGAAGCTTTATCGTAAGCGGAAAATTTCTTGTTCACCTCTTCCAGTTCCTGCTCCCATTTGACTTTCTGGCCCTTCAGCTGCTCACGGTAATCAGCACCAGTATTCATAGATCTCAGGCCGTCCTCACAGGTCTTGATCTCCAGAACCAGTTTTTCATAAAGCTGATTCTCAGATAAATCCGGTTCCGCCGGAATCTTTTTAAGCGCTTCCATAGCCTCAGTCTTTTCCTTATTGGCAGAAATCTTCCGACTCTTAGCAGCTTCCAACTTAGTTGCAACCTCAACTTTGTTGGCTTCGTATTCCTTGATCTTGGCTGCACATTCACTGCCAGTAGCATTAATATCTGAAATACGTTTCTTCTTTGATTCTTCAAATTCTTTTCTGCCAGAATCGTACTGGGCACGGTGAACAGCTTCCGACTCATCATGACCTGCAAGCAATTCTTCCTTCTTTTCTGCCGGAAGCAGCTGTCCGCATGTCGGGCAAACAAAATCATCTGCCTTTAATTCCGGCAACGGCTCATATGCATGGAACTGAGACCCCTTTACCTCGCTGTACTCCTCCATAAGCTTATCCCGCTGCGCTTTACTTTCTGCGATAACACGGTCCAGCCGCTCAAGTTCTAACTCGCATTCTTTCTGTGCCTGCATTGCAGTACGGAAATCATCTTCTGCCAGGTCAATGCGCTTCTGCGCTTCCCGTCGCTGTTTGTTAAGTGTCTCGATGGCCGCATTCTCAATGGTGGACTGCTTCGCTTTTAACTCCATAATATGACGCTGTTTCTCGGAATACTCGTCAACCGCCGCGGTGGTGCTTTCCATCTTCTGATTAATCTCATCCAGATTTCTTTTTATATCGTTGCGCTGCAGTTCCAGTTCAGCCACATCAACCTCAACAATGTCTCGCTGACGTTCTGCGATGGAAGCCGAAATCTTGTCACGCTCCTTAGTCATATCTGTAATGGAGCGCTTGGAGGTAGCCCGGATCTCTTCCAGCGTCTTTCCGCCGCGGATCATCTCCAGAAGTTTGCCATACTTGTTATCTGTATTGGCCTTTTCCAGAATCTCTTCCTCGGAAATTCCATTCACCAGAGACATTATCAGATCCAGTTTCTCGGCCTTGGTCAGCCGAAAAAATGCGGTCGGGTCCGTAATCAACATGAAGTTTTTCTCTGATACGATATCAGAGATTCTGGCCTTGAACTCTGTCTCGCTGATTTCCACGTTATTCCAGGAATAGATGTTTCTGTCACCCTCATGGACCTCAAACTCGGTACCTCGCTTCCGCACCCAGTTCTGACGCTGCGCCTTACGGAGAACAATTTCGGTTCCATCATTCTCTATCGTCAGCTCCACCACAACATCAATGTGGTCGATGTCAATGCCTGCGGCATCGTACGGTCTCGGACGGAACTCCTTGCCCTCGCTCTTCCCGGTACTGGACTTTCCGAACAGCACCCAGAAGATGCCATCTGCGATACTGGATTTTCCTGTCCAATTCTGCGCCGAAATCTCTGTCCGGCTGCCAAATTCAATTTCAATGTTATTCAGCTTTTTAAAATTCTCGAATCTGGCTTTTTTAATTCTAATTTCCTTTGCCATCTTGCATTTTCTCCCGAACCTCTATATAATTAGAGGTGAAAATTTATTTCTTATTTTCTTGAACTTCTAGTGGCTCCACCCACTGGAGGTTCTTTCTTTCTGTAATCTTTACAGGCATAATCCCGGCTCCGCTCTAAACAGCGGTACCAGTAATAGCAATCCCGGCAGCCCATCACCAGCACCTAGCAAGCATCAGCATTGCTAATGCCCAACAAAGCGTACAGCTGATTCCAGATACTGCCATACCGAACATGGCCGTCTTTCTTCTAATCATCACCATCACCTTTTCCTTCCCATACATAGCCGGTCAACTCCCACAGGAGCCGCGGGCTGATGTAATAATTGGTTTTCTTATTCCGATCCAGCTGCTTCATGTCAGTCACCAGCTTATCTCCCTGCGTAGCCTTCCCAATCGGAAGCCACCCAGAAACAATCCCGGCCTGCACCCAACCAGGATGTTTCCCAAGGATCTTGGCAGCCGTGGCAATTGGAACACTCCCGGCCGGAAAGTTCGGCATGCTGCCTGCGCCAATAAGGATCCGGCTCACATGCTCCGCAATTTCCTTTGATTGGGTAAGATCAACTACATTGTTATCCATAGTTCACACCCCCTTTAAACGAAGTATCTTGTTCAGCCTGCCCCGAGAACGCTTCCCGATATACTGGCCAATCAGGAACAACTCTTCCGGGCTTAACCGTCTTATCGGATGAGGCCCCAGGCAAGCGTGAATCGCTGGATAGGAAACCCCGGATCCTTCCGCTAACCGTTCCAGGGTAATGCCCTCTTTTTTAAGAAACTCAAGAAGTTCGTTTTCCATGCGCTTCACATCCTTCCTAACGTAAAGCCAACCACAGGGCCACCAGTGACAAAGCCGTAGAAAACACGGACAACTTCAAACTGAGCTTTACAGCATCGTTTAAGCATTTCTGGTGCTCCACCACAAGATTTTTAATTTTTCTCATCTTCTCACCCGTCCTTCCGCTCTTCTGCGAAATACTCAACCGGAACAATTTCTAACCCATACATCTGCGAACTGCTTAAACAATTCAAAACATTCTTCCGCATCCGTATATGTAAGAATCAAATTTTTCACATTTTGACTGCGTCCGGTCTTATGTGAATAAAGTGCTCTTGCTGATATATCACACGCATTAGCAAGTCCCCAGAGCTTGTTATCATGTTTCTTCTGTAACCTTTCCCAATGTTCCATGAACAGGCGACGATATACATAATTCGGTGGTAATGCAGGAGAAACATCTTCCTTTAAATCAATTGTGATTTTCAACTTTTACTCCTTTACAAGATCTTCGACTTTGATTCCCATTACACCAGCAATCTTTTTGAGCGTATCAACATTCGGGCTAACCTTGCCGTCTTTCCATCTGCTGATACATCCAGCGCCCAAATCAGCAGCAACTTCGATTTCCTGGAACGTAATGTGCTTTTCCTTGCAAATTTCTTTCAAGTTCTCGTAAACCATTTCTCGCTCTCCTTTCATATTTTATGAGTTTGCGATAAACAACAAATTTATATTGATTTATTTTGCGATATATAGTAAAATATAGTCACCACAACAATATTTAATAAACGCAAATTACTGCAATTGCTCTTTATCGCAACTCATGTCTTTATTATACGTGATATATGGCAATTGTCAAGTGTGAATTTGCGTTAAATCGCAACTTTTTTCGAAAGGCAACCATATGAGTATAAAAGACAGAATCCAAACGTTATGCAAACAAAAGGGAATTACCAGTAAAGAGTTAGAATTACAACTGGGATTTGGAAAAGGTTATGTCAGCAAAATGGATAAATCAAATCCTACTGCGTCCAATCTCAAAAAAATTGCAGACTACCTCGGTGTAACTGTAGGCTATATATTGTCAGATACAGAAAATGAACCAGAAGTAGAAAAAGCTCCGGAATTAAATGTTAGAGACGAAAGGGATATAAAGAAAGACCTTGACTCTCTCCGTGAGAAACTGGCCAACAAAGAATTTGGACCGGCAGCCTATGATGGTCAGGAAATTCCAGACGAAGATATTGACCTATTTCTAGGCCAAGTAGAATTAATGCTGCGCCGGGTAAAAGTTAAGAACAAAGAGAAGTACAATCCGAATAAGAACAAAAAGTAGGTGATGTGGGTTTGAATGATTTTGTCAGAAAGAAAGCTCTATATTATAAAAGAAAATTTGATACCTCTGACCCATTTAAACTTGCCGATCTTCTCGGTATCGAAGTTATGACCTGCGATATCGGCTCCAGACTTGGGTGCTATATGTATTTGAAACGATCTAAGTGTATATGGATAAACGAATGCTTAGAGGGCAACGAACGGCTCTTTGTCATGGCCCATGAATTAGGTCATGCCATATTGCACCCGAAAGAAAACTGCTATTTTTTAAGAAGCCAAACCTTTCTGAATACCAGAATCGAACAAGAGGCAAATGCTTTTGCCGCGGAGTTTCTGATTCCAGACCAAGCCATTCTGGAAGCTATGGAAAATGAGTATACCATTGACCAGTGCGCTCGCGTTTTGGGATACGAAAAGGGATTGGTTGAATTGAAATTTTCGAGAACAGGAGGAGCATGTGGATTTAATCACTGAACAAACAAATAAGTTTTTCGCACAGGAATTGAAAAAGGCTGTACTAAGTTGTTGGAGCCAATGTGGATATTCTGAGGATTGGCTGATTGCCAATAAGGACCGCCTTGGATATCGTGAACAGGACGAAGACCGTTCTTTTATGTTTTTCCTGGACGGAAATGCAGTATTTCAAATAACCCCTATATCCGAATTACAAGGCAACATGTATACAGTTACATTCGATTGTTATTTCTTCAATAAATGAAAAACCGCCCGGTATTGGCGTACCGAACGGCTTTCATAGATTTTCTCTTACCAGAATTGCTCTGGATTGATTAATCAGCTTAGACACCTGAATTATATCATTTCTGGAGCATCCTGGCAAGGGTGTTATTTTTATACTCATTTTTAAAGGAGGATGCCCTATGGCACTGATAAAATGCCCAGAATGTGAACTGCAGGTAAGTGATAAAGCCATTTCCTGCCCTCATTGCGGATATCCGTTGGATAAATCCACGGTACGGAAAAATACCAGAAATACAAAGAAACGAATGCGCCTGCCGAACGGCTTCGGGTCCATTACGGAAGTAAAAAACAAAAATCTTCGCAACCCATTCCTGGCCCGCGTTTGTGTTGGCCGGGATGAGCTTGGCAATTTCATTCTCAAATCTCTAAAGCCAAAATCATATTTTCCCACCTACAATGACGCCTACACGGCCCTTGTGGACTATAACCGCAATCCTTATGATCTGGACGATGATATTACAGTTCAGCAGCTGTATGACCGATGGACGGAAGAATATTTTGAAAACGTTTCAGATGCCTACCAGCGCACTATAACTTCCTGCTGGGCCTACTGCTCTTCCATCTACAACATGCGTGCAAAAGATCTGCGGGCCCGCCATGTTAAGGGCTGTATGGAAGAAGGATTCCGAATTGAGGACCGGGGAAAGCAAAAAGGCCAGCAGGTCTTTGCCACGGCCGGAACCAAGGCACGGATGAAATCCATGTTCAATCTCATGTTAGATTATGCTCTGGAATATGAAATCGTAGAGAAAAACTATGCCAGAACCTTTGAAATATCAGACGATATCGTAAAAGAGAAAGAAGAAGCCAAGGTTCCACATATTATCTTCACTGAAGATGAAATGAAAGTACTGTGGGAGAATGTTGGAAAGGTCCAGTTCGTTGACTGGATTCTGATGCAATGTTATATGGGCTGGCGTCCTCAGGAACTTGCTACGCTTCGCCTGGATGAAATCAATCTGGAGCAGTGGTACATGCAAGCCGGCATGAAAACTCCGGCCGGAAAACAGCGCATAGTTCCCATCCATACCAAAGTGCGCGATCTACTTAAAAAAAATTATGACTTTGCCCTCTCAATCGGAAGTGAATACCTACTCAATGATAAAGGCCAGACCCATGCAGGTTCATGGAAACTCACCTATGACAAATACTCAAATCGCTTTGCTAAGGTCATTGCTCAGCTCCAGTTGAACCCGAAGCACCGCGCTCACGATCCGCGTATAACATTCATCACACGCTGCAAAAAATCTGGTGTGGATGAATACGCTCTAAAAGAAATGGTCGGGCACTCAATCCAGGACATCACCGAATCCGTTTATACGGTCCGGGACGTAGAATGGTTAAGAAGTGATCTTGAAAAAATGCAATAGAAAAAAGGGGCCGAAATCGACCCCTTTTTGAATACAATTCGGTATACAAGTACGGTATACAAGTAATCTACAATTAATCGACAAGTGTACCGTTTTTACCTGTCTTTTCTGGTTAACACCCATTAAGAAAAATGGCTTAAAACCGTCATTTTTTAGAACTTGCCAGCGGTCGCTGCTTCCTCAACAGCTACAGCTACAGCTACAGTCATACCAACCATCGGGTTGTTACCTGCACCGATCAGACCCATCATCTCTACGTGAGCCGGAACGGAAGAAGAACCTGCGAACTGTGCATCGGAATGCATACGGCCAAGGGTATCGGTCATACCATAGGAAGCCGGGCCTGCTGCCATGTTATCCGGATGCAGGGTACGTCCGGTACCGCCGCCGGAAGCTACGGAGAAGTACTTCTTGCCTGCTTCCAGTCTCTCCTTCTTGTAGGTACCTGCTACCGGATGCTGGAAACGGGTCGGGTTGGTAGAGTTACCGGTGATGGAAACGTCTACATTCTCTTTCCACATGATTGCAACACCTTCCGGAACGCTGTTTGCGCCGTAGCAGTTAACTTTTGCGCGAAGACCCTCGGAGTAGGATTTGCGGAATACTTCCTTAACCTCGTTGGTGTATGGATTATACTCAGTCTCGATGTAGGTGAAGCCATTGATACGTGCGATGATCTGGGCAGCGTCTTTTCCAAGACCGTTTAAGATAACGCGAAGCGGTTTCTGACGAACTTTGTTTGCTTTCTCAGCGATACCGATTGCGCCCTCTGCTGCTGCGAAGGACTCGTGGCCAGCCAGGAATGCGAAGCACTCGGTCTCCTCTTCCAGAAGCATCTTGCCAAGGTTACCATGGCCAAGACCTACCTTACGGGTATCTGCAACAGAACCCGGGATACAGAATGCCTGCAGGCCCTCACCGATTGCTGCTGCTGCCTCTGCTGCTTTTCTGCAGCCTTTCTTGATTGCGATTGCTGCGCCTACGGTGTAAGCCCATTTAGCGTTCTCAAAGCAGATCGGCTGAATACCCTCAACCATCTTGTATACATCAAGACCTGCGTCTTTGGTGATCTTCTCTGCCTCTTCAATGGAAGCGATGCCATAGCTGTTTAATGCTTCATTGATCTGTTTGATACGTCTCTCATATGATTCAAATAATGCCATGATTATAGTCCTCCTTCTTTACGCCTGTCTCGGGTCGATGATCTTAACTGCATCAGCAACACGGCCGTACTGACCTTTTGCCTTTTCCCAAGCGGTGTTCGGGTCATCACCCTTCTTGATGAAGTCAGTCATCTTGCCAAGGCTTACGAACTGATAACCAATGATCTGATCGTCTGCGTCCAGAGCGATACCAGTTACATAGCCCTCAGCCATCTCCAGGTAACGAGGACCTTTCTTTAAGGTTCCGTACATAGTACCAACCTGGGAACGAAGACCCTTACCAAGATCCTCCAGGCCGGCACCGATCGGCAGTCCATCCTCAGAGAATGCGCTCTGGGTTCTGCCGTATGCGATCTGTAAGAACAGTTCTCTCATTGCGGTGTTGATTGCGTCACATACCAGGTCGGTGTTCAGAGCCTCCAGAACGGTTAATCCCGGAAGAATCTCTGCTGCCATTGCTGCGGAGTGAGTCATGCCGGAGCAGCCGATGGTCTCAACCAGGGCCTCCTGGATGATACCCTCTTTTACGTTCAGAGTAAGCTTGCAGGCACCCTGCTGCGGAGCACACCAGCCCACACCATGGGTCAAACCGGAAATGTCGGAAACCTGTTTGGACTGTACCCATTTTGCTTCTTCCGGAATCGGAGCAGCGCCATGATGAACGCCCTGTGCAACTGTGCACATCTCTTCTACTTCATGTGAATAAATCATGTTAAAACTCCTTTCAACTATGTAATGTCCTGAAAGTACGTGCTGCACGATGTTTCCGCAATTTTTCCAGCCCTGTACCCGGCAAATCAAAGATTGTCAAAAACATCACACCATACTTGATTACATTTTCTCACAAAAGTGACAAATAGTCCATAGTTTTTTTGTAGAAATTTAAGAGCAGATACCTCAAATGTATGTGGTACCTGCTCTTTTTTCATTATTTTATGTTTGATTATTTATTACTTAAGTACTCGTGGATACCCTTTGCACCGTGCTTTCCTGCTTCCATAGCCAGGATTACGGTTGCAGCACCGGTTACGGCATCACCGCCTGCGAACACTCCGGCACGGGAGGTCTGTCCGTTCTCCGGCTCCGCAACGATGCATTTACGCTTATTGATCTCAAGTCCCTCCGTGGTAGAGGAAATAAGCGGGTTCGGAGAGGTACCAAGTGACATGATGACGGTATCTACATCCATCACATACTCGGAGCCTGCGATCTCTACCGGGCGGCGTCTTCCGGATGCATCCGGCTCGCCAAGCTCCATCTTCACAACCTTAATGCCCTTAACCCAGTCATTCTCATCGGTCAGGATTTCTACCGGGTTGGTCAGAAGATCGAAAATTACGCCCTCTTCTTTTGCGTGGTGAACTTCCTCCACACGTGCCGGAAGCTCTGCCTCGCTTCGGCGGTACACGATGTGTACCTCAGCGCCGAGACGCAGTGCGGTTCTTGCAGCATCCATAGCTACGTTTCCGCCGCCGACTACAGCAACCTTCTTGCCTGCTACGATCGGGGTGTCATAATCCTCGCGGAATGCTTTCATCAGGTTGTTTCTGGTTAAGTACTCGTTTGCGGAGAATACGCCGTTTGCGTTCTCGCCCGGGATGCCCATGAACTTCGGAAGGCCTGCGCCGGAACCGATAAATACTGCCTCAAAGCCCTCTTCATCCATCAGCTCGTCGATGGTAACGGACTTGCCGATGATCACGTCAGTCTCAATCTTAACGCCCAGCTTCTTCACGTTCTCAATCTCAGAGCGGACAACGGTCTCTTTCGGGAGACGGAACTCCGGGATACCGTAGGTTAAAACTCCGCCTGGCTCATGAAGTGCCTCGAAGATAGTAACGTCGTAACCCAGCTTTGCCAGGTCGCCTGCGCAGGTCAGGCCTGCAGGGCCGGAACCAACCACAGCAACCTTCTTGCCATTCTTCTCTTCTGCTGCTTTCGGAACAAAGCCGTTCTCTCTGGACCAGTCAGCCACGAAACGCTCCAGCTTACCGATGGAGATCGGCTCACCCTTGATGCCGCGGATGCACTTACCCTCACACTGGCTCTCCTGCGGGCATACACGGCCGCAGACTGCCGGAAGTGCGGAAGACTCAGCAATCACATTCGCTGCAGCCTCGAAGTTTCCGGCTTCTACTTCTTTAATGAATCCCGGAATGTTGATGGAAACTGGGCATCCGCCCATACATTTTGCGTTGTTCTTACATTTCAAGCATCTGGAAGCCTCTTCCATAGCCTCTTCTTTGTTATATCCATAGCACACTTCCTCAAAGTTGGTAGCGCGCACCTTTGCGTCCTGCTCTCTGACAGGAGTCTTCTTTAATACGTCCATTCTTAATTATCCTCCGATCACAGACAGCTTCCCGCTGTCTTGCCTAATGAATCCAAATGAGTGAACCTGCAGCCCGGATTAACCGTTGCACTGGCCGCAGCCGCCGTGATGGGTATCACCCTCGACAGCCTTTAACATGGCTCTGCCCTCTTCGGTCTTGTACATCTGCTGACGCTTCATAGCCTCGTCAAAGTTTACGAGATGGCCGTCAAACTCCGGTCCGTCTACGCATGCGAACTTCACTTCATCACCAACGGTTAAGCGGCATGCTCCGCACATACCGGTTCCGTCTACCATGATCGGGTTCATGCTGACGATGGTCGGGATATTCAGCTCTTTGGTCAGTTTGCATACAAATTTCATCATGATCATCGGTCCGATGGCTACGCATACATCGTACTGTTTGCCCTGGTTCTCTACCAGGTCTTTGATCACTTCGGTTACCATGCCCTTGCGCACATAGGAACCGTCATCAGTGGTAATGTAAAGATTTCCAGCCTGCTCCTTCATCATGTCTTCCAGGATCAAAAGGTCTTTGTTCTTTGCACCTACAATAACATCCACATCAATGCCGTGCTGTTTCATCCACTTTACCTGCGGGTAAACCGGTGCAGTACCAACACCGCCTGCTACGAATAAGTACTTGCGGCCCTTTACCTCTTCGAAATCTTCCTTGACGAACTCGGACGGCTGACCAAGCGGTCCTACGAAGTCCTGAAATGCGTCACCTGCCTGTAACTCAGACATCTTTAAGGTAGATGCGCCTACAATCTGGAACACGATGGTTACGGTGCCCTTCTCACGATCAAAATCACAGATAGTAAGCGGGATACGCTCTCCCTTCTCGTCCATCTTTACAATGACAAATTCACCTGGCTGGCAGGATCTTGCCACTCTCGGAGCTTCTACATCCATCAGGAAAATCTTCTCCGCAAGCTTTTCCGCTTTTAAAATCTTATACATTTCCTTCCTCCTGTTTTGCAATCTGCAAATTATGCATGCCATCAAAAAACTTTTTTAGATATGCTGAAAGTATTTTAGCACTTCTTTGTTTAAATGACAATACATTATTGTTAATAACATAACATATATTATACAGCTTTATTTCTTTTTGTACAGCCGATATTCGTAACAAAGATCAAAATATGTCTGTTCATCGCTCTCCTGGACCATTTCCCAGGCCACATCCTGGTCCAGATTCGGGAAATGGGTATCTGCCGCGTAGGCAAAATCAATCCAGGTGATCTGTGCCTCGTCACAGTAAGGCAGGAACTGCCGGTACACGCTTTCCCCTCCGATGATGTAAACATCGTCCGTATGATAAGCCTTCAGCAGCTCCATCACCTCTTCCACACTGCCGCATACAGTGGCTCCCTTAACTTTATAATCTGGGTCGGCGGAAAGCACAATGTTGGTCCGGCCATAAAGCGGCTGCGCGCCCGGCATGCCTTCCAGGGTTTTTCGTCCCATGACAATAACTTTTCCCATAGTCTCGTTCCGGAACATTTTCTGATCCTGAGGAATGGACACCAGAAGCTGCCCTTTGTTTCCGATGGCCCAGTTTTTATCTACTGCCGCAATCAGTTTCATTTAATTTTCCTCTTCCTCTGCCAGGATCAGTTCCTTTGCGTAAGGCAGACCCTTAATCCAGTCACAGAAGGTGTGCCACTCATCCAGCTTGTGGTTCTTTCTTGCGAAATAAATATTGATCAGAGTTTCATAATTTAAGGTGCAGGTGCGCATCTGGTTGTAGCTGGAAGGCAGAAGCTGGATCATATCGTACCAGTATGCCTTATCTTTGGTTTCCACATATTTTAAACGGATTTTCTCCAGCTGGTCTACGATGGTCTGCATATAGGCTTCACTCTCCGGCGTCAGATGATCATGACTGAAATCATCCAGTTCAAAGGGTTTGCTGTGAATTTTGTGCATGGTGCTGGTGGAGTTGGCTACCGTTGCCACTTTGTAAGTGTCATACTCCTTCCACCAGTACATCGGCGCGGTGATATCTGCAGACACAAATACCTGGCGGATATATTTGCGGTGGTCGCTTCCGGCCCGGCGCAGGCGTTTTGCCAGTCCAAGATCATTCGGACCAAGTACATAGTTTCCATCCTCATCGTAAAAGCTGTCCATCCGGTCCCAGCTGTTCATGGGGTTTCTGGCCCCGCGCATAGCATTTTCCAAATTCATGACACTGGTACGTTCTAATTTAATCATGTTCTATTCCTTCCTTATGGGTACATGTCAAAACAGTCGCTGTGACCTGCCCACTTCTCAGATTGGCCGCAGGTCAATCGTTCTGATTATAGCAAAGCTGGAATTTCTCGTCAACATCAGCCAGTTCCTGAGGATTTTTCGCCAAAAAGCGTGTCACTTCCTCCGGATGCGCCAGAAGAACCTTCTTTCCGCCCACGTCTCCGCTCAAAGCAAGCAGTTCATTCCGGTACTCCGGTGCAAAAACAACCGGATTTCCGTCCACACCGTCGCAGGTCACGCAGGCCATGCCTTTGTTGTTTTTCCGGAATGCCGTCACAAGCCCCTGGATGGTTTCGCGGGTCAGCCATGGCTGGTCACTGACGGAAAAGCAGACCGCGTAATGCTCCGGGATCTGGTCCAGAGCAAGATGGACGGAATGGGAAATGCCCAGAGCACTGTCGTTGTTTTTCACCGTCTCAAATCCGGCCTTTCCCAGATCTTTCAGAATCTCATCATACTGGCTCACTACGATTTTTTTCGCGAAGCAGGCCTCCGGCATGGCATTTACCTCATCTGTCACATGGCGGTACATGAGGCGGCCATCCACCTCTGTGAGGAGCTTGTTTTCTCCAAAACGGCGGCTGTCCCCCGCTGCCAGAAGCACGATGGCCACCGGCATATGGTCATGAGGCTGAAAGCGGTGGTTCAGGATTGCCTCCAGCACGCCTCCGCCGATGGAGGATGCCTTATCGGACACGGTAAAGCAATGAGCCACATCGCAGCGCGGATCCACATCACCGGATTTCATACCGGCAGTCACCTCCACGCCATCCTGCAAAAGACCGCGCACAACACCGTCAATCTGTGCCAGAACCGGAACACCGTTCACATGGCCCACTACATCGCCTTTTTTTACCTCAGCGCCGATCTTTACGTCTCCTTTGAAAATACCATCCACCGGAGCCTTGATCAGACGTTCCAGTCCGTATCCGCCAATCAGGCCCGGAATACCGGTATTTGGGATAGCACTGCCTTTCCAGATACAACGTCCCAGATAATGACCGCGCTTGGTCTCTACGACGCAGTGGCAGTCTTCCCCAGCCGTAAAGCCTGGTCCAACGCCTACAACAAACGGTGCATCGGTAATCTTCGTTCCAAGATTACGTTTTGCCAGAATGGCATCCACAACCACATCCGGCTGAAATTCGTGAATACATTCTGCTTTTTCATCCACCATGATGGCAATATTGCCTTTCTGGATCTCTGTCTCCGCCACTTTTATAGAATCGCACAGAACACCAGTCACATCTTCCACCTGCATGCGGCCCTGGTAAACCGCCGGGGAAAATGCTACTGTGCGGCGCACGGTGGTGGGCACTGCGATGTCCGTCATCAGGATTCGGAATCCCGCCCGGTGCAGGCGCAGCGCAATGCCGCTGGCCAGGTCTCCTGAGCCTTTGATCAGTACACGGCCCATGCCATCTGCTGCTTCCGTCTGCTTTATTTCAACATTTGTTTCGATATGATTCATGGTAATCCCTCTCCTTTTTCTGTCTGTATTTTTCGTTTCTGCCCTCTCAATATTCCAATTTCTGTTCTTTGTCACTGCCCAGGCATTCTTCCTGTGTCAGACTCCGTCAGCGCGTTCTTGTCGTCCGCACACATCCCGTCTGCAAATTAAGCGGCAGCATACCAGCAATTTTTTCTGCCAGTCTCTGTTCTTTTTCCGTATCTGCCTGATTTAACAGCACCCGGTAATACCGGCCATTCACACCTTTCCGGCTTCCCCGCTCATCCATCAGGATTAGTGCCATATCTTCCGCGCCAATCGCATCATCCACATTCCGGTGCAGCCAGCTTCCATGGGAAGAAAACCGGAAACAGGTGTCTCCAAACTGATTTCCGGCCGCTGTCAGTCCCGCGCAGGCAATAATCAGCCCGGTCTGCGGGACCAGTACCGGTTCCGTTTCCGACGGGACCTTTAGCGGCAGACGTTTGGAACCATCCGCCTCAATGAGAATCACATCAAACTGTTTGAGCAGTTTCTGCATCACACTTTCCTCACCCAGATCCTCCGGCATGGTAAGCTTCCACGTACTGTCCGGTCCCTCTGCCTGTTTTCCGGCTGCCAGAATCCGGCCGCCATTCTTTCGGATTCCACCTGAATTTCCATCTGCATAGTCCCCGGCTTCTGCCACATTCCTGTCCGGCGAGGTATTATTCCCACTGCGCATCCATACATCTAAATCTGCCAGCTTTGGCATCACTGCCAGATCATACTGTTTCGGCTTCGCAATGTGTGTACTGGTCGTGATCAGTACCCGTGCGCCCTTTTTCGCAAGTTCTTCTGCCAGATCGTACATGGTACTGGTCTTTCCGCCTGCTCCTACAATGGAAATAATCCGCGGCAGAGCGGTCCAGTCCGCAAACCCAAGCGACTCCAGAAGGCCTTCTGTATGTTCAAAGGATTGTGTTTCCCGTTTCCAGCGCTCCGCTTTCACCGGACCCGTAATTTGTTTCTGCTCCATCCTTGTTCTTTCCCCCTCATCGTGCTATACTGTTTTCCGCAACCGGAAAACCATTTTTATATCTGCATCGTGTTTGTCACAATCATCATGAAATTATTATACCATTTTCGTTCTCTTACGGATAGGACATATGACCGGATCCTCTTTTTCTGCGGTTTCTTCCTGCTCCTGACGGAGAGCTATAAACAATGCTTTTTATATTTTATCATTGACCAGAAACATTACGACTGGTGGTATTTTCCCTTTCAGCTATGCAGCCTTCCCATGTATCTGTGCCTTCTGCTTCCGTTCTTAAAACGCGGACACAGTAAAACCGCCATCTACACCTTTTTGCAGGATTTCAATCTGCTTGGCGGGGTGGCCGCCCTCATCGTATCTGAGGGTTTTCGCGGTATCCACTGGAGCCTGACCCTGCATGGTTATCTCTGGCATCTGCTCCTGGTGCTCATTGGACTGTTTGTCTTTGCCGGAGGGCGTTCCGACTTAAGCCGGATGGGATATCTCAGGACACTCCCCGTATTCTTCTGCAGCTGCATGATTGCTTTTCTCATCAATATTCTGGCTCCGGGGCACGGGCAGGCCGATATGTTCTACATATCTCCCTACTACCCCAGCACTCAGCCGGTCTTTCATGAGATTGCGCTGGTCATTGGCATTCTTCCGGCCAATTTACTGTACCTGTTCACCATCTGCCTGGGTGCCGCCCTGCTGCATTTGCTGTTTTCTGTACTGAAAAAACATGATACCTGAACGACAAATAAGCTATAATGCAAAGAGACTGTCACAAAAGCCCCTTCTTTTGTGACAGTCTCTTTTTGCAATTTAATCCCGCGGCTTTCTGCGCGCCGCAATCCGTTTCCGGATCACGATATAGCAAATGATGTGCGCTGTAAATGTAATGATCCAGCTCACCGGGTAAGAAATATAAAGCGTTGTCAGTGTCCGGTGCATCGCGAATACAGAAAAAATCCATACCACCCGGAACAGGCAGGCGCCCGTCAGGGATACCAGCATGGGAACAACCGAATATCCCAGGCCGCGCAGACCACCTACCATGGTATCCATGATACCGCACAGGAAATAGCTTCCGTTGATAATGCGCATACGCATCATACCATAGGAAATGACCTCCGGGTCAGAGGAATAAATCTGCAGTAATTTCGGACCGATCAGCACCGCACCGCCGCCCATCACAGCACCCACCATGACCACCAGACCAAGACAGTACAAAAGAATTTTTGTCACACGGTTCATCTTTCCCGCTCCATAATTCTGGCTGGTAAAGCTGAGGGCAGTCTGGTAAACCGCGTTCATGGCATTGTATACAAAACCCTCCACATTGGCTGAAGCTGTGCTTCCTGCCATGGCAATGGAACCAAAAGAATTGATAGAAGACTGGATCAGCACGTTGGACACAGAAAAGATGGCACCCTGAAATCCCGCCGGCAGTCCGATCTTCATGATCAGCTTCACCTTGGACTCTGTCAAATGCATCTTCTCCCTGTAAAGCCGGTACGCAGAATTGGAACGAGCCAGGCAACGCACGATCAGCACCGCGGAAATGCACTCTGACACCACAGTTGCCGTTGCAACACCTGCTACACCCATGGAAAAACCGATGACAAAAACAAGGTTTAACACCACATTGACCGCACCTGCAAAGAGCAGGAAATACAGCGGTCTTCTGGTATCACCAACGGCCCGCAGAATCGCGGCACCAAAGTTGTACGTCAAAGTTGCCGGCATGCCGACAAAATAAATCTTCAGGTACAGTGCCGCCAACGGCAGCACATCATCCGGCGTTCCCATCAGGCTCAACATCGGACCGGAAAAGAACACACCCACAAAGATCAGAAGAATGCCCCCGGCCAGCGCGATCATCATGGCCGTATGGACTGTTTCTTCCAGATCCTTCCACTTCTGCGCTCCGGAATACTGGGCAACCAGGACATTCGCGCCAATGGAAAGTCCCACAAACACATTGATCATCAGATTGATGAGCGCTGTGGTAGAACCCACTGCCGCAAGGGATTCCCTGCCGGCAAAATGCCCCACCACAATGATATCTGCCGCGTTAAACAACAGCTGCAGAATACCGGAAAGAATCAGCGGAACCGCAAAAGCTACAATTTTTGGAAAAAGCGGTCCGTTGCACATATCCATTTCATAGGTTTTCCCCGTTTTTTTTGCTGTCTGCTCCATGATTCTTCTCCTATTCCCCTCCATATAAGCCGGTTACAGATAACGATAAATCAAAAGCGCAATTGCCACGCCAATAATACTGGCCATGGTAATGCGAATGGTCAGTCCAAAGGTGATGACCAGTACCCCGAGATTCAGTACGAGCGGAGTGTCTAAGCCGAAGGACTGTCCGAAATTCAGCCAGGACAGCAGGCTGATGCTTTTGGTCGCCTCCCCCAGAAAACCGCCAAACACAATTCCTGCCAGAAGCAGTAAAAGCAGAATCCAGAAATTTTTGTTTTTCATCGTTTGTTGCCCTCCATGACATCTTACATCTGTTTGCGTACGATCATGTATTCATCGCCCAGCCGGTAATAGGGACAGTCATAGAAACGGTCCTCCATAAAACGCGCCATCTCATCCTCATCAAGATTGACTTCGCAGACATAGCACTCATAATCCTCATCATACTCATAGTACATACAGCTTTCACAGCTTCCCTGCTGCTTTTTCTTTTTCATGAATCTTTATTCCTTTCGCGCAAAGGTCTTCTCCAAACGCTTTGTTACATTGCGATTACACCATAATGACAGGACGCTTCCCACACTCCATCCAAACGGCCAGGACAGCCAGACTCCGATCACACCCAGGAAAGAGGCAAACACGAAGGAAAGGACTACACGCAGAATCAGGTCGGAAAAGGTTGCCAGCATTATATAAGAACAGAAATACATGGGAATCGTAAAGCGCCACAGAAGGATTTGCGGATTTCCCTCGGTCAGGTCTTTCATCATAATAGATTATCCTCACATTCCTTAAAATCTGAGGCGACGCTTCCTGTCAGGTGTGCCGCGCCTTTAGAATGCTACCACTTTTTTAAGAATTATGCAATGCAGATTTTTCTTTTCAGCACGGAATGGCCCGCTGCATCGTCAGGGAATAGATCCATTTTTCCCGGACTTTTTTTCCGGTCAGCTGATTCAGCGCCCGTTCGTAATAATCCAGCTGGCGTTTGTAATGGTCCAGGAGAACCTGGCTGCTCCAGGTCCGGTCTGTCTTATAGTCTACCAGAATCAGTTCGCCGTCTTCCTCAAAATACGCGTCAATGATACCCTGGATCACGACCAGTTCATCACTGTCCACCGGACCAACCGCCCTCGCCGGAATCCCCATGACAAACTGCTGTTCCTTGTGAAGCCTTCCTTCTGCCTGAGCTGCTGCCATCCGGTGCCCGGTTTCTGAGCAAAGGAAGTTCCAGATTACAGTACTGTCCACCATCTTAAGACTCTCCGCTGTGTACTGCTTTTCCTCCACAAACCGCTCCAGCCAGGCTTCCACATCGGACCGGCTCCGAATCTGGTCAAATGGAAGGAGTTCCAGCGCGCGGTGATACGCTGTGCCGCGGTCGGCTCCGGCACCGGAATCTGCAGGCATACCTGACATTTCCTGCGCAGATTCTGTCGCATGCCCGCCACACATCTCACAGATGCTTTCTGCTGCGTCTATTCCTAAAGCATCCGGACTTGCGTTCACCGTTTCTTCCGGCCACGAAAGCACTGCCTCAAACGGCATTTCCGCCTCCCCATCATCGGTAAGCTGTCCCATTTTTTTCAGTTCTGATACCGACATCTTGCTATGCAGTGTAACGTCTGCCGCATAAGGGTACACAAAATCCAGATGTTCTTTCAGACGTTTTCCAAAGCTGCTGTCGTATTCCTGATCCAGATCCAGTTCCGTCAGAGTATCCTTCGCACTCTTCTTCTGAAGCTGACGTCCCAGTTCTTCCCCGATAAATTCCATAACCGGAATTTCTTTTACCTGAATTCGCAGGCCATTTCCGGTCTGTCCGGTACACATAAGAACCCAGTCCAGATAGGAAGCTGCTCCGGAAAGAATGGTGTAGGGAATCTGCCCGCCCGCAAGCGGGATCTGACTGTACTTTTCCAGGGTTTTCCCAAGATTACGATCCGTTCCGGTCATGATCAGCTTTTCTTTTGCACGGGTCATGGCAACATAAAGCACACGCAGCTCCTCACCAAGACTGTCCAGCTCCATCTTTCGGCGCAGTACGTTTTTCTTGATGGTAGAAGCCTTTACCCGGTGTTCTGCATCCAGATAATCTGTGGCAATGCCCAGTTCCGGGTCAATCAGCACCTTTCCGTACACATCCTGTTTGTTGAATTTCTTTCCCATTCCGGCCAGAAAAACAATGGGGAATTCCAGGCCCTTACTTTTATGGATACTCATGATCCGCACAGTGTTATCTTCCTCTCCCACTGTGGAAGCCTCGCCAAAATCGGAGTTGTACTTTTTCAGGTTCTCAATGTAACGAATGAAGTGAAACAGCCCCTTATAACTCGTCTTTTCATATTCTGCTGCCTTCTCAACCAGCATATCCAGATTGGCCCGCCTGGTCTCCCCTGCCGGCATGGCCGAGACATAATCGTAGTAACCGGTTTCCTCGTAAAGCCGATAGATCAGTTCATGAATGGGAAGATAGGAAGCCAGCAGCCGGAACCGGTCCAGCTTCTCAAAAAAGTGGTTCAGATGTTCCCAGCGCACAGCAGCCGCATAAATTCCCCGGTCCTGCCCTTTGTCAGCGCAGTTCCGGTAATCTGCCATCATTTCAGCCAGCTCCCGGTCACTCATGCCCACCACCGGAGATTTTAACACCGCCGCCAGCGGAATATCCTGCATGGGATTGTCGATCACCGCCAGCAGGCTTAAGACCGTTTCCACCTCCAGTGTATTGAAGTATCCCATGCGGGACTCCGCGTAGGCCGGAATCCCTTCATTTAACAGAATCTGCAGCAGCGTCTCCGTCCATCCGGTAGTGCTGCGCAGCAGGATGACCATATCGCGGTACTGGGCCGTGCGGTAACCGCCGCTCTCTCCCAGTTTTTTATCCCAGACAAGAAAGCCGTATTCCGGGTCGGTCATCTCCCGGATCTTCGCCGCAATCAGTTTTGCCTCCAGTTCTTTTGCCGTGTAATCCGCAGCATCCTCATCCAGTCCGGACAGCGCCTCATCTCCGGTATTTACCATAAGAAGCTCCGGCAGTCCGCCCACCCGATCCGGCTCCTTTGCTTCCGCAAAGACTGCGCCGGGATGCAGGGCCGCATCCTCCGTGTAGCGGATGTTCCCAAGATTTTCCGTCATAATCCGGTAAAAGATATCGTTAATGCCAGTCAGAACCGTATCTCTGCTTCGGAAGTTCTGATGAAGCTCGATTTTCAGATTCGGTCCGTCTTCCCCAGGTTCAGACGGGTAGGCATGATATTTCTCCAGAAACAGCTCCGGTCTGGCCAGGCGGAACCGATAAATGCTCTGTTTTACATCACCCACCATAAACACATTGTGCTGGCCAAAGCGCTCTCGGGATACCGCTTTTAACAGTTCCTCCTGCACCAGATTGCTGTCCTGGTACTCGTCCACCAGCACCTCCCGGTACTGCATGCTCAGCTCATCCGCCGCATCTGTATAGGCACGTGCTCCATCCTCTTCCACACGGATCAGCACCTTTAAGGCCTCATGCTCCAGATCATTAAAGTCCACAAGATTCTTGTCACGCTTTTTCGCCTGAAACCGCTCTGCAAAGCCCTCTGCCAGATCCAGCAGCACCCCCGCTGCCTCCCGGGTCCCCTCCAGATCAGCAAACATGTGCTCCAGCGTGTCAAAGGCGTACAGTTCCTTCATTTTTTTGATAGCTGTCTTGACCCGGTCACGACAGCCGGTCACATAGGCCTTCTTTTCCGGTTCCACCTCTTTGCTGCGCACCGTGGCCAGACGGCCAAATCCGGCACCAGCAAGAATCTTATAAAAGGCCGGAAAATCTTCCGCCTCCGAAAGCCGTTTTAACAGAAATACATCCTCCGAAAAAGCCGGCTCATAGGCACAGAGGAACTCGTCGTTCCGGCAGGTATCACAGGCATCCTCCATCTGAACACGCAGTTCTGCGGCCTGGCGTTTCAAATCCTGCAAAAGAAACTCCATCCACGGGCCAGACTGTTCATCAGCCAGTTCCCTGCGGCAGTCTGCAAGCCACTGGTTCGGATATGGATTACTCTGGGAAAAGTGATAGACCTGCATGATGTAATCTTCGATTCCCGCATCAGTCTTTCCCTGGGCAAAGGTTTCCACAAACTTTTCAAAGCGGCTGTCTCCGGACGCATAGGAATCCTCTAAAAGCTCCGCCATAACATCCGCCCGCATGAGAAGCAGCTCGCCCTCATCTCCGATCCGGAATGCCGGATCCAGGTCCAGCTGGTTAAAATGTTCCCGGATCACATTCAGACAGAAGCTGTCGATGGTGGTGATCTGGGCATGGTGAACCAGCGTTGCCTGCATCTGAAGATGCTCGTTTTGCGGATCTCCCTTTAATTTCTGTTCAATTGCGGAGGCAATCCGTTCCCGCATTTCTGCCGCGGCCGCATTGGTGAAGGTCATCACCAGAAGTTCATCGATTCCGGGCGGATTTTCTCCCTCCGTCACCATACGGATGATGCGCTCTACCAGAACTGCTGTTTTTCCGCTTCCTGCCGCCGCGCTGACAAGCAGGTTCTTTCCGCGGCTCTCAATGACCTGGCTCTGCTCCCTGGTCCAGTTTACTGCTGCTCTTTGCATATTTCCTCCCAGATTTCCTCTGTTTTCCGGTTCTTCCACCTGCTGAATTCATATCCGGATGTTTTCCGGTCAAACCCGCACACCGCATGGTACGGACAGTAATCGCAGGCGGTGCGCTGTCCGTTTTTGTATGGCTCCACACCAATCTCACCATCCAGAATTTCCTGTCCGGCTTTCTTTAATTTCCGGTGCACAAACTGGCTTAACCGCGCAAACCGCTCCCGGTTGGCCACGGAAGACCTTCCCGCCTGCACCTCTCCGTCCTTTAAGACGACCGGAATCACGTCAGATTCCTTCTCGATGGTCCGGTCCAGATGCCGTACCGCCTCCAGTTCGCTGTTCACAAGGCCATTCATGCGAAGCTTCTTTAAGATTTCCGCATCAATCTGGTCCGAATCCGGATCACCTTTTTTCTCTGCCAGCGGGTCTGCGATGTTGTAATACAGAATGCCTGCCGGAACGATTTCTTTTCCCGGATAATGGTTCTGTGCCATCTCTGACACCGCGTCCATGTAGACCACCAGCTGAAGCTGCAGGCCATAGTACAGAGCCAGCAGGTCAAAGGAGGTACTGCCGGATTTATAATCTATAATCTTGACATAGACCCTTCCCCCATCCTCACAGACATCCATGCGGTCAATCCGCCCCCGCAAATGGAGCGCTTCTTTTTCTGACAGCGCGATCTTCATGGCACTTAAGTTATCGGCCGCAGAGAAAGATATCTCAAAGCCTGCCGGGACAAAGTCTCCTTTTTTGATCTGCTGCTGCAGGGCCCATATCGTCCGTTTGGTAATCTGCCCAACACGCTGGGCCAGATAGCGGTTTCGTGCCGAACTTCCAAGGATCGTATTTCCATAACTTTCTGCCACCGCAGCCACGCATTCCTCCACCAGCGCATCCCGCGTCTCATCAGTCATGGTGTGCCAGTCATACTGCTTCTCCTTCGCCTGCCGGAAGCACAGATCGATGGACTCATGAAACAGCGTTCCTATGTCAGAGGAAGCCAGCTCGTAGCGTTTCCGCTCCAGAAGCTCCAGACCGTATTTGAGAAAATGCCCGTAGGCACAGGCGGCATACTGCTCCAGACGGGTCACACTGCCGCTTAAGATTTCTCCATATAATGCGTTTGCCACCGCATGGGAAATGCCCTGCTTCTCATAGACAAAAAAGGCAGCGTCCGTCAGATGACGCAGGGTCTCCTGATAGTCGTTCGAGGACGCAAACCAGCGGTACAGTTCCAGAAACTGCGCAACACCCGCATCCCGTCCAATCTGTGTTTTAGAAGCAGAAGTGTCCGAATTCCCACCTGAAATGTCTGCTTCCACAGATACGCCAAGCTGTCCGTCCCGGTATCTTCCCAGCTCCGCAGACAGTTTCCGCTTCGCTTCTACCACCGAGTAAATTTCCGAATCGTCCTGTGTCTCCTGATCCGCCAGAAGCGCGTTCGGGAACATGGCCCGCAGTTCTCCAATCAGGAAAGACGGGCGGCGGCTCTTTCCATCCGCGCCAGTACGGCACCAGGACAAAACCAGCTGCTTTGATGGTTTCGTCATCATCAGATACAGATAGAACCGCTGCTGGAAGCTTTCTTCCTTTGCGGTAGGCGCCAGCTCCATGTGATGCTCTCCTAAAAATTCCCGGTCACGGTCCGAAAGCAAGCTTCCCTTTTCTTTTCTGGCCGGAACAATTCCATCATTGACCCCGGCAAAAAAAAGCACCTTAATATGAGCCAGACGGGTTCGGGTAATATCTCCCACCACAACGCGGTCTGCCACCGCCGGGATCACACCCACCTTCAGCTCCGCAAAACCTGCATCCAGAATCTCCAGATACTCTTTCCGGCTCACGCACTCTTCGCCCAGAAGATCGGACAGCCGTTTTAACAGTTCTGTCACAAGACCGTATACCTGTCCATATTCCTTTGCCAGACGGTGCTCCCCGATCCTTGCAAAATACTCCTGATAGCTGCCAAGCTTCTCCTCGGTCCGGCAGTCTGTGAGCAGTGCCAGCACGGCATCTGTCATGCCTGCAATGGTCAGATGTTCCTGTCGGAAGGTCTCCTGCATGGCAAAAAGCGGTGCCAGAGCCCGCTCCTTAAAAGCATTCAGTTCTGTTATATTCAAATCCCCGGCTCCCCGGTAGGTCTGCTCCCAGGTCGCCCGAAAACGCTTTCCGCCGCGGATTCCCATGGCAAGAATATAGTTTTCCAGACGGTCCATCATGGTGCGGTCCTGGCTCACCAGACCGGTACGCAGAAAACGCATGACACTCTCGTAAGAAAAGTCCTGCCGAACCGCTTCCAGGGAAGCCCGGATCAGCTCCACAAGACAGTTGTCCAACACATTTTTCTTATCATCCAGGAAGTGAGGAATCTGATTCTGGGTAAACTGATGGGTGATTTCTTTTCCATAACCCGGAAGATCTCCCGTGATCACGGCAATCTCGCGGTAGCGAACCCTTCCTTCCTGCACCAGTCTCTGGATCTCATGGACAATGTGGCTGATCTCTCCAGAAGGATTCGATGCCTGAAAAAAGGAGATACTTTCTGTCTGTTCCCCATTGTACGTGTTTTTCGTTCCATAGCGGAACAGATTCTGTTCCAGCCAGGCAAGTTCCGGATGCTGTGCGAAACGGCGGTTTTTCTGATCGTTCAGCACAATGTCCGGCAGTTTTTTTATCTGGTTTTTCTCCGCGATTTCAGACAGGCGCACTGCCATCTGGCGACTCATATAAAAGAGATTCTGCATCCCCATTCTTCCGTACACACCCGCCGCCTCGTCTGCCGTCACAGTCACAAACACCTGTTTTGCGTAAACAAGAAACAATTCAGCCAGACGGTACTGAACCGGCGTAAAGCCCGTATAGCCATCCAGGGCAATGACGCTGTTCCGGATCAGCTTTGACTCCGGTATTAAGCGGCAGAGCACATCCAGTACCTGCTCAGTCGTAATATAGTGCCCCTCAATGTATTCCTGAAAGCTCTGCTCCACCAGTGCCAGATCGTTTAGTTTCTGCTGCAGCAGCGGAGATTTGGCGGAAGGTGCCATCTCCCGAAGATTCTCCGGCGTAATGCCGTACTGGTAAAATTCGGAAAGCATGGATTTTAACTGCCCCACAAACCCCGGCTTGTTCAACTGCCCGCCAAATAACACCATCTGCCGTTTCTGAGCCGCTGCCACCTTGCGCAGCACCATGGATTTTCCCATATCATCCAGTACGGAGAGATTCTCCACCGCCAGTTCTTCAAAAATACGGTAAGCCAAACGGGCAAAGCTTACAATGTCAATGTTCATGGTGCCGTGGTTTGGATGTCTTGTCACAATGTCTTTCTGGGTCTGCATGGTAAACTGCTCCGGCACGATCAGAAAGTACTGCTCCTGTGGGTGTTCCATGGAAAGGCGGATCACCTCATCGTGCAGATACGTGGTTTTTCCCGCACCGGAACCGCCCAAAATCAGCTGCAATGCCATATTGTAATTCCTTTCCTGTATCTCATGTTCTGCTCTGAATACGTTCCCTTAAGTATAGCATAAAAGAGAATCCCTGAGAATAGATTATAACAAACATCCCCGGAGGTCTCCCATGAGTTCCAAAACCAAGATCGTCGTCCTGCGAATGAAAGAGATCATCTACACCGCAATCTTTATCGGCTTCGGGATCCTTCTGATCCTGCTTCTGCTGGTTATGTTCCGCCCAGGAAAAGGCGATACGCCTGCCTCCGCAAACACGCAGTACATACCGGGTATCTACACCTCCTCCATCAGCCTGGGATCCCAGGAGGTCAATGTAGAGGTGACAGTAGACGCGGACCGGATCACTTCCATTACCATGACCCCTTTAAGTGATGCCGTGGAGACCATGTACCCCCTCATGCAGCCATCCTTAAGCAATCTCACCGATCAGATCTTAAGCAGCCAGTCTCTGGAAAACTTAAACTACCCGGAAGAAACCCGCTATACTTCCCAGGTACTTCTAAATGCTGTGAAAAAAGCACTGAAAAAAGCTGCGCCCACAGCCTGACCACTCATCTGGTCAGACTGCAGGCGCAGCTTTCTGATTCTTTCAAAGCCTTATGCTTCATTCTGATTCTTTTTTTCCTCTGTATCATGTTCTATGTCAGTCTCTGGTTCTCCAGCCTTCTCCACATCCTGGACAGTTTCTGCATCTGCCTCCTCCGGCTCCGGAATTCCTTTGCAGCGGCGGAAGATCTGCATGAACTCTTTTCCGGTGATGGTCTCCTTCTCAATCAGGAAAGCCGCAATCTGATCCAGCACATCTCGGTTTTCTGAGAGCAGGCGCTTTGCCTCCTCATAAGAATCCTTTAAGATCCGCATAACCTCTTCATCTACCGCGGCAGCTGTTGCCTCACCGCAGTCCATTACTGTGCGGCCGGATAAGTACTGATCCTGACGCGTTGCCAGTCCCATAAGCCCAAATTTATCAGACATGCCATACTGGGTTACCATGGCACGGGCGATGCTGGTTGCCTTCTCAATATCATTTGCGGCTCCGGTTGTCACAGACTGGAATACAATTTCTTCTGCCGCACGTCCGGCCAGAAATACAATAATCTGGGTTTCCAGTTCTTTCTTACTATTTAAGTACTTTTCCTCTTCCGGCACATTCAGTACATAGCCAAGGGCACCCATGGTTCTTGGCACAATGGTAATCTTCTGAACCGGCTCTGCGTCCTTTTGCAGGGCACTGACCAGGGCATGGCCCACCTCATGGTAAGAAACAATACTGCGCTCCTCTTTGCTGAGAACCCGGTCCTTCTTCTCTTTGCCCACCAGAACCACTTCCACTGCCTCAAACAGATCCTTCTGGCTCACGGCGTTCCGGCCGTTCTTAACAGCCAAAATGGCAGCCTCGTTGATCATATTCGCAAGGTCGGAGCCAACGGCACCAGCGGTTGCCAGCGCAATAGCCTGTAAATCTACCGTCTCATCCAGAGCAACATTCTTCGCGTGTACCTTCAAAATTTCCACGCGTCCCTTCAGATCCGGACGGTCTACAATGACACGGCGGTCAAAACGGCCCGGACGTAAAAGCGCCGGATCCAGTACCTCCGGGCGGTTGGTGGCCGCCAGAATCAGAAGGCCCTTGGAGGTATCCATACCATCCATCTCGGAAAGCAGCTGGTTTAAGGTCTGCTGCTGTTCGGATTCTCCGCCTCCGCTGACACCACTTCTGCTGCGGCCGATGGAGTCGATCTCATCGATAAAGATGATGCATGGAGAATTCTGCTGTGCCTGCTTGAACAGACTGCGGACACGGGACGCGCCCACACCCACATACATTTCCATAAAATCGGAACCGGACAGGAAGAAGAATGGTACCTCCGCTTCTCCGGCTACGGCCTTGGCAAGCAATGTCTTACCAGTTCCAGGAGGGCCAACAAGCAGGGCTCCCTTCGGAAGCTTTGCTCCGATGTGGGTATATTTTCCCGGATTGTGCAGGAAATCCACCAGTTCTACCAGGGACTCCTTTGCCTCATCCTCACCGGCTACATCCGCGAAAGTCACACCGGTCTCTTTCTGCATATACATCTTGGCGGTGCTTTTTCCCACACCACCCACGCGTTTCATCATGAAGTTCATCATGATCACGATCAGGATAAACGGCAGCACAAAGCTGACCAGAGACTCGATCATGGCCATGCTGTCCTGGCGCTCCCTGCGGATTTCCACACCGCCCGCAAGCAGGCGGTCTGCCAGTTTGTAGTCCCGTTCCACCGGGACCGTATAAGTTTTTAAGATCGGGTTAAACTTCTCAGAGTCTTCCTTATACTCAATGTCAATCTGGGAATTTTTGATAGTGACGGCTTTTACATCCCCATGTTCTACCTCAGATACGAATTCATCGTAGGTAATTTCCTTCTGGCTCTTGTCCGTCATATAGCCCCGCATGAATCCCGCGATGGCAAAGGTAATAAAGGCCGCGATCAGCACGATGAAAAGCTGGTTTTTGGGGAATTTGCCGTTATTTCCCTGATTTCCGTTCTCACCGCCCTGCGGCTGATTGTTATTCTGCTGGTTATCCATAAAAGGTCTTTTCTCCTGTTTTTTGCATTTATGAACCATTATAATGGTAGTTTTCCCATAAATCAAGAATAGTCCACTTAAAAAAATAAAGTTTTGAAAAAACATCTGGATTTTAGAATAGCTGCGCTGTATAATAATTCCGTTATTTTTTCGAGAGTTATTATGTTACACACCCCACATTATATAAGGAGGTTTTACCATGCCTGTTAAGTATGTCTTCGTTACCGGCGGCGTTGTTTCCGGCCTCGGTAAAGGTATCACCGCAGCATCCCTCGGTCGTCTGCTGAAAGCACGCGGTTACAAAGTAACCATGCAGAAATTCGACCCCTACATCAATATTGACCCGGGTACCATGAACCCTGTTCAACACGGCGAGGTATTTGTCACCGATGACGGCGCAGAGACCGATCTGGACCTTGGCCACTATGAGCGTTTCATCGATGAGAGCCTGACCAAGAATTCCAACGTCACCACCGGTAAGGTATACTGGAGCGTGCTCCAGAAAGAGCGCCGCGGCGACTTTGGCGGAGGCACAGTTCAGGTGATCCCCCACATCACCAACGAGATCAAGAGCCGCTTCCACCGCAACTACTCCACCACCGATACCGAGATTGCCATCATTGAGGTAGGCGGAACCGTCGGCGATATCGAGAGCCAGCCATTTTTAGAGGCTATCCGTCAGTTCCAGCATGAAGTAGGACATGAGAATGCCATTCTCATCCATGTCACCCTCATTCCTTATTTAAAAGCTTCCGGTGAATTGAAAACCAAGCCGACCCAGGCCAGCGTAAAAGACCTGCAGGCTATGGGAATCTGGCCGGATATCCTGGTATGCCGCAGCGAGCATCCGTTAGATGACGGCCTGCGCAGCAAGATTGCCCTCTTCTGCAACGTTCCGAAGACTCATGTACTCCAGAACCTGGATGTAGAGGTTCTCTACGAAGCACCCCTTGCCATGGAGGACGAGCACCTGGCTGAGGTTGCCTGCCAGTGCTTAAACCTTCCTTGTCCGGAACCAGATCTGGCTGAGTGGCGTGCCATGATCGATGCCTGGAAACATCCTGAAAAAGAGGTCACCGTGGCTCTGGTCGGCAAATATATTCAGCTGCACGATGCCTACATCTCCGTGGTGGAATCCTTAAAACACGGCGGCGTGGCAAGCCGTGCCAGCGTCAATATCAAATGGATCGACTCTGAGGCTGTAACTGCTGAGAATGTCGGTGAGCTTCTCGGTGATGTCAGCGGCATCCTGGTACCGGGCGGCTTTGGCTCTCGCGGTATTGAGGGTAAGATTCAGGCTATCAAATACGCGCGTGAGCATCAGGTTCCGTTCCTGGGCCTGTGTCTTGGCATGCAGCTTTCCATCGTGGAATTTGCCCGCGATGTAGTTGGATACTCTGACGCCCACAGTGCCGAGCTGGATCCGTCCACCGCGCATCCGGTTATCCATTTAATGCCGGATCAGGATGGCATTGAGGACATCGGCGGAACCTTACGGCTTGGTTCCTATCCGTGTGTTCTGAACAAAGAATCCAAGGCTTACGCGCTCTATGGTGAAGAAACCATCCATGAACGCCACCGCCACCGTTATGAGGTCAACAACGATTACCGCACCGTACTGCAGGAACATGGCATGATGCTCTCCGGCATTTCCCCGGACGGCCGTATCGTCGAAATGATTGAGCTCCCGGATCACCCATGGTTCGTGGCTACCCAGGCTCACCCGGAGTTAAAATCCAGACCGAACCGTCCGCATCCGCTGTTCAAGGGCTTTATTGAAGCATCCCTGAAGTATCAGGAAAAACATAACTAACAGCTTAAGCACCTCAGGAAGTTTTTAACATCCTGTGGTGCTTTTTTCATACCGATGCAGTTTCCGCCGGTATCTTACATTTTTCTGAATAATAATCAAAAACACTTGAATCCCCGTTTTTACAAGGTTATACTGAATGAAGAAAAATAATATGCTCATTACGAACCAAAGAAAGGATGTTTTACTATGAGAATAAAACGCTACGCTGTTGCAGCTGTGACTGCAGCTGTATTAGGAACTGTTACCCTGGCTACCGGAATTTCTTCCCTGGCAGCTACCGGCTGGGTGCAGAACGGAAATAACTATATGTACTACGATAACGACGGTTCTTTATACAAGGGCTGGATCCAGACGGATGACGGCTACTACTACATGGATCTTTCCACTGGCATCATGTGCACCGGCATCAAAAAGATCAACAACGCATTATACTTTTTTGATACCGACGGACTTATGCTGACCGGACTGATCCACGATGTATCAACCGACAAATACTACTATGCACAGTCTGACGGTACTCTGGTTATCGGCTGGCTGAACCTGGACGGCAGCTACTACCACATGGAGAACGACGGCTCCCTTGGCACCGGCTGGAAGACCATTGATGGTTCCAAATATTATTTTGATCCGACTTCCGGCATTTGTGCCCTGAACGTAGCTATGCCGGTTGATGGCAACTGGTACCTTTTCGGTGAGGACGGCAAGATGCAGACCGGTTTCCACAACGTCAACGGCGCAACTTACTACTTTGATCCGTCCAACGGTGTTATGGTAGCAGGCACCACCAAGACCATCAGCGGTGTAAGCTATACCTTCAACGCAGATGGAACCTGCACCACCACCCTTTCCGGCATTCCGTCCCACACTACCGGTTCTGAGAGCAGCAGCCAGCAGAACCAGCAGTCTTCCCAGGCAAGCGCTGCAGATGATGAAAACGGCAGACAGAATGTCGTTGTAGCCGGTTCTTCCAGAAGCTGACATTTATACTAACCCACATACATAAAAATACCAGATCCCGAGTTTTTTCCGGAATCTGGTATTTTTGTTTTCTGTTTCCTTGTCAGTCACTGTATGAATCCACCATTCCTGCGCATACTGCTGACAAAGGAGATGAATTTCATGAAAAACAACATGCTGCAAAATCTTGAAATCGTACGAAAAAAGGAGCTGCCTCCGGTCAGACCGGCAGACAGCCCCGTAAAAATTCCCGTGCAGGACCCGTATGGAACCGATGATCCAGATACGCTGGATGTCCGGGCCGCATCCGTTACCGACTGTACGGGTCTGATTCCCTCCGGCACCGATTCCGACGAAGTTCTGGAATCTTATGCTGAGATTTATCATTATCCTGCAGATATCTTTCACGGATCATGATAAACCATACGGACTAATAATTTCCTTTTTTCAAAAGTTTCCGCAAATAAGAAAACGTTGTCTTTTCTCCGCGCTGCTTCAACATGATGAGGATCTTTTCCAGTTCTGCCCTTGTCTCAGTATGCATGGCACTGTTCAGATAAGGGCGTTCACGCTGATAATACTCCCACGCTGACGCATCGGTGTAATCTTTTCCCCGATACACCTTACAGGCCGCAATGCGGTCCATAACCATCTCCACCAGGTAATTGACCGGCATCTTTGCTCCGGCAATGCCCTGACTGGTTCTGGAAAAATCAATCCAGTATTCGAAATGATGCTTGTTCCGGCCCTTGTGGTGGAGCCATGCGGAAGAATATCCTTTTTCTTCCCGCTCTGCCGCATTTGGGCTGCGGTCCCCCTGATAATAATGGACTCCTGTCAGAAATTCTGCCGGACTGTACTTGGAAAGATCATGCAGCAGTCCCTGTTTAAACAGCCCTACTCTGAAACAATTCTGCATAACCAGAAGCTTATGCTGTGTAATCGTAAGAAAATGGTGCCATGCCTTATGCTCCATCCTTCCAAACCTCCTGATATCTCGTATAAACGTTTCCTCTGTTTATCGTACCGCTTTCTCCAGCAGCCCTTTCAGTTCTTCCACTGTCACCGGATAATGCTTATTACAGAAATGGCAGTTCATCTCGATGGTTTTACCTTCATTGATCATCTCCTGCAGTTCTTTCTTTCCGATGCTGATCAGAGCCTTCTCGATGCGCTCTCTGGAGCAGTTACAGGCGAACTGAGTCGGGATCTTATCAAGAATTTCCAGACCGAAATCACCCAGAATGTGCTCTAAGATCATCTCCGGAGTATTGCCCGCATCCAGCAGGGATGTGATGGATGTAATCTCTTTTAGGCGGTTCTCCAAAGTGGAAATAACCTCCTCAGAAGCGCCCGGAAGCAGCTGTAAAATAAATCCGCCTGCCTGGCGTACGGTATTGTCCTTATTCATCAGCACGCCCAGGGCCACGCTGGAAGGAGTCTGCTCAGAGGTTGCAAAATAGTAGGTTAAATCCTCCGCGATTTCACTGGTCACGAGAATCGTCTGGCCTACATACGGCTCCTTTAAACCAATATCCTTGATGACACTTAACACGCCAATACCAAGGGCACCACCGACATCCAGTTTTCCTTTCTCATTCGGAGGAAGCATAACCTCCGGATTGTAGGCATAGCCCTTGACATCACCTTTAGAATCAGCGGTTACGGTTAAACCTCCGATCGGGCCGTCACCTTCGATCTTGATGGTGAGGATGTCATCTGCGCCCTTCATCATGACGCCCATCATAGTGCCTGCCGTCAGAAGACGTCCCAGGGCTGCCGTTGCCACCGGACTGGTGTTGTGCGCCTGACGCGCAAACTCAGTCAACTCTCTTGTTGTCGCGGCAAATGCACGAATCTGTCCCTCTGCCGCAGTTGCTCTGATAATATAGTCTGACATACTGTCGTTCCTCCTTTTGTTTTACTTGCCGCACTCCCGCACAATAAAATAAACCCGGTCGCTGGTTTCCTTCACCGGCTCTCTGGTGAACGCATCGTAAACCGCCACCAGTTCCATGCCGGCCTCTTTAACAGCCTCCAGCACTTCACGGATTTCAAATGCCTTCTGGTAATGGGTCTCTTCATATTTAGAATAGCGGCCGTCCTCTTCCCGGATGAACAGGGTGAGATCGTATTCGTTTACCATTTCATTTTCATCAAAATAATTCTCCCAGATGAAGCTGCTCTCTTCCCGGTTCTCCGCAATGGTCTGCTCCCCCAGCTGTTCCCGGTACTTATACACGGTGTTCATGTCAAAAACAAAAACACCCTTTGGATCCAGATAGTTGTTTGCCAGCTTTAAGACCTGCACCAGATCCTCATAGTCTTCCAGATAATTCATGGAATCGCAGATGCTGACAATAGCACGGACCGTGCCATACAGTTCAAATTCGCGCATGTCCTGCTGTAAATAAAGGATCTGCTTTGGATCTTCCATTTCATGCTCCAGAGCTACCTCCAGCATTTCTTCAGAAAGATCCACACCGATCATGTCATAGCCCTCCCCGGCCAGCAGCCGTGTGAGTTTTCCGGTACCGCAGCCAAGATCCAGTACCAGACCGTCCTCCACACCATACTCTTTCAAAAGACTGGTCACATAATCACACCAGGCCCTGTAGGGGATGTTATCCATGAACAGATCGTACACGGACGCAAAACCTGTATATGCCTCCACGTTTGAAACCTCCTTCCGAACTTTCCTGTGTAAGAAACAAAAGCAGGAACGTCCCAAAGACACTCCTGCTTACCGTTCATTTCCTTATGCGTTCTTACCACAGCACTTTTTGTACTTCTTGCCGCTTCCGCACGGACACGGATCGTTCGGGAAAATTTTCTTCTCCTTGCGGATGGTTCCGGAAGCCTTCTGCTGCTTGTACAGCTCTTTTCTCTTCTCCTCATTTAAGATGGAATCCCACTGTGGGAGGGTGTACAGCCACTCTGCCTTTGCCTCTACCATATTGTAGTAAAGCTTCTGCGGGTCAATCTCGATCTTCACCTGAGTGTTCTCATCCATGGTCTCGATCGGGTTCTCGTAGCCCTTTAAGCTCTCATTGATGCCATCCAGGAAACCGGTCATGATCAGGACCTCTGTCTGGTACTTGTCTGCCAGCTCTTTTACAGTGCCGGAAACAACCTCTGCCGGGTTGGTTAAGATCTGCTCGTAGATTCCTTTCTCGATGGTGAAATAGCCAGTCCACAGCTGTTCTCTCTGTTTATCATCCAGACCGTTGCCATAGGCAAGGTTTCTCCAGTTTTCTAATAAGGTTGCCATATTGTATATCCTTCCTTTTTCTATAATCCTGTGCGCACATTAAGTCTTTCACGTGCATATTCCTGATAAGTATATAACATTTCTCTGCTTTTTGCAAATCTTTTATGCCATAAATCAGGCTTTCCGGTACAAATATTTCGGAATTCCGTCCTCCATGGGGCGTTTCGGCTCTCCTTTGATCAGCGGGCGTGCGTAATCGAGGAAGTCCTGACCTACATCACTGCCATGTCTGGTAATCCACTCCAGAGGTACTTTTTTCTCCTGGTTGCAGACTTCATTTACATCCACCAGGCGGCATTCCATGTGATACGGTTCTGCCTGTACGCGTTCAAAGGCCACCATCTTTCCAGTCCCCCCCGCAAGGGCAGCATTTACACCTTCGTTTCCGGCCATCGCCGCCTCCAGAATATCCGTCTCCGATGCCAGCATTCCGCTGCAGCGCTGGTTTACATTCAGTTCCACGGAACGCACCTTCACACCAAAGCGGTGACGGATAAAGTTCTCCAGCACCTTGCCGCAGCCGGTAAGCATCTTATGGCCAAAGTTATCCACCATGGCCTCATCACCATACTCGCAGATGAAAGTCCCGGAAGCGTCAGAAATTCCCTCTGACACACAGACCACCACGCTGTTTCGCTTCTCCAGAGCCGCCTTTAAATCTTTTGCGAACTGCTCCAGTTCAAAATCTGCCTCCGGCAGATAGATGAGTACCGGATTATCCCCCTCAAACTTGCGGGCCAGGGCGCTGGCTGCCGTAAGCCATCCGGCATGGCGTCCCATGAGTTCCACAATGGTAACCGCCTTTTGCTGGTACACAGACGCATCCAGCGCAATCTCCCGTACGGAAGCTGCCACATACTTCGCCGCACTGCCGTAGCCCGGCGTGTGATCGGTCTGAATCAGGTCATTATCAATGGTCTTCGGAATACCGATAAACCGAATGTCGCTTCCGTGATGGGCCGCATAGCGGGAAAGCTTGCTGACCGTATCCATGGAATCATTGCCGCCGATGTACAGGAAATAGCCAATCTCCATCCGGCGGAATTTTTCAAAGATCGTCTCATAGAAAGCATCCGTCAGACTCTCCGGAAGCTTGTAACGGCAGGACCCCAGGTATGCCGCCGGGGTCAGCTTTAAAAGTTCCAGTTCTTCTTCGGAAAGGCTCTCGCCCAGATCGATCGTATGATCCTGCAGCATGCCTTCGATGCCGTTCACCATGCCGTATACATGGTCAATCTCAGATGACGCGAGTGCCGCCTTCACGACACCGTAAAGACTTGCATTGATCACAGCGGTAGGTCCGCCAGACTGTCCAACTAATAGATTTTTCATATCTGTCCTCATTTCTGTCTCAATCTGTAACTGGTTGCTGGTATTTCGTTTCATATGTTTCCCTATTATACGGACATTTGAAGATGATTGCAACCTTATTTCTTTTCGTCAAAAAAATAATTCGCTGACAGAAGTTCCTGAAAATGACAGGATTATCGCCACGAACGAGGGAATGATCATGGAAAATGTGTATGTTTTGGCAATTACAAGTAATATGCTACTCACAGATTCTTGTACACTCCACAGTCGTTAATTCCCGAAATAGCCTTCGGTACAGACTTACGATTCCTCTTCCATCAATTTTCCCCATCCCCCACACCCCCTTATTTTAAGCCAAAAAATAAGCCCCAGCGCGTTCTCGCGCCGGAGCTTACTAAAAAGGGGAGGATAAGTATTTCTCTTTTCTTTGGTACTACTCTTATTATGTCCTCCAGTCCTGCTCTTATACATTGCCGAAAAAATTTTATTCTTTTTCTTCGATCGTTACACCATCGTAAAAGTATTTCAAAATTCCTTCGTATCCCATACCGGCCTTTGCCATGGCCTGGGCGCCATTCTGGCTCATGCCGACACCGTGACCATAGCCGCCGCCGTAAACGCGAAACTGAGCCACACCGTTTTCATCGGTTCCTGTCTCTTCTATGGTAAGGAACCCGCTTGGCAGCAAAGACCAGCCCTCAGAGGTTTTTCCATCCATGCGGTTCAGCGTCAGGGAGGAATCCCCCAGAGCACTGCGAATGGCATTCTGCCCGGATATGATGGTTTCGCCATCGCTTCCCTTTACCAGAAGCTTCATGGCAACGCCACCAGGCCCACGTTCTGTTACGGACACTCCAGTTACTGTTCCCACACCGCTCACATGGGAGGCGATAATGGTTCCATTGGTTTTAAAATTCCACCGGTATAACGGATAGGAGGCATCATATGCCGGAAAATCCTTATTTTTAATAAAGGAAGCAAATTCTTCCTCATCCGCAAAGCTCAGACGGCTTCTGGCCGTCTGCAGGCTTAAGCAGCGCAGATAGGGCGTATCTTCCGGGTCACTGTCCCAGATTGCCGCATTCGTCGTGGTTCCGCAGGAAGTGGAAAAGTAGTAAGCCGTGATCGGATTTCCGTCATAATACAGCATTTTTCCATAGGTTTCCTGTACTGCCTGTGCCGTTTTCTCATCCGGTTCTACGTTGTTGTATACCTGAAACTGGGTGCTGTCATCAATCTGGGCACCGTAAGCACTGTAAGTGTTGCTCTTTCTCTGCATAAACGCGTAGGTTCTGGCACAGACTGCCTGCGCCTTCAAAGCCTCTTTTTCATAGCTGGATGGCATCTCGCTGGGAATGACCTTCTTTAAGTAATCCTCCAGTTCCAGTTCATTCACCAGTACCAGGCCATCATCCGTATCCAGGATTTCCAGACGGCCGGCATAAGACGGCTGTCCCTGGGCACGGTTTAAACTGGTCACGGTAAGCTCACTTCCGTCCTGTGGTTCCAGGATCAGACGCTGTGCGCTGCAGGTTCCGTCTCCACTGGTCACAGAAACCACAGACCCTGGATCTAGCATGGTTTCCGAATCTCCCTGTACTTTCCTGACACTGCCCGGGCAGGTGATCTCAATACGCTCATGATACCGGCTCTGAAAGCCATCTCCCAGGATCAGAACACGAATCTGATCAGCCGCATCCTCCCGTTCTTTGATCACCGCACAGATTTTCCCCTTTGCTACCACGAATTCCTGGCTGTCACTTCCCACCAGAATATCCGAAAGCTGCTGCCGTTTAATATCACCGTAGGTTTTTAATACCTTGTATTCCTCATCTAACGGCACGCTTCCGTAACCTTCCAGTTCAATCGCCGTATCCTGTACAGAAAGGACCTTTCCGCTGATCCGTTCTTTCTTCACAGACACCTTTGCGATTTTTCCGTGTTCCATAGTCAGATCTGCCAGGTTACCAATCAGCTCTTCTGTTTTTTTATAGCTCTTGCGAAACGGGATTTTTCGCTGAATATCTCCGATATATACCATAAGGCCCTGATTGTCTCCATCCAGAATCCATACATTCCGGTACAGCGTATTCTGCCCTTCATCCTTTTGTACATGGATCAGTTCTGTATCCCGCACCCAGACAGTCAGCTCATGGTCCACATAGGAGTCCAGAGACAGGCCATAAAAGGTAAGCGTTCCAAGACTGGTATACGCCGTCCAGGCCGGACAGCCCTGAATGTTTTCCGGAGTTCCGTATATGCGGATGCTTTCTGTATGTACCGTTTTCTCCGGATCCAGCTCTTTTAGCAGGGAGTCGTAAAGAAGCCACCAGTCTTCCTCCGGATATGCCTTTGTTCCATTGCGACGATTTTCGGACACAAGCCGTTTCAGACTGCCAGACGCCTGCTCTGCGATCCGGGCCGCCTCGCGGTATGTCAGGAGGCCCTCTGCACGTTCCCGGTCCGCCGGAGTCTCCGCTTCATCCAGATACCCGTTTTCATACAGGTAATCCAGATAGGGAACATACCACTCTCCTACCTCATCTGCTGCAAAATGCGACGCTCCATATTCTTTTTCCCAGTTTTTTAGTTCTTCCGGTGACAAAAGAGCAAGGGCGACTGACTTTGCAGCCGCCGCCCTGGTAATTCCTGATTTTTCTGGTTCACAGATTAAGATCACCAGGATTAATGTCAGGACGATCACCGGAATTCCAAGAATCCACCGGATCATATTCCATTTTTTCATAAAATCCTCTATTTTTTAATATAAGTCTGTTCTGTTTCGTCAATATAATTCAGCCTGTCGTATTCGTTAAGATTGCCCGACAATGCCTTTTTTCCAAGCCGCCAGGTGGTGAACTCCGTCACCAGACGGTACATGACCGCAAAAGTCGGAACACCAATGATCATGCCCACAAATCCCATCAGGCCGCCAAACAGCAGGATAGAAAACAATACCCAGAAGCTGGAAAGCCCGGTGGAATCTCCAAGGATCTTCGGTCCGAGGATATTGCCGTCAAACTGCTGCAGCAAAAGAACGAAGATCAGGAAATACAGACATTTCATCGGATCAGATAACAGGATCAGGAATGCGCTTGGAATGGCACCGATAAACGGTCCGAAAAATGGAATCACATTGGTCACACCGACAATCACGCTGACCAAAAGGACATATGGCATATTGGCAAAGCCAAGAAGCACAAAGCAGATCAGGCCGATGATCAGGGAATCCAGCAGCTTGCCAATGATGAATCCGCCAAATACCTGATGCACATACCGTCCTTCCTCTATCACTTTATTCGCGATTTTTAACGGAAATACCCCATAGATGATCATTTTGGCCTGAGCAAGCAGCTTTTCTTTCATATTCAGCAGATAAACCATGACAATGAGGCCAATGAGGATATCAAACACCGCCCGCACCACCAGTACCACGCCGCTCGACACACTGCCGATGATCCGGTAAATATTCGGCACTACCACATTCGTCAGCCAGTTCTGCAGATAATCTGCCGCCGCGCCGTAATGCTGCATCACCTGCTGCTCCAGGTCCGGATTGTCTGCCAGAATCTTTTCCAGCCAGATTTCCAGATTGTTAATACTGGATGGCAGGGTCTCCATGACACCACGGATGCTGCTGATGAGCTGCGGAATCAGCATGGAAATAAGGCCAACCACCACGGCAACCAGCAAGCACATGCTTGCCAGTGTGCCAAGAAAGCCTCCCAGCCTCTTCCGGCCCTTCTCATCCGGAATGATGTCCTTCGTCAGCTTCATAACCGCAGCCTGTACCCGGTTGTAAACCGGATTCAGCAAATAGGCAAACACTGCTCCGTAGATAACCGGCGCAAGGATGTGCGCGATTTTTGCGCCCAGTGCCGCAACCAGTGACCAGCGTATAACCACAAACACCGCCGCAACCAGAAGCAGCAGAACCGCCAGTGCGGTCACCCCCCAGTATATGTATGTGCGGTACTTATCATTCTTCATATTTGTGTTTCCTTTCATGGAATCAGTATTGCCTGAAAAAACAGACGCTAATCATATTTTCCTTTTATCTGCCACAAAACGGCAACACCGCATTGGTATTTATAGTTTAACACACAACGGCATAAAGATAAAGTTAAGATAAAATAAACTGTACCGAATGATACAGAAACAAGCATAATAATAATAAAAGCAGCGGGTTCTCCGCTGCTCTTTTCTCTTTTGTAATCCCGAATGTGCCGTTCTTACTTATTGACGCCTAGCAAAGCTAGGTGGGCAACCGCACGCTGGTTTCTGCCTTCCACTCAATGGAGGCCTGACATCTGCCGGCAGATATAGGAATCCCTTAGTCAGTAATGTAGGTTCAAAATGGGTAAGGTTGTCGAACACTTCAGGAATTACTTACTGTCTCGTTTGTTCTGAACTGATTATACAACATGTAGTGTCCTTTTTCAAGTTCCTTTTCAAAACATCCTTGAGTTTCCAGTTCATCTGTGTTTTCTTGCTTTTTCGCGCAGGTTCTTGTATACTGAAAACCACATTCATATATCATTTCCAAGATTGGAGCACCATCATGTCAGACCAGACTTTATCCTATTTTCAGAAACAGATTCACCATTGCCAGCTCTGTCCCCGTATGTGCGGCATTGACCGCGGCATCCAGAGCGGTTTCTGCCAGGCTCCGTCCGGTGCGGTAGCTGCCAGAGCCGCACTGCACTACTGGGAAGAACCCTGCATCAGCGGCACCCGGGGAAGCGGCACTGTATTTTTCAGCGGATGTACTCTGCGCTGCTGCTTCTGCCAGAATCACAAGATCAGCCGCGACCTATACGGCAAAGCACTGACTGCACGCGAGCTGGCCGATGTCTTTTTGCGCCTTCAGGATCAGGGTGCCAACAATATAAGTCTGGTAACCGCCACCCATTTTCTGCCCTGGATCATCCCGGCACTGGATCTTGTCAAAGACCGGCTGAGCATTCCTGTTGTCTACAACTGCGGCGGTTATGAACGGACAGAAACGATCGAGGCGCTGAAGGATTATGTGGATATCTGGCTTCCGGATCTTAAATACGAAAGCTCTGAACTGTCTGCGCGCTACTCACAGGCACCTTTCTATTTCCAGGCTGCTGCGAAGGCAATTGCGCAGATGATACGCCAGACCGGGAAACCGCACCTCAAAGAGGTACCAGGAGAAGTAGCTCCGGTCATGGACCGCGGAGTCATCATCCGGCATCTGGTGCTTCCCGGCAACAAAGAGGACTCCATCCGGCTGATGCACTGGATGGCAGAGCAGCTGCCAAAGGACAGCTTTTACATCAGCCTTATGAGCCAGTATACCCCCTATGAACAGAATCCGCAGTTTCCGGAACTGAACCGCCGCATCACCAGCTACGAATACCAGAAGGTTGTGGATGCCGCCCTGGATCTCGGACTCACACAGGGATTTATGCAGAAAAAAAGCAGCGCCAAAGAAGAATATACACCGGCCTTTGATCTGGAAGGTCTGTAATATCCTGCGCAGCTGCGCTGCTAGACACGCTGTTTCACACATAATTTAAGCGGATACCAAAGGTCTACATCTTTGATATCCGCTTTTAATTCACTTCGTCCACTGGACTGTACCTCACTTTTCAATTTATAGGTTTTCTTATTCAGTTTTTGTTTTCTTTGACCCTCTGACTGTTTCTTATCTGATGTTTGTTTCTTATTTTCTTCCTGTCCGATTCTGAAATCTATCACCCTAACTGCACTTTCTCGTCATACAGCTAAAACAATTCTTTTCAGTTTTTAACAGGTTTCTCAAATGAAGTTTGTCAGGTTTCGTTCTGGTCTGTCAGAAAACTTTTTAAATACTGTTAAGCTATTTCGGTGGTCCGTACCTCCTTTTCTTAGATTTTTTGAAATCCGTTTCGTTCCCGGATTTCTGATCTGGAGTTTTCTGCTCCTTTTTGTTTCTCTTTCTTTGTTGTCTTTATAATATCAGATTAATCCGGATATGTCAATACAATTTTTCAATCTTTTTTACATTATCTTTAAGTTATCAACCATCATTCAAAGTGATGGCTGATAACTCAGCAAATATAGATCATTTATGAAAAATGTCATTCTATATTTTTTTCATTACCTCATATTTCATCATCGGATTTTTCTTTCGCATCAGCGATAACGCTGTCCAAAAACCATCAGTACACCGCCGGCTCCTGCACCAGCAGCGTGAGATAACCTGCAGCCCGCAAGGTCTTTTCCATCCAGGCCGCATTATCCAGATTTAAGTAGGCACCTACCCGTACCTTATAAAGGCCATCCTGGTAAACAAGAAATGCCGGATAGCCGGCGGCCTGCAGCTGGCTGAGCAGTCCCTGGGCCAGATCTTTCTCTGCATATGCACCTACCTGGATCTGATAATACTCCTGCTGCCCTTCCGGACTTTGCAGCGTCATCAGGATCCCTCCCGCAATGGCTTGTGCTGTGTGTTCAAAGCACTCATCAAACCGCTGATTATCTGCCTCATTGTCCAGAAATCCCACCTCCACCAGAACTGCCGGCATCTCCGTTTCACGAAGAACAATCAGCCCCGGACGCTCTATGCTGCCAAGATCAGTCCAGCCGGCCTGCCCAAGCTCTGTATTGATATTGGCAGCCAGACGCTCTGCTTCCCCGCCTTTTGAAAAAATCAGGCTTTCTGTTCCAGAAGCGGTTCCGGGAACTGGCATGGCATTTCTGTGAAATGATACAAAGTAATCCGCGTCCCAGTTATTTGCCATCTGGGCCTTCTGGAGCGGACTCTGATACACATCCTGCACTCTGGTATACCCCACATCAACTCCATGATCATTCAGGATCTGTCCTACGGCCAATGCCATCCGCAAATTATCATTCTTCTCCTGGCGCCCCTGATAAACAGCGCCCGGATCTGTGGTTCCACCATGACCGGCATCTAAAATCACTTTCTTTGTCTCCGCCAAAACAAAAACTTCCCTTCCATATTGCTCTCTTACTACAATATGAGAGGGAAGTGTTGTCTGTGTCTGGCAGAATCCATCCACCTACTCTTCTACATCCACCCCACGCGGACCCACATGGGTGGAAAATACGATCTGGGTGCTGGTCTTTCCGAATTTCTGCAGCTGCCCAATGAAAATATCCAGTTCCATGGTACTCTGGAACGCAACCTTAAGCAGCATGGAATACTCTCCCGTCACACAGTTGCACTCCAGCACATTCGGAATGCTCTCCGCGTAAGCATAAAACTTTGGCTTATCCTCCGGTGTTACATCCAGATTGATAAAGGCAATGATATGATAACCAAGCTTCATTGGGTCAACCTGCGCGTGGTACCCGGCAATGACGCCGTCTTTCTCCAGCTTCTCAATGCGGGCTGATACAGCCGGAGAAGAAAGGAAGGTATTTTCCGCTATGGTCTTTAATGAAACCCGGGCATTATCCTGTAAAAGTTTTAAAATTTTTCTGTCGATATCATCCATAACCATATGTCTCCTCTCAAAATCAGTGGATGCGCCACTGGCGCTGCTCCAATATACACAGCAATGAAAAAGGCGCCCGAACCTGTTGTTCGAACGCCTTTGCTCTCATCACTTAATCTTATTCTGTATCATACCCTCTTATCGCCCGCTTGTCAATAAATAAATTTAAGATTTTAAACTATCCTATGAGAAACAGCAGAACGCTTCCCGCAAGAAAGAACCAAAAACCAGGCGCCTTCAGGCAGGTCAGCACCATGTTTTCTTCCCGGCGGACCCATCCGGAAAACCAGTGAATCTGGCGATAATGGGATGCAAGAATGATCACCGCGATCACCATGCTGACATAGGCAAAAATGTTCAGGCATCCATATCCAAGAAATGCGAACAGATTTCCCGCATCTGAGCTTCTGGATAATACCACAGGCAAAACTCCGCCCAGAAGATTGATCAGCATATGCATGGCAATATTGTAGCGGATGCGTCCGGTCGTGCTGTACATCCAGGCAAAGACCGCGCCAAGGATTGCCGCATAAAAAAACTGATAAAAATTTCCATGGAAAAGTCCGAAAAACAGACCGGAAAGCACAACTGCAGTTTTCTGTCCGTACGGTACCAGGCGATCCACCAGATACTTTCGGAATACCAGTTCTTCCATGACTGGGGCAATGATCACCGAGGTAAGAATGATCATGCCCACATCCATCTGTCCAATAACATCCGATACCGGATTGCTGTAGTCCGCCCCCTTAAGTTGGCCGGCCGCTTCCATCAGAAGGCCGCCAATCACATTCCCAAGATAGGTGAGTCCATAGCATAAAACCAGCATTCCAAAAAACTGTCCCACACGGATTTTCTTTTTTTCTTTCATTTCACAGGACGGAATTCGTCCCATCAGCCAGGCAAACAACGGAAATCCGATTCCGTACATAGCAAATTCTGACACCAGAAGAGCCGCACGCGTAAACGCACGGCTCTCCCCAAAGATCAGAACAAACAGCTCAAGCAGCGCTCCAAAAAGGAGCTGCGCTGCTGTGGAAGCCGCCAGGAATGCGGTATAGGCCCAGCATATCCTGGAAATCTGTCTTCTGGTATCCATAAATTATACATCCAGTTTGTCAACCTTGGCTGCTCTGGCCTCGACTTCCTTCTTCTGGATGTCGCCAGGAGCCTGCTCGTAACGGCTGAACTCATACTCGTATAAGCCGATGCCGCCGGTCATGGAGCGCAGGTCAGTATTATAGCCAAACAGCTCAGACATTGGGATATCAGCCTCGATCACCTGTTTGCCGTGATGATCGGAATTCATACCCAGAACACGTCCTCTTCTGCGGTTTAAGTCACCCATAACATCACCGGTAAATTTATCCGGGACTGTTACTTTTAAGGAAGCGATTGGCTCTAAGAGAACCGGGTTCGCATCCATAAAGCCCTTCTTAAATGCCATCATGGCAGCGGTCTTGAATGCCATCTCGGAGGAATCTACCGGATGATAAGAACCATCTACCAGAGTTGCCTTTACGCCAACTACCGGATATGCGGCCAGAGGACCTTTTACGCAGCTTTCTGCCACGCCCTTTTCAACTGCCGGGAAGTAGTTCTTCGGAACTGCGCCGCCGAATACTTTCTCCTCGAATACATACGGTTTTTCCAGGTCACCGGACGGTTCAAAGATCATCTTAACATCACCGTACTGGCCATGTCCGCCGGACTGCTTCTTATATTTGCCCTGAACCTCAACTTTCTTTCTTAAGGTCTCACGGAACGCAAATTTCGGTTTGCTGAGTTCAATCTCAACTTTGTAGCGGCCAAGAAGCTTGCTGACTACCACCTCTAACTGCTGGTCACCGATGCCGTATAACAGGAGCTGGCGATTCTCTTTATCATTGACAGACTTTAAGGTTAAATCCTCTTCCATGAGTTTTGCCAGCGCGCTGGAAACCTTATCCTCATCGCCCTTGGTTACGGTCTTGTAACGCATGTATGTATACGGAGTGGAGGTCTGCGGTTTGTGGTATACGATCGGCGCGGAACGCAGGGCAATGGTATCACCAGTCTGGGTCACACCAAGTTTTGCAACTGCGCCGATATCACCCGCGCGCAGCTCCGGAACCTCAATGGGGTCCTTGCCGCGAAGCAGATACAGCTTGCCGACTTTTTCTTCGGTGTCCTTATTGACGTTGTAGATAGTGCTGTCCGGCTTTAAGATACCGGTGCAGACCTTCATCAGGGAATATTTGCCGATGAACGGATCTGCGATGGTTTTGAATACTCTTGCGGATAAGGAAACCTGATCGTTGTATTTTGCGGTGAAGCGCTCTCCGGTGGAGACATCAACACCGATACACTCGAATTTGTCCGGAGTCGGAAGGTAACGGTCAATGACCTGTAAGAGGGTCTTAAAGCCCTGGCAGTTCACGCCGGAACCCATCAGGACCGGAACGATGGAACCATCTATTACATGTTCCCGCAGAGCGCCCTGGATTTCTTCCAGTGTAAACTCCTCACCAGAGAAGTAACGCTCCATATACTCCTCGCTGGTCTCTGCCACTGCCTCTAAGAGAGCGTCTCTGGCAATACCCAGGTTTTTCTGGGAGTAATCAGGAATCTCGCATTCTTCGTAATCACTCAGATTGGTGAAACGTCTGCCGGCCATCTTGACTACGTTTACATATCCGACAAACTTTTCATTTTCACGGATCGGGAGCTGGAACGGAGCAATACTTCTTCCGAACCGTCTCTCTAATTTCAGTACAAGTTCTCGGAAGCTTGCATGGTCATCGTCCATGTTGGTGACGAAAATAACGCGTGGCAGTTTGAGCTTATCACACAGCTCCCATGCCTTTTCCGTGCCGACCTCGATGCCTGCCTTACAGTTTACAACGATGATCGCTGCGTCCGCCACACTGACTGCTTCTTCTACTTCGCCGACAAAGTCAAAGTAACCCGGAGTGTCCAGGATATTGATCTTCATCATGCCTTCATCGCCCTGATACTCTAACGGGATCAGAGACGTGGAGATGGAAAACTGACGTTTGATTTCTTCCTTGTCATAGTCACTGATGGTGTTACCGTCAGCAACCTTGCCCATGCGCTTGGTGACTCCGGTTACCAGGGCAAGCGCTTCTGCAACCGTCGTCTTGCCGGCCCCGCCGTGACCAAGTAAAACGACGTTTCGGATCTGTTTTGTACCATAAACGTTCATATAATTCCCTCCTGTACATCAAATTTAGTCTATGAGGATATTCTACTAAAAAAGTTTGAAAATTTCAAGTAGAATATACGATTTGCACAAATTATTTTTCGGTATTTTTTCGTATCGTCTGATACGTCCATGTTTTCGGTAATGCTTTTTGGCATTTATACTATCGCAGTTTAAAGCAATAAAGCATTGACAACATTTTCAGATTAGCATAGAATAGCAGATAGCATTGAAAGTAACCTATGACAGGAGAATTCTGATATGAAAGACACCACATTTGGTTTTATCGGTCTGGGGCTGATCGGCGGTTCCATTGCCAAAGGCATTAAGCGCGCCTGCCCGGATGCCCGAATCATGGCATATATGCGCACCCGCGCAAAACTGGAGCAGGCACAGGCGGACGGCATTGTCGACGTAATCCTGGACGGCATTGGAGAACCTTTACGGGAATGCGACATCATCTTTCTTTGCACCCCGGTAGAATACAATGCCCAGTATCTGACACAGATCCGTCCGTTCTTAAGGCCAGGCGCCCTGATCTCAGATGTCGGTTCCACCAAGGAGGATATCCACCGCGTTGTTACCAGTCTTGGTATGGAGGATGTGTTTGTGGGCGGACATCCTATGGCCGGTTCTGAAAAGACCGGATATGAGAACGCTACCGACCATCTTTTAGAAAATGCCTATTATATTGTAACACCCACTGCCCTCTCGTCTGAAACAGACGCAGACCGGATTGTGGCCGTGGCAAAGCTCATCGGTTCCATTCCCATCGTTCTGGACTATCACGAGCATGACCGGATCGTGGCTGCCATCAGCCATCTGCCGCATCTGATCGCTTCCAGTCTGGTAAACCTGGTGAAGGATTCCGACACTCATGACGAGCTCATGAAGCGTCTAGCTGCCGGCGGTTTTAAAGACATCACGCGCATTGCGTCCTCTTCCCCGGAAATGTGGGAGCAGATCTGCATGACCAATACCGGCAATATCATTGACATGATGGAAGATTACATTGCTTCCCTAAAGCAGATCCTGCATTCCTTAAAGGAGCGCCAGGGGCATGATATCTATGAGCTGTTCGAGACCTCCCGCACCTACCGCAATTCCATCTCGGAAAGCCGCCGCGGTTCCGTTACACCGGAGTATGCGTTCACGGTCGATATCGTGGACGAACCTGGCGCGATTTCCACTCTGTCCTGCATCTTAAGCGCCCGCGGCATCAGCATCTGCAATATCGGTATCAACCACAACCGGGAGCAGGGTGAAGGAGCCTTAAAGATCGTCTTTTATGATGAAGCTTCCATGCAGCAGGCATGGGCGCAGCTGAAAAAATACAATTACGAACTGATTCCGAAGCACTAGGGAGGTCCGGCATTCCGGTACTCCCGGCTTCTGTCAGGGAAATGGAGTATATTCTTATGAAATTTAACAAAATCAATGGTCTGCGCGGAGAAGTCTCCATTCCTGGTGACAAATCCATCTCTCACCGCAGTGTCATGTTCGGTTCCCTGGCCAAGGGCACCACAAGGATCACAGGCTTTCTGCAGGGTGCCGACTGTCTCTCCACCATCTCCTGCTTCCAGAAAATGGGTGTTTCCATTGAAAATCTCGGGGATACGGTTCTGGTACACGGAAACGGCCTGCACGCTTTAAAAAAACCGGATCGGGTTCTAGACTGCGGCAACAGCGGCACTACTACCCGCCTGATTTCCGGCATTCTCTCCGCTCAGGATTTTTCTGTAACCCTCACCGGTGATGCCTCTATCCAGAAACGTCCAATGAAGCGGATCATGGAGCCTTTAAGCCAGATGGGCGCTGACATTACAAGCGTAAACGGCAACGGCTGCGCGCCGCTTCTCATTCACGGGCAGAAACTTCACGGCATCCATTACCAGTCTCCGGTGGCATCCGCCCAGGTCAAATCCTCCATTCTTCTGGCTGGTCTTTACGCAGAAGGGGAAACAAAGGTGACAGAACCGTCCCTCTCCCGCAACCACACAGAACTGATGTTAAAGGAATTCGGCGCGGATGTCTGCACGGAAGGCACCACCGCCATCATCAAACCGGCTGGCGAACTCTTTGCCAAAGACATTGCAGTTCCGGGCGATATCTCTTCTGCTGCTTTCTTCCTGGCCGCAGGGCTGATCATCCCGAACTCGGAAATTCTGATCAAAAACGTGGGGATCAATCCGACCCGTGACGGCATGATCCGTGTCTGCCAGGCCATGGGCGGTGACCTGACCCTCTTAAATATCCGCGAGACCGGTGAATCGGTAGCCGACATTCTGGTTCGCGCCAGCAGCCTGCATGGCACCGACATCCACGGTGATATCATCCCGACCCTGATCGATGAGCTCCCCATGATCGCGGCCATGGCCTGCTTTGCAGAGGGTGACACCATCATCCGCGATGCTGCCGAATTAAAGGTCAAGGAATCCAACCGCATTGCCGTCATGGTCGAAAATCTAAGTGCCATGGGCGCTGACGTGGAGGAAACCAAAGATGGCATGATCATCCACGGCGGCAGACCTCTCCACGGTGCCGTCATCGACAGCCACTTAGACCACCGGATTGCCATGACCTTCGCCATCACTGCCGCCCTGGCCGACGGCGAAACCGAGATTCTCGGTGCCGAATGCGTCAACATCTCCTATCCGGATTTTTACCAGGACTTGGAAAAACTCGCTCATTAATTATACGGGACCGGGACGCCTGTGAACAGGCGTCCCTTTCTTTTTTAAGATTCTCTTACAACCTTTTTAAAGTCCTTGGCATCTTTTTCCCAATGGTCTATAATGAACACCATCGGGCATTTTCTGCCCTGCAGAAGGCCCTTTCAAATTTCTAACTTAGGAGATATCTGACTCATGAAGAAAACACGCATGAAAGCCCTGCTTCTCGGCTGCATCTGTGCGGTGACGACAGCCCTGTCTGCCGTGCCAGCCTCTGCTGCTACCGTTGTTGCAGGTGGTTCCTCATCCACAAACGATCCGGCCCGCACCGCAGCGCCCGGAACCTATAACGAACAGCAGTCCGGCGAAATTTCCGTAGACAAGCCGTCCGCACCGCCCACCGTCTGGGTTGTAGGTGACTCCACCGCAGCCGCATTCAGCGACACCACCTATTACTCCCCACGTTACGGCTGGGGTACCCAGCTTGGCCTTTACCTGCAGGGCGTTAACATCCGAAATCTTGCCATCTCCGGCACCAGTTCCAAATCCTACTCCGACACTGACCAGTACCAGACTCTGCTTCAGAGTGTGCAGGCTGGTGACTATGTGCTGATCGGATTTGGCCATAACGATGAACGTACGGAGCAGGGCCGCTACTCAAACCCAACCGGTTCCGTTTCCACCAGCGGTTCTTTCCAGTACAATCTTTATGAGAAGTACATCAAACCGTTAAAGAGCAAACAGGCAAACCCAATCCTGGTAACTCCGATCGTACGCCGCAACGTAGCCAGCAACTACACCGGTGAGGACGGACACATCACCAACACCAAAAAGAACGAGGAGGGCACCTTCCAGGGCGGTGATTACGCCAAAGCCATCCGCCAGCTTGGTGTCGGCAAGAGCGTTCCGGTTCTGGACTTAACCGCCCGCACCAAAGATGTTTACGAGCGTCTGGGTGCTGATGGCGTAAAGAACCGCCATGCGCAGACCTCCAACCGGGATGTGAGCATCGACAACACCCACACCAATCTCTACGGTGCCCAGTGTAATGCCTGGTTCATCGCGGACGAGCTGTTAAAATCAAACTCCGGCCTGAAAAATTATGTAATTCCCAATCCACAGGTTCCGCAGTATGACAATAACTCATTAAACGCAAATTACCATGCTCAGAGCTTTACTCCTCCGGCAGGCACAAGCAGCATTTTCTCTCCCGCCGGGGACTGGAAGCCAACCGTATTCGGAAACATTGACGGATACGAGTACTTAAACAATATGTACTTCTGCCTCCAGGGCGGCGGTGACAATTCCTTCCATATGGCAGTCGGCACCAACTCCGGTGCCACCAGAGCACAGCAGGCGGGCGGCATCGAACAGGGCAGCGACGGTATCGCAATGTTCTACCGCGAGGTACCGGCTTCCGCGAACTTTACCTTATCCGCAGATATTACCATCAATGCCTACAACGCATCCGTCTTAAATTCCTTCGGACTGATGGTTCGTGATGACATCTACTTAGATACCGTAGTCAACGATACACTGGGCGACTACGTGGCAGCCGGACAGCTTCAGCTCTCCTCTGCTTCCCCTTGGAACTGCTTCGCCAGAAAGAATGGTCAGCTTACTTCCGGCGGTACCGCTTCCCGCGTCTACAAAGCCGGTGAGACCGTTCATGTAGAAATCCGCAAGGGACCGGACGGCTACACCTGTGTATTCGGTGACAACGCGCCGGTATCCGCAGGCTTTGACTTCCCGCTTACTGCAGTCGATTCTGACCGTGTCTATGTTGGCATGTTCGTGGCACGCAGCGCGGATGTAACCTTCAGGAATGTAAATTTAATCTATCAGTAATTTTAAGGGGCATGCCTTCACCGGCGCGCCCCTTTTGTTTTCCATCCGGACAGAAAAAAGGCCGGAGCGTTTTATTTGCTCCAGCCCTTTTGACCGTTTCAGTATTCGATTATCTCTCGTCCGTATCCCAGTTGTGGTATACAGCCTGTACATCATCGTCATCATCCAGAAGATCTAACAGACGGTTCATGTACTTGATATCGTTCTCGTCAGTCAGTTCAACCCAGGTCTGCGGGATCATGGTAACATCAGCCTCCATCATCGGGATGCCCTCTTTCTCCAGGGTCTCACGAACGGCACTGAAGTCGTCCGGATCGGTGATGATCTCGAAGCTGTCCTCCTCCTCGGAGAAGTCCTCTGCGCCTGCGTCTAAAGCCATCATCATTAACTCGTCCGCATCAAGGTCGCACTCTTCCTTGTCAATGATGATCTGACCCTTCTTGTCGAACATGAAGGATACGCTGCCCTGAGTTCCGATGTTGCCGTTGCCCTTGGTAAATGCGCTTCTTACGTTTGCTGCGGTACGGTTCTTGTTGTCAGTTAAGGTATCAACAATAACTGCAACGCCGCTCGGGCCGTAACCCTCGTAGGTCAGTACTTCGTAGTTTACGGAGTTTGCATCACCTGCTGCCTTCTTAATACCACGGTCGATGGTGTCGTTCGGCATGTTGTTTGCTTTTGCCTTCGCGATCACATCACGAAGCTTACTGTTGTTTGCCGGATCCGGACCGCCCTCTTTTACTGCTACGGCCAGCTCACGGCCGATAACGGTAAAGATTTTTCCCTTTGCTGCATCATTTTTTTCTTTTTTGTGTTTGATATTGGCAAATTTAGAATGTCCTGACATAAAATAACGCTCCTTACTTTATACTTTCTCTTTTCGTCCTGAAAAACATCTTTTCTATTTTAACACTATTTTTCTTCGCTTGCAAGAGCCTGCGGCAATTTCGTTACCCGAACTGAATGAATCATCTTGTTCTCCACCTTCAGTACGCAGAAACGGTAACCAAGATACTGGATTTCCGGCTGTTCATCATCTCCCGGAATTCGGTCAAGGCGTGAAATCAGAAGGCCATTGATGGTATCGTAATTCTCCAGGTCTTCCTCCGGAAAGCTGATGCCAAGCTCTTCCTGTGCTTCCTCAAGAGGTGTCATGCCGCTCATGATCAGGGCATCTCCCTCTCCCCGGACAATATACTGCTCATCCACATCATATTCATCCAGAATATTGCCCACAATTTCCTCCAGAATGTCCTCCATGGTAACGATTCCGGCGGTCTGGCCGTACTCATCAATGACAATCTCCATATGGATCTTCTGTGACTGCATCTCCTTGAATAAAGAGTTGATGTTTCGGGTCTCCGGAATGAAATGCGCCGGCCGCAGAACTCCCGGTACATTGGCGATCTCCATCCTGGATTCCTGCAGATTTTCCGCATGGAACAACACGTCCCGCATATGTACAGTACCGATGATGTCATCCAGATCTTTTCCGTAGACCGGATATCTGGAATTTTTTGCCTCTTTCAAAACAAAATGGGCTGCTTCTCTTAAGGACATGGAACCGTCCAGAGCCACAATGTTCTTGCGGTGGGTCATGATATCACCGGCTTCTTTGTCATCAAATTCGAAGATATTGGTGATCATCTCGGCCTCGCTGGACTCCAGCACACCCTGCTCATGCCCCTCATTCACCATATCCATAATATCTTCTTCGGTTACATTTTCCTGCCTGGATTTTATAAACCTCCAGATTGCAACGCCTGCTGCCAGGAAAAACAAAACCACGCCTGCCAAAAGGATCAGGCGCGAATAGCCATCGTCCATACTGATCTTGTTATCTCCTTCTTTTCTCATTCTGTATACACCATACATTTTTGATTGTACGAAACTTCTGCGGCTTCGTCAAGAGAAAACAACGCATTTGCGCCATTTTCCTCGTGCAAGGGATGTTCTGTCATCGCATCGAACTATGTAGTCAGCTCCAGACTCACCCGAAGGGCCTGGTTCACCTGTTCTAACAGTTCATCGTCAATATGGCAGATCCGCTCTTTGAGACGCTGCTTGTCAATGGTACGCAGCTGCTCCAACAGGATCACAGAATCCTTGATCATGTCACTTTTTCGCGCGGACAGCTCCACATGGGTCGGCAATTTTGCCTTGTTCATGCGGGAAGTGATGGCAGCACAGATCACAGTGGGGCTGTGCCGGTTTCCCACATCATTCTGAATGATGAGCACCGGCCGCACGCCTCCCTGCTCCGAGCCTACCACCGGCCGCAGATCCGCGTAATAAATGTCTCCTCGTCTGATAATCACAGTCTCACACTCCGTCACTGGTTTTCAAAGGTATTATTCCCCTCTGCCAGGCGGCGTATACACGGCTGCCCGTTTTTCTATGATTATCTTATTCAGCGAAACAGTCCATGGTTCCCACGACCTTGCCGCCGCGGTAATAAACACGCGGTACGCGTTTGCCGATGTCACAGACCATCTCATAATGGAAACCGCCGCAAAGCTCTGCCAGGCGCTCCATGCTAATTTCTTCATCCCCGTCTTTTCCGATGAGGGTCACCGGTGTATCCACACAGACATCCGAAATATCAGTTACGTCTACCATAAACTGATCCATGCAGACACGGCCGAGGATCGGCGCGCGCTTTCCGCAGATCAGCACATAACCACGGTTGGATAAGCTTCTCGGATAACCGTCTCCATAGCCTACCGGAACGGTAGCAATGCGCATGGTACGCTCCGTCACATAAGTTCCGCCGTAGCTGATTTCCTCTCCCGCTCCGATTTCTTTTACATAAGTAACAAAGGATTTCAACCCCAGTGCCGGCTTTAACGGCACACGCTCTTTCTCTACCTCATCTGACGGATACATACCGTAAATGGTGATGCCTGCCCGGACGTAATTTAAATTAGCCTCAGGCAGATCAATGATACCAGCGCTGTTAGAGCAGTGCTTCATGGGAATCTCGATCCCGCGTTCTTTCAAAAGTTCCACAAAATGCAGGTAACGGCCAAGCTGGCTCATAGCGGAAGTTTTTTCTTTCTCATCGGCCCTTGAAAAATGAGTAAACAGCCCCTCGATTTCAATGCCCGGGAGACTGTTAATTGCCGCCGCAAGGTCCGCTCCAGCTTCATCGGCCTCCATGCCAATGCGGCGCATTCCGGTATCCAGCGCCAGATGGATCTTCGCGGTTTTCTTCAGTCTTACTGCCATGTCAGACAGTGGCTTTGCCTGCTCCATGGTGAAGATGGTCGGGCGGATTTCTTCCTCAATGAGTTCCTGATAACGGGATGGATGGGTCACGCCCAGAATTAAAATCATCTTTTTGATGTCATTGCGGCGCAGCAGCACAGCCTCATCAGCCGTTGCTACTGCATAGCCGTCCACGTAATCCTCAATGGCCTCTGCCACCGGAACGGATCCATGTCCATAAGCATCCGTCTTGATCACGCCGATCATTCCTGTTTTCTGATCAATATTTTTGCGCATGGACTCCATGTTAAATGCGATGGCGTCCAGATCCACCGGTGCGTAAACCCGCGTATACTGCATGTGATTCATAATTTTACTCTGTTCCTCGTTTCTATCTTTTTTACCATTTTCATAGTTCTTTTAAAATGCTGTCTGCCACATCTGTGGCCAGCACACTGTTCTCTCCATACGCTGCTGCCGCATACTGTCCGGCACGCCCATGCACATACACACCGAAGGCTGCTGCCTCTGTGCATTCCATGCCGCGGGCCAGAAGCCCTGCGATCACGCCGGTGAGCACATCTCCGGAACCTCCCTTTGCCATGGCACTGCAGCCACTCTGGTTGATCCAGGCAGCTCCGTCCTTATCGGTCACTACCGTGACTGCATCCTTCAGCACACAGACCGTCCCATAGCGGGCACTGTAGGCTCTTGCCTCTCCCAGCGGATCCTTCTTCAGATCCACAATAGGAATAGAAGTCAGGCGGCTCATCTCGCCTATATGCGGTGTAATGATGATATTCTCTGTAAAATACCGGGTCAGATACGGGTGGGCTGCCACACAGTTTAAGCCGTCCGCGTCCAGCACAACCGGAACGTAGGCATCTGACAACACCGTCTCCAGCAGATATTCCGTGTAGGATTCCTGTCCCAGTCCCGGTCCAATCACGATCACATCAGCCCAGGCACATTCCTGCTCCAGAATATTCTGCATAGCTTCCTCGTCTTCCGGGTCATAGCAGCTCACAATGGCCTCCGGAAGCTGAGTCTGCAGAACCTGCCGGTTCTCCGGTACCGTCAGGATTTTTACCAGACCGGCTCCGGTGCGGTAAGCCCCAAGGGCAGAAAAATACGCTGCCCCGCTCATACCACGGCTGCCCGCAATGACCAGAACTTTGCCGAAGGTGCCTTTATTGCCCTCCGGACGGCGCCTTGGAAGCCAGGTCAGATCCTTTGGCGTGATTAGCTTTGCGTCCCAGCCGCTCTTAAGCAGACTGGCTTCCGGGAATCCGATATCAGCCACCACAAGCTTCCCCGCATACTGTTTGCCCGGGTAAAGAAGCAGTCCGGTCTTTGCGTAACCAAACGTCACCGTAACATCGGCCTCCAGGGCAATCCCCATGATTTCGCCGGTAGCGCCGTGAATGCCGGATGGTGTGTCCACCGCAATGATTCCGGCTCCATACTGCTCCCGCATGGACTCAAGCATTTCCAGTACCTTCCGGTATTCTCCGCCGATTTCCCGGCCAAGGCCAATTCCAAACACCGCATCCAGTATGATGTCACACGGCGCTTCCCTGTATTCTGACACCTTACTCTGCGCAAGATTCAGATTTGCCGCAATCCGTTTCTGCGCCTTCATCTCTTCTGAATCATGTTCCGGATTTCCGGCAAATAAAAGGACTGTCTCATATCCGCGTCCCTGCAGGATACGTCCCGCGGCCACACCGTCCGCCCCGTTATTTCCGGTACCGCACACAGCCAGAATCCGGGCTTTCTTTCCCAGCTTCCGTTCTGCCGCCATACGCTCTGCGGCCTCTGCCACAGCCAGGGCTGCCCGCTCCATAAGTACCATGGATGGAATGCCGACCCCGTTTATGGTGTTCTGATCGATCGCCTTCATCTGCTGTGCCGTTACAGCGTAATCCATGTTCTGTCTCCTCTCCGAATCCGTCCGCTCTCCTGTAAAGGATGGATGGAAACTCAAAAAACCGGCAGGCAGGAGAACTGATCGTATCCCCGCCTGTCGGCTTTTACCTCTGTTACGCTCTGTCTCTAGGACTCTCTCTGAGCTTTCTTTTCCTCTTCCTCTTTCCGGTCCTGCATGCTGCATACCCGATAAGACAGGCGCATAAGACTCTCGGAAAGATGAACATTCTCTACCACAACATCCTCCGGAACATTCAGATCCAGATGGGCAAAGTTCCAGATTCCTTTAATTCCCGCATTGACCAGTCGGTCAGCCAGCTCCGGAGCTTTTGTTTTCGGAATGGTCAGTGCTGCCATCTGAACATCATTATCTTTGATAAACTGCTCCAGATCATCCACTCCGCGGATCTCAATTCCGCGTACCACAAGCCCGATCAGTCTCGGGTTAATGTCAAACATGCCTTTAATCATAAAACCGCGCTTTTCAAAATTTGCATAATTTGCAATGGCCTGGCCAAGATTTCCGGCACCGATAATGATCAGGTTATGCTGGCGGTCGATTCCAAGGATCTTTCCAATCTCTGTATACAGGTATTTTACATTATAGCCATAACCCTGCTGGCCGAATCCTCCAAAGTTATTTAAATCCTGACGAATCTGGGAAGCAGTCACCTTCATCCGGGTACTCAGTTCATTGGATGAGATACGCTCTACACCTGATTCCAAAAGCTCCCCGAGATAACGGTAATACCGCGGAAGCCTTGTAATAACTGCTTTGGATATCTCTCTGTTTTCCATGCTGCACATCTCCTATAAGTAAACTATTGTACTCTATTATAACCGTTTGCGAAATCTATGTCAATGTTCAAACAATTCCTAAACAAAAAACACACAGAAAGCTCTTTACAAGTGCCAAATTCCTATATTATACTTGATAAGTCTTATAGTAGAAAACGTAACGAAATGGAGTTATCTATGATTTTATCATGCAATCACATAAACAAAGCCTTCGGCACAGATGAGATCCTGTCCGAAGTATCTTTTCATATAGAAGATCAGGAAAAGGCTGCCATTGTCGGCATCAACGGAGCCGGAAAGTCCACCCTGTTAAAGATCATTGTAGGAGAGCTTGCCGCTGATTCCGGAGAAGTCGTTCTGGCAAAAGGCAAGACACTAGGCTACCTGGCGCAGCACCAGGACTTAGACAGCAGCCGCACCATCTACGAAGAATTAAAAGAAGTTAAGCAGCCCATCATCGATATGGAACAGCAGATCCGCGAGCTGGAAGTCAATATGCAGAACGCCTCCGGGGAAGAACTGGAGCAGATGCTTTCTGCCTACAGCCGTTTAAGCCACACCTTTGAGCTGGAGAACGGCTATGCGTGGAAAAGTGAGCTGACCGGCGTATTAAAAGGCCTTGGTTTTACCGAAGAGGAATTTGACAAAACTGTTTCCACCCTCTCCGGCGGCCAGAAGACCCGCGTGTCCTTAGGTAAGCTTCTGCTCTCCCGCCCGGACATCATCCTTTTAGATGAGCCGACCAACCATCTGGACATGGAATCCATTGCCTGGCTGGAAACCTATCTGTTAAATTACAACGGAGCCGTGATCATCGTTGCCCATGACCGGTATTTCCTAAACCGCGTGGTTACCAAAGTAGTAGAACTGGAACAGGGGCATGCATCTGTTTACCTTGGCAATTATACTGCCTACAGTGAAAAGAAGGCCATGATCCGCGCTGCCCAGATGAAAGCCTGGTTAAACCAGCAGCAGGAAATCAAACATCAGGAAGAGGTCATCACCAAGTTAAAATCCTTCAACCGCGAGAAGTCCATCAAGCGGGCGGAAAGCCGTGAGAAAATGCTCTCCAAGATCCAGGTGTTAGACAAGCCGGCTGAGATTCAGGATGAAATGCGCATCCGTCTCGAGCCCAACATCGTCAGCGGCAATGATGTGCTTACCATCCGGGACTTAAGCAAATCCTTTGGTACCACGCATCTGTTCTCCCATGTGGACATGGAAGTCAAGCGCGGCGAGCGGGTAGCCATCATCGGCAATAATGGAACCGGAAAGACCACCATCTTAAAAATCATCAACGGCATGCTTCCGGCAGATTCCGGCACCATTACCCTGGGTTCCAAAGTCCATATCGGTTATTACGATCAGGAGCACCATGTCCTCCACATGGAAAAGACCGTGTTTGAGGAAGTCCAGGATGCCTATCCGAATCTGACTAACACCCAGGTCCGCAACATTCTGGCCGCCTTCCTCTTCACCGGGGATGATGTATTCAAGCGCATTTCCGACTTAAGCGGAGGCGAGCGGGGACGCGTCTCCCTGGCCAAGCTCATGCTCTCCGAGGCCAACTTCCTGATCCTTGATGAGCCGACCAACCATCTGGATATCACCTCCAAGGAAATCCTGGAGAATGCGTTAAAGAACTACACAGGAACCGTGCTCTATGTCTCCCACGACCGTTACTTCATCAACCAGACAGCCACCCGCATACTGGAGCTGACCGGACAGACCTTCTTAAATTACATCGGAAACTACGACTATTATCTGGAGAAGAAAGATCTCATGAAAGAGCTCTATGTAGATTCCCAACACGCCGAGCGTGACCGCGCCATCGGAACCGCGGCAGCCAATGGCAGCTTAAAGGCCACCGGCGTGCCTGTTATGGCAAAGTCTGCCGCTGAAACCGAGGTCAAGCTGGACTGGAAGGCCCAGAAAGAAGAACAGGCCCGCATCCGTAAACGCCAGAATGACTTAAAGAAGGTTGAGGACGAAATCCATAAATTGGAAACCCGGGACGGTGAAATTGATGAGCTTCTTTCACAGGAAGAAATATATACAGATGTAGCCCGTCTCGTAGAACTCAATAACGAAAAAGAGTCCCTCCAAAAAAAACTGGAAGAACTCTATGAAACCTGGGAGGAGCTGGCAGAATAACCTGCCGGCTCTTTTTTCTGTGCTGCTACTGCTCATTCTCAATCTCACGGAACACACGATCCAGCTCCGCGATCAGATCCTTCACATTCTCAATACCTACAGACATGCGCAGGGTTGCGTCGGTCAGGCCGTTTTTCTCCTGAATCTCCTTCGGAACATCTGCATGGGTCTGGGTCGTCGGATAGGTCAGAAGGGTCTCCACGCCGCCAAGGCTCTCGGCAAAGCGGATCATGCGCACTTTGCCGAGCATGCCCAGGGCAAAGTCTTTATTTTCCACCTGGAAGGTCAGCATTGCGCCGTATCCGCGGCTCTGGCGTTTCATGATCTCATGACCCGGATGGTCTTCAAAGCCCGGATAGATGACCTTTGTCACATGCTTCTGTGCTCTCAGCCATTTCGCGATCTCCATGGCATTCTCCTGGGAACGGTCCATACGAATGCCCAGAGTCTTGATTCCCCGCAGCACTAGCCAGCAGTCAAACGGCGCAAGCCCTGCTCCGGTGGTTTTGATCAGGAACCGGAGCTTCTCGCTGATATCGGTGCGTCCGGTCACCAGAAAACCTGCCAGTGTATCGTTGTGACCGCCGAGATATTTGGTACCGCTGTGTACTACAATGTCGGCGCCCAGATCCAGCGGATTCTGTAAGTATGGAGATAAGAACGTATTATCCACTATGAGAAGAAGGCCATGGCGCTTCGCGATGGCAGAAAGGGCGGCAATGTCCACCACATTCATCATCGGATTCGTCGGGGTCTCCACATAAATAGCCTTTGTATTTTCCCGAACAAACGCTTCCACATCTTCTTTCGCGCAGTCAATTCTGGAAAAGCAGATGCCATTTTTGGTGGATACATGATCAAAAAGACGAATGCTGCCTCCGTAGAGATCGGAATCAATAATGAGATGGTCTCCCGGCGCAAACAGCTCCATCAGCATGGTAATAGCCGCCATACCGCTGGAAAATGCCAGCGCGTCCACGCCATTCTCAAGGGATGCAACCACCTTCTCCAGATGCTCTCTGGTCGGGTTCTGCAGCCTGCTGTAATCAAAACCGGTGCTCTGTCCCACTGCGGGATGCGCGTAGGTCGCAATCTGGTAGATCGGATAGCTGATAGATCCGAAATGCTGAATGGAAGCCTCATCTTCTTCCAGATGAATACACTTTGTCTCAATCTCTCTTTCCATATGCTCTTTTGTATCTCCTATCTGTTTGATGGGTTTATTATCACTGACTCCGCCAGATTTGTCAATACCTGTTAATTTCCATCTTTCTGATGTAGAATCTTCTCCAGTTCCTCACATACTTCCGGAAATTTCCGGGCAAGCTCTTCTGTTTTCTCACCACTTACGTAATCTGAAAACAGCTTTCCAAAACAGAACGCCGTGTTTTCTGCGTAATAATCTGGAATTTCCAGAATATCCTGCAAAACCGATCCGGCTTTCCAGTACTCCAGCATCATGGTACTGTTTTCCCGGTAACACCCGGCTCGGTAGCCCACATACTCCCCAAAAGCCTGCAAAACAGAATCCGCGTCGCAGAACTTTACTTTCTTATAGCGCCGGTCCGTACTGTAGCGCACATAGTAAATGCCAGAGGACGTAGAAGGCGCGGAAAAATACTGTTTCTTCTTATAAAAAAGAAACTCCCATCCATCTTCCACAAACTGTTTCTGCCACCCACGCGGAACCTCGTACAGATAATCGGTAATAAGATCTTTATCCATCGAATCCGGCCGCTCTGTGCCGATCACACGGATCGCGTGTTCCTTCTCTTCCTGACCGTTTTCCCCCAGAAATTTCAGATCCACATACTGGTTGTATGCCATATGACCGTTGCTGAAAAAGAAATAGCGGACTCCGTCTATGTCACGCTGGCCGCCGGTCTGAAGCCAGCCGCGCTCATCAAACCAGTACCACTCCCCTTTATCATACAGCCAGCCCGTATGAAGACTGCCATCTGCCTCCTGATAAGTCCAGTGGTGATCTTTTCCGTAATTCCAGTTTTTGCCTCCGTTTCCCGGAGCATCCATTCCAAAAGCAGGACAGGAAAAAAGAAGCAGAAAACCAGACAATAAAAAGGCTGTCTGAAATCGCGTCATGATGTTCCCCCTTCCGTTTGTTCTATGGAAAGAAATATAGAAAAAGAGGGGCGCCCGAAAGCGTCCCCCTTCTGAAGTCTTTTTATGAGCAAGACGATAAGCCGGGTTATGTCGTTGAATGGTCATCTATCTAGACCAGATGTCACCACCTGGTTCAAGCGACCTACCCGAAAGCAGACGGGCCGCCTTATGCTTTCTGTTCGGTCTTGCTTCGAATGGGGTTTACATGTGCCCCGCCTGTTACCAGACGGGCGGTAGTCTCTTACACTG
>OCAS01000039.1_pt1 | contig 155356 bp, 147 predicted proteins | sample 1550751 | NCBI WGS metagenome assembly OCAS01 (sample SAMEA2580301, study PRJEB22360) | human gut metagenome | biome: human gut; feature: human-associated habitat; material: faeces | place: Denmark | collected 2008/2010
ACTTTGGTTCTGATACCAGAAAGATTTTTGCAAATGAGTATATAGATGACCGGAAGATTCCCTTGTCATCCTGCCGGGAAAAATCCAATATGCAGACATGGGCTGAAAAAGAGGTAGAGATTGCTTGTGAGAACGAAAAGACGATTGAGCGTTTATTAAAAGAACTGGGAGAACGCCATTTTGAAATTCTTTGGAGATATGAAGTCTTAACAAATTCTATCGTTATCCAGATGGATAAAAGATACTGCCATCAATGGTATAGGTTAGCCCGTAAAGTTACATTAGATGATTTTCATCATTTTATAACCAATCAGTTTGAAGATACTATGGTTCGATTTTTAAAGGAAATGGCTCAAGAACTGGAGTATCAAATTAAAGTTGCAGCGGAACCCATGAAAGGAGAAGACAATGATCAAAATTGAAAACATAGAAGTTATGGGATGGGAACACGCTATCCGCGGAATGCGGAATCCGATGAACAGTTGGGAGAAATCGGATAGTGGAATCTGCAAAGGTGGGGATGATGGTATCGGATGCAAGAATTGTGCTAATTACGATTCCTGCGAGCATACATATGATCATTCCTGGCAGCTCGGTAAAGCAGACCACGATTTGATGATGCGGCTTGCAGCGAGCGGGCCGACTCATGCGAAGTATCAGCGAATGATTACTGTCTATGTAGACATTACGGCCCCGCTTTACTGGTGGGAAGAGTTCGATACCTACGAGGTTGGAACTGTTGCGAACTCTTGTAGCGCGATGCATAAGATTACTACGAAGGAATTTGAGTGGTCAGATTTTAGCACAGAACATCTTTTGAATTTTGGAATGTGGGGTGAACAGTTTACTGATGCTGACGCAATATATGCTCCGGCTAAAACAATGGGATGTGTAATTTCTGCTCTCAATGGAGCTAGGGATAGATATCTTGATTTTAAATCAAGAGGTTCCGAATGGACAGAGCTTGCGAAACAGGCATGGTGGCAGATGATTCAGCTTCTTCCCTCTTCTTATAACCAAAAATGGACAGTCATACTGAATTACGAAGTGCTGGCCGGTATTTATCCCATGCTAAGAAATCATGAGCTGGATGAGTGGGTAAAATTCTGCAAGTGGATTGAGGCGCTTCCATATTCAGACATTATCATTGGTAGGGTGTGGAGATAAAACATGATTCAATACTATGAGTCTATATTTTACAACACCTTGGAAGAACTATTAGCAACTTGGAAACCCAACCATCCGGATGTTTTGCGGTTGAAAGCAAAATATGGAGAAGGTATTCAATTTAGTACCATCTCACATCGAAGTGGTGTGAAGCCTCAATTTGAACTGAGTTGCTACAAACTAAAAAAAATAAAAGGAGCGTAATAATGACATCTATTCAATATGTGATTTTATTTAGCATTGTATATCTTTATGTATATGCTCTGATTTGTAGAATCTGTAAATGCATTGAACATTGTGCTACCGCCAGAGCTTATTCCAAATTAAGAGAAAACGGAGTTATGACTAAAATGAGCGATGTTGAGGCGGGCATTATTAAAATCGGAAAAGAGAAGGAGGATGCAAGAAAAAATGTGGATTCATAAGTTAGTAAAAAATAAAATCCACGCCGTTCTGTTTATTCTTCTAGGAGCGTTGTCAGTCCCGATTGAATGGGACGCAACGTTCTTTTTATTTACCCTGATTATGGGTGGATACTTATTCTTTTCGAAAGAGAATTGGATTTATGAAGGAGAGGAAGACGATGGGACGAGCCGAGAGAAGACGTGCTCAAAAGTTAAAGCAAAAAGAGAAAACCACTACATACAATCTCACAAAGGCACAACTCGATGTCATGGTTCGGGAAAAAATCGGAGACGAACTTATCAGAGTAAAGCAGGAGGCTACCGATGATGCGGTAAATACTGCGATGGTTCTGCTTCTGACTTTGCCATTGGAAGTGCTGATGGACCATTATTGGACAAAATCCTATGCGAAGAGAATTCCGAAGTTCACCGAACGAGTTCTGGAATACTACGAACGCTGGCAAAATGGTGAGTTGGATATGGAAAAATTGAAAGAGGATTTGTGGGAATATGGTGGTGTGAAATTAGTTGAAAGTGAGGGTGAAGCAACATGAAATGTGTAATGGGAGTTATTGCGTGTATTGTTGGGCTCTTGGGTCTGATCGGACTGATTGTGTTAAAGGCGACCAGCTCTTCTGCAACCTATATGGACGATTCATTCCGGTGGGGAGGACGAGATGGGCGTTAAAAATGATTATCGTAAAAATGCAGAAGGGTATTCCGATCCGACTGCCTGTGAAGCACTGAGAAACATTGAGCAGGAAGAAGAACGGTTCCATAAGCTACTGGATACCATTTTTACGCTGTGTGAGCTGTCCGACTTTCACATTGAGGAGCGGATCGTGATCAAGGACAAACGAACCGGACGAATTTGGAGGTGATTATTTATGGATGATTGGCAGAAGACTGTAGATGCTCTTGTAGAAGCTTGGGAAAAATTTACGACATCTATAAAAGAGATGGTGGATGCTCTGAACAAGGCGTTTGGAGTTTCGTCACCTGAGAAAGAGAAGAAAAAGAGTCTCAGCTCTCCGGCTCGATATGGAATGTCTTTGCGGAGAACTCGGAGGGAATCTTTCGTTAAGCAGTATTCTTACCGACCGATTGCCCGGAAACACTTACCTTACCAGAGAAGGAACTATTGAAAATCGTCCGTACAAAGCTTGAAAGTGGGTGAAAATCACGCCCACTTTTGGGTTTTGAAAAATGGGCTTTGACCACTTTTATGTGGGCTTTTTGAGAAACGCAGGGAATTTTGGGGAAGGATTCGGACGATTTTGGTCAAATTTGTGGCCATCTGCCCACTTTTAAAACCCCGATTTGGTCAGTAAAAACCCAGTATTTATGCGGGTTTGCGGGCTCAAAGCCCACTTTCCCACTTTTTTTCTTAAACTATTATGATAGAAAGTTTAAAAGTATATAGTAATAGCGAAAAAAAAGTGGGTTTTTGGCCACGAGCAAAAAATGGAGGAAAACATGAGCAAAATTAGTTGGGAGAGTTTGTATGAAAATTTTAAGTCGATTTATCCAAGGTTGTCGAGGTCATCCGTATATTTTCGTCCGTTTGGGTATATGAGTATAGTGGTGTATTTAGAGGACGGAATGAAGATGGTCTATGATGATCTCAGAAAACAGGCATATATCACAGCTTAAAGAAAATGTCAAGAGATAATGAAAAATTTCTTTTCTTCTGGAAAAATTTGTGATATACTGTAAGAGCCACACAATCTAATATCAAATCCGTTTAAGGGAATTCACTTTGGTAAAAGGTGTATTCTCTCTTTACTCATACCTTAAACGGAACGAGATTGTGTGGCAACAATGGGAGAACACTTTTTTAGGTGCGTCTCTTGTTGGGGCCGCACCTTTTTTATTGCGCCAAAATCTATCTGACTAGAGGACGGTGACATTGTGGATAGACCATATACAGAAATACAAGTTCTAAAAAAATTAGATATTCCTGACTTTCGTCATCTGACAAAGGATAAAGTCATAGCATTTGCTACAATGATTCCGGGAATGGAACCTGAAGTGGCAAAGAAGGCTTTAGAGCAGTTTCCTAACTTCGTATCGACATCTCTTGAAATTATGAAAGAGTATCGGGGTATTCTTGAACAGTTGATGAATGATGACAGAGATGGTGCGGAAATATGTTACAATATGTATGATCGTGTAATGAATTCTCTTGAGTGTATTCTTGAAAGTGACAATTTGACCTTTAAAGAAAAGACTTACATACTCGAACAAATGAGAGAGGTTGCCGATGAAATATCGAAAAAGGATTCCGAAAAGTCGGCTAACCGTATAAAGTTAATAGGGATTGTGAGTGGAGTGGTGGCGGGTGTTATTACAGTTTTAGGTACCGCCATTGGGGTCAATTTAACTTCTAAACAAAACAATATTCCCGGCGATGACGAAGAAGAAAACCATTAAAAGGAGATTGAAAATGAAAAAGATTGTTATGTTTATGATCGCAGCATTTATGACGTTTTTGCTTATTGCTTGCTCTGATTCCCAGACACATGATGGCGAAGCAAAGACACCTTCTGCATCGGGAGCTCAAAAAGGAAGGGATTATCAGTCAGTTGTTGAAGATTTTGAAGAACGTGGATTTACAAACATATCGTTAGTTGCGCTTGATGATTTAATAACAGGTTGGCTGACGAAAGATGGAGAAGTTGAAAATGTTTCTGTTGATGGTGATGAAAATTATTCCGCTGATAAATGGTATTCAAATGATGTAGAGGTTATTATTACTTACCATACATTTTCGGAAGAGAGTGATTTGGAAGAAGATGAGGAGTCGAAGGAGTCAATAAGCGAAAAAGCCGAAGACAAAGCAGTAGAATCGATACTCACAATTGAAACTTGTGCTGATCTCGAAAAACTTTTATCGACTGAAGGAGAAATAAACGATTTTTATTCCACTTTTGCAGAACAATATAAAGGCTCAACGATAGTATTCGATGGTTGTATTACCTACATTACAAACCATGGCGATTACGATACTCGATATGATATTTTGATGAGCGGCGGTAATTATGTAGATGATGAAATAGTCAATCCTGGACCAATCTTTAAGTTTGAAGATGTGAATACTTATGGAATGGGAATCGAGGATTTATATCTTCCTGATTATATAAGTGTCGGATCAAATGTACATGTGACCGCTGAAGTTGAGTATTTTAGTGAGAATGAAGGTGTTTTTTATCTAAATCCTGTGAAAGTTGAGTCCCGATAAAATAAAGAAATTATTTAGCCTGTACCTATTGGAATTGGGGGTACGGGCTATTTTTATGTTTTCATTTGTTTCTTTTTGCGCGCGAAAAATACATCGACTGTTATGAAGAGAGAGGGTTAAAATGGCCATTCTCTCTTTTATTTTGGAGAAAGGAGGCTTACTTATGGTGGAAAGCGAATTTCAGAATAAACTGATCCAAGAACTGAAAAAAATGTTCAAAGGCTGCATTGTAACAAAACTGGATTCCAGCCACATTCAGGGAATTCCTGATTTGCTGATCCTTTATAACAATAAGTGGGCCACTTTAGAATGTAAGAAAAGTGTTCGCGCCAAGAAACAACCAAATCAAGAATATTATGTTGGACGAATGAACGAGATGTCGTTCTCAAGATTTATTTGTCCTGAAAATAAGGAGGAAGTGTTACATGATCTTCAACAAGCATTCTGCTCTTGAAGGGCAACACGCCTTTCTTGGCGCAAGTAAATATCACTGGATTAACTATGACGAATCCAAAGTTGCAGAATCGTATTCAAAATTCCTTGCAACTCAAAAAGGAACAGAGCTTCACGATTTTGCGGCAAAATGTATCACACTTGGACAGAAACTTCCGAAGTCCCAGAAAACATTGAATATGTATGTGAATGATGCCATAGGATTCAAGATGGTTCCTGAGCAGCCTCTTTTCTATTCGGAGAATTGTTTTGGAACAACAGATGCGATTGCATTTCGAAATCGTATGCTTCGCATTCATGATTTAAAAACCGGCGTCATTCCCGCGCACATGGAGCAGCTTGAAATATATGCTGCTCTTTTTTGTTTGGAATACAAAATCAAGCCAGCCGACATTGAAATGGAACTTCGGATTTATCAGAACAACCAGATTCTTTATGAGAATCCAACGGCTGAAACCATTGTTCCCATCATGGACAAGATCATCACATTCGACAAAGTAATCAACAAAATCAAAGAACAGGAGGGCTAATTTATGAATCCGATTGCAGAAGAAATTTTGATGCATTATGGAATGCCCCGCCGTTCCGGTCGTTATCCGTGGGGATCTGGTGATAATCCGTATCAGCATAGTGGAGATTTTCTGAGTCGAGTGGATGAACTGAAAAGTCTGGGTATGAGTGATACCGAAATTGCAAAAGCCATGGGTTTAACCACCACTCAATACCGTACGCAGAAATCGTTAGCAAAAGATGAACGTCGTGCGTTGGATGTGGCAAGAGCAAAATCTCTTCGAGAAGATGGTTTGAGCTTAAATGAAATTGCGAAAGAAATGGGCTTCGCAAACGACTCTTCTGTTCGTTCGCTTTTGAATGAAAATTCTGAGGTTCGTATGAACCAAGCTAAGACAACTGCTGAAATTATCAAAAAGCAAATTGACGAAAAAGGCATGATTGATGTTGGTGCCGGTGTGGAACGTGAACTTGGAATTTCCAAGGAGAAACTGAATGAAGCACTCTATATGCTGGAGATGGAGGGTTATCCTGTTTACGGCGGACGAGTGGATCAGGTAACAAATCCTGGGAAGAAAACAACGCTTCGTGTGATTTGTCCTCCTGGAACAGAGCATAAAGAGATTTACGATTTTGAGAATATCAATTCTCTGAAAGATTATGTCTCTCATGATGATGGGGAATCTTTTGATCCCAAATTTGTTTATCCCAAAAGCATGGATTCAAAGCGGTTGCAGATTCGGTATTCGGAAGATGGCGGCGAATTGAAGGATGGTGTTGTGGAAATTCGAAGAGGTGTTGACGACCTGTCTCTTGGAGAATCCCATTATGCTCAGGTTCGCATCTTAGTTGACAAGACACACTACATCAAAGGGATGGCGGTTTATTCAGATGACCTTCCTGATGGCGTGGATGTTATGTTCAACACCAATAAGAAAAAAGGGACACCTAAAATGGATGTTCTGAAACCAATCAAAGATGACCCCGATAACCCGTTCGGTTCTTTAATTAAAGAGGGAGTTAATGACCCGGATAACCCCACTACTGAAAGAGGAGGTCAGAGTTACTACTATGATAAAAATGGGAAGAAACAGCTTTCCCTTATCAACAAGCGAGCAGAAGAAGGGGATTGGGACGAATGGGCAGACAAGCTTCCATCTCAGTTTCTGTCGAAACAGAGTAGAACTTTGATAAAGAAGCAGTTGAATTTAGCGGCCGCAGACAAGCAGTCTGAATTTGATGAGATTTGTTCTCTTACGAATCCAACAGTGAAAAAGGTTCTTTTGAAATCTTTTGCTGATGACTGCGATGCAGCCGCTGTTCATTTACAGGCAGCCGCTCTTCCCAGACAGAAGTATCAAGTTATTCTTCCATTGACATCTATCAAGGACAATGAGGTCTATGCTCCGAACTACAAGAATGGAGAAACAGTAGCTCTTGTGCGGTATCCACATGGTGGAACTTTTGAGATTCCAATCTTAACTGTTAATAATAAGCAGCCAGAAGGAAGAAGAGTTCTTGGGAATACACCAGCAGACGCTATTGGCATTAACAAAAAGGTTGCTGACCGTCTTTCCGGAGCTGACTTCGATGGCGATACTGTCATGGTGATTCCTTGTAATTCTTCTAATAGTAGGGTGAAGATTACTTCTACTCCACAATTAAAGGGGTTGGAAGGATTCGATCCTAAGATGTCTTATGGGACCGTTAAGAAAGGTGACGATTATTGTAACAGCGGCGGTCAGAAGATTAAGATTATGAAAAACACCCAGACAGAAATGGGTAAGATTTCAAACTTGATTACTGATATGACTTTAAAAGGTGCTACTCAGGATGAGCTTGCAAGAGCTGTACGTCACAGTATGGTCGTCATCGACGCAGAGAAGCATAAGCTAGACTACAAGAAGAGTGAGCAGGACAATGGTATTACGGCTTTGAAGAAGAAGTACCAGGCTCATGATGACGATGATGGTTATGGCGGAGCTTCTACGCTGATTTCTCGTGCCAAGTCTGAGACTTCTGTGTTGAAAAGAAAAGGAAGCCCGATCATTGACAAGGAAACCGGAGAGCAAAGTTGGAAGAGCGTCAGGGAGGAGTACATAGATAAGAACGGAAAGACCCAGGTGCGGACTCAAAAGAGTACCAAGATGGCAGAAACCAGAGACGCCCGTAGTTTATCTTCTGGGACACCACAGGAAGAGGCGTATGCGGACTATGCAAATACCATGAAGTCCCTGGCTAATCAGGCCCGTAGGGAGATGGTTAATAGCGGAAAGATAGCCTACTCTGCTTCAGCAAAACAGACCTACCAGACAGAGGTTGATTCTCTTATGGCCAAGCTTAATGTGGCTTTAAAGAACGCCCCCCGCGAGCGTCAGGCACAGACCATGGCAAACTCTATTGTGTCCGCCAAGAAAAAAGATAACCCCGATATGACAAAAGCCGAAATCAAGAAGGCTAATCAACAGGCCCTTACTGCGGCCCGTACTGCTGTTGAGGCCAAGAGAACCCCTGTCGAGATTACAGATCGTGAGTGGGAAGCGATTCAAGCCGGCGCTATCAGCGAGAACAAGCTTACCCAGATTCTCAACAATACAAACATAGATACAGTCAGACAGAGAGCTACTCCGCGTGCAACAACAACCCTTAGTTCTGCCAAAGTAAATCGTATTGCGGCGCTGAATGCTTCTGGCTATAGCACTGCTGAGATAGCAGCGGCTTTGGGTGTTTCCAGTTCTACCGTATCGAAGTATCTGAATGGAAAGGAGTGAACAAAGTAAATGGCGAAGAAGTGTATGCTTACAACCATTGACAATCCTTTCGATCCATTTGAACAGTTCACTTCATGGTTACTGTTTGATGAGGAAAAAGGTTATCATTCATGTTCGTATCTTGGTAGAATTGCCAGAACCTCGGACCAACTCTCCGATGAAGAGAATGACTTGGAAGTTGAACGAGCAATTGATGAGATCGTAAAATACGATTTCCGAAACATTTACAAAAAAGTTACGCGAGACGCGGTGGCTGTCTAGGTATCAGATGGTATAGGGGGGGGGTAGCAAAAATCGCACCCCCCTCCGTCATCGCGGCGGTCTTTAAAAATTCCCCGGGGGTATTTTTCGGAGAATGTTTTTACCTTCCGGCAGTATTTAACAGAGCTCATAAGGTTGGCTAAGTAATAAGCTGTGGTTCTTTTTACTCTTTTTTCTCCTTTCGGTAAAAAAGTTTCAGTCAGCCTTGTGGGTTCTTTTAAATACTGCCGGAAAACTTTTATGAAACTATTGAAGAACAGACGGGAAGGAGGCAGTAAATGGCTAGAAAAGTAAAGAGTTCTAAATCGACGGGTTCTTCCAAAAAGATTCGTCCTGCTTTGACTCCGGAAGCAAGGGAACTTCAGATGATTTCTCTGGCTGTTGACCTGGCTGAAAGACAATTGCTGGAAGGGACTGCTTCTTCTCAGGTCATTACTCACTATTTAAAACTGGGCTCTTCCAGAGAGAAGCTTGAGAGGGAGAGACTGGAGGAAGAGAACAATCTGTTGCGGGCAAAAGTAAGAGCTATTGACTCCACAGATGAGATTAAAGATCTCTATAAGGACGCCATCAATGCGTTTCGTATATACAGTGGACAGGGTAACGATGATGATTAGGACATATTCGGAATTATCAAAATTGAAGACTTTTAAAGAACGATACGAGTATCTTCGTTTGGGCGGAGTCATCGGGGCAGACACGTTTGGGTTTGACCGATATCTGAATCAGATTTTCTATCGGTCTATGGAGTGGAAGTCAGTTCGTGATTTTGTGATTGTGAGAGATAACGGATGTGACCTCGGAATAGAAGGTCGTGAGATATGTGGGAAGATATTGATTCACCATATGAATCCGATTTCCGTGGAGGATATTTTAAAGAGAAGCGATTTTCTTTTAAATCCAGAATTTCTCATCTCAACAATTCTTACAACACATAATGCCATTCACTATGGAGATGAAAGTCTTCTTGTCACAGAACCTATTGTTCGAAGCAGAAACGATACATGTCCCTGGAAACATTGATGGAGAGGAGGTTATAGCGATTATGGAAAGCATACTGACATCAATTAAAAAGATGCTGGGTATTACAGAAGAGTATGAGCACTTTGATTCAGATCTTATCATACATATCAATTCAGTATTTATGATCTTGACGCAACTTGGTGTTGGTCCACCATCTGGATTCTCTGTTCAGGATAAAAGTGCTACATGGAAAGAATTCATTTCTGACGAGACAAAGTTGCAATTGGTAAAGTCGTATATGCAGATGAAGGTAAAGCTCCTGTTCGATCCGCCTTTGAGTTCCGCTGTAATGGCGTCTATGGAAAAGATGATTGCTGAGGCGGAGTGGAGACTGAATGTTGCAGCGGAAACTGACGAAGAAAAGTCCGAAGAACACGAGTCCTACGATGGCGAGTATAGGGTAACACCGAAAGCATTCCAATCTCAAATGCTGGATACTGAGAATAAAGTTCTGGATCGAAATATTGTGGTAACAGAAGTTCCGTATTACGAGACTGGGAACGCAGCAAACGGAGTGACATCATATATCGCAAAGGAGGGAGATTCAAAATGAGTAATGAAGCATTACTACAGCATCACGGGATTCTTGGGATGAAATGGGGCGTCCGAAGAACTCCAGAACAACTTGCAAGAGCAAGTGGAAAGAAGACGAGTTCCGATGATGAGGTGAAGAAGATGTCTGATTCGGAACTCCGCTCAAAGATCAACCGTCTTCAAATGGAAAAGCAGTATAAACAGCTTACCAGTTCAGAAATTTCTGTCGGTAGAAAGTTTGTACAGGATGTGCTGACCAATGCCGCAAAGCAGACCGCCACCAATTATGTATCGAAGTACATGACGAAGGGAATTGACGCGGTCATCAAGAAAGCAACAAGCAAGTAGGTGATTCAATTATGGCATTATCAAACACTGCCGTTCCCAAATACTACGGCATGTTTCGGGATGCCGTAATCAGGGGAGAGATACCGGTTTGTAAAGAAATCTCTATGGAGATGAACCGAATTGACGACCTAATAGCCAATCCTGGTATTTACTATGATGACCAGGCCGTCGAAGGATGGATTGCCTATTGCGAATCAGAACTAACATTGACGGACGGTTCTGATTTGAATTTGCTGGACTCGTTTAAATTGTGGGGTGAGCAGCTTTATGGATGGTACTACTTCGTCGAACGAAGTGTGTGGGAGCCAAGTTCTGACGGACATGGCGGCCGATATGTGAATAAAAGAATCAAGCAGCGTCTGACGAAGAAACAATATCTTATCGTTGGGCGAGGAGCTGCTAAATCTTTGTATGACACCTGTGTTCATTCCTATGGGCTGAATATCGACACATCCACGACTCATCAAGTCACGACAGCTCCTACCATGAAACAGGCGGATGAAGTAATGTCACCTTTTCGCACTGCGATTACAAGGTCGAGAGGTCCATTGTTCCGGTTTCTGACAGAGGGCTCTTTGCAGAATACGACTGGTTCTAAAGCAAAGAGAATGAAATTGGCCTCCACCAAAAAGGGTATTGAGAATTTTCTCACAGGTTCGTTTTTGGAAGTGCGGCCAATGTCCATCGCAAAGCTTCAGGGATTACGACCTAAGATTTCTACAGTGGATGAGTGGCTGTCCGGTGATACCAGGGAAGATGTGGTGGGCGCTTTAGAGCAAGGAGCATCGAAATTGGATGACTATATCATTGTTGCCACGAGTTCAGAGGGAACAGTGAGAAATGGAGCAGGCGATACAATCAAAATGGAGTTGATGGACATTCTTAAAGGAGAATATGTCAATCCACATGTTTCCATTTGGTGGTATAAGCTTGATTCCATTGATGAAGTTGGAAATCCAGACATGTGGTTGAAGGCGAATCCCAATATCGGTAAAACGGTAAGCTATGAGACCTATCAGCTCGATGTGGAAAGAGCAGAGAAGTCTCCGGCGGCCAGAAACGATATCTTGGCTAAGAGATTTGGATTGCCGATGGAGGGCTACACCTATTACTTCACATATGAAGAAACTCTTCCTCATAAGAAGAGAAGCTATTGGCAGATGCCCTGCTCTTTGGGAATTGATTTGTCGCAGGGGGATGACTTCTGTGCTTTTACGTTCCTTTTCCCGTTATCGAATGGTTCCTTTGGAGTTAAAACCAGGAACTACATTTCTTCATCGACTCTGATGAAACTTCCGGCAGCAATGAGAATCAAATACGACCAATTCATGGATGAAGGAAGCCTGATTGTCCTAGAGGGAACCGTTTTGGATATGATGGAAGTCTATGAAGATTTGGATAACCATATCACAGAATTTGGCTATGACGTTCGTTGCTTGGGGTATGACCCGTACAACGCAAAGGAGTTCATTGAGCGATGGTCTTCTGAAAATGGTCCGTTTGGAATCGAAAAGGTAATACAGGGTGCTAAGACAGAATCCGTTCCTTTGGGAGAGTTAAAGAAACTTTCTGAGGAGCGGATGCTTTTGTTTGATGAAGAACTTATGACCTTTGCAATGGGGAACTGTATCGTTATGGAAGATACGAATGGAAATCGTAAATTGCTGAAAAAGCGATATGACGCAAAGATTGATGCTGTGGCAGCTATGATGGATGCGTTTGTTGCTTTCAAGCTGAACAGAGATGCTTTTGAATAGGAGGTGACGATTTCAAAATGGAAGTTTCAATCGGTTCCAGGATTAAACATGCCTGGAATGCTTTTTTAAATAGAGACCCAACAGGTTTCTATCGGGACATAGGGGTTGGATATTCGTACAGGCCCGACCGTCCAAGACTCACAAGAGGAAATGAAAGATCTATCGTTACCTCTGTATATAATCGAATCGCATTGGATTGCGCTTCAATTAACATTCAACATGTCCGTCTGGACGACTCCGAAAGATTTCTTGAAAAAATTTCTTCGGGGCTAAATGATTGTCTGAATTTATCAGCCAACATTGACCAGACTGGGCGGGCTTTCCTTCAGGATGTCGTTTTGTCAATGCTCGATGAGGGATGTGTGGCGATTATCCCGGTGGATACGGATGATGACCCTGACACTACAGGCTCCTATAAAATCGAGACAATGCGAACCGGGAAGATTCTGGAATGGTTTCCGAATCATATCAAAGCAAGAGTTTATAATGAGCGGACTGGATTAAAGGAAGACATTGTAGTTCCAAAAGATACGGTTGCTATTATTGAAAATCCGCTTTATGCGGTGATGAATGAGCCAAACTCAACGATGCAGCGTTTGATAAGAAAACTGAATTTATTGGACGTTGTTGATGAGCAGAGCAGTTCAGGAAAACTCGATTTAATTATCCAGCTTCCCTATGTGATAAAAACAGAAGCAAGGCGTCAACAGGCTGAGAAGAGGCGTGTCGAGATTGAGCGTCAGTTGGCCGGTTCTAAATATGGTATTGCATATACTGATGGTACGGAGCGAATCACACAGTTGAATCGTTCTGTGGAAAATAATCTGATGAAGCAGATTGAATATCTAACGAGTATGCTATACAGCCAGTTAGGTATCACTCAGAGCATATTGGATGGTTCCGCAGACGAGAAGACCATGCTGAATTACTACAACCGTACTATTGAGCCGATTATTTCAGCAATCGTTGACGAAATGAAACGTAAGTTCCTTACTAAAACAGCCAGGTTTCAAAAGCAATCGATTCTGTTCTTCCGTGACCCCTTCAAACTTGTACCAGTAGCTGATCTGTCAGAAATTGCTGACAAATTCACAAGAAATGAGATTATGACATCAAACGAAATTCGCCAGATTATTGGTATGAAACCGTCTGATGATCCAAAAGCTGATGCGCTGAAGAACAGCAATATCAGTGAGGCCAAATCTGATCCTTCAAACGGTAGTTCTGATGTCGAATCCAATGAAAGTGATGCCGGAGCCGATTATGACAGTATCGTAAACGAGCTGCTTGACGGTCTTGAAAAAGAGATTGATGAAATTATAGGAAGCTATGTTTTGGATGATGAGGAGGAAACCTAATGGATATTAACGAGCCTCTTAAACACTATGCATCTTCTTATTACGACCCGGTGAAAGCTCATGAATATTATATGAGAACCAGAGAACTCAAAGGGCGTCGTTCCACAACGAAGCTTAACGATGAGGGAAAGAAAGTCTGGGCTTATACAAAAAATGAGATTTCTGGTGAGAAGAAGGAAAAGGTAAAAGAAGAACAGGAAAAACGGAAACAAAAAATTGCTGAGCTGAGAGCAAAGGCCAAGGCGACCCGAGAGCAGATCTCGGCTAAATTAAAGGAACTGAATACTCAGCTTACCGAGGAATCTTCATCGAGAAGGAGTGGGGTTGACTCCCGTAAAAAATCTGATTTGGAGGATATTGGAGAAGAAGCAGAAGACCAGAAAGAGCGTATCGATGAAAAGAAGAATACTGAGATCGAACGCTTAATGGCAATAGAAATTCCATTCGGGTTATCCAAAGAGGAAAGGGCAAAGCGAGTAGCGGAGCGAAATGAGAAAATCGCAAAGCTTCGTGATGATGCCAGCGAGGATAAATCTAAGGTGAGTGAGCAGGCGAAAGCTGAAAAGGAAGAGGTGAGAACTTCCGCAAGTCTTAAGAAGAAGCGAATTACCGAGGACACCAAAGAAGAAAGGGCTGATAATTCTGCGAATGCTAAATCGGAAAGAGAAAAAGTTAGTACAGAGTTAAAGGCTGCCGTTACCGCCGCAAGGGAAGCTTATAAAGCGGCAAAAGAAAATCTTGATGCCACTTATGAAGATCTTTATCAGCAAGAGTTTGACAAGATAGCTTCCGAATATAAAGCGGTAAAGAAGAGGAAACGGAGGAAGTAGCAATGGCTTTCGCACAATACTGATAGAAGGAGTGATTTTCAAAATGGAGAAATACGATTTTAGTGGTTGGGCCACTAGAAACGATCTTCTTTGCACCGATGGTCGTACCATCAAAAGGGATGCGTTTAAGAACCAGAATGGACAAACTGTTCCCCTAATTTGGGGACATAATCATTCTGATCCCAATTGTGTACTCGGTCATGGGGTACTGGAAAATCGTGATGAGGGCGTCTATGCCTACTGTAGTTTCAATGACAGTGAATCCGGACAGGCAGCGAAAAAGCTGGTTAAGCATGGAGATGTTCGTTCACTTTCTATTTGCGCTGGTCAGCTTAAACAGGCCGGAGCGAATGTGGTGCATGGGGTTATCTATGAGCTGAGTCTTGTTCTGGCTGGAGCTAATCCGGGAGCTTTCATTGATTCTGTCATGGCTCACGGTGAGACTTCAGAAGACCGTACCATTATTGGATATGACGAGAACATTATGATTTATCATTCCGCCGAGGAGGATGACAAGTCCGAGGAAAAGGAGACGGAGGAGAAATCCGAATCTAAGGAAGATAAGACTTCTGAAGAAAAAACTGAGGAAGATAACGAGACAATTGAGCAGGTATTTAATACCCTCAATGAAAAGCAGAAAAATGTGGTTTATGCAATGATCGGACAGGCTATTGGGGAAACCGATAAGCTTGAAGATAAAAATGATGACGATTCTAAAGGAGGAAATACCGAGATGAAGCATAATGTATTCGACAACGATAAGAAAAACGAAACCGGTGGCTTTCTGACGCATTCCGCACAGGAAGACATCATCAAGGCGGCGAAGACCAGCCAGGTTGGTACTTTCCAGACAGCGCTTCAGCTTTATGCGGAGCAGAACGGTCTTCAGCATGATGCTGTCAGCGGCGGATTTGTTCAGACCAGCGACGGAAATGTGACGAGCCTGTTCCCAGAATACCAGGAAGTGCGTCCGGGGGCTCCCGAGCTCATTACCAATGACCAGGGCTGGATTACCAATGTGATGAAGAAAGTACATAAGAGCCCGATTTCCAGAATCAGAACTAGCCAGACCGATATTCGCGGTATTGATACGCTTCGTGCCAGAGGCTACAAGAAGGGAAAAGAGAAGAAGCAGGCCGGAAATTTCAAGCTGGTACGCAGAACCACCGATCCGCAGACCGTTTATGTGAAGAATGCTTTGCATCGAGACGACATTGTCGATATCACGGATTTCGATTATGTGAAGTATTTGTATGACATCGACCGCCTGATGCTCAATGAAGAACTGGCTATTGCAATGATGCTGGGTGACGGTCGTGATGATGGTGATGAGGGCAAGATTGATCCGGATAAGATCAGACCTATCTGGACCGACGATGACCTGTATACCATTCATGCGGATTTGGATGTTGCCGCCGCAAAGAAGGAACTTCAGGGAACTAATACCGGTGTGAACTTTGGTGAGAACTACATTTACTCCGAAGCAATGATCAATGCGGTTCTGTATGCAAGAGAGGATTACAAGGGTACCGGCACTCCCGATATGTATATTACTCCTCACATGCTCAATGTGATGCTCCTGGCTCGTGATATGAATGGCCGCCGCATTTATAGCTCTAAATCGGAGCTGGCTTCTGCTCTGAATGTCGGGGAAATCCATACGGCTGAGCAGTTCGAAGGCAAGACCCGTAAGACGAGCGACAGCAAGACCAAGAAGCTGCTTGCTATCATCACGAACCTGAATGACTACTCTCTGGGTGCTACGAAAGGCGGCGAAGTTACCCACTTCACGCAGTTTGATATTGACTTTAACCAGGAGAAGTCCCTTCTGGAAACCAGATGCTCCGGCGCTCTGACCAGAGTGTACTCCGCCATGGCAATCGAAGAGGATGTAACCGCCCTCCCTTAATCGGCTTCTCTGTTAATCCCGAAAATGGGGGAGCCAATCTGTTCGGGAAAACAGTAGATTTGTTACAAGAGAATGTTGTTGTCGGAGAGTCTGAGATTACCGGTACATTAAAGCATGTTGCCGGATACACAGGATTCAGCAGTAATACTTCTGAGCAGGAAGGAAACTATCTGGCTTTGAAAGTGGACGCTGATTCGAAAGATGTGGTTGTGACCGTTGAACTCGTAGGTGGTACCAAAGGACCGGTTACGCTTGATGACGACATGAACATTGTACTCCTTATTAAGAATAAGGATACTCAGAGCATTAAGGTGACGGTAGACAATGGAGAAAATTCCACTACGAAGACTTATGGGCTTATTGGATTGACTTTGGAGACAGAGTAAAGGAGAAAATTCAAAATGGCAAAGTTTTTTGGGAAAATCGGCTATGCAATATCAAAGGACGTTCGTCCGGGTGTTTGGGACGGGGAAATTACTGAGCGAGAGTATTTCGGCGATTTGATTCGGAATACCAGTCGGTATCAGACTTCCGATAAACTCAATGACGATATCAACATTTCCAATGAGATCAGCATCGTGGCCGATCCTTTTGCTTATCAGAATTTTCACGCAATGCGGTATGTCGAGTTCATGGGAGCGAAGTGGAAGATTTCCAGTGTTGAAGTACAGTATCCGCGTCTGATTCTGACGGTAGGAGGTGTGTATAATGACTGATCGACGAATCCTGTTTCATAAACGGTTGTGCGAGATTTTATCTTGCCCGATAGAAGGTGAACAGTGCCGATGTTATTTTCAGCCTCCGGAATCTATTAAGATGAATTACCCCGCTATTGTATATAGCCTTGATGATGTAGACAAGACATATGCAAACGACGGGGTATATTTATCTAATCGAAGATATGCCGTTACCGTTATTGATAAAGATCCGGATACATCCTTGGTGCAGAAAGTAACGAATTTACCGATGAGCCGGTTTGACCGGCATTTCAAAAAAGATAACCTGAATCACTACATTTTTAATGTGTATTTCTAAGATTGGAGGAATAATTCAATGAGTAAGCTTATTTGGGATAAAGTTGGGGAACGCCTCTACGAAACTGGTGTTGATCATGGTGTTCTCTATCCGATTCAGACTGGTGGACAGTATAACAAAGGTGTTGCTTGGAACGGTCTGAGCGCGGTGACAGAGAGCCCTTCCGGGGCGGAGCCCTCCCCAATCTATGCGGATAACATCAAGTATCTGAACCTGATGTCCGCAGAGGATTTCGGCGGAACGATTGAGGCTTATACTTCTCCGGATGAATTTGCGGAGTGTGACGGTTCCGTTGAAGTCGCTCCTGGTGTCTTTGCAGGCCAGCAGAGCAGGAAGCAGTTTGGACTTTCTTATCGCACTATTCTTGGCAATGATGTAGATTCCAATGACTATGGTTATAAGCTGCATCTTGTTTATAATTGCCTTGCCTCTGTTTCTGAGAAAGGCTATACCACTGTGAATGACAGCCCGGAGGCAATCGCTCTGTCCTGGGAATTCAGCACGACTCCGGCGGAGATTGCGAAGATAATCGATGGTAAGAAGCTGAAACCTACCGCAATCCTTACACTGGATTCTACTAAGATTGATGCGAAGAAGCTGGCAGCTCTGGAAGAAATCCTGTATGGTAAAGACCCGACTACTCCAGAGGGTAACGATGGCGTTGATCCCAGACTGCCGTTTCCTGATGAAGTGATTGAGCTTCTGGCTGCTGAAGACCTCCCTTAATGAGCCTTTCTGTTAAGCCTGAAGACGGAGAGGCTGTTTTATTTGGAAAAGCAGTGAATGAATTGCAGAGTGATATGGTTGTTGCTGATGATGAAGTGACAGGCACTCTGAAGTATGTCAATGGTTATGTTGATTTCAGCAGTAATACTTCTGAGCAGTCGGGAAATTACCTGGCTCTCAAGATTGAGGCTGAGCCGGCTGAAGCAGAGACGGTTGTTGAGCTCGTAGGCGGTACTAAGGGACCGGTTGCGCTAGATGACGACATGAACATTGTACTCCTTATCAAGAATAAGGATACTCAGAGCATTAAGGTGACTACCACACACAACGAGGAAAGCATCACGAAGATTTATGGTCTTTCTGGGCTTACCTTGGAAACAGAATAACGATAGGAAGCCTCGTATTCAATGTGCGGGGCTTCTTTTTATTTGAAAGGAGAAAAAATTATGCTGAAGAAAACCATTCCCTATACCGATCTGAACGGTGTCGAAAGAAAAGAGGATTTCTATTTCCATCTGTCAAAGCCGGAAATTGTCAAGATGCAGACAAGCGTGAAGGGCGGCTATGATGTACAGCTCAAAAGTATTGGTGCCGGCGCTGATGGCGGCCAGATTATGGAATTCTTTGAAGATCTCATTAAGAAAGCTTACGGTGTCAAGAGTGAAGATGGCCGTCGCTTTATGAAGTCTGAGGAGATTTCCAGATCCTTTATGGAATCTCCTGCTTATGAGATTCTCTTTGAGGAACTGGTTACGAATGACAAGACAGCAGCAGACTTTGTGAATGCGGTGATGAACATCGGCAATTCTGCCACAGCTCCTGCAATCGCAGCAAACACTCAGAATTAAAGGAGAGGTGAGAGATGCTCCGAATCACAATACCATCCACGGAATTCTGGGATGAGGTGAAGCAAGAGTTTGTTTACACAAAGGCTCAGACCTTGCAAATGGAGCATTCTCTTGTTTCTCTTTCAAAATGGGAATCGAGATGGAATAAGCCGTTTCTGACGAAGCAGGAAAAAACTTTGGAAGAAACCATCGATTATGTAAAATGTATGACTCTTACACAGAACGTGAACCCGGAAGTTTATAACTATCTGACAAACAGTAATATCAACGAGGTCAATCGGTATATTGCTCTTCCTATGACTGCCACCCGGTTTTTCGAGGAGAAAAAAACGCAGGGGAGCCGAGAGCAGATTACGGCAGAACTCGTTTATTACTGGATGATAGCTTTAAACATTCCATTTGAATGTCAGAAATGGCATCTCAATAAACTGTTTACTTTGATAAGAGTATGCGATGTGAAGAGCAGGCCGCCGAAGAAACATAGCCGCAGAGAAATTATGAAACGGAATGCGGCACTAAATGCGGCCCGTAAAAAGAAATGGAATACGAAAGGGTGATTACTATGAGTAACAGCAGCTTGGTTAATTGTACGGTAAAAAGTCCAAACCATAGTGGAGCCAGAACGCATTCAATCGACCGGATCACTCCGCATTGTGTGGTCGGTCAGCTTTCGGCGGAATCTATTGGGGGCTGCTTTGACAGTAGTAACGTACAGGCTTCTTGCAACTATGGAATTGGTAGTGACGGACGTGTGGTTCTTTGCGTGGATGAAGCAAACAGAAGCTGGTGTTCTTCCAGCAATGCGAATGATCAGCGTGCTGTGACGATTGAATGTGCCAGTGATATGACTCATCCGTATGCCATGACTGATGCAGTATATGAAAAGCTGGTTGCTCTGTGTGTTGACATCTGCCGGAGAAATGGTAAGACAAAACTCCTTTGGTTTGGCGACAAGGACAAATCTCTGAACTACAGTCCCAAATCAAACGAGATGATCCTTACGGTTCATCGGTGGTTTGCCAACAAATCTTGTCCTGGGGATTGGCTGTATTCCAGGCTGGGGAATCTTGCGAATCGGGTAACTGCTCAGCTTGGCGGAAGTACGACTGACAGCGTCCAGAAAACCTACAAAACTGGACTTTACAAAGTCAACATCGGTGATTTGAATATTCGCAAAGGCCCTGGGACGAATTACGGAACCAATGGGATGATTACTGACCGAGGTACTTACACGATTACTGAAATTCAGAACGGTTACTGGGGCAGGTTGAAATCCGGTGCAGGATGGATCAGCGTTCATGAAGCTTACTGTACCTATAAAGGCGCAGTTTCTTCTGATTCTGGTGGATCAGTAGAGAAGCCTTCTGGAAATTTTCTGGTTCAGGTGGACATTTCCGATCTGTATATCCGTAAAGGTCCCGGAACGAATTACGGAACCAATGGTTTCTGTCCGAAAGGAGTCTACACCATCGTTGAGGTTAAAACCGGTGCTGGTTCTAATGCTGGATGGGGTAAGTTGAAATCCGGAGCAGGATGGATCTCACTGGATTACGCAACTCGAATTTAAAGAGGACGCACGATGATAAGTTTCAGACAAAAGGGTGACTTCTCCAAGTTGACACGCTTTCTGGAGAGAGCAAAAGAAGCGGTTCACATCGGAGACCTGGACAAGTTTGGTAAAGAGGGAGTAGCCGCCCTTGCGTCTGCAACACCAGTGGATTCTGGGGAGACGGCGAATTCCTGGTATTACGAAATTGAGAATCGGAAAGGTTCAGTTACAATTTCATTTCATAATTCAAATGTTCAAAATGGAGTTCCAATCGCTGTTATTTTGCAGTATGGACACGGAACTCGAAACGGCGGCTGGGTACAGGGGCGAGATTACATCAATCCTGCTATCCAGCCTATTTTTGACAAAATTGCAAATAACGCATGGAAGGAGGTTACTAAGCTATGAGTAAGACGATTGATGAAAGAGTCGTTGAAATGCGATTCGATAACAAACAGTTTGAGCAGAATGTTCAGACCAGTATATCTTCAATTGAAAAGCTCGAAAAAAGCTTAAAATTGAAAGGTGCCTCCAAAGGATTGGATGATGTTAATGCCGCAGCAAAAAATTGCAATATGACTCCTCTTTCCAATGCGGTCGAAACCGTAAAGATGCGGTTTTCGGCGTTAGAAGTCATGGCAGTTACGGCTCTGGCGAACATCACAAATTCAGCGTTAAATGCTGGTAAAAATATTGTTTCTGCACTGACAATTGATCCAATTAAGACTGGATTTCAGGAGTATGAAACACAGATCAATGCAGTTCAGACTATTCTTGCTAATACACAGAGCAAGGGGACAACCATTGACCAGGTAAATGCTGCTCTTGATGAGTTGAACAAATACGCTGATCAGACGATTTACAATTTTACGGAAATGACCCGTAACATTGGCACTTTCACGGCTGCCGGTGTTGACTTGGATAAATCAGTAACGTCAATCAAAGGTATTGCCAACTTAGCAGCAGCTTCGGGTTCTAATGCTTATCAGGCCAGTACCGCCATGTATCAGCTTTCGCAGGCGATTGCAGCGGGCAAGGTTAGTTTGCAAGACTGGAATTCCGTTGTAAATGCTGGAATGGGCGGTCAGCTATTTCAAGATGCTTTAAAGAGAACGGCTGAACACTTTGGCGTGAATATGGACGCCATGATTGAGAAGTACGGTTCATTCCGAGCATCTCTAACCGAAGGCGGATGGCTGACAACCGAGGTTCTGACCGAAACTCTGACGCAGTTGTCTGGAGCTTACTCAGAAGCAGATCTTATCGCTCAGGGATATACGGAAGAACAAGCTAAAGAGATTACAAAACTGGCTCAGACAGCATTGGATGCAGCTACCAAGGTAAAGACATTCACACAGTTATGGGACACCCTGAAAGAATCTGTTCAGTCTGGTTGGACTCAGAGTTGGGAAATCATCATTGGTGATTTCGAAGAGGCAAAAGAACTTTTAACTGAGGTTAGCAACACCCTTGGCAACATGGTAAATGCTTCTGCCGAAGCGAGAAATAAGATGTTGCAGGATTGGAAAGATCTTGGCGGACGAACTGCGTTGATTGAAGCGGTAAGGAATGCTTTCGAGGGTGTTTTAAGCATTATAAAGCCAGTTAGAGAAGCGTTTAGAGAAGTCTTTCCGCCGATGACCGGAGAACAGCTTTACAATCTCACTGTGGGATTACAGGAACTTACCGAAAAATTCAAAATAGGCGAAGAAACGGCGAATAACCTGAAGAGAACGTTCAAGGGGGTATTCGCTTTATTTGATATTGGACTTCAAGGTGTCAAAGCGCTGGTTGGTGGATTTGCAGATCTGATTGGTTATGTGGCTCCGGCTGGAGATGGAATTCTCGGGTTTACGGCCAGCATCGGAGATTTCATTGTTGGTATTGATGAAGCTATTAAATCGTCCGATGCCTTTAACAAAGCTATCGAAGGAATCGGGAATTTCCTGAAACCAATTGCGGATGGAATAAAGACTTTTGTAAAAACAGTTGCCGATGCGTTCAGCGAGTTTGCGAATGTTGATACCAGTGGTCTCGATAATTTTGCGGATAAGGTACAGACTCGGTTTGAACCGTTTGTAAAATTAGGCGAACTGGTAAAGAAGGCATTTGAAGGAATTATTGGGATTGTCGAGAAAGCAGCGCCTGTTTTATCGAAGCTGGGTTCCATTGTCGCAAATGCGTTTGGAAACCTTGGGGAAGCAATTCTCACAGCTTTTGATACCGCAAGTTTTGACCCGATTTTGGATTTAATCAATACCGGATTGTTTTCTGCAATTCTAATCGGGGTGAAAAAGTTTATTGACTCTCTATCGGAAATCACCGAAAACGGCGGCGGAATTCTTGGTTCATTCAAAGATATTTTGGATGGAGTTAAGGGGAGTCTTGAAGCATGGCAGTCAAGTCTGAAAGCTGGCACTCTTCTGAAGATTGCCGGAGCTATGGCAATCCTGACCGCAGCGATTGTGGCGTTATCCCTGGTTGATTCCGAAAAGCTGAATGCGTCCTTGGGAGCTTTGAGTGTTCTGTTCGTTGAACTGCTTGGTTCAATGGCCATCTTTGAAAAGATAATGAACGGAGCGGCAATCAAAGGAATGGGCCAGTTGACCATTGCGATGATTGGGATGTCTACCGCTGTTCTTATTCTTGCAGGTGCAGTTCAGAAATTATCCGGTCTGGATTGGGATGAGCTTCTGAAAGGATTGGTTGGCGTTGCCGGGTTATCCGCTATTCTGGTAGCATCTGCGACAGCTCTTTCCAAAACATCGAAGGGGTTGATAAAAGGTTCTGCTGGTTTAGTAGTATTTGCAGCAGCGATTCGAGTGCTTGTAGGAGCAGTTGAAGATTTGGGAGCGTTGGATGTAGGCTCTTTGGCGAAAGGTCTGATTGGAGTCGGCGTTCTTTGCACCGAACTGGCGTTGTTCCTGAAAGCTACGGATTTGGATGGGATGGGTGTTCTGAAAGGAACTAGTTTGGTTCTTCTTGCGGCGTCCATCAATATTCTGGCGAATGCGGTTGGAGCATTTGGAGCTTTGGATATTTCCAGTCTTTTGAAGGGATTATCTGCGGTTGCGGTGGTTCTTACCGAACTGGCGGTATTCACCAAAGTTACGGCTAACGCGAAGCATGTGATTTCTACCGCTACAGCAATGACAATTCTTGGGGCGGCTATGCTCGTGTTTGGGGAAGCAGTGGAAAAGATGGGGAACTTGACATGGGGAGAGATTGGACGAGGTCTTACCACAATGGCTGGTTCTATGGCTGCTGTAACGGTTGCGATGAATCTACTTCCAAAAGGAATGGTGTCGAAAGCGACTGGAATGGTGGAGGTCGGTGCAGCATTACTCATTATTGGCGAAGCAGTTCGAAATATGGGCGGAATGTCCTGGGATGAAATTGCCAGAGGACTGGTAACCCTTGCAGGTTCCATGACCATTCTTGTTGTGGCACTCAACGCAATGAAAACTGCACTTCCGGGTGCGGCAGCGGTTCTTACCGTGTCCGCTGCATTGGCGATATTTACCCCGGTTCTCAAGTCATTGGGGAATATGTCTTGGGAGAGCATCGCCAAAGGGTTGGTGGCACTGGCCGGCTCTTTCACCGTTCTCGGTGTTGCAGGAGTGGCATTAGGACCATTGACTCCGGCTATTTTAGGACTTTCAGCCGCTATTGCCGTATTGGGAGTAGGATGTCTGGCCGCAGGTGCTGGTATTCTCGCATTTTCTACTGGACTTTCTGCTTTGGCAGTATCTGGAGCGGCAGGAGCAGCATCTCTAGTGGTGGCAGTATCCAGTATTCTCAGTTTGATTCCGTTGCTGTTCGAATCTATCGGGGAAGGAATCCTTTCTCTTGCTGGAGTAATCGCAAATGGCGGGCCAGCTATTGCCGAGGCATTTACAGTATTGGTGCTTGCCGCGGTCGAGGCTTTGGTTACGGCTGTACCAGCAGTCGTGGACGGGCTATTTGTCTTGGTTGACAGTGTCCTTTCGGCGCTGGTCGAACATACACCGACTATCGTAGAGCAGCTATTCGATATTCTGATTGGGATTATTCAGGCTATCACGACGAAACTGCCGGAATTGATTAAAGCCGGCGTGGAGCTGCTGATGGCTTTTTTTGATGGCGTAATCGATGCTTTGAGCGGTATTGACGTAAACGTACTTATCAAAGGAATCGCTGGAATTGGTTTGCTTTCAGCAATCATGCTTGCTCTTAGTGCAGTGGCATCGTTGGTACCAGGAGCCATGCTTGGCGTTCTCGGGATGGGAGCAGTCATTGCAGAGTTGGCATTGGTTCTGGCGGCTGTCGGTGCCTTGGCTCAGATTCCGGGATTGGAATGGCTTATCGGTGAGGGCGGAAATCTATTGCAGGGAATTGGTACGGCTATCGGTCAATTTGTTGGTGGAATTGTCGGCGGTTTCATGTCTGGAGTTTCAAGTCAATTCCCTCAAATTGGTTCAGATCTTTCTGCGTTTATGACGAATGTGCAGCCATTTATCGAAGGAGCTACACAGCTTAATCCTTCTATGCTGGACGGCGTAAAAGCATTGGCAGAAACAATTCTTATTCTGACCGCTGCTGATATTTTGAACGGATTGACTTCCTGGATTACAGGTGGATCTTCTCTGAGCGACTTTGCTACTCAACTCGTTCCATTCGGCGAAGCGATGCGAGATTTCTCTATTGCCATTGCTGGTATGGACGGGGAATTGGTAGCAAATGCGGCTACGGCGGGAAGAACACTTGCAGAGATGGCGGCAACCCTTCCGAATTCCGGAGGAGTCATCGGCTTCTTTACGGGTGAGAACGATATGAGTGCTTTCGGAGCCCAGCTTATTCCATTTGGCGAAGCAATGATGGGATTTGCAAATGCCGTAAGAGGACTGGATGCGGATACTGTAACGAATGCTGCCACCGCAGGAAAGGCTATGGCTGAAATGGCAACCACAATTCCGAATTCTGGAGGCGTGGTCGGTTTCTTTGCTGGCGAAAATGACATGGATGCGTTTGGCGAACAGCTTGTACCGTTTGGCGAGGCGATGATGCTGTTCTCTCAGGCGGTAAGAGGTTTGGATGCGAATGTAATCGTGGAATCTGCTACTGCGGGAAAGGCTTTAATCGAATTGGCAAATACCGTTCCGAATAGTGGCGGTGTCGTTGGCTTCTTTACCGGAGAAAACGACATGGATACGTTCGGGGAAAAGCTGGTGCCGTTTGGTAGAGCGATGAAATCCTACTCTGACGCAATTGCAGGCATTGATGTGGAAGCTGTTACAAATTCCGCAACGGCTGGCAAAGCGGTGGTTGAGCTGGCGAATACGTTACCGAATACGGGTGGATTGGTAAGCTGGTTTACCGGAGACAACGATATTGCAGTCTTTGGTACGAGCTTGGTTTCCTTTGGTAAGAGTTTCGCACAATACTCCGACTATATGAAGGATGTGGATGCGAATATCGTTACTACTACAACCAATGCGGCGACATCCATCGTTGAGCTTCAGAAAAGTCTTCCCAAAGAAGGCGGATGGTTCTCCGATGATATGACGCTTGCCAGCTTCGGCAGCGACATGGCTTCATTCGGAGCTCATTTCAGCAATTATTACAACAGCATCAGTGGTATTGATACGACATTGCTATCCGGAGTAATTACCCAGACAAATCGGCTTGTAAGCATGGCAAATGGGATGGTTGGTCTGGATACGAGCGGTATGACTTCTTTCAGTTCCGCACTAACAACGCTCGGTGAAACTGGCGTAACTGGATTTATCAATGCGTTCAATAATGCAGAATCGAAAGTAACAGCCGCGGCTTCAAGTATGTTGTCGTCCTTCATCAATGGTGCAAATGCGAAGAAATCCGAACTGACAACGACATTCACTACGCTGGTTCAGGCTGTGCTGACGGCAATCAATGGAAAACAGGGAGAGTTCCAAACCAGTGGCTCTACACTTATGGTTAAATTTATCGCCGGTGTACGGTCTCAGGACAGCTCTTCCAGAACAACTTTTACCAATATCGTTAGCGGTTGTTTGACGGTAATACGAAATAAGTACGGGGAATTTACGTCAACCGGAACCCAGACGATGGTGAAGCTTATTGCCGGTGTCAGATCGCAGGACAGTAGTGCGAGGCTGGCGTTTACAAACATTATCAGCGCTTGTCTTACGGTGATTAAAAATAAATATGCGGAGTTTACCTCGACTGGTAGAGAGTGCATGGTTAAATTTATCGCCGGTGTGAAAAGCAAAGACAGTGAACTCCGAACAGCTTTTACAACTACACTGAGTGGCTCTGTAACCGCCATCAAAGACTATTATAGTCAGTTCAAATCTGCCGGTTCATACTTGGTCGATGGTTTCTGTGATGGTATCAGCGAAAATACTTGGAAAGCGGAAGCAAAAGCAAGAGCCATGGCAGCCGCAGCCGCTGAAGCAGCGGAAGACGAATTGGACGAGCATTCTCCTTCTAAACGCTTTTACGGAATCGGTAACTTTGCAGGAGTTGGTTTCATAAATGCGTTGATTGACAATGTATCCAAGGCTGGAAAGGCTGGACGGGAAATTGCCAGATCTTCTATTGATGGATTGAATGACATCATTTCCAAGATTGCGGACTATGTAGATGCAGATATGGATGTTCAGCCCACCATTCGACCGGTTCTTGACCTATCCGCTGTAGAAGCGGGAACCGGAAGGCTGAATACTTTGTTTAGCAGAAATCAGGCATTATCTGTCAGCACTGGGATGAATGATCGTGTTTCTGAAATGGAAGTTCAAAATGGAGAAAGTTCTCCTACGGGAAATACCTATCAATTCACGCAAAATAATTATTCGCCTAAAGCTCTGTCGAGAATTGATATTTATCGGCAGACAAAGAATCAATTTTCGGCGATGAAAGGGCTGGTGGGTAATACATGATTAGAGCAGTAACTGTAACTAATTACTTGGGCGAATCAAAAAGATTTGAATTAGCGTTCCCGGAGGAATCCGGGTTCGCTGTTCAATCTATCAGTGGATTGGGACCGAGCAAGGCAGATATTAACACGACAGAAATCTCTACGAATGACGGATCGCTGTATAACTCGGCAAGAGTAAATTCCAGAAATATCGTTATGTCTCTAAAACTGATGTTCAATCCTCAGATCGAAGACACAAGGCATGACTCCTACAAATACTTTCCAATAAAGAAGAAAGTAACGCTTCTTATTGAGACGGATAATCGCATTTGCGAGACATATGGTTATGTGGAATCAAATGAGCCGGATATTTTCAGCAGCGATGAGACGACGCAGATTTCAATTGTATGTCCTGACCCTTATTTTTATTCTGCTGGTCCGGATGGAACTAATACCACTATCTTCTATGGAGTGGAACCTCTGTTTGAGTTCGCTTTTTCGAATGAATCTTTAACCGAGTCCTTGATTGAATTCGGCGAGATTAAGAATGAAACTGAGCAGACGGTGTATTACTCCGGCGATGCTGAGATCGGGGTTGTGATTACTATCCATGCCATCGGAAATGTGAGAAACATCACGATTTACAATACCGGGACGAGAGAAGTAATGCGTATTGATACTGATAAATTGAAGCAGCTAACCGGTTCTGGAATGGTGGCTGGCGATGAAATTATTATCTCCACCATTAAAGGGGATAAATCAATCACACTTCTCCGAAATGGTATCTACACTAATATTTTAAACTGCCTCGATAAAGATTCCGACTGGTTTCAGCTATCCAAAGGCGATAACATTTTCGCCTATGTGGTTGAAGAAGGAACGACCAATGTGCAGTTTAAGATTGAAAACCGGACAGCATTTGAGGGGGTATAAATATGGAATTGATTGTTCTGGATACTTCTTTGAAAATGCTTTCTGTGCTTGATACCTTTGAGTCATTGATATGGACCGAGCGATACTCTGCCTATGGAGATTTTGAGGTATACACAAGTATCAACGACTCTGTTCTTGAAATCCTGAAAGACGACTACTATCTCTGGCTGAAAGAATCTGATCAGACTATGATTGTCGAGGATAGAAAGATTGAGTCTGATGCCGAAAACGGAAACCACTTCACGGTCACTGGAAGGTCGTTGGAATCCATTCTGGAACGCCGTATCATTTGGAAGCAAACGATTCTGAGCGGAAACTTTCAAAATGGAATCAAAAAGCTGTTGGATGAGAACATCATCAATCCTTCTGATGCTTCCCGAAAGGTAGAGGGACTGATATTCGAGGCATCCACAGACCCAGCGATTACCGCACTGACAGTTGATGCACAGTTTACCGGCGACAATCTGTATGATGCTATAAAAAAGCTATGCGATTCTAAGAACATTGGTTTCCGAATTAAGCTGTCCGATGATAACAAATTTGTTTTTAAACTCTATGCGGGTGCAGACCGTTCTTACGATCAGTTTACGAATCCCTATGTCATCTTTTCTCCCAAATTTGAGAATGTGATCAATACCAATTATCTGGAATCAAAGAAAACTTTGAAAACAGTCACTTTGGTTGCCGGAGAGGGAGAAGGAGCTGATCGGAGAACCACAACGGTGGCTTGCTCATCTGGAGCCGGAACAGGTTTGAATCGAAGAGAACTTTATACGGATGCCAGGGATGTTTCTTCAACCGTAGATAACGAAACTCTGACAGATGCCGAGTATAAAGCACAGCTTTCCCAAAGAGGTTTGGAGAATCTGGCAGAGAATATTTTAACCAAAACTTTCGAAGGAAAGGTTGAAACAACGAGGATGTACCGATACGGAGAGGATTTCTTCTTGGGCGATATGGTGCAGATTGTGAATGAATACGGGATTGAGGGAAAAGCTCGGGTAACAGAATTCATTCGCTCCCAGAGCAAAGAAGGACTCGACTCGTATCCGACATTTGTTACCGTAGAATAGCAGGAAAGGGGTGAAGAAAAATGAGTGTCACTTATGGGTTCTATAACTCAAAGAATAAAGATCGGCGATACGATGCCATTCAAATGTCAAGCATTTTTGATGGGATCATACGTGACGGCATTTTGCAGCATGTCGGGACTGCTATGATGGTGAAGGAGTCTACTGGCATGATGGTGAATGTCGGAATTGGCCGAGCTTGGTTTAATCATACATGGACGTTAAATGATGCTTTGCTTCCTTTGACTGTACCGCAATCAGAAGTGATTCTAAATCGGATTGATGCGGTTGTTTTGGAAGTAGATGCTCGTGAATCTGTTCGTGCAAATGCGATTAAAATTATCAAAGGTACGCCGGCTACCAATCCAGTGAAACCAACAATGATTAGCACGACAGACCGTTGGCAGTATCCATTGGCTTATATTCGGGTGAATTCTGGCGTTACATCCATCCGTCAGGCGAATATCACTAATGCTGTTGGTACATCGGAGTGTCCTTTCGTAACAGCTCCACTGGACAAAATGTCCATTGACGCCTTGGTTGCTCAGTGGAAAGACCAGTGGGATGCATTTTATGAAAAAGAGACATCTGATATGGAAGCGACAAATGCTTTCTGGAAAGACCAGTGGTCAAAATGGTTCAGCACCCAGACGGAAGAAATCCAGAAATCTTATCTGGCATGGGAAAAACAATGGAACGATTGGTATGCTGCTCAAACGGCAGATATGCAAGAAACAAGTGCTTACTGGAAACAGTTATGGGCGACCTGGTTTAACGAGTACACAAACAATAATACATCTGAAATGGCTGCATGGAGAGAAAATGCTCAGGCATTGTTTGATGAGTGGTTCCAGCAGTTGAAGGATACTCTTTCGAAGGATGTAGAAGCAAATCTGGCAAACCAGATATTAGAGTTACAAAAAAGGACATCGATTCTTGAAGAAATTGTAGAGGGGATTCGGACGGAATTCACCGTATACAACAATCTTTATGACAATGGATACGAGAATTACGATAATCTTCTCGATTCATCAGAAGGAACTATCATTGATAGTAACGTGGACCCGATTGTGGCGCGTGCATATTCCAGCTCCTTAATTCTGGATAGCAATGGACAGCCAATTGATGGCCGCGTTATTTTTTGTATTAGGTAAAAGGAGGACATATCGAGATGAAAATTACGGATTATCAGAAGGTCCAGACACTAGATGAAAGCAACATCGTCTTGATTGATGGTAACAATGGAACCAAAACAATTATGGTGACTGATTTTATTAAATCCTTGATTGGGCTTACCAGTTCTCAGGATTTCATTTCCGGCGTCAATCTGTCGGAACTTACGCAAATCAATACGTTGTCTGCGGATGATAAGTTATTGATTGGCACCGCAGCAGGGAACAAAGCGATTGGTGCGGACGATGCACTCTTTGCAATTCTGGACGCTTTTGTTCCGAAGGAGCAGCGCCGCATGATTTACAGAGGAAAAAATCTGGGGAGCGTTATTACAGACGACCAGAAGGCAAATATCAAGAACGGAACCTTCAAAGGATTTTTCCTTGGAGATTACTGGTCTATCGGCAGCTATACATGGAGAATCGTAGATTTTGATTACTGGTATAATTGTGGCGATACGGCTTTCACCACGCCCCATCTGGTTATCATGCCGGATAAACCTCTTTACAACGCACAGATGAATGAGACGAACATCACAACCGGCGGCTATGTTGGTTCTAAAATGTACACCAAGAATCTGGCGCAGGCGAAAACGTTGGCGGCGAGTGCCTTTGGTGACTTGATTCTCACCCACCGTGAATATCTGACAAACGCCGTTTCGAATGGATATCCTTCGGCTGGTGCTTGGTTTGATTCTACGCTGGAACTTCCGAATGAAATTATGATGTACGGAAGCCTTGTCTTTACTCCGGCAGGAGATGGTACGGTCGTTGTGAACCGTTATACGATCGGAAAGACGCAGCTTGCTTTGTTTACGGTGGTTCCGAAGATGATCTCAAATCGTGCAACGTTCTGGCTCAGAGATATCGTTTCTTCGGCTGCTTTCGCTCTTGTGGGCACCCATGGCGGTGCGGACTGCCTCAACGCTTCGTACTCTTATGGGGTTCGTCCGGTCTTCGCTATTGGTTAGTCTGAATCCAGGGGGCCCTGTGCCCCCCCACGAAAACCGTACACAGGTGACAACAATCTGTGCTATAAAAAAGAAAAATCCAAATGAAAGGTGTGAAGCAAAATGGAGGATAAGATTTATAAGATTACTCTGTCCGATGAAACTGTTCTTGATAATTTGAGGTTGAACGGTAATAACTTTATATCTTCATCGGAAATCAATGAGTCCGTTTTTGACGGAAATTGTTCGATCGTAACAATCAACGATGGAGAAAAGGATGAAGTTCACATGAACATGGAACTTGTCCAGATTACCAAGGTCAATGACAAGTATTGGTTTGTCTTGCGGGAGGTTCCAGAAACAGAGCTGGCCTTTGTTAAAATGCAGTCAGATATCGAATATGTTGCCATGATGTCTGAAATCGAACTATAAAAGGAGGAAACAGTTATGGAACATAGCAAGAATTACGACAAGGTAAAACGCTACTACAATTTGGGTATGTGGAATGAAGTACGGGTTCGGAATGCAGTGAAAAAGAACTGGATTACGGAAGAAGAATTCAAAGAGATCACAGACAAGGATTATGCATGAGTGTCCTTGTGAGTGACCGGACTGAATCCAAATTTGAAGCGATTACATATTCCATTGAATTGCATGATATGTTGATTGACCTTATGCAGCGTAGTTTCGGAGTGAAAGATTTGGATCAGCTTGTTCGGATAAGATATGCTCACGGAAAGGATGCAACAGAAGATTTTTCAAGGTATAGATATTTAATGCTGAATTATAAAAATCGAATTGACCAGTTGGCTTCTATGCTGACTAGCAATGTCCGAGCGGCTAATTCTATCTATCCGACTACGCTGCACGAATATGAGCAAAGAAGAGATTATCAGAATACAGCCATAGTAAACTGCGAGCAGCTTTTGAAAGAGTTGCAACGAATCGTTGAGATATTCGAAGTGGACGTTAATCTCTACAGTCGCTATGTTAAAGCTATCGACCGAGAAATCGGATTGATAAAGAAGTGGCGTCAACGAGATAACCGAATCAAGTCACAGTTAAAAGGGTAATGTCTAATTATGCGTCGTTTCTTCGGCTAATTTCGCTAATGTGAACAACAATGGCAATACGAACTACAACAACGCTTCGAACTCTTATGGAGTTCGTCCGGATTCTCTGCTTAACCAACAGAGAAGGAGACATTGTCCTTTCCGAATGGATAAATAGCAAAGCCGGACGCAATTTACTACGGTAAGTATTGCTATCACGGTGAATGATTTATGAACTATGAGGAGATTATCTGTGACGCCAACAATTTGTATAGAGCTTACAAGGTTTCTGTCAAAACCAGCAAGTGGAAGGAAACAACGCAGAAATTCATGATGAATTTTCTTCGGTATATCTTTTCCATTCAAGACGACCTGATGAATCGGACTCTTCAAAATGGACCGACACAGGAATTCACGCTGTTTGAGAGAGGCCGAGTAAGACCTATTACAAGTATTCAAATTCGGGATCGCATTATTCGGCATGTTTTGTGCGATGAAGTCTTGCTTCCCGAAGTGAAGAAGCATATTATCTATGACAATTGTGCTTCGATTAAAGGAAGAGGTATCTCTCATCAGCGGGACAGGTTCGAAGTTCATCTCCGTAAATACTATCGGTTGTATGGAAATGAAGGATGGATATTGTTCGGAGACTTTTCCAAGTTTTACGATAATATCATTCATGAAATTGCCAAACGGGAATTGTTAAAGCTGTTCGATGATGACGAATTCATTGACTGGTTGCTAACCCAGATTTTTGACGGATTTAAAATCGATGTTTCTTACATGACGGACGAGGAATATGCCACATGTATGTCTGACACTTTCAACAAGTTAGATTATAGGAACATTCCAGAGTCAAAGCTGACAGGCGAAAAGTGGATGGAGAAGTCGGTTAATATTGGAGACCAGTTATCACAAGTCATCGGGATTTATTATCCGTATCGGATTGATAATTACGTCAAATATGTAAGAAGCCAGAAGTTTTATGGAAGATACATGGATGACTGGTATATCATGAATCCGAGTAAAGAAGAACTCTTTGATCTGCTAGATCATATTCATCAAATTGCAGAAGAATATGGAATCCATATCAATAAGAAGAAAACTCGAATTGTGAAGATTTCCAGCACGTACAAATTTCTGCAAATAAAATACAGTTTAACAGATTCCGGAAAGGTAATTAAGCGAATCAATCCGAAGCGGGTTACTACGATGCGCAGAAAGCTCAAGAAACTCGCCGTCAAAGTGAAAAACGAGGAGATAACGTATGAAAATGTAGAGAATATGTTTCGGGGCTGGATGGGAAGCTTTTACAAACTTTTGTCGAAGGAACAAAGAAAAAATTTGATAGGTCTCTATGAAGATTTATTTGAAAAGTCGATTACAATCATCAGCAAAAGGATGATCATAACCGATAAAATCAAATAGTTATGGAGGATACTAAAATGGAACCATGGTTTCAAATGGTGGTGACGATTGTGTGTGCAGTCGTCGCCTCTTCTGGTTTTTGGGCGTATATCCAGAAGAAAAGTGAGAAAAAAGATGTGAGGACGCAGATGCTGATTGGTCTTGCTCACGATAGAATTATCTATCTGGGAATGTCCTACATCGAGCGGGGATGGATCACGCAGGACGAATATGAAAATCTGCACGATTATCTCTACAAGCCCTATGAAGAGATGGGCGGAAATGGCTCAGCTAAAAAAGTCATGCAGGAGATCAATAAGTTGCCCATTCACAAATCAACCTATATTCAAGAAAATCAGTAGGAGGAATTAAAATGATGGAACAGATTATGAACTATGTGCAGCCTGAGTTAATCGTTGTGGCGATTGTCCTTTACTTCTGCGGTATGTGTCTGAAGCAGACTCAGGCAATCAAGGACAAGTATATTCCGTTGATCCTCGGTGTCGGCGGCATCGTCCTTTGCGGAATCTGGGTTTTGGCCACTTCTCCATTAGGGAGTGGTCAGGAGATTGCAATGGCTATATTTATCGCAATTGTTCAGGGAATTTTAATGGCCGGTCTCAGTACCTATGTAAATCAGATCATTAAGCAGGCAAATAAAGATGAGTAGCAAGCGGACAGAGCGTGAAACCGTTCTTTTTTTTTATTTCCAAAAGAGAGGATGAGAGAATATGGCTATTAACAAAGTAATCTATGGTGGAGAGACACTGATCGACCTGACCGGCGATACCGTAACCGCTGATAAGATTCTTTCCGGCTTTACCGCCCATGACAAAAGAGGGGAGCCGATCACAGGTACTTGTGAATATGACGTAGATTCTTCTGATGCAACAGCCGCTGTTGCTGAAATTCTTCAGGGAAAGACCGCGTATGTACGAGGTCAGAAACTGACGGAACCATGAAGAATAACGGAGCTGTGACAGGTACAATTTCTTCAAAGGATGAAGAGTACACCATTCCGCAGGGACATCACGATGGTTCTGGTAAAGTTGGGATTTCGGCAGCAGAAAAAGAGAAAATCATTCCGGATAATATTCGAGAGGGTATTACTCTGCTTGGTGTAGAAGGTTCTATGTCAGGTACGGAAGATGCCAAACCACAGGCAAAGACAGTTACACCTTCTACAAAGGAGCAGACAGTGCTTCCGAATTCTGAGGAAGGATATAACTACTTATCGCAGGTTACAGTCAAAGCAATCCCATATAACGAAAGCGAGAATCCCGCTGGAGGTACTACGGTAACTATCGGGTAGGAGGGAGGCTTAAATGGCTACAAATAAAGTCGTTTACAGCGGCAGAACCCTCATAGATTTGACTGGGGATACTGTGACAGAAGAAACTCTGCTAAGAGGTTATACGGCTCACAGAGCAGACGGGACGCAGATTGTGGGAACAGCATTTGCCGATTATCCGGAGCGATATTCGTTTCTTGACCCTCTTCAAGATTCAAATGGAGAAAAGATCCTTGATAATTCGAATAATGTACTACAGGGTGAAACGGTGTATAAAAAGGTGTAGAAATGTCGTTTACTTCTTGAATATTCCTATACTTTTGATAAAAGAATGGCTAAAAATCAAGGTTTCCTGTTTCGATTGAGGAGGCAGCTAAGGAAGGCAAGTTCTAATAAAAAACTTTGGATTTACAAGAAAAATTAAGATTCCTAATACAAGGAGGGGTCGCTTTTAGGCGATCCCTTTTGTGTTGCCTGAACGGCATAAAAACTGTTATGTCTACCATTTGCCTGTCAAAATTGTTAACGGCAGGCAGAAAATGATTCAATCTGCTCTAAAATATCAGCGGTGTCCTTTTCCATATATCAGCAATCTTGGCTACGCACATCCCATTTTATCATACGCCAAAAGGGGATGTGCGTAGTTTATTGCTCTGTACAGGGGCAGGCGTTTGACGCGCTGGATGAGAAAACGGAGAATTACTCTATTCCCCTCCGGGGCCGTCACGGCGTTCACGGGTGGATTCTGGCAGCGGATCTACAGGCGTAATGACCTGGCTTCCGTTGCGGTAAGGCTCATAGTCCACCTCAGGGATATCCCCGTCTCCGTACAGATCCTGGTTGTTTTTGTACATTACGATCACCTCCACAGATAGTATGGAAGGATAGAGGTGGATTTATAGTGGAAAAATATTCCGGGGGCATCAGGCCCCCGGAATACAGATTTATCATATCACCTGCTGCGCAGTGTCATCAGAGAATTTAGTTCAGATACACTCTGCCAGCAGCGGAAGAATGGAATCCAGCTTTGCCTTTAACACGCCTTCAAGCTCTGTGATCTGTTCCAGTGTAGCCTGAACAGAGGTATTGATGGCGATCAGCACTTCGTAGTCACTGGAGGCGGAAATGACCTTGTTGATTTTTGCGCATTCTGCGTTCAAAATACAGGCCAGAGCGTCCTCCTCGTGGGCGATGGAAGATGCAATATTTAAAAGGATAGGGCAGGGGCAGGTGGGCGGGCAATGGGTAGGGCAGGTCAGGGTATTTGTCTCATTCATAGTCGTTATCTCCTTTCATCTCGTCTCATCGAGATACTATAATATATGGACAAGATGAAAATGTGTGACAGCCTGGCCCTGTGATGGCTATAGCTTCATCACTCCGGTGGCGATCTTCTCTCGAAAGGCCCTATCATGCTCCACAAAGATCATGGTGGGAGAAAATTCCTGGATCAGCTGTTCGATCTGCATTCTGGAATAAATATCGATAAAGTTCAGCGGCTCATCCCATACATACAGATGGGCCTGTTCACAGAGGCTTTTTGCGAGGAGTACCTTCTTTTTCTGGCCGCCTGAAAAATCCTGTATATCCTTTGTAAACTGCACACGTTCAAAATCCATTTTCCGCAGGATAGCTTTAAATAGGCTTTCATCGATCCTGTACTGTGCGGCAAAATCAGACAGAGTGCCTTTTAAATAGGAGGTATCCTGGGAAACATAGGAGATCACAAGGCCAGATGCTACGGAAAGTGTTCCATTATGGCTTAAAGATTCTCCCGCAATCAGTTTCAAAAGACTGCTTTTGCCGCTGCCGTTTTTACCGTCCAGCGCCAGGCGGTCGCCCTGACGGATGGAAAAGGAAAGAGGGCCGCAAATGGTTCGTTCCTCATACTGAATGGAGACATTGGAACATGATACAAGGGTCTGGCTGTGAAAATGCAAAGGAATGAGCCGTAGGCTTTGGGCGGTTTCTGTATTTTTTAAAAGACTGGCTGCTTCCTCAATGGCCTTCTTTTGTCTGGATTCAATGGATTTTGCCCTCTGCATCATTTTGGCTGATTTGTGGCCTACATATCCCCGGTCAGCACATCCGCTTCCGATTTTGGAGGCTTCGATCCGGTCCGACCACCCTGATGTCTGGGCAGCAGCCTGCTTTAAGCGCCGGATGTCCTTTTTGAGCCGCTCATTCTGGGCCATCTCGCAAGTCTGCTGACGCGTGAAGTTGGTCATCCAGGAGGAGAAATTGCCGCTTTGAACCTGGATGCCGGCCCGATTAAGGGACAGAATATGATCCACACAGCCATCTAAAAAGCGTCGGTCATGGGAGACCAGGATAAAGCCCTTTTTCTTCTTTAAATAGGCGGCTACCATTTCCCTGGCCTCGGCATCTAAGTGGTTGGTGGGTTCGTCGATCAGAAGAAAATGGCCCTGGTTAAGAAAGAGAGCCGCCAGCAGGGCTTTCGTCTGTTCCCCATTTGAAAGCGTGTGAAAGGGACGCCAAAGTATTTCGCAGTCTGTCTTAAGGCTGGACAGTTCCCGGATCAATTCCCACTCCTGGGCTATAGGACAGATTTCCGCAAGAAGTTCTACAGTCATTTTTGAAGGATCAGAAACAGGATAGGGAAAATAATCAAAGGGCACACAGGACAGGATCTTTCCGCTGTATTCGTATCGGCCCATGAGCAGATTCAAAAATGTAGTTTTCCCCCTTCCGTTTCTTCCTACAAAACCCAGTTTCCAGTCGGTGTCAATCTGGAAACTTACATCTTCAAAAATGGGATCAAAACTGGAAGGGTAGGAGAAGGTTAAATGCTCCGCTTTTATCAATGACATAAATGTACACCTCCGGTGAAAATATAAAGTAAGAGCCGCAGGAAAGCGGAATCCTGCGGCTCATCATAAATACACCTTTGGAAGGCGGCATACACCTGGAAAACAGGCATGAACGATATATGGCGAGCGGATAAGGTACGACTTTCTTGCAGCAGGCGCAGATATACCGTTAAAATGTCCGGTACTGCGCAGGATATCCATGTTATCTGCAAGCGTCTATTCTCATCCTTTCACCCCTTTTGCCAAATATAATGTATTAAGTATACCGCACATCTTACCAATAAGCAACCACAAAAATACAATGATTTACAATCGTCTTAAAACGTGTTATATTTCAGATACATTCCATCTGTTCTGGCTGTGCACTACTTATGTATCAGGAGAATGATTTTCAGGGATTTTCTGCGCAGGATTCCAGGGATTAAAACGTTAATTTCCTGAGGACGATAAACCCAAGAGGGTGTTTTCGGATGAAATGGCTGATGCGGCTGACTGCCAGTGTGATCATAAGCCTGATGGGCGGTATCCCTCTGCTGCGGAGAACCGGAACTTTTCCTGTCTGCTCCTTTGCAGGGGAAGCGCCTTTCTGTTTATCCCGTTTTTCCATCTGATGAGAACCGGAAGCTGCCTGGGACTCTCAGGGAGATATTCACAGCAGGCGGCACCCTGTATCTGGCTCTTACTGGGGCAGTCGCTGTCCTTGCGGTGGCAGAAAGCGGCAGGGAGGATTGCAGAACGCATCCGCGGGTAAAATATAAGTGGATTTGCTGTAAGGGCAGATCATAAAAGAAAAGGAGAGACAGGATATGGCAAGATCCAGATTGACAACACTGTGCTATATCGAGCGTGAGGGGGAGTGGCTGATGCTGCACCGCGTCAGCAAGAAGCATGATGTAAATAAGGATAAGTGGATTGGCATTGGAGGCCATTTTGAGGAAAATGAGAGCCCGGAGGAGTGCCTTTTGCGCGAGGCAAAGGAGGAGACGGGGCTGACGCTCACCTCCTGGCGTTTCCGCGGGTTTGTGACCTTTCGTACCAGCGGCGGCCCGGTGGAAGATATGGAATATATGTGTCTGTATACAGCGGATGGTTTTAAGGGAGAAGTGACAGACTGCAATGAGGGCCGGCTCGAGTGGGTAAAAAAGGAAGATGTGCTGAATCTGAACCTCTGGGAGGGGGATAAGATATTTTTTCGCCTCTTAAATGAGGATGCTCCGTTCTTTTCTTTGAAACTCACGTACAATGGGGATCAGCTTACCGAGGCGGTTTTAGATGGAAAGGAACTGACGCTGGAACAAAAGCACCCGGAGGGCTGACGGTCCGAAAACGTACAGCTTTAAAACCAGGAGGAGGTTGAAACAAAATGACGCTGCCGGAAAAGGAACGAGTTTATATTGCCATTGACCTTAAATCCTTCTATGCATCTGTGGAGTGTGTGGAACGGGGGCTGGATCCTCTGCGGACCAATCTGGTGGTGGCGGATTTAAGCAGGACAGAAAAGACCATCTGTCTGGCCGTGTCGCCTTCTTTAAAGGCCTATGGGATTCCCGGGCGCGCCAGGCTGTTTGAGGTAGTGCAGAAGGTGCGCGAAGTGAACAGCCGACGAAAAAGTATGGCTCCGGGCCGGACATTCACCGGACAGTCCTGGGATGACGATGCTTTAAAAGCAGACCCGTCTCTGGCGCTTTCTTATGTGACAGCTCCGCCCCGTATGGCGGAATATATGAAATGGAGCACCCGGATCTATAACATCTACTTAAAATACATTGCGCCGGAGGATATCCATGTCTATTCTATTGACGAGGTATTTATGGATGTAACCCAGTATCTGGAAATTTATAAGGTTGCGCCGTCTCAGCTGGCGGGGAGGATTATCCGGGATGTGCTGAGTCAGACGGGGATCACGGCGGCAGCAGGGATCGCGCCGAACCTGTATCTGTGCAAGGTGGCTCTGGACATTGTGGCAAAACACGTTCCTGCGGATCAGGATCGGGTGCGGATTGCCTGGCTGGATGAGATGTCCTACCGCAGGCTGTTGTGGGATCACACGCCCATCACGGATTTCTGGCGGGTGGGGAAAGGCTATGCCAGAAGGCTGGAGGAATATGGCCTTTTTACCATGGGGGATGTGGCAAGGTGCTCGGTAGGAAAACCGGGGGAGTATTACAGCGAGGAACTGCTGTACCGGCTGTTTGGGATTAACGCACAGCTTCTGATCGACCATGCCTGGGGCTGGGAGCCCTGTACGATTGAAGAGATCAAGGCCTATAAGCCTCGGACAAACAGCCTTTGTTCCGGCCAGGTGCTGCGCTGCCCTTCCTCCTGGGATCAGGCCAGGCTGGCGGTAAAGGAGATGGCAGATCAGCTGGCACTTGATCTGGTGGAAAAGGGGATGGTGACGGATCAGCTGGTGATCACAGTGGGATATGATCGGGAAAATCTGACCGATCCGGCCCGGAGCAGGGCCTATTGCGGCGAGGTGGCGGCAGACCGCTATGGACGGAAAATTCCCAAAAACGGCCATGGAACATGGAATCTGGATCAGCCCACCTCATCGGCCAGAAAGCTGAGAGAGGCAGCCGTGACCCTGTTTGACCGGATCACGGATCCGAAGCTTCTGGTCCGCAGGCTCTATGTGACGGCAGGACGGGCAGTGGCGGAAGGGCAGAAAAGAAAAGAAGAGGTATATGAGCAGCTGGATCTTTTTACTGATTACGCAGCCCTTGAAGAGGAGAGAAAGAAAGAGCAGGAAACCCTTGCAAGAGAACGGAAAATGCAGCAGGCAATGCTTGACATCCGAAAGAAGTTTGGGAAAAATGCTATTTTAAAGGGCATGAATCTGGAAGAAGGTGCCACGGCCAGAGAGCGCAACGGTCAGATTGGAGGACATAAGGCATGAGTGAAAAAATCAACCGTGCCCATATAGAAAACATGGAAGAATGGGAACGGCAGGTACGAAAGAGCATGGAGGCGGGGGAAGAATGGAGGCTGGACGGAGAAATGAGGGGGGATCTCCAAAGACGGCCTTTCCATACCTATGATGATATCATAAATCTCCCCCATCATGTATCAGAAAGCCACCCTCCCATGTCTTATCATGACCGGGCCGCCCAGTTTTCACCCTTTGCAGCCTTAAGCGGCTTTGAAGGGGCAGTGAAAGAGACGGCCCGTCTCACAGAACAGAAACTTGAACTGGATGAGGGTGAAAAAATGCTTCTGGATGAAAAGCTGCAGCTGATCCGCCTCATGCTTCCTGAGCGCCCGTTTATCACTGTTACCTGGTTTGTACCGGATGAAAGAAAAAAGGGAGGCTCCTACCAGACTGTATCAGGGAGGGTAAAGAAGCTGGATTGGGTTCAGGGATATCTGGTGTTTGAGGATGGCAAAAGGGTCAAAACAGGGGATATCCTGTGGGTGGAGTCGGGAGAGGGAGGGCTATAGCTCCCTCTCATACAGCCACACAAAATACGTCAGAGCCAGCAGATCGGCGCTGCCTCCGGGACTGATATTTCTGCGGATCCATTCCCTGTCTAAAGCTGCGGCAAATGCGGTCAGTTTTTCAGACGTCCACTCCGTCTCCTCCGACAGAGCTTTTTTCAGAAAACTCTGAAGCTGCTTCATTTCCTCATAAGAGGAGCGGCTGACGATGTTGGTGTCTTCCGATTCTGCAATGATGTGGAGCAGGGTCAGAATCCCGGCATCATTGATGGAAAGGCCTCTGGCGATGGCCCCGTCCAGTATGGGAAGGGCTAAAGAAAGCACCGTCTGATAGCCGGACAGGGCCTCGCCTCTGGCTCCTTTTATGCCGTACTTTGCATAGAGCCGTTCACCGTGGGTACGGGCATTATTCACAGTGACTCCCTTAAAATCTTCCAGTACGTCCGCTACCAGGAGACGGTTGACCTTTAAAAGCTCTGAGTGGGCAAAAGAGATGCCGTTGGCATACATATACCCAAGAGAGCAGTTCATCACCGCCAGGGCAAAGATCAGGCCTTTATGGGTATTAACACCATTGGTGGCAGCGAACATAGCCTCCTCGGCCTGAATTCCCAGGGAGCGGAGCCTTGAAAAGATGCGGGAAAATGGCTCATGGCTGTTTTCCATGCCGCAGAGGGCGAATTTCTCAAAATAATGGTTCAGGGAAACGGCACTTGCTTCAAAGGTAAAAATGTCCATATCCCTATGGGAGCCGGTGTTGCTGCGGTCTACCAGTCCTGGCTTTGGGGTGGCGCTGACCTCATAAAGCAGCGCCTGCATGGAGAGAGAGGCCAGCCGGCGGGCCTTTTTACAGGCAAAGTATTCCCACATGAGAGAACAGGACTTTTCCAGCAGCTCTCTAAGCGTATGGGCTCTGGAACGGCTGCACACAAATGCGTCCTGGCTGCACAGCAGGCATTTGCGCCCGCCAAACCCCAGATCCGTCCGGGAAATCTTGGAGCCGTCGGGACGGATCACGTCAATATCAAAGAGGCGTCCAAAGGAAAGACTCTCCTCCAAAAGGCACAGGATTTCCTTAAGAACAAGTACATCGGCGTCTGCCGCCCAGAACTGTTCATTTCCTGTATGGGCCCTTATGGAACGGCGCATCAGGACGGGGATTTTAAAGGCGCGCAGCTGACTGTCGATCAGTGCTGTCCCCTCCTCAAAGGTCATTTCCGCAAGAGGGAATACCTTCACCGGGCCGGGGATATTTAAGGTAAAGGAGATCACGGGACAGGAAAACGTGCCGATCAGTTCCTGCTGAAGGGCCTGACGGCGTTCCCTGGCAGCCAACATATCAGGAAGAGCCGCCTGGGGGCCGGTGATCAGAGTATCGATATCAGGGATCATATGTATGATGTACCTCCATTATCCGCCGCTGAAGAAAGAAACCGGCGGTTTTTTATGCAAAGCCCAGCCGGATAAGCTCCGGCTCTGCCCCCTTTATTTTACCACAGGTTGGGATATTTTCACAGAAGAGATAAAGAAAGTTTAAATGGTTATAACAATGGGCTTACAGCATGGGATTTCTGTGATATAATGGCTCTGACTATAACAGACAAAAGGTGATTCAGTATGACATATCAGGTTGCAGTTTGTGATGATGACATTGAATTTGCCAGATGTTTTTCTGGAAGGATACAGGATGCATTTGCAGCGATGGGAGTAAAGGCGCAGATTGAATGCTTTGAGGATGGGGAAACGTGCTGTCAGGCGGTGAAAAAGAGGGAGTATGATCTGATCTTTATGGACATTGAGATGGATTCCATGAATGGCTTTGATGCTGCCAGACAGATCTGCTTTTATAAGGAACGCAGGGAACTTCCATATCTTATTTTTGTTTCAGCTCATGAGAGTATGGTGTTTGATTCTTATGAGTTTGAGCCTCTGTGGTTTCTGTGCAAGGAGCGGTTAGAGGAACTGGGACGCGCTCTGCGCAAGTTTGCCGGAAAGATGGAGGCCAGGGAACTGACCTTTTCGTTCCGGGAAGGACGTTCCTTCCGCAGCGTGAAGATCCGGGAGATCCTGTATCTGGAGGGAAGAGGACACTGGATCGATGTGAATACCTGGTCGGATCGATTTGATATATATGGAAGCCTGGGGCATTTTGAAAAAGAGCTGACGCCCCACGGCTTCTTTCGGATCCACAGGAATTTTCTTGTGAATATGGCCGCGGTATTTTCTATCAATAAGGACACGGTTACATTGGTAGATTATACCTCCCTTCCTATGGGGCGTGACAGAAAAGCCAGGGTAAGAGAACATTTTTTGACTGTGAATGGAAGATGATATGGAAGAAATATGGATGAATTTATACAGCAGTGTTCTTGCAGTTTCTCTGGAGCGCAGCTGTTTTGAGAGCCGCTTTTGCGGTCTGGCTGCTCATCTGCAGTGGATAGCCGGGACGGCGGTATACTTTTTGGTCCTGTCTGTATTAAACCGGTATTTTGTATATGAGGGAACAGCCAGCCTCTGCTATGTGGGAGTGATGGTTCTTTATGGTATGGCCGCTTTACGGGTAAGGATGCATGAAATTCTGTTCTTCAGTGTTTTGTGGATCAGTGTTCTTCATCTTATTTCACCTGGCCTGATCCTTTTAAGTCAGTGGCTGGGAAATGAAAGTCTGGCATGGATGCCTGGAGGCAGCATACGCAGAGAAATACTGGTCCTAGCTGCTCTTCTCAGACTGGCAGCCGCCATTTTCATGTGTTTTGGCACAAGAAAATGGAGAACGGTAAAGGAACGGGAGATAGAGATTGGACGGGGGCTCAGCATTATTATGATAGCAGGCATAGGGCTGATTTTTGCAGGATTATTTCTGGTCATGAGAGAACTGACTGAGGAGCCGTTTGCCATGAACCGTCTGTTTTATATCTTAAGCGCGGTTTTGCTGGGGGCCGGAGCTGTCTGGTATCGAATCGAACTGGGAGAAAAGCGGAAAAGAGAGTGGGAAGAAGGCTGCTTTCAGCGGCTGACGGAAAAACGAAGAGAATATGCCTGCGCTGCCGATCAGGTAAATACAGAGCTGCGTATGCTTCGGCATGATATGAAAGGTCATATGGCTACGGTGTACGCGATGACAGAGCAGGGGAGGCAGAAGGAGGCAGCCGATTATGTGAAGCGGCTGGCAGAAAAACTAGAGTCAGGAAAGAGGAAGCAGGCATGAACGCGGCAGCAGGAATGTATGGAGTGATTCTGCTTCTGTTTACTGTGCTGCTGTTTTTATTGTTTCGGTGGCACAGCCTGCAGGAAAGGATATGGAAAGGAGCCTGCATCCGCCTGGAACAGGAAAGTGAAGAAAAAGACAGGAAAGAAATAGAGGATTTAAACACACATGAAAAGCAGCTGAAGCTGGAGCTGGGGGAGGAATTAAAGAGCCTGGAACAGCTGCTGCTTTTTGGAAAAAAGGAGGATGCCATACGGGCAATTCAACGGCTGGACGGGCAGTTTGAACAGATGCCGTATGTGGAAAGCCGCACGAAAAACTGCGGCGTCAACGGAGCGGTCAGCCGGGCTGTCCGTATGGCAGCCAAGGAGCAGGTTATCTTCCGGTTTCACATTGCGGGAGCGGTAGGTGCATTTCCCGAAGGGGATATGGGAGTGCTTTTGTGTAATCTTCTGGATAACGCCATTGAAGGAGCTTTAAAGTCAGGCGGCAGGAGGGAAGTTCTCCTAAATGTATGGAATTTCAGGGGATATTTAAAGATATCGCTTGAAAATACGGTAGAGGAGGAACGAATCCGGTTAAATCCCGGCTTCTGCACGGATAAAAAGGATAAAAGCAGGCATGGCTTTGGGATGAGAAGCATTGAGCGGATTCTTCGCCGCTTCCAGGGAGTGATGGATAAAAGACTGGTCTGCAGGGATGGAGACTGGGTGTTGGAACAGGTGCTTCTCCTGCGGTTTCCCCAGCCCGGTTCGTGACGAAAAATTACGGTTCGTGTTAAAACCGTTGCGCACAGGAGACGGCTTATATTAAAATGCTCATATCACAATCAGGAGGACAAAAGATATGAAAAAAGGTCGGATCAAAGGGGCTATTGGAGCAGCCGTTCTTGGAACGGCCCTGGTTTTAGGGGGCTGTCAGGGAGCATCAGGCGCGTTTAAGACCCAGGAATATGTTTCGGATAACGATATATTCCGGGCAGTGCTGCCGGAGGGGATGGAACAGACAGATATGAGGTTTCAGACCAATTCTGCACTGATGATGCTGGATGGAGGCGATGACAAAAACCTTCAGGTGGTCGTGTTTGGAGGCGGAAAGGAAAATGCGATCCCGGGACAGGAAGCGGCAGCGGATCTGAACGGCTATAAGGAATCCGTTAATTCCTACATCGAAAAAAATATTCCGGGCCTTAAGCTGACCTGGGATAAGGACAACTCAGAAAGCAGAGAGGGAATGGATCAGTGTATTTCCGCTGAGGGAACGGCAGAGATCTCCGGAAGCAAGGCAAAGGTTTACGGACTTTATATGGAAAATGAAAATTCCTATTATGGAGGCGTTGCCTTTGGAGGAAGAGGCGAGATTGCCTCTGTGAAAAAGGTGATGTCCATCCAGCCGGGGGAGGTCGGAACCAGGGAAACCACAGGAATGGACTTTATCTATGGTATGACTGCTGTGCTTGATAAAGCAAACAACAGCAATATGTTAGATCTGAAAAAGACCATGGAGGATATGGAGGGCGTTAAACCAATGGATTTAACCTCCATTGAGAGACAGGCGGCCGCCAATCTTCTGAGCAGCTGGTCCATATCGGATAAGGCATCCCTTCTTGAAACTGTCAGCGGGCTTTGCGGCGATAAGGGACACAATGCAGACGCGTTGTCAGTGCTGGAGCGGTACGGCTCAGATCCCTCCGAGTCAAGGGACGCATTTATCAGCAGCCTTGAAAGCAACGGTGTTTCAGATAAAGAAAAGATCTATATGCTGGCGGCTTATGACGCCAGAGCGGCTTTTGGAGACCGGGCGCTTAAGGGCTGGGATTTAAGCAGAGCCGTTTCCGTTCTGGAAATGGGCTATGCGGCAGGCTTTTTAACCTATGATGAAGCAGTCAGCCAGGCAACTGAAGTGGCAAAACTGGCTCAGACCACATTCTCCTCCTGGGAGGAATTTAACCAGAGCTACCTTTACGGATATTCCTACTGGAGTGAGGAGGATCTGGAAGATCCTTCCAGTAGCGCGGCAGAGAGGGCACAGATGGTAAAGAGCCTGACAGAGAGTTCAGCCAGCCCCTTCCGGGTAGACTGGAATATCAGCCTTTAAGAGAGAAAACGGCAGTCTGGAACACCGGTGTTCCCTCATTTAAGGTGCAGAACCGTGTGTTCCCCCGTCTGCGGATGGTATCATCCGTTTCGTATAACTAAAAAATACGTCCGTCAGAGAAAAACACTGCAGGACGTATTTTTTTGTTTCAGTAGCAGCAACCTCCGCAGCCTGTATGGTACTTGCAGCCTGTAGGGGTGACGGCGCAGCCGCCCATGGCAGTTTCACGCAGTTCACCGGGCAGCTTTTTTCCTACGGTGTACATGGCGTCCAGCATCTCATCAAAGGGGATCAGCTGCCGGATACCGGCCAAAGCCAGTTCTGCTGCGATCATGGCATTAGCCACCCCGGAGGCATTGCGCATTTGGCAAGGATATTCCACCAGGCCGCCCACAGGGTCGCACACCAGTCCAAGCATATTCATAAGCACAGTGCTGGCGGCGTAGAGACACTGAACGGGGGTTCCGCCAAGGAGTTCCACCGCAGCTGAGGCAGCCATGGCAGAGGCAACGCCCACCTCAGCCTGACAGCCGCCCACAGCCCCGGCTACCGTAGCGTTGCGCATTGCCAGATAGCCTACGGCTCCGGCATTAAAAAGGGCGGATACGGCCTCATGGTCATTCAGAGTATGCTCCTCTTTTAAGGCCAGCAGTACGCCGGGGACGATCCCGGAGGAGCCGGCTGTGGGCGCCGCCACGATGAGTCCCATGGAGGTATTGACCTCCAGTACAGCCATGGCGTAGGTGATGCCGCGGCTGATAGCGTTGCCGCAGATATTTTTTTTAGAAGCCCATAACCCGTTTAAAAGACGGGCTTCCCCTCCGATCAGCCCTCCGATGGATTTTCCGGGAAAGGTGATCGGGTTGACGGCAGATTCCTTCATGATATTCCAGGCAGTCTCCATTCGGGACAGGATCTCCGCTTCAGACGCTCCAGTCTGATCCTTCTCTCGCCGGAGCATGGCCTGAGAAATGGATAGGCCTTCTTTCTCACAAAGTTCCAACAGTTCTTTTCCACTTTTAAAATCAGTATTCATGATGATATTTTTCTCCTTTTGCAGATAAAACGGCGGCCCATACGCCATTTACAGATGGACCAGCATAACATCCCGCACAGAGGGATTTTGAAGGATCCGGCCGCATAGGGAATCCGGCAGGTCGTCGTCTGACTCTACGATGGAATAGGCGGTCTGTCCCTTTTCTTCCCGGAACAGCTTCATAAAAGCAATGTTGATGTTATCCTCGGCCAGACAGCGGGTGATATGAGCTACTACACCCGGCGTATCCTTATGGATCACAATGGCAGTGCTGTATTCCCCGGTAAAATCCACGGCTACCTGGTTGATGCGGCTGATACGAATTTTTCCGCCTCCCAGGGATTCTCCGCGGACGGTCAGAGTCTGTCCCTCCTCATTGGTCATAATGATATCTACGGTGTTGGGGTGATCGACCTCTTCCGTTTCATTTGCGGTAAAATGATATTCCAGCCCCCGTTTTTCTGCGATGGAGAAGGAGTCGGGGATCCGCCGGTCATCAGTGGCAAAGCCCATGATGCCTCCTAAAAGCGCCCGGTCGGTACCGTGGCCCCGGTAGGTTTTTGCGAAGGAGCCGTAGAGAATAAATTCGGCCTTCTTTAAGGGGCCGCTTATCATCTTCTGGGCCAAAAAGGCCAGAGAGTCCGCTCCCGCGGTATGGGAGCTGGAGGGGCCGATCATATTGGGGCCGATTACATCAAAAACACTGATAAATGCCATAAATTATGTCCTTTCTATTTTTCCGGTACGGCAATAAATTTGTGGTAGATCGAATCTACGATCACACCGATGGCATTGTCGCCGGAAACATTGCAGGCAGTCCCGAAGGAATCCTGTGTAATATAAAGCGCTACCATGATGGCGCAGATAGGGCCGTTGGGATCGCCGGCAGTAGCGCCAAAGACCATGTACAGGAAGGGAAGAGCGGTCATGATAGAACCTCCGGGAGCGCCGGGGGATGCCACCATGGCGATACCCAGAGTCATGATAAAGGGAATCACGGTTGCCAGGCTGATGGGCAGCTGGTTCATCAGACAAACCGCAGTGGCGCAGGCTGTGATGGTGATCATAGAGCCGGCCATATGGATGTTGGCGCATAAGGGAACAACGAAATTGCGGATTTGCTCACATACGCCGTCGGCTTCTGCGCATTTTAAGTTAACCGGGATGGTAGCTGCGGATGACTGGGTGCCCAGAGCAGTAGTATAACCGGGCAGCTGATTTTTGATCAGGGCAAACGGATTCTTTTTGCTGACGGTCCCTGCCAGCATGAACTGGAGCAGGATGCAGATCAGGTGCATCAGGATCACTACCAGGAACACCTTCCATAAAATACCCAGGATGACAAAGGTCTTGCCGGAGTAGGTCATATCTACGAATGTACCGCAGATATATAAAGGCAGCAGAGGGATGATCACATTGTGGAGCACCTTGTCAATGATGCCGGAGAAATCCTTCATCACGTTATAAAGGCTGTCGCCGATCTCCTCCCCTCTCATGGTTGACAGGCATAACCCCAGGATAAAAGCCAGTACAACGGCAGATAAGGTATCCAGCAGAGGGATGATCTGCATACTGAAAAAGCTGGGAAGGGATTTGTCCGCAGTTTCCGCGATCTGTTCCAGCGCGCCGGCGCTCATAAAGTGGGGAAACAGATTCGCCGCCACCAGATAGGAGGCAGAGCCTGCGATCAGCGTAGAGCCGTAAGCGATGCAGACGGTGATAAGGAGCAGCTTTCCCGCGCCCTGAGAGAGGTCTGCGATTCCCATGGTTACATAGGCTACGATCATCAGAGGGATGACAAATTTTAAAAAGGTGCTGAACAGGCCGGATGCGGTCACAACAGCGCGGCAGATGCCCTCAGGCATGAACTGGCCGATGAGAATACCAACGATGATTGCAATGATCAGTTTCGGAACAAGCCCCAGTTTGAACGTTTTCTTTTCCATTTTCTCCTCCAAAATATACGGTGTGCCCGCGGAACCCTATGCGCGCCTTGATTCCGGGAGCGCCCTGCTATTGATCCCCGGTTTTTCGGGGTACAGTGCGTAAACGGACCGTTTTTGCGCTTGACGTCTCTGTACACTTAGTATATCATGTACAATGAAATGAGACAAATTCAGGGAATATATATATAGGTTGAATATAATTCATAACAACACTGCAGATTGAAAGAGCAGGAAAGGAGGAATCATGGAGGTACGGCAGATACAGTCCTTTGTGACCGTTACCCAGCTGGGAAGCTTTTCAAAGGCGGCCCAGGTGCTGGGTTATTCCCAGTCCGCTATTACGGTGCAGATCCGTCTTTTGGAGGAAGAACTGGGATTTAAACTGTTTGACCGCATGGGGAAGAGGGTGGCGCTTACCTCCCAGGGCAGGCGTTTCTCCGTATGTGCGGATGAAATTTTAAAGCAGGTACAGATTGCCAGGGATCTGAAGAAAGAAGAGGATGGCTTAAAGAGTCCTCTTCATATAGGAACCTTAACCTCCATCTGCTTTTCAAAATTTCCGCCTATCCTGCAGTATTTCAGAGAGCATCATCCCGATGTTCCCATTCGGATCACCACCGATTCTCCGGGAGAACTGATCAATAAGATGGAGCATAATCAGCTGGATCTGATTTATCTTTTAGACCGTTCCCGCTACAGCGACCGATGGGAGAAGGTGATGGAGGTGCCGGAGCCGGTTATGTTTGTGGCCTCGCCCCGGTTTCACCTGGCAGACCGAAAGGAGATCTCTCTGGATGAGCTTTTGGAAGAACCGTTTCTTCTGACGGAGCGGGACGAGAATTACCGAAGAGAGCTGGATCAGTTTCTGGAATCAAAGGGAAGGTCGCTGACTCCTTTTTTAGAGATCAGCAACACAGAGTTCATCATACAGATGGTGCGGGAAAACAGGGGGATCACCTATCTTCCCTATTTTGCAGTGCACAAAAGCATTGAGGAAAAGAAACTGACCGTTCTCAACGTCCCCGCATTCAAGCTTCAGATGCACCGACAGATCTTCTATCATAAGAATAAGTGGAAAACGCCGGAGATGGAAGAATTTATACGGCTTGCAAAGGCCCTGTGCTAGATACCGGTCTGCCCTGCCTTTGTATCTATAAAAATACATTTCTGAACCTCTCTGTAATTCAGATAATTTTAAAACGGGTATGAAAAAATTTTACTGTATAAAGAAAATTTTACTGAAAAGAATCCAAAATATTCAGAAAGGAATCTTGAAAAATTATGCATATTTTATTTTCATAATATAAAAGTTATGAATTGATAACAATTTCTGTATTTGAAATGATGAATACAGGTGACTATAATAGCACCGAAATGAAACAACAGATGAAACTGTTTAAAAATAAGAAAGGAAGGTGAGAGAAGTTGGAGCATTTAGTGGAGTCACTGATGGAGGAGCTGGACTGCAAGACCGTATTTACTATTCCGCTCTTTGGCGGAATCGATGTACTGGAATCAGTCGTAGTCACCTGGATCATCATGGCTGTTATAATGATTGTCTCCCTGATCATGGTAAGGAACCTTAAGGTCAGGAACATAAGCGGCAGACAGGCGGCCGTAGAGAGCGCATTTTCTTTTGTCTATAACTTCTTTTTGGATCTTCTGGGTGAGGAGGGTAAGGCGTACATACCATATATGATCACTGTGATGGTATATCTCCTGATCTCCAACATGATCGGTCTGCTGGGCTTTAAGCCTCCCACGAAGGACCTTAATGTAACTGCTTCTCTGGCAGTGATGAGTATTGTGCTGGTAGAGGCTGCGGGCATCCGCAAAAAAGGTGTGAAGGGATGGATCAGGGGATTCGCAGAACCGCTTCCCGCGGTAGCGCCGATCAATGTGCTGGAAATTTTTATCAGGCCCCTGTCCTTATGTATGCGTCTTTTTGGAAATATCATGGGCGCTACGGTCGTTATGGCGCTGATCAAGAATCTGCTGCCGCTTATTGTACCGCTTCCTTTCAGCGGATACTTCGATATATTTGATGGAGCAATACAGGCGTATGTTTTTGTATTCCTCACATCCTTATATATAAAAGAGGCGATTGAGTAAACAGCGCTTCTTAAAAAACAAATTACTAAAAAAGAAAAATGAAAAGGAGATCAACATTATGTCAGGATTAATCGCAGTTGGCGCAGGATTGGCAGTTACTACAGGTATCGGAGCAGGAGTTGGAATCGGATTGGCAACTTCTAAGGCAGTAGACGCTATCGCAAGACAGCCTGAGGCAGACGGAAAGATCACAAAGTCTCTTCTTCTTGGATGCGCCCTTGCAGAGGCAACCGCTGTTTACGGCTTTGTAATCAGCCTTCTGATCATTCTGTTCTCATAATCGGCAGGAAGTAACCTGAGAAAAAGCAGACAGAAAGGCATTTGAATATGTTAAATATAAGCTTTTGGAATATCGCTTTTACCATCATAAATGTTCTGGTGCTGTTGCTTTTTATGAGACACTTCCTTATGAAACCTGTAATGGAGATCCTGGAGCAGAGAAAACAGATGGTGGAAAAGGATCTGGATGCTGCCAGCACGGCTAAAAGCCAGGCGGAAGCCTTAAAGACCCAGTACGCCGCATCTCTGGAAAACGCAGGTGAGGAAGCGGATCGTATCGTGGCTGAGGCCAGGGAAAAAGCACAGGGCGAATATGATCGTATTGTAAAGAAAGCAGATGAGGATGCCGCTAAAACCATGGATGCCGCCAGAAAGACCATGGATGCAGAGCGTGAGAAAGCTCTTAATGATCTTCGGGCGTCTGTCACCGGCCTTGCCATGACGGCAGCGGCCAAGCTGTTAGCAGAACAAAGCAGCGCAGATCATGACAAAAAGCGGTATGACGCATTTATAGCAGGCGCAGGAGAAAATCATGACTGATCAGGCAAAATTATACGGAGCAGTCCTGTATGAACTGAAGCTGCCGGAGGATATGGTATACGAGACAGGCCGTATCCTTAAGGAAAATCCGGAGCTGGTGCAGGTACTGGCAGATCCTGGCCTTACGGCGGTGAAAAAAGAGGCTGTCATTGATAAGATATGGAAGGAACCGGAATTTTCGCTGTCTATGGCCTCTTTTATAAAAAAAGCCTGCGGTGCGGGATGCATCGGGCAGATGGAAGATGTATTCTCTGTATGGGAACAGTGCAGGAGAGATGAAAAGGGCATTTTAAAGGCCCAGCTGCTTTATGTGACAGAGCCGGATGAAGCCCAGATTGCAGGAATCAAGGCTTTTTTATGCAGAGAGTATGGAAAAAAGGAAGTGCAGCTTACCATGGCTGCACACCCGGAGCTGCTGGGCGGTTTCGTCCTTCGCACCGGGGATATGGAATATGACTACAGCCTGAAGGAGCAGCTTGCTGACCTTTTCAGCGCGTAGCGGGATAGGAGTCATGATATGAGTACAATCAGTTCTCAGGAAATCATCTCCATCGTAAAAGGCGAGATTGAGGATTACGATGCCCATGCAGGCCGCACCCGGGAAACCGGCTCTGTGATCTGGGTGGGCGATGGCATTGCCATCGTATACGGTATCGACCACGCCATGTATGGAGAGATTGTTATATTTGAAAACGGAGTCCGGGGCATGGTTCAGGATATCCGCAAAAATGAGATCGGCTGCATCCTTTTTGGGAAGGATACAGGGGTCACAGAAGGAACCAAGGTTACACGGACCAAAAAGAGGGCCGGAGTTCCTGTGGGAAATGAATTTTTAGGCCGTGTGGTAAACGCCCTGGGCGACACGATTGATGGCCTGGGACCTGCAAAGGAGGAGGCATATCTTCCGGTAGAGCAGGAGGCTCCCGGCATTGTTGAGCGTAAGTCCGTAGGTGTTCCCATGGAAACCGGCATTCTTGCCATTGATTCCATGTTCCCTATTGGCAGAGGCCAGCGTGAGCTGATCATTGGAGACCGCCAGACCGGCAAGACCTCCATCGCCATGGATACCATTTTAAACCAGAAGGGCAAGGATGTGATCTGCATCTATGTAGCCATCGGCCAGAAGGCATCTACGGTCGCTAAGCTGGTAAACACGTTAAAGAAGAATGACGCTTTGGACTACACCATCGTTATGGCATCCACTGCCAGCGATCCGGCTCCTTTGCAGTACATCGCTCCCTACGCGGGAACCGCTATGGCAGAGTTCTTCATGCGTCAGGGCAGAGACGTCCTTATTGTATACGATGACCTGTCCAAGCACGCAGTGGCTTACCGTGCGCTGTCGCTGCTTCTGGAACGTTCTCCGGGCCGTGAGGCGTACCCCGGTGATGTATTTTACCTTCATTCCAGACTTCTGGAGCGTTCCAGCCGTTTAAATGATGCTCTGGGTGGCGGATCTATCACAGCGCTTCCGATCATTGAGACACAGGCGGGCGATGTATCTGCGTATATCCCTACCAACGTGATCTCTATTACGGACGGACAGATTTTTCTGGAGAGCGACCTGTTCTTCTCCGGTATGCGTCCTGCGGTAAATGTAGGTCTTTCCGTATCCCGTGTAGGCGGCGCAGCCCAGACGAAAGCCATGAAAAAGGCCAGCGGAAGCATCCGTATCGATCTGGCCCAGTATCGTGAAATGGAGGTATTTACCCAGTTCAGCTCTGATCTGGACGAGGCCACCAAGGAGCAGCTGGCATACGGAAAGCGTCTGATGGAGCTGTTAAAGCAGCCTCTGGGCCGTCCGCTGTCCCTTCATGAGCAGGTAATCACGCTTTGCGCGGCTACGCATAAGGTGATGCTCACCGTGGATGTTCCGCAGATCAAGAAATTCCAGATGGATATGCTGGCATGGTTCGATGAAACGCATCCCGAACTTGGACGTGAGATTGAGGAGAAGAAGGTCTTAAGCGATGAGCTGTCAGAACAGATCATAGCCGCAGCGAAAGAGTTTAAGGAGGCAGTATGGCAAACGCAAGAGAGATCCAAAGCCGTATAAAAAGTATCCAGGATACACGTAAGATCACGAATGCCATGTACCTGATCTCTTCCACCAAGCTGAAAAAGAGCAGGAAGCTCCTTACGGATACAGAGCCGTATTTCTATACCATGCAGGACGTGATTCGGCGTATCCTGCGCCATATGGAGGTAAATGAGCATCCATTCTTTGACCGGAGGCAGCAGGTTCCGGAGAAAAAGCGCTCCATGGGCCTGATCGTCATTACTGGCGACAAGGGCCTTGCAGGCGCTTACAATCACAATATCCTGAAAATGGCTCATGCCTGGATGGAAAAGAGTGAAAATAATCATCTCTATGTAGTGGGAGAGCTGGGACGTCAGTATTTTGCCGCCAGACATATGCCGGTGGAAGAGCAGTTCCACTATACAGTCCAGAATCCTTCCATGCACCGGGCGAGAATGATTTCTTCCCGGGTGCTGGAAGATTATATGGATAAAAAGCTGGATGAGGTGTGGATCATTTACACAGAAATGATCAATTCCATGAAGATGGAAGCCCGCATGGAGCAGCTGCTTCCTCTTAAAAAAGAAGATTTCAGCGACATCGTCATTCCGACGGATATCCATCTGGAGGACATCCGCATGGTTCCGTCGCCGGAGGCGGTGCTGGATCATGTGGTGCCCAACTATGTGACCGGCTTTATCTTTGGCTCTCTTGTAGAGTCCTTCTGCAGTGAGCAGAATGCCAGGATGATGGCAATGCAGTCGGCCAGCGATAATGCGGGAGAGCTTTTAAATGAGCTGTCCATTGAATATAACCGTGTGCGTCAGGCCGCTATTACTCAGGAGATTACCGAGGTCATCGGCGGAGCGAAAGCACAGAAAAAGAAACGATAGATTAAGGAGGCAGCCATGAATAAAGGAAAGATCATACAGGTCATGGGACCTGTGGTTGACGTGGCATTTGAAAATGGTGACCTTCCTCATATCCAGGACGCCCTTGTAGTGGATAACGACGGCAAACGCTGCGTTATGGAGGTAGCCCAGCATATCGGAGGCGAAGTTGTCCGCTGCATTATGCTGGCATCCAGCGACGGCCTGCATAAGGATATGGAGGTAGAGGCCACGGGAGCGGGCATTCGTGTACCGGTAGGCGAGAAAACCCTGGGACGGCTTTTTAACGTCCTGGGCGATACCATTGACGGCGGTGAAAGCCTTGAGAATGAGGAAAAATGGGTAATCCACAGAGACCCGCCTTCATTTGAGGATCAGAGTCCGGTGGTTGAGATGCTGGAGACAGGCATCAAGGTCATTGACCTGTTAGCTCCCTACGCAAAGGGCGGAAAGATTGGTCTGTTCGGCGGGGCCGGCGTAGGAAAGACGGTGCTGATCCAGGAACTGATTACAAATATTGCTACCGAGCACGGCGGTTATTCCATTTTTACCGGAGTAGGAGAGCGTTCCCGTGAGGGAAATGACCTATGGACGGAGATGGGCGAGTCCGGCGTATTAAAAAAGACGGCCTTGGTATTTGGCCAGATGAACGAGCCGCCGGGGGCGCGTATGCGTGTGGCGGAAACCGGCCTGACCATGGCAGAGTATTTCCGTGACGTACAGCATCAGAACGTGCTGCTGTTTATCGATAATATTTTCCGTTTTGTACAGGCTGGCTCCGAAGTATCGGCCCTTCTGGGACGTATGCCTTCCGCTGTAGGCTATCAGCCCACCCTGGCAACGGATGTAGGCGCGCTTCAGGAGCGTATCGCTTCTACAAAGAATGGTTCCGTTACCTCTGTACAGGCAGTTTATGTGCCTGCGGATGACCTGACGGATCCTGCGCCGGCTACTACCTTTGCCCATCTGGACGCTACCACTGTTCTTTCCAGAAAGATCGTAGAGCAGGGTATTTATCCTGCGGTGGATCCTTTAGAGTCTACCTCCCGTATCCTGGAGGAGGATGTGGTAGGAAAAGAACATTATGAGGTTGCCAATAAGGTGCAGCAGATGCTTCAGAAGTACAAGGAACTGCAGGATATTATCGCCATCCTTGGTATGGAGGAACTGTCCGAGGAGGATAAGCTGACGGTAAACCGGGCAAGAAAGATCCAGAGATTCTTATCTCAGCCTTTCCATGTGGCAGAGAACTTCACCGGCGTACCTGGAAAGTATGTGCCTGTAAAGGAGACGATCCGGGGCTTTCGGATGATTATCGACGGAGAGATGGACGCTTATCCTGAAGCAGCCTTCTTTAACGTGGGAACCATTGATGAGGTAGTGGAAAAGGCAAAGGCCATGGAGGCAAAGGAAGCTTAATGCTTCCTGCTCCCGGCTTTAGGAAGGAGCAGTCATATGTCAACATTCTGGCTGAAGGTCATAGCCAGTGACCATGTATTTTATAAAGGAAACTGCGAAGCTTTGGTGGTTCCTGCCTATGACGGTGAGCTGGGCATTCTGCCCCACAGAGAGGCTATGATCCTTGCGATTAAAGAGGGAGTGCTCAGATTCCGCGTACCTGGCAGCAGTGAGCAGCAGGAGGCGGTGGTAGGCGCCGGTATCGTACAGGTAGTCAATAACCGTGTGACCGTTGTGGTGGATACGGCGGAGCGGCCGGAGGACATCGACCGGATCCGTGCAGAACAGGCGCTGGAGAGAGCGAAGGAGCAGCTGCGCCAGAAGCAGAGCATTGCGGAGTACAAAATGTCCCAGGCCTCTATGGCGAGAGCGCTGACCCGTCTGCGCGTAAGCCAGCAAAAAGGCGCGCATTACAATGGACTGTAGGATGTCCTGGAGATCATATTATGATAAAACACGCCCTGGAAAGCAGAAGCAATCTGCCTTCCGGGGCGTGTTTTTGCAGGAGGGTATGGGAAAAACTCTCCGTTTTTCCAGAGCAGAGCGGGGAAGAAATGGGTTACTGTGCTGAATTCAGGAGCTGTTTTTTCAAATAGTCTGTCAGCCATATGGTGGAGAGGGTGAAAAAAATCTCAAGAGAACTGCTGACGATCCCCGCCAGAAGAAACAGCAGGACAGAAACGGCGGCGATTGCAAGACAGCAGTAAAAGCTGGGGGAACATTTTGGGTCTTTCCGGGAAAGCCGCCAGGTAAGTCCGGTCAGAAACAGTAAAAGCAAAATGGCAGCTGCAGCGGCAAACAGGATATGCAGAATGGCTTTTAAGGGAAAGACCTGCGGAAGATAAGGGGTAGTGACAGCGCAGAATAAGATAAAAAGGTCAAGGGGGATAAAGACCTTAAAAAGGGTCTGGCCGCGTGCAGAGAGGAGATGGAGCCGCGTCAGGGAGCCGGATATGGAGCTTAAAGTCCTGCCATAGCAGATTCCCACTAAAAGCCCCCAGAAAAGGAAGGCATCCCTGCGTCCAAGGGAATATCCGATCACAGAGAAATTAAAGGTAAACCAGTTATAGCCTGCGGCAAGCAGAACTGTGTATATGGGAAGGACCACATAAGTAAGCAGGTTCATCATTAAGCAAAAATACCTCCTTAGACGGTAGGATCTGTAAAAGACTTAAAGCCACCGTGAATTTCCCACAAGGAAGCTGCAGAAGTCGGTCAATATGGGTTTATCCAGGCTTTTGGGAGAGCGTGTCAGGGTAATCTGACGGCGGCAGGTCTGGCCCTCAATGGGAAGGAGCTTCACAGGAGAGCCGCCCTGGGAATCCCATTCCGAGGGAAGCGGTCCCCAGGAATACTGGGGCCAGAAACCGATCCCCATACCGGCCGCGATCAGATTGCGCACCGACTCCGTGGTATCACTTTCAAAAATGATTCTTGGAGAAAATCCCGCTTCCATAAAATAGCTGTTTGTGATCTGGCGTATGGGCCGGGAACCGGCCAGACAGATATATCCGGCATCCCTGGTATCTGTAAGCCGGATGGAGCTTCGGCCGCCATAAGGGGAATGGGTGGGAACGGCCAGATACAGATCCTCCTCCAGCATCACCATTTGATGTTCGTTGGGCTGGGAAGGCATATCCGCCCGTCTGGCCGATACGCACAGATCGTAGTCGTCCGACTGGTCGGAGGTCTGATACAGCTGGAAATTCACATCGGGCCGCAGGCTGCGAAAGGCGATGATCCGGTTGGTAATGAGGGCCGAGGCGGACAAAAGCCGCAGCCGGATGGTGTGGATGGCCTGCTCCTTTCCCATCTGCAGTTCGGCAGAGATCTGATCCAGGCTGTTGATGATGGGGATAAGCCGCTTTTGCAGAAAGCGCCCGGCATCATTTAACTCAATACTGCGGCTTTTGCGCTCAAACAAAGGTACTCCCAGTTCGGCCTCCAGCCGGTGGATTGCCTGGGAAAGTGCCGGCTGGGCGATTTGAAGATGCTCTGCCGCCTTTGTCATATGCTGGTATTCTGCCGCAGTCAGAAAGTATCTTAATTGAAGAAGCTCCATAATAATACCTCACAGATATCACCTTCCCGGAAGTTCGTAGGGATCAGGGCGAGATGGTCATTTAAATCCTATGAATGATAGCATGAAGGAGCCGTTCTGTCAATGACCGAAACCGTGAAAAGGAAAGAATAGCCCTTGACGAACGTCTCTCATACGGCTAAGATAAATAGGTATATCTCCCAGCTGTGACAGACCATGGGGCCGTCTGGCTGGGGAATAAGAGAAAGGTGTGTAGAAAAATGAGTGAATTATTGTTTTTGAATCCTGTATTTAAAGAGGCCGTATGGGGCGGGAGCAGGCTGAAGGAGCAGTTTGGCTATGATATCCCAGGCAGCCATACCGGCGAGTGCTGGGCCATCAGCGCCCATGAAAACGGGGACTGTGAAGTGGCAGAGGGAGAGTACAAGGGAATGCGCCTGTCTGAATTGTGGGCAGCACATCCAGAGCTTTTTGGAAATGAGGACGGCCGTTTGGGAGACCGTTTCCCCCTTCTTATAAAGATCATTGACGCCAGGGATGATTTAAGCATTCAGGTTCATCCTGACAATACATACGCCACTGCCCATGAAAATGGCTCTCTGGGCAAGACAGAGTGCTGGTACATCGCAGACTGTGAGCCGGGGGCTTCCATTGTCATCGGCCACCACGCAAAGGATGAGGCAGAGTTAAAAGAGATGGTAGAACAGGGACTCTGGAGCAGGCTGATCCGGGAGATTCCGGTTCATAAGGGTGATTTTTTCCAGATCAATCCCGGTTGCATCCATGCCATCAAAGGGGGAACCGTAATTTTAGAGACGCAGCAGTCCAGCGATGTGACCTACCGTGTTTACGATTATGACAGAAAGTGGAATGGCGAACTGAGAAAGCTTCATGTGAAAGAAAGTCTGGATGTGATAAAGGCTCCCTTTGTCCCTGCACAAGATCAGAGAAAATCCCTTCAGACAGAGGGGGCACACATAGAGCATCTGGAGACCTGCCATTTCTATACCGTAGAAAAATATGAGGTTCACGGCCAGTGGCAGCATAAGTTTACGGAGGGGTTTGCCAATGTAAGCGTTTTAGAGGGAGAAGGCACGGCAGATGGAATCCCTGTAAAAAAAGGCTCCCATTTCATTGTTCCTGCAGGCCATGGCATCTGCCGGTTTACGGGAAATATGACGCTGATCGCTTCCTGGGTTCCGGCCGGGGAAACAGAGGAAACGGCGGACAATTCTGTTTCTATCCGCGTGCTGGACTGGCTGGGCCGTACAAAGGCATTTGCGCAGGATGCGGAGGAAGCGGTGCTTGCCTTTGAAGATGTATATGAGGAAGGAGATACCATCCGGTTCCATTTCCCTGAGAGGGAAAAATTCTATACAGTCCGGGCAGACGATGCCATGGATGAGTCTCTGGTATACATGACAGAAAAGGAACTTACCTACGATATTCCCTTTCATGAAAAGAAGTTTTCCTACAATCCCAAGTGCTTTACCGGTAAACGCCACTACCTGACCTGCCGCAGGGCGGCTGACTATGAGACCGGCGCTTACCGCAATCTGGCAAAAAATGTGATGGATCAGCACGGAGACCGCGGCTGCTATCCCCACGCATCCGCCAATGTGGAGACAAGGGGAGAATCCGTATTTGCGGCCCGCAACGCCATCGACGGTGTCGCCGCAACCTTAAGCCATGGAAGCTGGCCCTATGAGTCCTGGGGCATCAATCGAAGAGACGATGCAGAGCTTCTGCTGGAATTTGGCCGTCCGGTAGATGTGGACAGGATTCGCCTGTGGACCAGAGCCGATTTCCCCCACGATAACTGGTGGGTACGGGCAACGCTGACCTTCTCCGACGGAACAGCCGAGATTGTGGAGATGGAAAAGAGTGAGAAAGCGCACTCGTTTTCTGTGGTCAGAAAGGGGATTACCTGGGTACGCTTATCGGAACTGATCAAGGCAGACGATCCGTCTCCGTTCCCCGCTCTGACCCAGATTGAGGTGTATGGAACGGAAGGGCATAAGCTTTAAGAAGTTCTATATAATCCTTAACGTGCTTTGGCATATACCGGCCTGGACGGCAGGCTGCGATGGTCATGATGGATACTGGTTCCTCTCCTACGGAGTAGCAGCCCGGCCGGTCGGCCCTGGATTCGGCCATGTAGTGAAAATAGCTGGCCGGGGCAAAGGCGGCTCCCATGCCGTCCATGGCCAGCTTGATGGACATCTGGCTGTTGCGCGTATGCAAAAGCGCCGTTGGGTCGATCCCGTACCGGGCAAAGAGATCCCTTGCAATGCCGCCCGTATTCTGGTCGGGGTAAAGAAGAATAAAATTTTCATGAGAGAGCTTTTTCAGATCCAGCCATGGATAGGAAAAGCCCTCTTTTTTTTGGGCTTCGCATTTCAGGGGGTGGCTCTCAGGCAGGATCAGTACGATTTCCTCTCTGCGGATCACCTGGTATTCTAATAATTTTGGAAACGTATGGACATTATAAATCGTAAGGTCAATGGAGGTATTTTTCAGGGTCTGCTCCGCCACAAAGCTGACTTCTTCCATGATATTGACAGTTACATGGGGATAAATCCGGTGAAATTCCATTAGTGTGGGCTGTAAAAGCGTGCTCCCCAGCATAATGGGAACAGCAATATTGAGCCGGCCGTGTGCTCTGCGGGTGATGTCTTCATATTCCTGGTCCCACTCCTGGCCAAAGGCCGCAATCTGCTCTGCATAATAGAGATACCGCTCCCCCATGTAGGTGGGGACGTAGCCCTGTTCCAGACGGGAGAATAAGGGCGCTCCCAGCTGCTGCTCCAGGTTTTTTAAATACTTGCTTAAAGACGGCTGAGAGATAAAAAGGGATTCTGCTGCCTTTCCGATGCTTTTGTGGCGCGCGATGGCCAGGATATACCGTGCTTCCTTAAGATCCATGGGGATTTCCTTTCTGTACTGCCAGCCCCTTAGAATGGGACAGGCTGTTTATAAACAAGTATACCATAGCTTTACTGCATAAAAAATATAGAAATTATGTATTGGACGTATTTTGTATTACTTTTTATAATAAATTTAGTTTTAAAAATTAGTATAGTTAATAAATACAAACAGGATGGAGGAAGAATATGAAGCGAAGCAGTACGTGGATGATGCTGGCCCCAGGGCTTATCATTCTGCTGGTGTGTCTGGCCCTGCCCCTTGTAACCGTGCTGGCTCCTACATTTACTGAGGGAGACGCCCCCTTTCGTTCCTATGTGCAGTTTTTTCAGGACGAGTATTACAGGAAGATCCTCTTTCGCACCCTGCGGATCGCGGTGATTACAACGGCTATCTGTATGGCAGGAGGGATCCCCACCGCTTATTTTATCAGCCGGTGCGGCAAGAAGTGGAGAGGGCTGCTGCTGGCAGCGTCTATCTTCCCCATGATGACGAACTCTGTAATCCGAAGCTTTGCATGGATCAACATTTTAGGAAGCAACGGGATGATCAACCGGTTTTTAATGGCCCTCAATGTGGTTGAAAAGCCCATGAAGCTGCTATACACCGATTTTGCCATCATCATCGGTTCGGTTTACCTGTTTCTGCCGCTGATGATCGTTACAGTCACCGGCGTGATGGAAAATATCGATGACGATATGATGGAAGCGGCTCAGAGCCTGGGGGCAGGACGGCTTGAGGCTTTTATGAAGGTAATCTTTCCCATGAGCCTTCCCGGCATTATCGTAGGAGGCATTCTGGTATTCACCGGCACACTGACCGCTTACACCACGCCGCAGCTGTTAGGCGGAAACAGCAACATGGTGCTGGCAACCCTTATTTACCAGAGAGCCATGTCCGTAGGAGACTGGAACGGAGCCTCCGTGGTGGCCCTGATTATGATCGTCATTACCCTGGCTGTGATCCGTATCTTTAACGCCCTGGCGGCCAGACTGGACAGAAGAGGAGGAAACCAATGAAAAAGAACCGGTGGCTGACATTATATGCAGTCCTTGTATTTCTGTTTCTCATGATCCCTCTGGTGATCATTACAGTGACGGCCTTTGGAGGCGGAAGCGCCATCACCTTTCCCATTGACTCCTTTTCCCTGAAATGGTTCGGGAACGTATTTACATTAAAATCCTTCCGCCGTTCCTTCCTCACCAGCCTGGAGGTAGCCTTTCTGGCAACCTTTATCGCCCTTTTGGTGGGAGTTCCGGCGGCCTATGCCCTTGCAAGGTCAGGAATCCGGGGAAAACAGCTTCTGCGCTCCGTATTTTTGTCACCTACCATTGTGCCGGGGATTGTGGTTGGCTTTATCCTGTATCAGTTTCTGATTCTGACCTTCCGGCTTCCGGTGATGGTAAGCCTTCTGGCCGGCCATTTCCTGGTGACGCTTCCTTATGTGATCCGGGTAGTGGGGTCTGCCATGGAGCAGTTTGATTTCTCCATTGAGGAGGCGGCATGGAGCCTGGGCTGTCCAAAGGGAAGTGCATTTTTCAAGATTGTCCTTCCTAATGTGACCTCCGGCATCTCATCGGCCTTTATGCTGGCCTTTATCAATTCCTTTAACAATATCCCGGTATCCATGTTCCTGACAGGCCCTGGCGTCAGCACCTTCCCGGCCACACTGATGAACTATATTGAATATAACTACGACCCTACCGTTTCCGCGGTCTCCGTGCTTTTGATGGCAGCTACAGTTATCATCATGGTCATTGTGGACCGGACGCTGGGTATCGCCTCACTGGCGAAATAGGAGGATAAAACAAATGGCATTTATGACATTAGAGAAAATCGGCGTCAGCTATGATAAAAAGAAACAGATCCTGAAGGGACTGGATCTGGCGGTAGAAAAGGGCGAGCTGGTGTCCCTCCTTGGCCCCAGCGGCTGCGGAAAAACCACCACTCTGCGGGTAGTGGCAGGCTTTATCGAGCCTGGGGAAGGAACCTTCACCTTGGATGGGAATGATATGACAACGGTTCTGGTCCACAAGCGCAATTTCGGCATCGTATTTCAGAGCTACGCGCTGTTTCCCCATCTGACTGTATACGATAATGTGGCCTTTGGCCTCCGCACCCGGAAGATGGACAAGTCGCAGATCGATAAAAAAGTAAAGGATATTCTTGAGATTTGCGGGCTGACAGAGCTTTCCTCCCGTTTTCCCAAGGAAATGTCCGGCGGGCAGAGACAGCGAGTGGCTCTTGCCAGAGCGCTGGTCATTGAACCCAAGCTTCTGCTTTTAGATGAACCTCTGAGCAATCTGGACGCAAAGCTGCGCATCAGCATGAGAGTGGAGATCAAGCGCCTTCAGAAGAAGCTTGGAATCACCACCCTGTTTGTCACCCATGATCAGGAGGAATGTTTTTCCATTTCAGACAAAGTGGCGGTTATGAACGGCGGAGTGATCGAACAGTATGATACTCCGGAGCATATTTACAAAAGACCTGCAACCGAGTTTGTAGCCCGCTTTATCGGCTTTGAGAATTTCCTGGATCTTGCCAGGTGTGCAGAGGGACTCTATGAGACGGGAGACGGCAGCCGCTTTAAGGCGGCTATGGAGTGTCCTGAGGGTGCTTTTGCAGGCACCATTCGTCCGGATGATATCCGTCTGGCAGGAGCAAATCAGCAGGAAAATGTGCTGACCGGCATCGTAGGCGTCCGAACTTTTCTGGGAAAGAGCTATCAGTATGAGGTAGGAACGGCGGCAGGCGTCCTGAAGGTGAATATGGACACAGAAACCGTATTTTCCGAGGGCGATTCCATACGGCTGTATCTGCCGGAAGATAAGCTGGTGCTGGTACGCCGTTAACTACAGAATAAAAAAGGAGAGAAAAGTTATGAAAAAGAGAGTATTGGCGGCCGTTCTGTGTGCGGCAGCTGTAACAGTAACCGCCTGCAGCGGGGCGTCTGAGGGAGGAAATACAGAGGCAGGAGGAAAACAGAAGCTGGTTCTTTCTACCTATGGTCTCAGTGAGGATATTTCCGCAGAGGAGGTCTACGCGCCGTTTGAGCAGGAATTTAACTGCCAGATCGTCACGGAGACCGGCGGCACCAATGACCGTTATACCAAGCTGAAGGCGGACAGCGAGACCCCGATCGACGTGATCGAGCTGTCTCAGGCCATGACCGCCAAGGGCGTGGAGGAAGGCCTCTTTGATACCATTGATCTCAGCAAAATCGAAAATGCCGCAGACCTGATCGGCGCAGCCAAAACCCTGGCGGAAAATGGCCAGGGGGTTCCCTACACCATTAACAGCATCGGCATTATGTATGATCCTGAGGCCACAGGCTTTGAGATCACAAGCTTTGACGATCTGTGGAAACCGGAGCTGGCCGGCAAAGTATCCATTCCAGAGATTACAACTACCTTCGGTCCGGCTATGGTATATATGGCCAGCGACCATGCGGGAGCAGACATTAAGAGTGATAACGGTGACGCGGCCTTTAAGGCACTGGAGGAGTTAAAGCCAAATCTGGTAAAGACTTATACAAAATCCTCCGACCTGATCAATATGTTTACCTCCGGCGAGGTGGCAGCCGCTGTAGTGGGTGACTTCGGCGTACCCACCATCCAGGCGGCAAATCCGAATCTTGTGTATATCACTCCTGAAGAGACATATGCCAATTTTAACACCATCAGCATCACAAAGAACTGCAAGAACAAGGAACTGGCCTATGAATATCTCAACTATCGCCTGAGCCCGGAACTGCAGGCCAAGACCGGCAAAACTCTGAACGAGGCTCCTACCAATAAGAAGGTCAGCTTCACAGAGGAGGAGTCCAAAAACATGACCTACGGGGCTGCGGCAGAAAACGCAAAGGTGTTGGATTACGGCTTTGTAAATCCGCTTCTCAACCAGTGGATCGACCAGTGGAACCGGATCATCAACAATTAAATGCAAAGAATGAGGACAGTATAAACAGTCCCGGCAAAAACATACGTGAAGCTTGCTTGCAGGCAGTTTTTTGCCGGGACTGTTTTATCGGGGCCCGTTCTTGGTTTAAACTATTTTCTGCCAAAGGAGCCATCATTCCATGACACCAGACTACATCATAAAAAATGCCAATGTTTTTCAGACCTTCCGCCAATGTTTTGAAATCAGGGATGTAGCCGTCCGAAACGGCCGGTTTTATTCGGTTCTTGCCCCCGGCGGTCCCCTGGCCGATCCCTCGGTTCCTGTCTATGATGCCTCCGGTCTATACATGATTCCCGGCCTCATTGATATCCATATGCACATCGAAAGTTCTATGACCTGTCCGGCCCGTTTTGCCCCTGTGGCATTGTCCCACGGTACCACAACCATAGTAGCGGACGCCCACGAGATCGCCAACGTCTTTGGAATGGAAGGTATTGAGGCTTTTTGGTCTCAGAAAACGCCGTTAGACATCTTCTGGGCTATTCCATCCAGTGTTCCGGCTACCCACATAAGCATTGAGACCCCCGGAGCCTGCATCACGGAGGAGGACGCCGCAGAGCTTCTCCTTAACCCGTACACCTTATGTCTGGGTGAGGTCATGAATTTTAAGCAGCTGGCCCCGGAGGACGGCTCTGATACGCAGATTCGCCGTATGATCCGTCACTGCCGCAAAGCCAGGGGAAGAGACATTCGCATTGAGGGCCACTGCCCCAGACTGTCCGGTGCAGATTTAAACCGCTTTATCTATGAAGGCGTGGATGGGGACCACACCCAGCAGACTCCGGAATCGATTCTGGAAAAAACGGATCTTGGAATGTTTCTGGAGCTGCAGAAAAAGTCCCTGACCCCGGAAAATGCAGATACGGTATGCCGTTACGGTCTTTATGAAAACATAGCCCTTGTCACCGACGATACTATGCCCGATCAGCTGCTGCAGGGCCATTTAAACCACATTGTCCGCACCGCCGTTTACGCGGGGATACCGGTGGAGAAGGCCATCTACTGCGCTACCTATACCCCGGCCAGAAGGATGCACCTGGATGACCGCGGGATGATCGGTCCGGGAAAGCTGGCTGATTTTATTCTGCTTAAGGGGCTGGAGGAAATGGAACCGGCTGCCGTGGTAAAAAGCGGAAGGCTGGCCTGGGCTGCTGGCTTCAAAGAAGGGGAAGGAGAGAAGAATACCCCGCTTTTTCCGTCTCACTTCTACCATTCTGTCCACTGCCGTCCTGCGGTCTTAGAGGATTTTATCTTAAAAGCCCCGGCGGATGCAAAAGCGGTCACTGCAAATGTGATGCAGATCCATTCCTTTGGAACAGCCACCAGACAGGTACAGCGTGTGATTCCTGTAAAAGAAGGACGCATCTGCTGGCAGGAAGCCGGCCTGAGCCTTGCGGTTCTTTATGAGCGCCACGGAAAGAATGGAAATGTCGGCTGCGGCCTGGTAGAAGGGGCGTTTACAAAGCCGGGAGCCGCCGCTACTACCTGGTGTCATGACAGCCACAACCTTCTGGTGCTGGGAACCTCCCCTGAGGATATGATTCTGGCCCAGAGGCATATCCTCAGGCTGGAAGGGGGATACACCGTATTTTCTCAGGGAGAATGTCTGGGCGAGGCACGGCTGAATGTAGGCGGTATCATAAATGACGGCCCAATTGAGGCGCTTTCCGGCTCCCTTGGACGGGTAAGAGCCGCTATGGCTGGCCTGGGCTACAAAAACAACAATGAGATCATGTCCATGTCTACCCTGGCGCTCCCCGTATCCCCGGAACTGAAGCTGACGGATCGGGGGCTTTTGGATGTGAAAACCCAGAAACGGGTGGAGTTAGCAGCGGCCTATCATTAGAGAATGGGAATAATTTCCAAAAGAGAGGGAAAACCGATGAAAACCATAATCACAAATGTCATTGTCGTCACCATGGATGTGCAGAGGAACGTATACACGGAGGGCTATGTAAAAATAGAAGGAACGAAAATTACAGAAGTCGGCCCCGCAGGCTCCCTCAAAGATACAAAGGAGGAGCTGGAGCGCACCGGCTGGGAGATACGGGACGGTCAGAGAGGGATCCTGATGCCCGGTATGATCAATACCCACTGCCATCTTGGCATGATTCCCTTCAGAGGACTGGGAGATGACTGTAAGGATCGGCTGAGAGTCTTTCTTCTTCCCATGGAGCAAAAAGCCATGGACCGGGATATGGCTGCTCTTTCCAGCCGCTATGCCATATGCGAGCTCCTTCTTTGCGGCGTAACAACGGTTATGGATATGTATTATTTTGAAGAGTCTGTGGCCGCTGTCATGGATCAGACCGGCATTCGCGGGATTGCGGGGCAGACCGTGATGGATGAGGGGGGATGCGATGCACCGGACGCAGATACCGCCCTTGGGAAAGCCAGAGAGCTTATAGAGGCGTATAAGCATCACCCCAGGATCAGCGGCTGCGCTGCCCCTCATGCCACCAATACCTGCAGCCCGCAGAGCCTTAAAAAGGCCTGGGAAATGGACAGAAGGAATCATGTGCCCTTTACCCTTCACGCGGCGGAAATGGATTACGAACTGACCTGGCTGGCCAAAACCTTCGGCTGCACCCCCATAGAATACTTAGACCGCACGGGTGTCCTTGACAGCCATACAGCGGCTGCCCACGGGATCCATCTGACCGACGGCGATATTTCCCTGTTAAAGCAAAAGGGCAGCGGGATTTCCCACTGTATTGGTTCCAACGCAAAGGCCGCCAAAGGCGTGGCTCCTGTGCTTAAACTTTTAAAGGAGGGAGTTCCCGTAGGCCTTGGCACAGACGGGCCTGCCAGCGGAAACACCCTGGATCTCTTTACCCAGATGCGCCTGTGCGCCGGTTTTCAGAAAAACGAGAGCCGCGACCGCAGCGCCATGCCCGCAAAGGATATTGTATCCATGGCGACCTGTCAGGGCGCAAGGGTTCTGGGGCTGGATAAAAAAACCGGCTCTATTGAGCCGGGAAAAGAGGCAGATATGGTGCTGGTTGAAACGGATTCCCTCAATATGTTTCCCGTGTATGACCCTTACTCCGCCCTGGTTTATTCTGCAGGGGCCTCCAATGTCCGGGATGTGTATGTGGCCGGAACCCGCCTGGTGTGGGATAAGAAACTGGTTTTTGAGGATCCTCTGTCTATCCGAAAGGAGTTAGCGGACCGTATGAAACAGTCCGCCTTTGGTGAAATAGAAGAGCTGCACGGGTAAAATCCCTTCTGCGGGCGTATCAGGCGTTCTGATCCGCCCGCTTTTCCCGTTTTCTGGAGGCATTTTCCTTACGGTACGAGGTAGGAGTAATGCCGAACACTTTTTTGAACAGTTTTGTAAAATAGTTCACATCCAGGATCCCTACCTCCTCTGCCGCGTCGGCGATGGAGATATTGGAGGTACACAGCCGCTTGGCCGCCAGCTGGATACGCTGGGTATTGATATAATCCGTCACGGTGACGCCGGTTTCCTGCTTAAAAAGGTTGGAAAGGTAATTGGGGCTGATGTGGCACAGCTCTGCCAGCCGTTTTAGGGAAAGGGTGCCGTTTAGATGGAAACAGATCTGGTGAATGGCGTTCTGAACCACAGAGGAGTAGTTTTCCAGAGAATACTTTGTTACATAAGCGCAGTATTCCCGGATCATCTCCTGAATCAGTTCCCTGTCCTCCTCCAGGGTCATATTCTGGATGCGAACAGCGAAACGGGCGGAAATTTCATCGATATAATAGGGATGGATGCCGCAGTGTTCAATGCTTTTGCGAAACAGCGTGTTTAAGATGATGAGCTTATGCCGCACCGCCATGACGTCTCCCTGAAACCGTCCGCCGTAGTTGTACCGGTTCATCTGCTGGGATATTTTTTCCGCGGTCTCTTCGTCCCCGGCTGCTACCGCGTCCAGAAGCTGGTTTTCTGTCCGATAGCGCTGCTCCAGCATAACAAAGGAAATTTCCTGGCGGGCCATGGGTTCGTTAAAATATTTCTGGTCAGGGCGGAAATAAAAGGGCAGGTAATGATTTTCATATACCGCTTTTAACTCACCCTCAGGAAACATCATCCCCACTGCCGTCAGGATCACCTGTTCAAATTCAACTCCGGCAGAGGGAATATTGCTGCAGTATTCCCTTACAATAGCGGCCGTCTGGCTCCCCAGTTCCTTCTCGGTCCAGAAAAGCTGCTCCGCTGTCTTGACTTCCCGCTGCCAGGGGCCAATGATACATCCCTCTCCATTTGATTCTTCGCCGGGCGGGCAGAATACCGCATAGACCATCTGAAAGGAGTCCTCTCCATAGGTCAGCGTACCCGGCCGGATATCAGACAGAAGATCTTCCCCAAACTTCTGCCAGTCAAAACCGGGTGCCAGTCCGGCTCTAAGCCCCAGATCAAACTGCTTTAATTCTGCAAACGGGGGCTTTACCGGCGTTACCTGAACGTTGTAAACAGCCATCAGCTTGCGCAGTGCAGTCATTGCATCAATGAGCATAGATTTCCCCCCTCTCTTGTTTTTTTGTAATATACCATATTTTGCTGTTCAATGCAATAATGAGGAAAAGGCCCCGGCCGGATAATTCGGACCGGGGCATCAGCTTGCATTTTTATGTGTTTACTGTGCGTTTTTTCTCGCTGCCAGGTCGGACTCGATCTGAGCCATGGTCTTTTTATTCAGATTGAATACAAGGCCGTAAGCGATGAGCTGAACGACTGCGCCAAGCAGATACATAGCAGCTACAAGATAGCGCATATTTAAGGCGACCTCAGGAGTCTGGGCAGCCTGAAGGCTGGCGTTGTAACCAAGCATGGTAGCAGCTACCAGGCCCAGAGAAGGCCCAAGGCCCTGTGCCAGCTTGCGGAAGAAGGAATGAAGCGCATAGGTGGTTCCCTCGTTGCGGGTACCGAACTTCCATTCCTCGTAATCCATGGCGTCTGCCATCAGAGACCAGCTTAAGCAGTTTCCGATGCCGTTTCCAAGGGCGTTTAAAAGCTGGCAGACAACAAACATGGCAATTCCCTTTCCGTCGGGAGTGATGGGCAGAACCAGCATCAGGATGTAAGCAAGGCAGCTGAGAAGAGCGCCTGCGGTGATGGCCTCCTTCTTGCCGAAGCGTTTTACGATCTTGGCGATAAAAGGCATATACAGGAAGGTTCCGATGTAGGCAATCTGGGAGATCAGACCGGAAATCTGTGCGTTTTTAAAATAAGACTGGAACATGATCTGAGATGCTACCGTAGCCCCGTACATTCCGATGAAATTACCCACAGGAGCCAGAGTAGCGCCTACAGCGGCCCGGTTGCGCATAAAGTGTCCGGCGGCCCTGAAAACGTTGAACTTGGGCGCGTCCTCTTTTAAGGTAATTGTGGTATTTACACGGATCTTGGTATTATTAACCATGAAATGGAAACAGGCCAGACCGATCAGGCCCATTCCAAGAGCGATGATCCAGATGCGCTCGCCGCGCAGGTTGTTGCTTGCGTCGTAGATCAGGATCGGGAGCAGGATGTTGGTGGATACAGAGCCTGCGATGCTTCCTGCGGAACGGAAACTGGACAGCTGCGCCCGGTGTACGGGATCCGCAGAGATCAGGGAAAGCATGGAGCCGTAAGGCACGTTTGCTACGGTATAAAATGCGTCCCAGATGATGTAGCCGGCTACAAAGAGGATATTTTTTGCCATTGCCGGAGCGCCTGTCCAGGGGATGTAACAGAGTGCGCCAGCAAAGGTCAGGCCAAGACCGCCGGCCCAGATGTAGGCTAAGAACTTGTTGCGCTTGTAGGTGTGCCTGTCTGAGTCTACCAGAGCGCCGATCACCGGATCGTTGATAGCGTCCCAGATCTGAACTAACAGCAGAAGAGAGGCCATTACATAAGAGTTGATCCCCATAAACTGAGTCCAGAACAGAGTCAGCGTTCCCTTTAACGCAAAGCTCATGTTGCAGCCGAAGTCGCCCAGCCCATAAGCCAGCTTATCCCGAAAACCGAAGTTTTCTGCAGATTGTGTTGTTATTTTTCTTGCAGTTGTTGCATTTGCCATAAGAAAATCTCCTTCCCAGCCGGTTCCTTTCGTTTCCGGCCTTCACTGTATATGTTTATTATACATTGCAAAAAGTGAAAACTATTAGTAATATTTTATGTCAAATCATGATGATTTTATGGTTATTTAGTAAAAAATCAATATTTAACCCTGCATTTTAATGAAGAATTAACACATTTTACACAAAAACACATAAAGAACGCATAAAGGCAGAAAAATATGCCTATGCAGGTTAGCCTGCAGCACAAATTGTCGTATGGCTGAATAGTTACTTAAAAATAGCAGGGGCATGATGGGCCGATTGCATTTTAGGGTATTTGATGATAGAATAAGCGTATATCGAGTTAAGAGCAGCCGGTGCCGCGGATCCTGTTTGCCGGGATCCGGGGGTAAAAGGGAAGCAGGTGGAAATCCTGTACGATCTCGTCACTGTGAACCGGGAGCATAAAGACATGGAAAGGGTCAGTCACTGGCAAACGTCCTTTCGGAAAATTCCTGAAAGGGCCGGCTGGGAAGGCAGTCTTTATGTGCGGATCGGCAAGTCAGGAAACCTGCCGGCTGTTGGTACAGGAAATCATTTCCAGATCACGAGCCATTGATCGTGCCGGTCAAGAGCGCGCGGCTGCCAAGAGACGGCCCCAGGCGCCAAAAGACCTCTGACTCAGAACGGAGCAGAGGCAGTCTGCCTTCACTCCGGTTTGAGATAATGGATTCCTATACCTTGCCAACCGATACATAAGGATTATGTCTTGTGACAAGGAGGAACAGAACATGAAACTGAAAAAAGCAGCATTACTCTTTGCGGCGGCAGCCTTGACGGCAGGAATGGCAGCGGGATGCTCCGGCAGCCAGAATGCGGCGTCCGGCTCTGTGGAGGAAACAGAAGGAACCCCGAAGACATCTGAGAGCGGGGATCAAACGGAGGCCTCCAGGGCAGCGCAGACGGCTTTGCAGACCCAGACATCCGGTGAAGCCGGCGAGGATGAGGAAAACTACGATACCGGAGATGCCACACTGGATGATCCGCGCAATCAGGATGAGATCGGAGAAAAGGAACTGCTGGTGGTGAGCTTCGGCACCAGCTATAACGACAGCCGGAGAAAGACAATAGGGGCCATCGAGGACGCCATGGAGGCGGCCATGCCGGACTGCTCTGTGCGCCGGGGCTTTACCAGCCAGATGATCATTGACCATATAAAAAGGCGGGATGACGTTTCCATTGACAATGTAGAAGAGGCACTGGACCGGGCGGTAAAAAACGGCGTTAAAACGCTGGTGATCCAGCCTACCCACCTGATGAACGGCTTAGAGTACACCGATCTGGTGAATGAGGCGGCGGAATATGCGGATGCCTTTGAGCAGGTAGCCGTAGGCGAGCCGCTTCTGACCTCGGAGGATGATTTTAAGGCTGTGATCCAGGCGATTACCGACGCAACCAGGGAATATGATGACGGTGAGACGGCTGTCTGCTTTATGGGCCACGGCACGGAGGCAGAGTCCAATCAGGTCTATGCAAGGCTGCAGGAGATGTTAAGGGCAGAGGGCTTTGAGAATTATTTTGTGGGAACTGTAGAGGCAGAGCCTTCTTTAGAGGATGTGCTTGGGTCTGTAAAAGAAGGTTCTTATACAAAGGTTGTTTTAGAGCCTCTTATGATCGTGGCAGGCGACCATGCCAACAATGACATGGCGGGAGAGGAGGAAGGCTCCTGGAAAACGGAGTTTGAGAAGGCCGGCTATGAAGTGACCTGCGTATTAAGGGGCCTGGGAGAACTGGAACCCATCCGGAATCTGTTTGCGGAGCACGCCAGGGCAGCGGCGGACAGCCTGACAAAGTAAGACATAAGGATACGGAGGGCTGCACTGGGAATGTATCAGGCGCAGCCCTGTATAAGGAGATTTTTCCGGAGGCAAAAGGATATGAAAATCAGGAAAATATGGATCTGCTCTGTTTTGGGGGCTGCCGTGCTTGCGGGGGCGGGCTGCGCACAGAAACAGGCGGGAGCAACCGTTTCTCAAAGTGCTGGCAAACAGGAGACGGCAGAGCGCCAAAAAGAAGCAGCAGAGGGGATGGAGCCTATTTACGCTGCAGCGCTTAAAGATGGCATATATCAGATCCAGGTGGATTCAAGTTCGCCCATGTTCCGGGCAGAGAAATGTGAGCTGACGGTAAAGGACGGCAGTTTGACTGCCAGGATGACCATGAGCGGAAGCGGATATGCAAGGGTATTTATGGGAACCGGGGAGGACGCGGAAAAAGCATCTGAAAGCCAGTGGATTCCAAGCGAGGACACCCGGGAGGGGAAAAATGAATTTACCGTTCCGGTGGAGGCGCTGGACAGGGCTGTTGCCTGCAGCGCCTTCAGTAAAAGGAAGGGAACCTGGTATGACCGCACTCTCGTATTCAGAGCGGATTCCCTTCCGGCAGAGGCGTTTAAGGAAGGAAATCTGACAACAGTGGAAACGCTGGGCTTAAAGGATGGGAGCTATACTGCCGTTGTGCGCCTGGAGGGCGGTTCCGGCAGAGCTGGTGTGGAATCTCCTGCCAACCTTAGGATTATGGATGGAAAGGCTCTTGTGACGCTGGTCTGGAGCAGTCCCAATTATGATTATATGAAGGTAGGAGAGGAACGGTTTGAACAGCAGAACACAGAGGGAAACTCCGTGTTTGAGATTCCAGTTACAGCTTTTGACTATAAGCAGAAGGTAATCGCCGATACTATCGCCATGAGTACGCCCCATGAGATTGAATACACGCTGATCGTGGAATCTGCCGGGCTGAAAGAGGTGGGAGAATGAGAAGGCCGCGCAGAAGGGCAGCCTTTGTAAGGATGGTCTGTCTGGCAGGGCTGTGCCTTGCAGCGGCAGGCTGCTCCCGGACAGCGGTGTCCGGGAGCACGCCTGCCGGTTCCGGGCCCTCTTTACAGGCGGTTCTGTGGGAAAAACCCGTATCATCCATGGAGCTTTCTTATGCCGATCAGTTTTCCGTCGACCATTATCAGGGCGGTTATGACCTGATTACCATAAAAGAGGGAGGCCGGTTTCTGGTGCTCCCGGAAGGAGGAGACGCAGAAACGGCTTCGTCTCTGGTTCCTGAGGAACTTCCCAAGGACATCACTGTGCTTCGGCGTCCGTTGGACCATATCTACCTGGCTGCCACCTCAGCCATGGACTTTTTTTCGGGCCTGGATGCGGTGGATCGGGTGACGCTGTCCGGCACAGATGTATCCGGGTGGTATCTGGATGCTCCAAAAGAGGCTCTTAAGGCCGGGAGCATGGTCTATGCGGGAAAATACAATACGCCTGACTATGAACTTATTCTGTCGGAAGGCTGTGACCTTGCCATTGAGTCAACCATGATCTATCATGCCCCGGAGGTGAAGGAGCAGCTGGAAAAGCTGGGAATCCCCGTGCTGGCAGAGCGATCCAGCTATGAGAGTAGCCCTCTGGGCCGTATGGAATGGATCAGGCTTTATGGCGTTTTACTGGGAAAGGAAGAGGAGGCAAAGGCCTTGTTTGACCGGGAACTTCAGGCGCTGGAACCTCTTAAGGAGCAGTCACCGTCCCAAAAAACGGCGGCTTTTTTCTATGTGACCTCGAAAGGCTATGTAAACGTGAGAAAGCCTGGTGACTATGTGACTCGGATGATCCAGATGGCCGGAGGCGAGTACCTTCCCCGGCTTGCGCCGGAGGAGGGAAATGCCCTTTCTACCATGAATCTGCAGATGGAGGCCTTTTACAGTGCCTGCAAAGACGCAGATATTCTGATTTATAACAGCACCATTGACGGCGAACTGTCTTCGGTGGCGGAGCTTCTGGGAAAAAGTCCTCTGTTAGCTGATTTTAAGGCCGTGAAAGAGGGGAATGTATGGTGCACGGGCAAAAATCTCTTTCAGGAAACCATGGGTCTGGGGCAGATGATCCGGGAACTCCACCAGATCTTTACTGAAACTGCACCGGATTCCTCGTCCATGCGCTACATTCATAAACTAAACTGAGGTGAAATCATATGGCTCCGCAAAATCATATATTTTCAAGGAGCAGCCGGATTGTATCCGGTATGCTGTTTCTGGCGGTTCTTCTGGGTATCCTCATGATCTTAAATGTGTGCTTTGGCTCTGTGGCAGTATCTTTGCCAGAACTGTTCGGCCTGCTTTTAAAAGGCCCCACAGAGGATACGGCTTCCCGGATTCTCTGGGATATCCGTCTGCCCCGCCTGTTTGCGGCTGTGATCCTTGGGGGCGCACTGTCTGTTTCCGGCTTTCTGCTTCAGACATTTTTTTCCAATCCTATTGCCGGCCCCTTTGTGCTGGGAATTTCCTCCGGCGCCAGGCTGGTGGTGGCATTTGTTATGATCGCTCTTTTAAATCAGGGACGGACGGCTGGCTCTGTGACTCTGATCCTGGCTGCGTTTTTCGGCTCCCTGATCTCCATGGGCTTTGTGATTCTGGTTTCTGGCCGGGTGAGAAATATGTCCATGCTGGTGGTCTGCGGCATGATGGTCAGTTATATCTGCTCGGCCATTACGGATCTGGCAGTCACCTTTGCAGATGATGCCAATATCGTAAATCTTCACAACTGGTCTCTGGGCAGCTTTTCCGGCATTACCTGGGAAAACGTCTCTGTTATGACTGCAGTGACCGCAGCTGCCATGGCCTGCACCCTGTTTATGGCAAAGCCGGTAAGCGCCTATCAGCTGGGAGAGGTCTATGCCGCAAATATGGGAGTCAATATCCGGCGGTTTCGTCTGGCCCTGATCCTGGTCTCCAGCATACTTTCTGCCTGTGTCACCGCCTTTGCAGGCCCTGTTTCCTTTGTGGGAATCGCGGTGCCGAGACTGATAAAGGGGCTGTTTCAGACGGCCAAGCCGTTGGTCATGATTCCTGGCTGTTTTCTGGGGGGAGCTGTATTCTGCTGCTTTTGCGATATGATCGCCCGGACGCTGTTTGCTCCGGTGGAATTAAGCATCAGCACGGTTACTGCCATATTTGGAGCGCCGGTGGTGATCTATATGATGGTACATAAAGGGGAAAGGCGGTAGGAAGATGGAAAAGAACCGTATTTTAACGGAAAACCTGGCAGTAGGCTATGGAAAGACGCCGCTGATTCGGGAGATCAGCCTCCGTGTGAGGCCAGGAGAGATTGTTACCCTGATCGGGCCCAACGGGGCCGGAAAATCCACTATTTTAAAGAGCATCATTGGACAGCTGGAGCGGATGGGCGGAACAGTGCGGCTGGTGGGAAAGGATATGGCAGGGATGAAGGAGCGGGAGATCGCCCGCCATCTGTCCGTGATGATGACAGAGCGGATCCGTCCGGAACTGATGACCTGTAAAGAGGTGGTAAGTATGGGGCGATATCCCTACACTGGTCCTCTGGGGGTCCTGGGCCGGGAGGACAGGGAAAGGGTGGAGGAAGCCCTTTCTCTGGTTCGCGCAGAGGAGCTTGCAGACTGTGACTTCGGCTGTATCAGCGATGGCCAGAGGCAGAGGATTCTTCTTGCCAGGGCCATCTGTCAGGAGCCGGAGGTTCTGGTGCTGGACGAACCAACTTCTTTTCTGGATATCCGTCATAAGCTGGAACTGCTGGAGATTCTGAAGGAACTGGTGCGAAAAAAGGGACTGGCTGTACTGATGTCCCTTCACGAACTGGATCTGGCGCAGAAGGTGTCAGATTATATGGTCTGCGTCAAAGGAGACAGGATCGCCGCCTGTGGGCTGCCGGAGGAGATTTTCACCACAGACAGGATCCGGACGCTTTTTGATATCACCCGCGGAACCTACTGCCCCAGGCTTGGCTGTGTGGAACTGGCAGCCCCTGAGGGGCAGCCCCAGGTCTTTGTAATCGGAGGAAACGGCTCTGGGATCCCTGTTTACCGCCGTCTTCAAAAGCAGGGGATTCCCTTCGCAGCCGGGGTGCTTCATGAAAATGACATCGACTGCCCGGTGGCGTCGGCGCTGTCGGCCCATGTAATCACTGAACGGCCCTTTGAGCCTGTTTCCGAAACACAGTTTCGCAGGGCTGCCGCGCTTATGGCGGACTGCCGGGAGGTGGTCTGCTGTATCGGTACATTTGGCCCTATGAATGAAAAAAACCGGGAACTGGCAAAGCTGGGCGGCAGGAAAACGGTTTTCCTGTCAGATGGAGATTGTGCAGGGATATAAGAAAAAGCATGAGCTCCGCCATGGAGTGACCAGAGAAAGGAGAGAGAATGAGAGTATTAGTGAGCGCCTGTCTGCTGGGCGAAAACTGCAAATACAACGGAGGAAACAACCGAAATGAACGTGTTCTTAATTATATCAAAGACAAGGAAGTGATTCCTGTCTGTCCGGAGATCCTCACAATCCTTGGAACGCCCCGGCCGTCAGTGGAAATCGCGGCGGGGCGGATCATAGACAAGGAGGGAAATGACAGGGAGCTCATTTACCGTGAGGGGGTGGAAAAGGCCCTGTCCCGGATCTGCGGGCTAAAAATAGATCTGGCCATCCTGCAGTCCCGCAGCCCTACCTGCGGTGTAAATGAGATTTATGACGGCACATTTTCGGGAAAAAAAATACCCGGTTCCGGGATATTTGCCCAGGCCTTAAGGAAAAAGGGGATCCCGTTAATGGATGCAGAGGACGTTCCGGCCATGATGCTGTGCGGGTACAGGCCAAAATACTGCCAGAAGCTGGCAGAGTTGTTTTACGAGACAGTTCATACGGTAAACCGAAAGGATTATACCAGGGAGCAGGTGGATGCCTGGGCAGACGGCCAGGTGGATCTGGAAGCGTGGAATCGCTCTTTTCTGGAGCACCATACCGTAGTGGCATGGGAGAGCGGGCAGCTTGCAGGTTTTGGCGATATGGCCCGGGACGGCTATCTGGACCGTCTGTATGTGCATAAGGACTTTCAGGGCAGGGGAATTGCCTCTGCCATCTGCGATGAGCTGGAGAGAACCTCCGGCAGAGCCGCTTTTACCGTCCATGCCTCCATTACCTCCCGCTCCTTCTTTGAAAAGAGGGGATACCGAATGGTGAAGGAACAGCAGGTGGAGCGCCATGGGGTGAAGCTTACAAACTTCATCATGGAAAAGCTGCCAATGTAAAATTAACATTTCTCATACATATCCTGGATAGTAAATTTTACATTTCCCTTCTATACTTAAACTCATCAGAAGCAACCATCTGAAAAAACAGAAAAGAAGGGAAATGTTATGAAAAAGAAGAGAGTCATAGCCGGGATCCTGGCGGGAGTTCTGGCAGTGGGGGGCCAGCAGGTATGGGCGGCTACTACTCATTACAACGATTCAGCAGTGACCGGAGGATCCAAAGAGTGGCAGGACTGGACGGGATCGTGGGAGCAGGTGGCAAATGATTACACCTATGTATCCCTGACGCCCGGCGCGGCAGCGTCCCAGTTGAATTTTGCCTGGTACAGCGAGGGAACCAACGCTACGCCTGTGGTATACTTCGGAACAGATGCCAACGATTTAAAGGCCTATAACGGCCAGGCAAGCGGTGTGGATACAGGGCTTACAGGGGGAAAAAGCTATTCCTACAACTATGTGACCGTAGACGGTTTACAGGAAAACACCACCTATTATTATTCGGTAGAAAAGAGCGGCGTAAGAACGCCGGCTGAGGTCTACCGGACAGGCAGCTTTGAAAATGTAAATATCCTCTACGTAGGCGATCCTCAGGTGGGCGCGTCCAAGGGACAGCCTCAGGGAGAAGGAAAGCTGTCGGCCGATGGGGGAGCAGCCAATACAGCGGCCCGCAACGATGGTTTTGGTTGGGACCGCACTCTGGATATCGCTTTAGCCCAGAACCCGGATTTGAACTTTGCAATCTCGGCAGGCGATCAGGTCAACAAGACGGGAAAGCCTAAGGAAGAGGAGTATGCGGCATACCTTTCCGCCAGCGCGTTAAAGAGCCTTCCAGTAGCGACCACCATCGGAAACCATGACTCTCTCAACAAGGATTACAGCTATCATTTCAACAATCCCAACCCTACCGGCCTTGGAATGACAGAGGCAGGCGGCGATTATTACTATACCTACGGCCCAGGCCTTTTTATTGTTTTAAATACCAATAATTATAATGTAGCGGAGCACGAGCAGGCCATAAAGAAGGCGGTAGAGAACTTCCCGGATACAAAATGGCGCATCGTCACCATTCACCAGGATATCTACGGCTCCGGTCTGGATCATTCCGATACGGATGGTATGATCCTGCGTACCCAGCTGACCCCTGTATTTGATAAGTACGACGTGGATGTTGTACTCCAGGGACACGACCATACATACAGCCGTTCCAAACTTCTTTACGGCGACGGAAAGACACACGGCTCTTATGAATTCCGCCTTGATGAGACCGGCAGTGATTATGACTGGGATCATGCATACAATGTAAATACAGACGAGTCTATTTCCCTGTATCCTGAGGATGAGGAGGCGGCTGCCTTAAAAGCGGGATTTACTGAGGATAACCGCTGCTATACCATTGAAAGCTCCGGTCAGTCCGTTGTTACGAATCCCAAGGGAACTCTGTACATGACAGCCAACTCTGCCTCCGGTTCCAAATACTATGAGCTGACTAATTCCAAGCAGGATTACATTGAGGTAAGAAGCCAGAACTGGCTTCCCAGCTACTCTGTGATTAACCTGACAAATGATGATTTCAAGATCACCAGCTATCAGATCACAGATGATGGAAAGGTAGAGACCATTGACAATACCTTTACCATCCATAAGACAACTGACCGATGACAGGAAACAGCAAAACATGAATGAAAAACAGATCTTACAGATCAAAAAAAGATTCTTCCTGGCGGCTGTGGTGCTTCTTGGCATCCTGGCCGTCTGGAAGTTAAATGATATTTCAAAGACTCAGCTTGTAAACCGCACTGGACAGACCTTTGAAACCGGCGTGGTGGTTCGTATCCTGGAGGATAATATCCAGGAGGACGGTACGAGAGTGGGTCAGCAGACCGTAGTGGTGCGGATGACCAGTGGAGTGAAAAAGGGACAGGAACTTACAACCACCAGCAGCGCAGGCTATCTCTTCGGAGCCGCCTGCAGGGTAGGAATGCGGGTGGTGATTCTCCAGAGCGTCGCAGGCGATTCCGTAATCACAAGCGTATATTCCATGGACCGAAAAGAGGTTATGATCGGATTTGCCCTGCTGTATCTGGCGGCTCTGTGCATCGTAGGGGGCAGGAAGGGGGTCAGAGGGGCCCTGGGTCTTGTCTTTACCTTTGGTGCGATCATTTACGTTTATCTGCCGGCCGTCTATTTGGGCTGCTCGCCGTTTTGGACTTCTGTATGGATCTGCGCGATTACTGCGCTGGTCACCATGTATCTGATCGGAGGGGCCACAAAAAAGACCTTATGCGCTACATTGGGAACACTGGCAGGCGTCATTATCGCCGGGGTTACAGCCGCCATTTTTTCAGAGCTTTCCGGTATCACCGGATGGAATGTGTCAGATATTGAAAGCCTTTTAACACTTTACGAAACAAATGGGATCAAGGTAGGGGGACTGCTCTTTTCCGGACTTTTGATCAGCGCGTTAGGAGCGGTGATGGACGTGGCAATGTCCATCTCCAGCTCCATGAAGGAACTTTGCGATCAGAACCCGGACATCACCCGGCGGGAGCTGATGAAGGCGGGGATGAGAGTGGGACGGGATATGATGGGAACGGATTCCAATACACTGATTTTGGCCTTTGCCGGCAGCAGTGTTTCCATGCTGCTGATGGATTATGCCTATAACCTTCCGTTTTTGCAGATCATCAATTCCAATAACATAGGCATTGCTGTTATGCAGGGGCTTTCGGGAAGCTTTGGGATTGTGCTGAGCGTTCCGGCTACGGTGATGTCCGGGGCTTTTATCTATAAAAGGCAGGGCGTTCACTGAGGTTCCAGAAAGGATACAAAGCGGAATTTCCGATCCAGCAGCCCGCCTGTGAGGCTGATTCCCTTTCCCATGGTAAAGGCTGCCAGGACGGTTCCGATTCCCAGCCCCGCAATATGGCCCAGAAAGAAAAAGGTCATGCATCCGGTGATGATAAGGCAGGTTACATCAAAGCTGATCTTGATTTTGGAATACGGCCCTGAGAGAATGTCGGCAAGTTCTCTGGGAAACAGGTCGGTAGGAATAATAGGGAGCCTGCAGCGGTTGGAAAGGGCGATGCCGACACACAGGATTAAATAGCTGGCGCAGAAATAAAAAAGGCGCAGGGGAAGAGACAGGGGAAGTGCATTGACCCATGGCTCGTGGATGTCGATCATCTTTCCGAAGAAAAATCCGGCTACGAAACTGAACAGGTAGGAGGGCATGAATTTTTTTCGCAGGATCATCAGGCTCAGTACGAGAAAACCCTGGAAGAGATAGGTCCAGGTGCCCAGAGAAAGCAGTGGGAATACCTTCGTGAATGCGTAGGGGACGCTTGAGATAGCGGAGATGCCGGATCCGGAGCGGAGCATTAAAACGACGCCAAGGCTGTTGATGATGATAGCGATGAGGAGGGCAAGTTCGCCTCTGAGAGTAACGGTGTTTGTTTCTTTCATGGAGATTCACTCTTTTCTGTTGGTATTTTCGTATCGTGTGCTGGTAAAGCGCACACTTCCATCTGCGGACAGGAGTGCCGAGCCGTTTTGCCCGCAGGCGGGAAGAAAGGCCGCAGACAGTCCGGTTTATAAATGGTATCCCTGGGAAATGGATACGACTGTTTATTATAAGACGGTGTATGGAAAATTTCAATGTGCAAATGTACTCGTACAAGAAAGAAAGACCGACTGAAAATCGTTCATATTTTCCTGCGGGGACGGTCAGGGGGATTTGGCCGCCAGAGGTATTTAAGCCTCTGGCGGCTTTGTGATGAAAACGCCTACTGTTTCGCAGCTTCTTCTGTTGATGCCAGACTCTGCATATACTGGTGCATGGATTCAGCCACGATCTTGCTGTGGGCCACCGCCTCCACCACGGTGCGTGCACCGTTTACCACATCGCCGGAGGCAAAGATGCCGGGACGGGTGGTGTGGCCGGTCTCATCGGCTACCAGAAGGCCTCTGGCGTCAGCCGCCAGCCCCTGGGTCGTGTTCACGATCCGGTTCTGGGGCCCTTGGCTGATAGAGATGATCACGCTGTCGGCCGGATAAAGCTGCTGGGAACCGGAAACGTCGGTAAAATGGCCGTTTTCATCCTCGATCACATCTTTAAAGATCACGCCCTCGTCAGTGATCTCCACAGGCGCTTTGTTATACTCAAATCGTACACCCTCCAACTGGGCATAGCTGAACTCATGATGGCTGGCGGCTACTTTCTTGGTGATAGAGAAACAGGTCAGCTGCCGCACACCCTTTCGGATCGCGGTTCTGGCTACATCCATAGCTGCATTGCCGGCGCCAATGACGATCACGCGGTCTCCCAGTTCATAGCTGTCCGGATTGTTCAGATAGTTGATGCCGAAGTGCACATGGCCCAGGGTCTCTCCCTTGATATGGAGGGCATTGGGCTTCCAGACGCCGGTTCCCACGAAAATAGCCTTATAACCGTCACGGAACAGATCGTCGATACCGATGGCTCCGCCGATATGTGTGTTGGGGCGGAATTTAATGCCTTTTAAGTCAAGATGGCGGTATTTGAAGTCATCCAGCACCGATTTTGGAAGGCGGAATTCTGGGATCCCGTAGCGGAGAACGCCGCCGATCCGGTCCTTTCCCTCAAAGATGGTTACATTGTAGCCATACCGGGCCAGGATCACCGCGATGGTCAGACCGGCGGGGCCGGAGCCAATGATAGCTGCCCTCATGCCGTTGGAGGGAGCGGGGCCCTGGGTCATCTTATTGGCGTAGGTGGAAGAAATATAATTTTCAATCGTAGAAAAGTGCACCGGAGCGCCCTTGCGCCCCAGTACACAGTGGCCTTCGCACTGATTCTCGTGATTGCAGACCAGGCTGCACACCGTGGTCAGGGGATTATTTTCAAAAAGCACCCGCCCCGCCTCGTCCAGATGACCTTCTTTTAACAGGCGGATCACCTGAGGAATGGGGGTGCTGATCGGACAGCCTTTCTGGCACTGGGGAACCTTACATCCCAGACAGCGGTTTGCTTCATCCATAACGTGTAATGCCATAGAGATTTTCCTCCCTGAAAATGATTTTCCTTCATATATTAACACAAAAATCACTTTGTGGCCAGTGCATAATCATTTGTATGCAATTCTGTTACGAATGATAAAAAATGCACAAGCGTTTTTGATGGAGAAACCAATGTATAAACGAAACTCCCTGTGATTGTTAATAAAATAACACAAAAATCATGGAAATACACTGTAAAATATGTTATATTGATAACAAAGTGCGGATATCCCCCTTGACAGGTATCTGTACGGCTGGCAGTCTGCTGAGAAACAGACTGCAAAAACAGAAGAACAGGAGAGGTATTATTATGAGCAGACAACTGTTTTACAATGGGCTTGTGTACATGGATCATCGGTTTCAAAAACTCTGCGTTCTGACAGAGGATGGAGCGATTGCCGGAATTGGGGAGTGGATTTCGGATCCGCAGGCGGAGCGCATCGATTTAAAGGGACGCCGTCTCACACCGGGATTTCTGGATATTCACACCCACGGCGCTGCCGGGGCAGACGTCAACGGTGCAGATCCTGCAGGGTATGAGAAGATCAGTTGCTTTATGGCATCCCAGGGTACGGTAGGCTGGCTGGGCTCCGTACTGACGGACACAAAGGAACAGACGCTGGCCTGTATTGAAGCTTACAAGAAATGGAAAACAATGGAGCATAAGGGGGCTGTGATGATGGGAATCCATCTGGAAGGGCCATTTCTCAGTCCTGAGTATAAGGGCGCTATGCCTCAATCCCTTTTGCAGGTGAAGAACATCCCGCTGATCGAGGAATATCAAAGGGCGGCAGAGGGAGACATCCGCTATATTACTGTTTCTCCTGAGATAGAAGGTATGACGGAGGACATTCCAAAGCTGAAGGCGCTGGGGATTCAGGTTGCGATCGGCCATTCCGGTGCGGATTACGACACGGCCAGGGCAGCCATTGCAAATGGAGCCATGGCTGCCACCCATACGGGAAATGCCATGAAGCTGCTCCATCAGCATTTTCCGGCTATCTGGGGGGCGGTGCTGGAAGATGATGAGGTGTACTGCGAGATCATCTGCGACGGACGCCATCTCCATCCGGGAACCGTCCGCCTGATTTTAAAGACCAAGGGACTGGATCGGGTCATAGCAGTAACAGACTCCATAATGGCGGCCGGACTGCCGGATGGAGAATACAAGCTGGGGGTCAACGACGTAGTGGTGACAGACGGAGATGCAAAATTAAAGACAAACGGAACCCGTGCCGGAAGTACCCTGACTACGGGAAAGGCGCTGGAAAATCTGGCGGCCTTTACAGGAAAACCCATAGAAGCCCTTCTGCCTCTTCTTACCGAGAACCCTGCAAAACTTCTGGGGCTTACGGATCGTTTCGGCTATATCAAAGAGAACCGCGCAGCCAGTTTTGCAGTTCTGGATGAAATGGGCCGGGTGGCAGAAACCTATGTGGAAGGCAGGCGGGTATTCTCCCGAGATATTTTAAAATAAAATACAATCCGGCTCTTTCCGTCAGAATTTCGTCAGAAATGTGTAAGTTGGCAATCCAGGGGGGCTGTGTTATACTGTAAATGCAATTTAAGAAGATACACAGCAGATATGGGTGAGAGGATGATTCACAATGAAGACGAGACATAAATGGTTGACAAAAACAGTGGCCCTTGCCTGCGCGGTCATGATCTCATGCCCCCTTACTGCCTTTGCCGGCTGGCAGAAGGAAGGGGATACTTATGCTTATTATGAAGAGGACGGTACCAGGGTGGTCAATGACTTCCGCAAATCAGGCAGTCAGTGGTTCTATCTGGATGAAAACGGCCACATTGTAAGAAACTGTGAACGGGAGATAGGCGGAAAGATCTATGTATTTAATGAGAGAGGAGCCATGGATCCCAGTGCCACCAGAAAAGCGGGAGAGAGCGGGAACTCCGGTGCAAAAAGCACTTCGGGCCGTTCCTCGTTTTCTGCGATCAGCAGCAGACAGCAGTATTTAAACAAAACGGCAAATCCCTACATGAATGACAAGACAGTTCAGTGGTTTAATGCCACCTGTGCCATCCTGACCCGGCACAATGCAGGCAATATACGCGCTTTTGGCGGCGGGCTTAAGCTGGCGGGCAAAGAGGAAAACGGCGAGGAGATGGATAAGGCTACCAGAGACCAGAACCGCCAGATGTTAAAGGACAGCTGGAACATTACAGACCGGGCGTCTGCGGATGCGGTGCTTAAGGAACTGCTTTCCTCAGCCCGTGAAAATGCTTCGGCCTACGATTACAGCCGTGCCATGTCGAATCTGGGATTTTATTACCTGGCAGACTATTATACAGAGACAGAGGCTTTGGATCAGTCCCTGGAGGTGGCAAAAGAGATTCAGAAATCGTTTGGTTCCTGGGAGGAATTTATAGAGAATTACCTGACTGGATATGAGGAATGGTCGAAAGATACCTCCGGCGACAGAAGGAAGCTTTATGAGAATCTGAAGAACAGCCAGTGGAATCCCTATGCAATAGACTGGAATGTAAAGCTTAAAAAGAGCTGGTAAGAGAAAAATACGGAAAAAATAGACAAAAATGCCCCGCAGAGAGAATCGGCTGATTTTCTGTCTGCGGGGTGTTTTGTCTGCATGGATCATATCTGCCATACCGGAGAGCAAATATAATTCGGCAGCGGGAAAATTCGCTGTAACTCAGCCTGCAAAAAGTCAGAGTCCGTGCGTCAGCAGGTCTTTAACCTCGCAGAACGGACGGATGGAGGGCATATCAGTCTGGTGGTTTCCGACGAGCTTTTCCATCCAGATCATATTATACCAGCGGCCGAACTTGTAACCGCACTGGTGAAATTCACCCACCAGCCGGTAGCCCAGATGGAGATGAAAGTCGGCGCTGTTTCTGGTAAGATACTCATCTTCAGTTTCCGGCCAGGCGATACAGGCATTTAAGTTGAGGATATTCTGGGCGGTGAGAATGCGTTCCAGGGCGCAGTAGAGCTGTTTGCCCACGCCTGTGCGGCGTCTGTCCATATCTACATAGATAGAGGTTTCCACCGCCCAGTCATAGGCTGGGCGTTCATGGAAGGGGCCGGCATAGGCATACCCCAGAATCTGACCGTCCGTTTCTGCGATCAGGTAGGGGTACCGTTTCAGGGTATGGCGGATCCGGCGGGCAAATTCTTCCTCAGAGGGAACTTCATATTCAAATGTAATGGCGGTTCGCTCCACATAAGGGCGGTAGATGGATAAGAGCGCCCCGGAATCATCCGGGACAGCGGCGCGGATCGTAATGGGGGATGGATGGGTCATAGCGTGTACCTCCTGCATATTAAGACTGTTTGTCGGCCGCTGCACAGCAGCAAATCCTGACTTTACGATACAGTGTATCGGATTTGGCGGCAGGAAGCAAGGGGATTTGATTGATATATATAAATCGAACAGACCTTTGTCCTGCATGGAGGCTGCATACATTGGTCTGGTTTCTTAATAAAAATTAAGAAAAACCGGTTGCCAAGTTAAGATTTATTTTCTATCATAAAGGCATAAACAAGAGGAAAAAGATGTGCTTTCATAAATGTCCGAGCATGGGCCCGGGGTGTGGAAGAGGGCGCACCGAATTTTAAGGAGGAGCAGAAAATGGAGATCAAGAAACCTGCCATGGCGGGAACGCTGGAATCCAGTGACTGCCAGGTAACTGTGGAGCCGGGGGATGGCTCTGTGGAATTCAACCTGGAGAGCGCGGTGATCAATCAGTACGGCAATCAGATCAGAAAGATTGTGATGGAGACCCTGAAACATCTGGATGTGGACAATGTGAGGATCTCAGTGGTAGACAAGGGCGCTCTGGACTGCACCATCAAGGCCAGAGTAGAGGGCGCGGTGTTCCGTTCGGTTGACCAGTATGAAAAACTTCCGTGGGGAGGTGCCATCCGATGATCAATGCAAATAAAAAACGTCTGAGACGAACCATGATGTTCTTAAATGCACAGAAGCCGGGGCTTATCAAGGATCCTTATATTTACAGGCCCGATTCCATTATGCTGGATTTGGAGGATGCGGTGGCTGAGAACCAGAAGGACGCAGCCCGTTTTTCTCTGTATCACGCATTAAAGGAGATTAACTACAGAGGCTGTGAAAGGGTAGTCCGCATCAATGGCCTGGATACCCCTTACTGGGAAGAGGACATCCACTGCGCTGTAGCCGGCGGCTGCGATGCAATCCGTATCCCAAAAACGGAGTGCGCCCTGGATGTACAAAGGGTGGAAGCGGTAGTGGAAGAGTGTGAGAAACAGTACGGCATCCCGGAGGGCCACACGCTGATTATGGCGGCGATAGAATCTGCCAGAGGCGTTATGAAGGCTCTTGAGATCTGCGAGTCCTCTGAGCGTATGTTCGGCATTGCCCTTTCCGGCGGTGACTATACCAAAGATCTGCAGACCCATATCACAGGCACCGGCTTAGAGCTTATGGGAGCCCGTCAGAACATGATCATTGCTGCCAGAGCAGCCGGCGTACAGTGCTTTGATACAGTTTACACCAACTTAGACGATATGGAGGGTTTCCGCCGTGACGTGGATACCATCCACCTTATGGGCTTTGACGGAAAGTCCATCATCAATCCTCGCCAGATAGGCATTGTCCATGAGATCTTCACACCCACCCAGAAGGATATCATTTTTGCGGAAAAGGTGGTCAAGGAGATCGATGAAAAGAAGGCCCTTGGAATCGGCGTATTCACCGTAGACGGCAAGATGATCGACATTGCTTTCTATGACGGCGCAAAGAGAACCATCGACCTTGCAAAGGCATCCGGCGTATATAAGGGGGATCTGTAAAATGATAAATGCAGTAGGCAGGGACATTCCCGAAGAGATCTTAAAACAGACTGGAAAAGAAGTGTTCCAGGGAAACCATTACAGGGACGGCTATGTGTATAAAAAGGACGGCCCCTATACAAAATGTGTCATCAACAACAGCGGCTCCAAGCTGGTGGATTCCATTCATGATGTGCTGGTAAAATGCGGCATAAAAGACGGCATGACCTTAGGCTTCCATCACCACTTCCGTGAAGGCGACTATATCGTGAATATGGTCATGGAGGAAGTACACCGGATGGGAATTAAGGATATCACCATCTGCGCCAGCTCCTTAGGAAAAGCCCACGACCCTATCGTGCCTTATATTGAGGACGGAACCATTACCAATATTCAGTCCTCCGGCGTCCGCGGAAAGATTGGTGAAGCCATTTCCGCAGGAAAATTAAAGGGTCTGGCCATCATGCGTTCCCACGGCGGCCGTGTACGCGCTATTGAGAGCGGAGAAACCCGTGTGGATATCGCATTTATCGGAACACCTACCGCTGATGATTACGGCAACTGCCGGGGCATCGGCGGAAAGAGCGACTGCGGCGTTCTTTCCTACGCCATGGTAGACGGTGATTATGCGGACAAGGTGGTTGCCATCACGGACTGCCTGGTGCCGTTCCCCAACTTCCCGGCCCATATCTCCATGACAAAGGTAGATTATGTGGTAGTGGTAGATGCCATCGGAGATCCCAAAAAGATTGCTACCGGCGCCGCAAAGCCCACCACGGATATGAGAAAGCTTATGATGGCAGATTACTGCACGCAGTTTGTAGTAAATACTCCATACTTTAAGGACGGATTTTCCTACCAGACCGGCGTAGGCGGGGCTTCTATCGCCTCTACAATCTCCCTTGCAAAGATCATGAAGGAGAGAAATATCCGGATGCGCTTTGGCGTAGGCGGACTTACAAAACCCATGTGCGATCTTCTGATCAACGGCCAGGCAGATTGTCTGCTGGATACCCAGGACTTTGACCTGGCAGCCGTAGAGTCAGTAAAGAATTTAAAGCACTTCCGTATTTCCGCAGGCGAGTACGCAGATCCCTTTAACAAGGGCGCTGTGGTAAACAAGCTGGATTTCGTGATCCTGGCCGCTCTGGAAGTAGATGTGAACTTTAACTGCAACGTGGTAGTAGGATCCGACGGCGTTATCACCGGTGCTCAGGGAGGCCATCCCGATACAGCGGCAGGAGCTAAGTGCACCATCGTGATTGCACCCCTTCTTCAGGGAAGAATCCCGGCCATCTGTTCCGAGGTTACTACAGTAACCACACCAGGCGAGAGCATCGACGTCGTCATCACAGACTATGGTATCGCCATCAACCCTAAAAGACAGGATCTCATCGAGGCCATGAAAGATGTAGACCTGCCCTTTAAGACCATTGAGGAGCTGCGCGACATTGCGTACTCCATCGTAGGCGAGCCGGAAAAGGTGCAGTTTGGGGACAGAGTGGTAGGTATTATCGAGGCAAGAGACGGCACCATTATGGATGTGGTGCGTCAGGTAAAGAAGTTCGAGTTTGCAGAGTAACCCATCTCCTGGTTGTTAAATCATAACCCCACACTGCAGCTCCCCTTTACTGTCATGATAATAAAAATGTCCGGCTGTGCATACACAGCCGGACATTGACGAAATATAAACAGTTACGGTACAAAACGGTACCCCACACCTCTTACCGTAATAATATGGGCCGGCTTTTGCCGGTCCTTTTCGATTTTTCCCCGGAGCCGGTTGATATAGACCATAATGGCGTTGTCATCAATGGCTACGGTGGTGCCCCAGACCTGCTCATAGATCATATCCTTTGTATAGATCTGTCCGGGATGCTTGATGAACAGCAGGAGGAGGGCGCTTTCCTTCGAGGACAGGATCAGTTCTTCACCGTCCTTGTAGAAACGCATGGTAGAGGAATCATAGGTAAAGGGACCGCATTCCAGAAGAGAGGACTGGCTGGCCATCATGTTTTTAGTCCGCCGGATCAGCGCTTTTACCTTGGCGCCCAGGACAACGGGGCGAAACGGCTTGGTGATATAGTCGTCAGCTCCGATGGAAAGTCCGTAAATAGAATCATAGTCCTCGTTCCGTCCGCTGACGATCATCACCGGGGTCTGTATGCCGTCCTCCCTGAGATGCTGGATTACTTCAAAACCCTCCATATCCCCTAACATGATATCCATAAGGATCACGTCATAGGTATGGTGCTTTAACCGTTCCAGGGCCTTTGTGCCGCTTCCGGCCGTGTCTGTTTCCAGGTCATTGCTGTGCATAACCTTTTCCAATAATTTACAGATAGACGGGTCATCGTCTACGATCAATACCTTATCAGCCATAATAATTGGTTCCTTCCCAGGGATAAACGTTTTATTTTCTTTGTAACGATCCGTCCTGAATCGTTGCTTTTCTTTCTGCCTATTATACAGTATTATAATATTAGAATCCGGTCAAAGTCAATCGTGAAAGGGAAATTAGAGGATGAAAAGAGGATAAACAGATATGGAAAATAAAGTAAAACAATTGGGCAAAATGGATGCAGACCAGAAGCTGGTCCTGGTTGCGGGCCTGGTAAGTATTCTTTCCATCGCATTTATTTTTATGGGTACCAGGATCTGGGAGGAATATAAAAAGGGCGTCATTGGAAACCAGAAATCCCAGATGCTGCTGACCGCTGAATGTCTGGCAGATAATCTGGAAGGCGTAGTGGGAGAGTATACCAGAGATCTTCACTCTCTCTGGGCCTACAGCAAAGATAAGAGCTGGGAAGAGCAGATAAGGCTCTGGAACTCCTACAGAGAAGGCCACGGCCCTGTGATCCATGATGTGATCCTTCAGGGAAAAGAAGGGGAATGGGGCAGGGGATATCCCCAGGAAAAAATAAAACTGGCAGATTCCGATTCTGTGATTGATGATAAGACAAAGCTGATCCCGGCTTCCATCGGAGAAGATGGGGGCTATGTGGTACTTAGGTATGAACCGGTTCCGGGAGAGAGCGTCTCTCTGGTGCTGGACAGTCAGATTTATTATGAGCAGGTTTTTTCGGGGATTCAGGTGGGAACCAACGGATATGTGGTAATCAAGGATAAAAGCGGTACCATTCTTATGCATCCTGGGCAAAATCAGTACGGCATTGACGTGATCGAAGGCCGCCATGAGATGTATCCGAACAAGGATCTTACCAGCCTTAAGGCCATGATTGACCATCAGCTGGAGGGACGCACCGGAGTGGAGGAATATAATTCCTACTGGTGGACAAAGGAAGGCGCGCCTGCGGTCCGAAAGCTAAGCGCTTATACGCCTGCAAACATTGGAGAGGACTTTCTTGTAGTCAGTGTAGTCATTGATTATGACGATATCTATATTCCGGTGGAAACGGGATTTTTCCGGATCATTCTGGTCTTTATCTGCGCGTTTATTACGGCTCTTTCCATGGCGGTTTATATGTTCAGGCTTCTCCTGCAGAAAAAAGAAGATAAGGAGCAGATTGCTTATCTGACGGAACTGAACCGTATTCTGGAGGAGATGCACCAGAGCGAGGAAACCATTGCCCATCAGCAGCGCTTACAGATCATGGGAACCATGACCGGCGGTATTGCCCACGAGTTTAACAACCTGCTGACTCCGATTATGGGGTATGCAGATTTTCTGATGATGGAGCTGCCGGAGGACTCTGATGGGTTTGACAGTGCCAGGGAGATCTATGGGGCGGCCGAGAAGGCCAAGGAGATCATCCAGCAGATTTCCTCCTTAAGCCGTAAAAATATTGAAACCGCCTTTAAGACGCTGGATGCGTCCAGGGTACTCAGGCGGGCGGTGAAGATGGTCCAGTCGGTCTGCCCCGCCAACATTCGTCTTACAGGGGAAATGAAGCTGGACGGGGTTTTTATTATGGGAAATGAGACACAGCTGAATCAGGTCATTTTAAATATCGGCGTCAATGCAATCCATGCCATTGGCCGGGAGGAAGGCGGACAGATCCGTGTCAGCGCCCGCGTCCTTAGAAGGGAGGAGCTGGAGCCGGAGGTTCCTCTTGGAAAGGAGGAGAGCTGGAGCCGTTTTGTGCAGATCAATATTGAGGACAACGGCTGCGGCATGAGCCCGGATGTATTAAAGCAGATGTTTGATCCGTTTTTTACCACAAAGAAGGGCGGAAAAGGCACAGGCCTTGGTCTGGCCCTCACAGAGCAGATTGTCACCTCCCATCGGGGCTTTGTCTGCGCTGACAGCCAGGCGGGAAAGGGGACGGTATTCCATCTCTACTTTCCGGCAGTAAAAAAGGATGAACAGGAAACCGCCGCAAATGCCGCCCTGTACCATCAAAATGACCCGGAGAACAGAAAGAAAAAAGGAGAAAATGCGGGGATGTCCATACTTCTGGTTGACGACAATCCCAAGGTCCTGCGCCTTTTGGAAAAGAGTTTTGCCAGACTGGGAGTAACAGCTGACGCGGTTATGAGCTTTGAAGAAGCCAGGGAAAAGCTGAAAAACGGTCATTATGACGCTTTGGCGGCCGAGCAGTTTATTAAAGGAACCTCGGCGGTTAATTTCTGTATGTCCATCCAGGCCTTGAGCCCAGGTCTGATTCTGTTAGTCATGGCAGATCAGGTAGACCAGGAGCTGGCAGAAGCCAGGCAGCGGGGCATCATTCATGGATATGTGTCCAAACCGGTGTCGGACGCCGCTATTTTGCGGGCAGTGACAGAGGCTGCAAAAGGAAGAATTATAACGGAATCTTAACAAACTGTAAGCGCAGCCTTAAGGAGACTTAAGCCGTTGTCCTTTCTCATGTAAGGTTCTGGCCCTATACTGAAACCATAAGGAACAAACGTGTCTAAGATGTGATCAGAGGGCGTGCGGGAAGGAGAGGAGAAAGGGCAATGAATGAGACCATGCTTGCGATCCTGGGATTTGCGGCGATCATCATGCTTATTTTTCTGCTGCTTAGGAATGTGACCGCACCGGCCATTGCTTTTGTCGGGATGTCTGCAGTGACGGCAGTGATCCTTGCGGGGACGGGAACCTTTACCATTAAGGAAATGGGAGATTTTATCAGCGCCGGTGTAAAGAGAGTACATTCTACGGCGGCTCTGTTTATCTTTTCGGCATTATTCTTCGGGATAATGACAGACGTGGGGATGTTTGACAGCATCATTGATGTTTTGATGAAGCGTGTGGGAAATAATGTAGTAGGCGTTGCCCTGATGACCTGCGTCATCGCCATGATGGGCCATCTGGACGGAGGCGGGGCAGCTGCTTTCTTAATCACAGTTCCCGCAATGCTTCCGGTATATAAACGTCTGCGGATGCGTCCTGTTGCATTGCTTTTAATCTGTGTTACCGCTATGGGTGCCGTGAATCTTCTGCCCTGGAGCGGGCCTGTGATGAGAACAGCCTCTGTGCTGGAAATTGAGGCAAATCTGCTGTGGATGAAGCTGTTCCCCATACAGCTGGTAGGCATTGTAATTGCCCTGTTTACCGCTGTTTTCTGGGGAGTGGCTGAAAAAAGAAGAGGGGCGGGAGGAAACAGCGCTCTGCCCGGGTATGATGATATGCCGGCGGAAGGGGACAGCGTCCGCAGCAGTAAGCTGGGGCGTCCGGAGAAATTTTGGTTTAATGTAATCCTGACGCTGGCTGTGATCCTGTGTATGGTATTCTTAAAAGCACCTTCTTATTCTATATTTATGATCGGCTGTGTAATCGCCCTTTTAGTGAATTATCCGGGTGCAAAACTCCAGAATAGGGTGATCCGGTCTCATTTCGGTTCAGCCATTATGATGACTTTTACGATCCTTGCGGCCGGTGTGTTCTTGGGTGTTCTGGAAGACAGTCAGATCATGAACCACATGGCAAATGTACTGGCATCCGTTATCCCCCAGTCCATGGGACAGTTTCTGCCCCTTATCATCGGCGTCCTGTCCGTGCCGCTGACTCTGCTGTTTGGCACAGATTCATATTTTTATGGCCTTCTCCCGGTACTGACAGGAGTGGGAAACAAATTCGGCGCAGATCCGGTTCATATCGGTATGGCCATGGCAGTATGCCGCAACGGCGCTGCTTTTATGAGCCCTGTTGTTCCTGCTGCCTTCCTGGGCACAGGTCTTGCAGGGGTAGAGATCAAGGACCATATAAAGACTTGTTTCTTCTGGATCTGGGGAGTAAGTATCGTCAGCCTGATCTCTGGTTTGCTTTTAGGTATGCTTCATATAGCATAATATTCGATATAATGATGTGATGTGATGAAAACGGGCTGTGTCTCTTTTCCAAGTACCCGGAAAAGGGGATGGTCTGTTTTCATTTTTAGAAAAATTTAAGATCTCAGTCTTGCAAAGACTGCGGTCTTGATGGTAGGATATTTTTTATAAATGCTCAAAAAGGAGGAAAAGTCCCATGCTGGAAGGAAAACCTCTGACAGGCAGCGATCTGGAGCGCCTGAAGGAATTTTTAAAGAAAATGGATCTGGACTATGATCCTGGAATCGAATACACCATATGTCTGGAGGATGAAGATTATAACATCATCGCTGCCGGTTCGGCAGAGGAAAATGTACTGAAATGTATTGCCATTGCCCCGGAGTGCCAGGGCCAGGGACTGACAGGAACTGTGATCTCCCAGCTGATTCAGTATGAGTTTGAGAAGGGGCGCAGCCATCTTCTCATGTACACAAAGCCAAAAAACCAGGCCATGTTTGAGGATCTGGGCTTTTATACGATCCTGAAAACAGATCGTGTGCTGTTTATGGAAAATAAAAAACAGGGGTTTTCCGGCTTTTTGGATGCCATTCAAAGGGAGACGCCCGAAGCCGCTTTACAGCCGGAAGCAGTGGTAGGATCCATTGTGGCCAACTGTAATCCCTTTACCCTGGGCCACCGTTATCTGATCGAAGAAGCTCTAAAGCGGTGCGATTACCTGCATTTATTTGTTCTTTCAGACCGCCGCACCTTTTACAGCCCCGCAGACCGCTTTCAGATGGTTCAGGCCGGAACCGCAGATCTGGAGCGTGTGATTCTGCACAGGGCCTCGGACTATATCGTGTCAGCAGCTACCTTTCCTACTTATTTCATGAAGGAAAAGACGGAAGCGGGAAAGGCAAACTGCCGTTTGGATCTGGAGCTTTTTGGAAAACGCATCGCGCCTGCCCTGGGTATTACCCGACGCTTTGTGGGAACAGAGCCGGAGTGTGCAGTGACGGACTGTTACAATGTAACTATGAAAGAAGTGCTGCCGGATCTTGGTATTCAGGTGACGGAGATTCCCAGAAGAGAGATTGGAGGAGAAGTAATCAGCGCTTCTCTGGTGCGTGCGGCCGTGAAGGAAGGGCAGCCGGAGAAAATAAGGGCGCTGGTGCCGGAGAGTACCTGGAAGAGGATCCGGTCTACAGACGCCCGGAAGGCTTGATGGACGGCTGCAGAAGACCGCTGTCTGCGCAGTTTATGAGGAAAAGCGCTTAAAAAGGAGAAAATGCAGTGAAGCATATCTATGTAAACGGAAAAGTCTACACTGGGGAACTTCCTCTGGTTCAGGCCTTTGGGGAGGAAGAGGGGAAATTTGTCTTTGCTGGTTCTGATGAAGAGGCGGCGGCGCTTGCAGAACCGGGGGATAAGGTGACGGATCTGCAAGGCCGCTTTGTATGCAGCGGCTTTAATGACAGCCATATGCATTTGCTGAGTTATGGAAGCAGCCTGAGCGCCGCCCGGCTGGCTGCTCATACGGGAAGCTTAAAAGAGATGCTTCAGTATTTTAAGCAGTTTAAAACAGCCCATCCTGTTCCGGAAAATGGCTGGCTGATGGGCCGGGGATGGAATCAGGATTACTTCACAGATACAGACCGGATGCCGGACCGACATGACTTAGATCAGGTATCGGATACCGTTTTGGTCTGCGCTGTCCGCGCCTGCGGCCACTGTCTGACCGTCAATACGAAAGCCCTTGAGTTTTTAGGCGTCACGGCAGACACCCCACAGCCGGAGGGCGGACGGATCGGCATGGATGAAAATGGCCCGGATGGCCGTTTTTTTGACAGCGCTATGGATCAGGTGTACCATGCTGTTTTGCCGCCTGACAAAGAAGAGATCAAGCGCAGGATTCGCCTTGCCTGCTGTGCCTTAAATTCCTACGGAATTACCAGCTGTCAGACTGACGACTACTGTGTGTATCGGGATATACCCTGGCAGACCGTCAATGAGGCGTACAGGGAACTGGAGAAAGCCGGGGAGCTGACGGTTCGGGTCTATGAACAGTGCAATTTTACAGAGACTGCCGATGTAAAGGGCTTTGTGGAGGCCGGAAATATCACCGGAGCCGGTACAGAGTATTTTAAGCTGGGGCCCTTAAAGCTGCTGGGAGACGGGGCGCTGGGGGCAAGAACCGCGTATCTTAGCCGTCCTTACGCCGATGCCCCCTCTGCCCGCGGAATTCCCGTATTTTCTCAGGAGACCCTTGATGAGATGATCGGTTATGCAAATGCCGTCGGGATGCAGACAGCAGTCCACGCTATTGGAGACGCCTGTCTTGACCGGGTTCTTGCAGCCTATGAAAAGGCCCTTAAGGAACATCCGAGGAAGGATCACCGTCATGGGATTGTCCACTGTCAGATCACCCGGCCGGATCAGCTTAAAAAGATCGCCCAGATGGGGCTTCATGTATATGCACAGAGCATTTTCCTGGATTATGACAACCATATTGTAAAGGAACGGGTGGGAGAGGAACTGGCGGCCACCAGCTACAGCTGGAAAACGCTGATGAATATGGGGGTATCGGTGAGCAATGGAACGGACTGCCCGGTGGAAGTGCCGGATGCGCTGGCCTCTATGGAATGCGCGGTTACAAGAACCTCTTTAAAGGATCATACAGGCCCGTATCTGCCCAAGGAGGCATTTTCTGTAAAAGAGGCCCTGGACAGCTACACCATCCGAGGGGCAGAGGCAAGCTTTGAGGAAGGGATCAAGGGAAAGATCTGTCCGGGGATGCTGGCTGATTTTGTGGTGCTGGAGCAGTCTCCCTTTGAAGTGAAACCGGAAAATATCCACAGAATCTCGGTGTATGGGACGTATCTGGGCGGGAAAAAGGTATTTGGCTGAGAGGGCACAACGGTACAAGTTACGATGAGAGGAGAGATGCGCCGTATGACAAAGAAAGAATTGGCCCTGAAACTGATCCAACGTTTAAAGGAGGCATATCCGGAGGCGTCCTGCACCCTGGATTATAACCAGGCCTGGAAGCTTCTGGTGGGAGTCCGGCTGGCAGCACAGTGTACGGATGCCAGAGTCAATGTGGTCACAGAGGAACTTTATAAAAAATATCCCGATGTGGATGCTTTAGCCGCTGCATCGCCGGAAGAGATCGAAGACATTGTAAGGCCCTGCGGCCTTGGCCGCAGCAAGGCAAGGGATATAAGCGCCTGTATGCGGATTTTAAAGGAAGAATACGGCGGCCAGGTGCCGGATGACTTTGACGCCCTCTTAAAGCTTCCGGGTGTGGGCCGCAAAAGCGCCAACCTGATCATGGGGGATGTATTTGGGAAGCCGGCTATCGTGACGGATACCCATTGCATCCGTCTGGTAAATCGTATGGGGCTGGTGGATCATATAAAGGATCCGAAAAAGGTGGAAATGGCGCTCTGGAAGCTGATTCCGCCGGAGGAGGGCAGCGACTTCTGTCACCGGCTGGTTTTTCATGGAAGAGAGGTATGCAGCGCAAGAACCAGGCCTGACTGCGAGCATTGCTGCGTGGCAGATCTCTGCGCCAGAGCCGGAGTCTGATAGGAGAGCTGCGGGCTTTTGAAGAAAAGGAGAAAAATGCAGCTGTTGCCTGCATATAGTTAAAAAAAGCAAAAAGGCAGAGATACCTTGGAACAGGAACTGATATATGTGGTAAAAGAGGGGGATAACGTGGATCAGATTGCCCGGACAGCCGGTATACCGGTAGAGGAGCTGATCTGGGCCAACCAGCTGGAAGCTCCCTACCGTCTGGCTGTGGGGCAGGCCCTTTTTGTGGGTACGCAAAGCAGTGTACAGGCCGGCCGTCCCTCTCTTTATACCTTTGGGTATGTGTATCCTTTTATTGACCGGCAGATACTTGACGAGACGCTGCCGTGGCTTACGGATCTTTATGTTTTCTCCTACGGATTTACAGCGGAGGGGGAGCTGATCCCTCCCCAGACGGAGGACGGCCCTGTGATAGAGGCCGCCAGAGCCGCAGGGGTGCGGCCTGTAATGGTGCTTACGCCCCTGGGACCGGACGGCCGTTTTAACAATCATCTGGTGACAGAGCTTTTTGCCAGTGAACGGGCCGTCCGACGCCTGATCTGGCGGTTAGGGGCCATGATGACGGAGAAGGAATATGAGGGTCTGGATATTGATTTTGAATATGTATCTGCAGGGGACCGAAGGGATTTTGCAGAGTTTATCGGTCTGTGTGCCAGAACCTTCAATCCCTTTGGCCTTACGGTCACGGCGGCTCTGGCTCCCAAGACCTCTGATGACCAGCCGGGGCTTCTCTATGAGGGCATGGACTATAAGGCTATCGGCGAGGCTGCCAACCGGGTGATGCTTATGACCTATGAATGGGGGTATTCCCAGGGGCCGCCTATGGCCGTTGCTCCGATCCACATGGTACGCCGGGTGGCGGATTATGCCTTGACCCGGATCCCGGCAGAGAAAGTCAGTCTCGGTATTCCCAATTACGGGTATGACTGGCCTCTTCCCTATGAGAGAGGAGTTACCAGGGCAAGAACCATAAACACTCTCCAGGCCATACAGCTTGCCATTGACCACGGCTCTGTGATCTATTTTGACGAGCTGGCTAAGTCCCCCTATTTTCACTACTGGCAGTATGGGATCCGCCATGAGGTCTGGTTTGAGGATGTCAGGAGCTTAAAGGCTAAGTTTGACCTGATAAAAGAGAAGGGGCTTACAGGTGCGGGTTACTGGCAGTTAATGAGCTTTTACCGTCCAAACTGGCTTCTTCTTGTACGGATGTTTGAGCTTGCAAAGGGAAATTTCCTATAGTATACTTTTTACAGCGGCAAACGGGCAGATTCGCTGCAAATGAGAGAACATAAGAGAAAGGAAGATATAACTATGAGCATTAGAATCGGAATCATGGGCTACGGCAATCTGGGAAGAGGCGTGGAATGCGCCATAAAGCATAATCCGGATATGGAATTAAAGGCAGTATTTACGCGGAGAGATCCCGGCGCTCTTTCGGTTCTGACAGAGGGCGTGAAGGTGTATTCCGCAGAGGATGCTCCGTCCATGAAAGATGAGATTGACGTTCTGATTCTCTGCGGAGGCAGCGCTACTGACCTTCCAGAACAGACCCCCCGGATGGCAGAGTATTTTAATGTGGTAGACAGCTTTGACACCCATGCAAAGATCCCGGAGCATTTTGAGGCAGTGGACCGGACGGCATCAGACCATGGCCATGTGGCAGTGATCTCCGTAGGCTGGGATCCTGGTATGTTCTCCTTAAACCGCCTTTACGCCAATGCCATCCTTCCCGGAGGAAAGGATTATACCTTCTGGGGAAAGGGAGTAAGCCAGGGTCATTCTGACGCGGTCCGCCGCATCCCCGGCGTAAAGGACGCAAGACAGTATACCATCCCTGTTGAGAGCGCCCTGGAGGCGGTAAGAAGCGGCAGCCAGCCGGAACTTTCCACCAGACAGAAACACACCAGAGAGTGCTTTGTAGTGGCAGAGGAGGGCGCTGATAAGGAGGCGATAAAAGAGGCCATTGTCACCATGCCAAACTATTTTGCAGACTATGACACTGCCGTTCACTTTATCAGTGAGGAAGAGCTTTTAAGAGACCATGCGGGGATTCCTCACGGCGGCTTTGTGATCCGTACGGGAAACACAGGCATGAAGGATGAACATTCTCATGTGATCGAGTACAGCTTAAAGCTGGATTCCAACCCTGAGTTTACCTCATCTGTTCTGGCTGCTTATGCAAGAGCTGCCTATCGCTTAAGCCGGGAAGGCGCAAAGGGCTGCAAGACTGTGTTTGACATTGCGCCCGCGTATTTAAGCCCGGAGGACGGAGCATTTTTAAGAAAACATATGCTGTAGGAGGAATTCTATGACCTATATCCGCAAGACCATCTGCCCTTATGACTGTCCGGCCACCTGCGGCCTGCTGGCAGAAACAGACGGAAAGCGTATCCTTAAAGTCTTTGCAGATCCGGAGCATCCCGTTACAAAGGGACTGATCTGCAGAAAGATGCAGCATTATGAGCAGTCCATAAACAGCCCGGACCGTATTCTTACGCCTATGAGACGCATCGGAGACAAGGGCGAGGGAAAGTTTGAGGCGATTACCTGGGAGGAAGCCGGAAAGGAGATAGCAGACCGTTTTAAAAAGATCCTGAAAGAGGATGGCCCGTCCGCCATCCTTCCGGCCTACTACTCCGGCACCATGGGCGTGATCCAGAGAAAGTGCGGAGAGGCCTTTTTTAATCGTCTGGGGGCCTGTTCCCTGGTTTTAAAGCTCTGTGCCAGCGCAAAGGGCTCAGGGTATGAGGCGGTGATGGGAAAAACCAGCTGCCTGGAACCGGAGGAGTTAAAACAGAGCAGTCTGATTCTGGTGTGGAGCAGCAATGTAAAGGCCACCCGGATCCAGGCCATGCCTGTTTTGCAGGAGGCCAGAAGGGCCGGGAAAAGGGTTGTCCTGATTGAGGCCTGTTCCAGGGAAATGGCGCCCTACTGTGACGAGACGATCCTGATCCGGCCGGGAACGGACGGGGCGCTGGCTCTTGCCATGATGGAGGTAATAGCAGAGCAGGGCCTTCAGGATGAGACGTTTTTAAGGGAGCAGTGTCTGGGATATGAGGAATTTCTTCCTATTGTAAAACAGAGTACCCCGGAGTGGGCAGAGGGCATTACCGGGATCCCCGCAGAGGTCATCCGAAGGCTGGCTCTGGAGTTTGGACAGGCAGAGACTCCGGCTATTTTTCTTGGAAGCGGTTTTTCCCGTTATGGAAACGGCGGCATGACGGCAAGGCTGATTACCATCCTGTCCGCCTTTACCGGAGCCTGGAAGAAGCCGGGAGGCGGTCTTTGCGGCAGCGAGCACAACGGGGGGCCTTTTGTGGACAGCCGCCGGGTGGCGCGGCCGGATTTCAGAAAGACGCCGGGGCGGATGGTAAATATCAACTGCCTGGGCTCCGCTCTGACAGACACGAAAAAGGATATCATAAAGGCCTTTTTCGTCTTTGGAGGAAATCCTGTCAATTCAGTCTGTAACCAGGCGGAGATGATTCGTGGCCTTCTCAGGGAAGATCTCTTTACAGTGGTTCATGAGCGTTTCCTCACGGATACGGCCCTGTATGCGGACATTCTTCTGCCTGCTGTCTTCTCTGTGGAGCAGACAGACTGTTTTAAGGCCTATGGGTACCGGACCTTCAGCGTAGGAAGAAAACTGGTAGATCCCCAGGGAGAATGTAAGAGCAACTGGGATATGTTCTGTTTTCTGGCGCAGGCCATGGGCTTTGAGGAAGAGCATTTTAAACGGACGGAGGAAGAGATGCTGGAGGATCTGTTAAGCCATCCTGAGCAGGGACTTCTGGAACTGACAGAGGATGAGTGGAGGAAACTGCGGGACAATGGAACCATCCGCCAGCCCTTTGGGGATCACAGCCATTTTAAAACGCCCTCAGGAAAGCTTATGATTGTCAATAAGGAGCTTGAGGATCCCGTTCCCTGCTACAGGGAGCCTTACGGGGGAGAATACCCTCTCCGGCTGATCAGCGTGCCGGACAGCCATACTTTAAATTCCATCTTTCTGGAGCGCCCTGATCTGGTGGCAAAGCGCGGCCCTGCGGCTTTGATGCTCCATCCTCTGGACGCAGCAGAGCGGGGAATCAGTGAGGGAGATCCTGTGACTGCCTGGAATGATCTTGCACAGGTGGAGTTTACTGCTTCTGTGACCTGGCAGGTAGCAAGGGGAACGGCGGCAGTGTCAGGCGTTTACAGTTCTGCCATAACGGGAACAAAGCTGCTTTTTAATGCCTTAAACCACGAGAGAATCTCCGATATGGGGGCTACCACGCTGAACGATAACAGGGTGGATGTAAAAAGGAGGACAGAGTGAAACATCACCTGGAGCATTTTCATGAAATGAACACGATGACACGGAGGACGAAATTCCTTCTTTTGTCTTTGATGCCATGGTATTTTATCATTATCGGCCTGGTGGTGCAGCCGCTTCCGGAGATTCTTCCCGGCCTCCTTCGGATCATGGTGGAGCCGGATCTTCTGATTACGGATTACTTTGCAGTAGGCGGGATTGGTGCGGCAACGATTAACGCCGGGCTGATTACACTGATCTGTCTTGCCATGGTTTACTTTATGGGGATGGAGATGAGCGGCCATACCATTACAGCCACCTTCCTGATGTTCGGTTTTTCCCTGTTTGGAAAGAACCTGATGAACATATGGGCCATCTTAGCCGGCGTGTTCCTCTATTCAAAATACCATAAGACCTCGTTTCAGCGGTATTTTTACATCGGGCTGTACGGCACCAGCCTTTCGCCCATTATGACTCAGATGATGCGCCTGGGCCATTTTCCGGTGCCGGTGCGCCTTCTGATCGCTCTGGCAGTAGGCATCGCCATTGGTTTTGTGCTTCCGCCCTTAAGTACCCATGTGCACTACGCCCACAAGGGGTATTCCCTCTATAATGTAGGTTTTGCAGCCGGTATCATCGCTACCGTGGTAGTGTCCCTGGCAAAGTCTTTTGGCCTGGAGATTGAGTCGCGCCTGATCTGGTCAGAGGGAAACCAGATATTGTTTGGCGTGCTTTTGGCTCTGCTGTTTGGCGTTATGATCGCAGCGGGAGTGGCAGTCCGGGGAAAGACCATATGGGAATCCTATATGAGGGTGATCCGGGATCCGGGCCTTGCGGGCGCTGACTTTTTTAAAGCGGAAGGCGGGGCGACTACAGTCTTTAACATGGGGATTAACGGTCTGTTTGCAACCTTTTTCGTGCTGGCGGTGGGAGGAGATATGAACGGGCCGACGATCTGCGGCATCCTGACGATTGTGGGATTCAGTTCCACTGGAAAGCATATCCGAAACATCGCTCCTGTGATGTTAGGAGTGTATCTGGCAAGCTTTACAAAAAACTGGGCGCTCAACGACCCGGCTCCGATTCTGGCTCTTTTGCTGTCCACCACCCTGGCGCCGGTTGCAGGGCAGTTCGGCGCTGTGGCCGGGCTGCTTGCAGGCTACCTTCACTCATCCGTAGCCCTTCAGGTGGGAGTGATCTATGGAGGCATGAATCTTTACAACAACGGTTTTGCCGGCGGTATCGTGGCGATTTTCCTGGTGCCTGTGATCCAGTCTATCAGCGACAGGAGAGCCAGGGCAAGAGGCGGGCTTTCTCTGTAAATGTGCGTAAAGGGCAAATATTTACAGAAAATATCTTGCTAGAGAGCATATGTAATTGTATAATAAAAGAAGCGTGGGATCCCGGCAGAGAGATCCTGAGCGCATATGTGTGTACATACAGAACGTCCTGTATTGATAGCTGCGATATGTTTGCGTGCGTCGGCAAAAAGCGGCCACAGGGGAAAATTACAGGGGAGCTGCTTATGATACACGAACATCAGGGAGGAAATGAAGATGAACGACGAAAGATATGACAGAGGGGAAAGACCAGCAGATAAAGGGGGATTCCTGTGGGGCCTTTTAGGCTGCTGTATCCCGATCGCAGGCCTGGTTTTGTTCCTTGTATGGAGGGATGAGCGGCCTAGAACAGCCAAGGCGGCGGGAATCGGAGCGCTGGTTTCTGTGGGCCTTACGATCCTGTGCTATGTAGGATTTTTTGCACTCTCTATCGGCACGGCGGCTCTGGTGGGCAGTGCAGGCCTGTAAGGAGCAGCAGGGGTCATGGGGCGTTTCTTAAGAATCTTTTTTGGCTGCCATGCCAGACCTGACCGGTCCTTTTACTGGAAGGGGAAACAGTTTCCCATCTGCGCCCGGTGCACCGGGGAACTGGCGGGGATGTTGGCGGGAATTCCCTGTATCCTGTTTTTCGGCTACTTTAAAGTTCCGGTTATGATTCTTCTGATGATCCCGATGATCGCCGACGGCTTTTTACAGCTCCTTACATCTTATGAGAGTAAAAATGGGAGAAGATTTGTCACCGGCTTTCTCTTTGGTCTGGCCTTTGACAGTATTCTCGTGTATTTTCACAGAGCCTGTGTGATGGCGGCAGCGGAGCTTGTGAAACTGTTCATCAGGGACGGTGCAGCAGTGGATCGGGCCAGGGATCTGTTTTTATAATGAAACGGAAGGCGGGGTGCATCCTGGGGGTTCTTTCGGAGCAAATCCGTTTTTTAAACATCCGAATACAGATCCGTTTCCCTGCCTGCAGCAGACAGGTGGGCAGACATGGACTGTGCAGGGCGCTTTTTACACAAAAACAGGAGAAGGCAGAACGTGACCGTTCAGTCTTCTCCTGTAATAGTTACAGCCATTTTGTGGGGCTTGCAGATGATAGTATCGGTGGACAGCTGTTTTTTGCCCTGGCGGACGCAGAGTTTATCCGGGCAGTCGGCATCGTCACACCAGATCTGTCCATGTTCGATGACCAGATGGTTCATGCCGCCTCCTGGGATGTTTACAGTAAATTCCTGATCCTTTTTAAGGGAAAGTGCTGCAATCTCCTTTCCGTCTACGGAAATATGGGCGGTCTGTCCCTGGGGAGCCGGAAAAAGGTACTGGTATCCCAAAAGAACCGCGGCCGCAAAGAGAAGAACCGCTGCTAAAAAAAGAGTTCGGCTGCGGGGGATGCTGTTTTTTTTCATCAGGCCGCCGCCTGCCTTAAGCACTCATTGATTCCGTTCACAAAGCCTGTAACGTTGATGCTTACAGAGGCAATGGCATCTTTTGCATATCCCTGGGCGTCTGCCAGCTGGCTTACGCTTTGATGCTCGATCACATAAGCGGCAAGGGCTTCTGACTGGGCTTTCCAGGTGGGGCCGTCCTCAGTCATGACATAGAGGCCCACCATGGATAATTGCTGCTTGCCGACTCCGTCAGCGCCTATGCAGTCCCAGGTGCAGGCGGTAATGACGCCGTCTTTCACGGTCAGTTCAACCTGGTCGGAAAAGCCCTTGGAATCCGCGGTTCCCTCATAGCTGTAAACGCCGTCCTTTAAAGGAAATTCCGGCTGATTTGTGGTTACAGGCCCCCTAAGAACCTGGTAAAGCGGCCCGGAAGCAGCCACAAATGCAAGAGACAGGACTGCCATGATCAGAAAACCGGCGAGGCTCTGTTTTGTAGAATGGTTTTGATTCATAGTCAGATACACTCCTTAAAAATTGAATTTCTGCCGGCTGTTCTTTCGCCCGCTGGACGAGAAGGAAAACCGGCTTATATCTACCTGTTTATTTTACCATAGGAACGGAAACTTTGTAAAGCAAGATTCAAGTATACATCAGACGGATACACGCAAAGGAGGCTGCATTTACCCATGAATATCCGAACAGGAAGGACCGCTCTGTACGGCCTTCTTATTGCTCTCGCCTTTATTTTTGGCTACATCGAGACCCTTATCCCCGTTTATCTGGGAGCGCCGGGGGTCAAGCTGGGACTGGCAAACCTGGTGACCATCATCGCTCTGTACGCGCTGGGATTTTTGCCGGCCGTTTGGATCAGCCTGGCCAGAATCCTTCTGATCGGTTTTACATTTGGAAGTATGTCTACCATTCTGTTCAGTCTGGCAGGCGCAGTCTTAAGCCTTACGGTTATGTGGATCTGCAGACGTTTTTCTCTGGTTGATATGGTGGGAGCCAGCATACTGGGCGGAGTGTTTCACAACATTGGCCAGTTCCTGGTAGCGGCCTATGTGGTACGGACGTTCGGCGTGTTTTCCTATATGCCGGTTCTTCTGTTTGCGGGAACCGCCGCGGGAGGCGTCATCGGCCTTCTGGGGGGGATGATATTAAAGCGGCTGAGGACGGCTCTAAAGGATCTGGAACGGTGAGTGTTTTCTGGAAATGTATAAAAAAATTGTAGCAATACAGAAGAAAATGACATTGTAATCGGAAAACGGAACTTTTATAATTAGGGGTACATCCCAAAAGCCAATACATTCGGGACGGTTGGGAGCAGGACAACATAAAATGGGGAGGTTATGACATGATCAGTCAAGCAGTCAAGGCTCTGGTGGATTACGGCCTGAGAAGGGGACTTTTAAAAGAGGAGGATACCGTTTACGCAAGGAATCAGATTCTGGAGGTTCTGAAAATGGATGAATATGAGGACTGGGAGGCGGACGGGACAGAAAATGCGCCTGAGCTGGAGGAGATTCTTAAAACTCTTTTAGACTATGCGGCAGCCAAAGGCCTTCTGGAGGGGGACAGCGTGGTATACAGGGATCTTTTTGATACCAGGCTTATGAACTGTCTGATGCCAAGGCCCAGCGAGGTGACGGCACAGTTCTGGAAGCGGTATGAGGAGTCTCCCCAGGCGGCAACGGACTATTACTACAAGCTCAGTCAGGATTCTGACTATATTCGCCGCTACCGCATTGTAAAGGATATGAAGTGGACGGCAGACACACGCTACGGGACGTTTGATATCACGGTGAATCTGTCAAAGCCGGAGAAGGATCCCAAGGCCATCGCGGCTGCCAGAGCGGCGGGGCAGAGCGGCTACCCCAAATGCCAGCTCTGCATGGAGAATGTGGGATATGCCGGAAGAGCGGATCACCCGGCCAGAAACACTCACCGTGTTATTCCGGTTACGATCAATGCCAGCCAGTGGGGCTTTCAGTATTCTCCCTATGTGTATTATAATGAGCACTGCATTGTCTTTAACGGGTCTCATGTGCCCATGAAGATCGAGAAGGCCACCTTTAAGAAGCTGTTTGATTTTATCCATCAGTTTCCTCACTATTTTCTGGGATCCAATGCGGATCTTCCCATTGTGGGAGGATCTATCTTAAGCCATGACCATTTCCAGGGAGGACGCTATACATTTGCCATGGCCAAAGCCCCAATTGAAACATATTTCGCCATGGAAGGCTATGAGGATGTGAAGGCCGGGATCGTATTCTGGCCCATGTCCGTGCTGCGCTTACAGTGCAAAGACAGCGATCGGCTGGTCGAACTGGGGAATCACATATTAGAGGCATGGAGAGGGTATACGGATGAGGCGGCCTTTGTGTACGCAGAGACGGAAGGGGAGCCGCACAACACCATCACCCCTATTGCCCGGAAAAACGGAGCGGTCTATGAGCTGGATCTGGTTCTGAGAAACAATATTACCACGAAGGAGTTTCCTCTGGGCGTATACCATCCCCATCAGGACCTGCACCATATCAAGAAGGAGAACATCGGCCTGATCGAGGTCATGGGGCTTGCGGTGCTGCCTTCCCGGTTAAAGGGGGAGCTGACAGAGCTTGGCCGGTATGTGACGGAGGGCCTGGATATCCGCTCCAATCCGTCCATTGAAAAGCACGCCGATTGGGCGGAGGCGTTTTTGCGGGAATATGAAAAACAGGGAATAAAGATTACCTGTGAAAATGTAGATGCAATCCTTAAGAAAGAGGTTGGTCTGGTATTTGCCAGAGTCTTAGAGGATGCCGGCGTATATAAGTGCACGAAAGAGGGACGGGAGGCCTTTGGCCGTTTCTTAAAGGCAGCCGGATTTTATGAGGCATAAGGCTTTTGAAAAATTACTGGTCTGTCTGCCGCAAAAAAATAGACGGCAGCAGCAAATATATAAAGGAGGATATCAATATGTTAGATGAAAGATGGGTATTTCATGATGATATAAAGGCGGAGCAGGCCGGAGAGGGCGTGATCCGCAGGGTGCTGGCTTACAGCCGGGATCTGATGTGCGTGGAGAATACCTTTGAGACAGGAGCGGTGGGAAAGCTTCATCATCATCCTCATACTCAGATCACCTATGTAGTAAGCGGTGTTTTTGAGTTTGAGATTGACGGAGAGAAGAAAATCGTAAAGGCGGGAGACACCATGCTGAAATTAAATGGCGTGGAGCACGGCTGCGTCTGCAGAGAAGGCGGCATCCTTTTGGATATCTTTACCCCCATGAGAGAGGATTTCGTGTAAGATATTCTGCCATCCATGATTTGATCCGCGGCCGGGGATGCTTGTCCTCATGCCGCGGATTTTTGTATGGCGGAAAAAAAGATGGAAAGTTTGGTATGTCATCCCTTTTCTTTATGAGGCAGGCGGCCGCGGAAGAACCGCTTGCAAAGTTCGTTCCAATGGAAGGGAATCAGGGGATAGATATAGCTCTTTCCTGCAATGGTGCGGTTAAAGGCAATGGCGCATAAGGTAAAAATGATTCCGGCTGCATATCCCCAGAGGTTGAAAGCGGCAGTCAGGATCAGGATGATTACACGCATGAATTTCATGGCATAACCCAGTTCAAAGCTCGCCTGAGAATAATTGGCGATTGTTACAAAGGCCATATACAGCATAGTTTCGCTGTTAAACCAGCCCGATTTAACAGCATATTCTCCCAGCACGATGCCGGCGATAACACTGAGAGGGGTCGTAAGCATACTGGGAGTGTTTACGGCTGCCAGCCGCAGTCCGTCAATGGCAAATTCCAGGATCAGAAGCTGCCAGATTAAAGGCACATTGTAGGGATCTGACAGCTGTATAAAGGCCAGCCAGTCCGGGATCAGCTCTGGATTCTGCATAAACATCAGCCAGGTTGGCGTAAGAAAGAGAGACAGGGCGGAAATGGTCATGCGGGTCAGCCGCAGATAGGTGCCTGTGATGGGTGGAAAGTAGTAGTCGTCTGCCTCTTCGATGATATCAAATACAGAGGAGGGAAGGATCATGGCAGAGGGGGAGGTATCCACCAGTATCACGATATTTCCCTCTAAAAGAGAGGCCGCCGAGGTATCGGGCCTCTCGGAAAACTTAAATTTGGGAAAGGGATTAAACCACTTGTAGGGAAAAAGACATTCAGCCAGACTTTCCTGATTCATGGTCAGAGCGTCAACTTCCAGGCCGCGGATTCTTTTTTTTATGGTTTTAAGAAGCGTTTGGTCTACCCGGTTTTCCATATAACAGATGGCGATATCCGTATGTGAGCTTTCTCCGGCTGTCATGATCTCGATGGAAAGCTTCGGATCCCGAATCCGCCGACGGATCAGAGCCGTATTAAATACCAGAGTTTCCACAAAGCCGTCTCTGGAACCACGCATCACCTTGTCTTTTTCCGGCTCACTGACCCCTCTTGCCGGATAAGTGCGGCAGTCAATGGTAAGGCAGGTATCGTAACCGTCGATGAACAGGCAGGAAACGCCGGAAAGCAGCTGGAGAATCATATCCTCGCTGTCCCTGATCAGTCCGATCTCGCCATAGGGAAGGTATTGCTTGGAAAAGCTGTGGGCATCCTCCGGCATGGCGTCAGCCTTAATGGAGGAGAGGCCCTGGAGGATCTTTAAAATCGAATCATCTTTGGTGAAACCGTCGATGAAGTAAAGACAGGCTCTTCGTCCGCCAATGGTAAGAACCCGGTAGACCACATCGAAATTCCGGTCCGTATGCAGCTCATTATTCAGATATTTGATGGTTTCCTGTAAATCCTGAGAAAATTTCATAATGGTGTCCTTTCTGTCCGGCAATGGCGCTTCCGCATGAAAAACAGACGCATTTTCTTTGCGGATAGCAGTAAGACAGGCAATAGTATAGCCATAATTCTAAAAAATATGTCAAGGATCTTCCCGCAGATAAAAAAACAGAACCGTTGAAATAGATATAGAATTTCCTTATAATGGAAAAACATATGGTAAATTGCACAAAAAGAGTTGACAGAAATGGAAACGGGTGGTATAGTAACATTTGTAAGCAGCACAACGGAGTGCCTTACAGGTTTTTGTTTGGTATGGGGATGCCAATACAACTTATAGTGTGACGGTTTTTGATCGTGACTGGGAGCTGCCTTCTGTGGGGGAAGGGCAGCTCTTCTTTTTTGCTGCCATACATCCGGGAGAACCAATTGACGGATATTGGGATTTCCAGCCATTTCACAGTTGACATTTTTCCTACGGGAATAGTATGATAAAGAGGTAAAAAACAAAAGCAAAGGACTGTTTATATGCTGGTATCGACAAAAGGGCGGTATGCCTTAAGAACTATGGTAGATCTTGCTCTCCACGGAGACGGGGAGCCGGTAAAGATAAAAGATATTGCAAGACGTCAGGATATTTCCGGAAAGTATCTGGAACAGATCATCTCCATCCTGTCCAGATCCGGGTGCGTAAGAAGCGTCCGGGGCAATCAGGGAGGATATTATCTCACCCGTCCTGCCTCCGAGTACACCGTAGGTATGATCCTGCGGATTACGGAGGGGAATCTGGCCCCCGTGGACTGTCTGGCAGGGGAGGATAACCCCTGCCAGCGACAGCAGGACTGTGTGACACTCAGGCTGTGGCAGGAATTGGATGAGGCCATTCGGGGCGTGGTGGATCGATACACCATTGAGGATCTGGTGGAATGGCAGAAGGGGCAAAAGGATAATTATGTGATCTGATGAAAGGGCGTTCCTGTAAGCTCCTTCTTTATAGACTGCAGATCTCCCGTACAATCGCTCCCGCGATCATAAGCCCTGCCACAGGAGGAACGAAAGCAATGCTTCCCGGAGTGGCCCTGCGGCTGCCGGTATCCTCTTCGGTTGGACCGGGGGCAAGAGGCGGCTCCGGGGACCAGCAGACCTTAAGGTTTTTGATGCCCCTGGCCTTTAATTCCTTTCGCATCACCCGGCACAGGGGGCAGACGGAGGTTTCTTTCAGATCAGAGATCCGAAACAGCTCCGGGTGGAGCTTGTTTCCCGTACCCATAGAGGAAATCAGGGGAATGGAATGTTTGTCTGCGTAGACCGCAAGGGCAATCTTGGCGGAAACATTATCAATGGCATCCAGAATATAGGTGATGGAAGAGGAGTCAGGCTGTACAGCCTGGCTTTTTGTTCTGTGTTCTGTGCTGTGAGCGGTCCCGGCGCCTGTTTCGTCCTCATCTGGCGCAGGAAGGGAGAGAATACGCTCAAACAGGCCTTCCAGGGTATCAGGAAGAACAAACTCCTCGAAGGTATGCACGCTGGTATGGGGGCAGATATCATGGATCTTCTTTGCCATTACCTGGGTTTTATACTGGCCGATGGTGCTGTGCAGAGCAATGCTCTGGCGGTTAATATTGGTCAGAGAAACGGTGTCGTTGTCGATCAGCACCAGGCGTCCTGCCCCGGAGCGCGCCAGCGCTTCAATCGCGTGGGATCCCACGCCGCCTACGCCGAATATAACGATGGTAGAATGTTTAAGGGCTGAGACTGCCTCCGGGCCGATCAGCATTTCGGTGCGTGAAAATTCAGTGATCATAAAACCTCCTTGTATATGTGTGTCCAGAGACGGGGGAAAAGATGCAGATATGTTTCTCCCCGTTGCTGTTCATGTAAAAAAATAAAGCCCTGGCAAGTGTGGTAGAAGTGGTGCAGGGCTTTATGAGATGTACAGAACAGGCGTTCTGAACAATTTCAGTATACCGCATATCCGGCCAATAGTCAAGGGCGAAATTAGCTCTGTGATTTTAAGCGGAACTATGCTATACTACTGTCAGAAAATTTGTGGCCGTATTCGGAAACATCGCAAAACAGGCAGACGGCGTTATCCTCCAAGAGCGGAACTGCCGTCCCAGGAGCGGAAAGTCCGGCCGGTCGGGATTTGGAGGACAAGATGAAAGACGGATTTTTAAGGACTGCGGCCGCTACCCCTAAAATCAGGGTGGCGGATCCCAGGTATAACGCAAAACAGATCATAGAGCTGATGGAGCAGGGGGAAAGCCGGGGTGTAAGGGTCATGGCATTTCCTGAATTATGCTTGACGGGCTATACCTGTTCAGATCTCTTTTTGCAGACAGCCCTGTTGGCTGCCGCAAAGGAGGAACTGAAAAAAATCGCCCAGGCCAGCAAAAAGCTTCACATGATCGCCTTTATCGGCCTTCCCTGGGAGCATGAGGGGAAGCTTTACAATGTGGCCGCTGCTGTAAGCGGAGGCAGGATCCTGGGCCTTGTGCCGAAGAAGAATCTGCCTAACTACTCCGAATTTTATGAAATGCGCCATTTCTGTCCCGGAAATGAAAGGGCTTTATGGATCAGGATGGAGGGGGAAAAGATCCCCTTTGGCATGAATCTTTTATTTTGCTGTGAGGACGTGCCGGATCTGGTGATCGCGGCTGAGATCTGTGAGGATGTGTGGGTTCCATGTCCTCCCAGTATTCCCCATGCCATGGCGGGAGCGACGGTGATTGTCAACTGCTCTGCCAGCGATGAGACCACCGGGAAGGATATTTACCGCAAAGATCTGATCTGCGGCCAGTCTGCCCGTTTAGTCTGCGGCTATATCTATGCCAATGCAGGGGAAGGAGAGTCCACCCAGGATCTGGTTTTTGGCGGCCAGAATATCCTGGCGGAAAATGGAACCTGCCTGATGGAATCCCGCCGGTTTTCCAATGAATGTATCTGTGCAGATATGGATCTGGAACGGATCACGGCAGAACGCCGCAGGATGACCACCTTCCCGACAGCCGGCGAGGCAAAGGAGGCCGGCGGCTACGTAACCGTGAATTTTGAACTGGAGCGGGGACTTAAAGAGGAGTCCCGTCCGGTTCTGCGCTATATTGATCCAGCGCCCTTCGTACCCGGTGATCCCGCGCAGAGAGACCGCCGCTGCGAGGAGATTCTCTCCATTCAGGCCATGGGCTTAAAGAAACGGCTGGAGCATACGGGCTGTAAGCAGGCAGTCATCGGACTTTCCGGCGGTCTGGACTCTTCTCTGGCCCTTCTGGTAACGGTGCGGGCGTTTGATCTGCTTAAGATCCCAAGGGCAAATATCCACTGCATCACCATGCCCTGCTTTGGCACCACAGACCGGACCTACAGCAATGCCTGTGCCATGGCAGAGAAGGTAGGAGCCACTCTTAGAGAGATCAATATCCGCCAGTCCGTTACCAGCCATTTTGCAGATATCGGACACGATATAAATGTCCATGATGTGACCTATGAAAACGGACAGGCCCGAGAGAGAACCCAGATCCTTATGGATATTTCCAATCAGGTAGGCGGTCTTGTGATCGGAACCGGCGATATGTCGGAACTGGCTCTGGGCTGGGCAACCTATAACGGGGATCATATGTCCATGTATGGCGTCAATGCCTCAGTGCCAAAGACGCTGGTTCGCCATCTGGTCCGCTATTATGCGGATACCTGCGGTGAAAAGGAGCTTTCCGATGTACTCTTTGATGTGCTGGATACCCCTGTAAGCCCGGAGCTTCTGCCGCCGGAGGACGGAAAGATTTCTCAGAAAACGGAGGATCTGGTTGGTCCCTATGAGCTTCATGACTTCTACATCTACTATGTGCTGCGCTTTGGCTATCGTCCTGGAAAAATTTTCAGAATGGCGGTGCAGGCCTTTGAGGGGAGGTATGAACGGGAGATCATTTTAAAATGGCTTACTGCCTTTTACAGGAGATTTTTCAGCCAGCAGTTTAAGCGCTCCTGTCTGCCTGACGGCCCGAAGGTAGGCTCGGTGGCCGTATCTCCCAGAGGCGATCTTCGGATGCCCAGCGACGCAGTCAGCCGTCTGTGGCTGGACGAACTTAAGGAGCTGGAGCAGAGCGTTTATAGAGGACGGAAAGGAGAGGCTGGAAAATGATCAACAGTACCTCAAATAAACAGGTAAAACGGGTGATAAACCTTCAGGCAAAGGCAAAGGCCAGAAGGGAAGAGGGTCTGTATGCGGCGGAGGGACTTCGGATGTGCAGGGAATTTGCGCCTTCGGAGGTGGAAACGCTCTATGTGACCCCGGCCTTTGAAGGGCAGAAGGAAAATAAGGAGTGGCTTAAGGCATTTTCCTATGAGGTGGTAACAGAAGAGGTGATGAAGGCCATGGCTGATACCAGGACTCCCCAGGGGGTGCTGGCGGTGGCAAGGCAGAAAACATACGCGCTGGACGACCTTATAAAGCCAGGGAAAGAAAATGCCCCGATTCTTTTGATGCTGCTTGAAAATATCCAGGATCCAGGCAATCTTGGCACGATTCTCCGGGCGGGAGAGGGGGCGGGCATCACCGGCGTCATTATGAGCCGGGATACCGTGGACATCTACAGTCCCAAGGTGATCCGCTCTACCATGGGTTCCGTGCTGCGGGTGCCCTTCCTTTATACAGATGATTTCACCGCCGTCTGCACCCGCCTTAAGGAACATGGGATCCGCCTTTTTGCGGCCCATTTAAAAGGCATGAATAATTATGACTGCCAGGATTATACTGAAAACATGGGCTTTCTCATCGGAAATGAGGCAAACGGCCTGACAGAGGCAGCGGCCCGGACGGCAGACTGCTGTATCCAGATCCCCATGGCAGGGAAGGTAGAGTCCCTAAATGCGGCAGTAGCTGCGTCGGTATTGATGTTTGAAGCTGCCAGACAGCGCAGGGCGAAGGGATAAAACCGGAATCGTTTCGATGAAAAGGCTCCTGGAAAGGAGAAGTTTCCATGACTGAGATTGCCGGATGGTTTTTTGCATATTTATTTTTTATGGCTGTGGAACTCATTTTCTGCAGCCTTACTTCCCTCTGGTTTGCCGCAGGGGCACTTGGGGCCTGGATTCTGGCTCTTCTTGGGCGGCCAGTGGAGGAACAGCTGCTTTGCTTCCTCTTTCTATCGGCTGCCGTCTTTGGGCTTTTGGGTCTTTTTGGAAGGAGGAACGGATGAAACTGCAGCTGGATAAAAGGCGTTTTTACGGCATTGTACTGGAGGGCGGGGGAGCCAGAGGCGCTTATCAGATCGGAGCCTGGAAAGCTTTAAAAGAGGCGGGAATAGAGATTAAAGGAGCGGCAGGCACCTCGGTGGGGGCCTTGAACGGGGCGCTTATCTGCATGGACGACTTGGAAAAGGCGGAAAAGATCTGGGAAAATATTCGTTACTCTCAGGTAATGGATGTGGACGATCATATGATGGAAATGCTGCGGGAGTGGACCTTAAAAAGCGGCCCCTCCATTCCCATACCGGAGATCTGGGGCAGGATCAGACGTCTTTTGAGGGATCGGGGCTTTGATATAACCCCGCTGAGAGACCTGATCCGCCGGACGGTAGACGAGCAGGCGATCCGATCTTCCAACCGGGAACTCTATGCGGTAACGTACTCCCTCACAGAAAAACATCCCCTGGTGGTAGACATAAAAGAGGTGCCGGAAGGGGAGATCTGTGATATGCTTATGGCCAGTGCCTACCTCATTGGGTTTAAACAGGAGAAACTGGGCGGAAAGTATTACATGGACGGCGGTCGGGTGAATAATGTTCCTGTAGATGTGCTCATCGACAGGGGGTATGAAGATATCATTGTCCTTCGGATCTACGGTTACGGCGTGGATACAGAACGCCGGCTTCAGGTGCCGGAGGGTGTGAACCTGTACCATGTGGCCCCGCGGCAGGATCTGGGAGGGATTCTGGAATTTGACCGGAAGAAAGCAAGAAAAAATATGCTTTTAGGGTATTTTGACGCTATGCGTATGCTGTACGGCCTGGAAGGCCGGATCTATTATCTGGATGCGCCGGAGGGAGAGGAGTATTATTTTGCCCGGCTGATGGCTGAGGCCGGGCAGCTGACAAAAAATTCCCGGCCCCTGCGCTGCTATACGGAAGAGATTTTTCCTGAGACCGCTGCAAAACTGGGTCTTAAGGCGGGATGGGATTATAAGGAACTTTATCTGGCCCTGCTGGAAGAGAGGGCAAAAAAATGCCGGCTCAGCCGTTTTGCCATCTATACCCCGAATCAGCTTTTAGAGGCTGTAAACCGTTTCGGGCCGGCAGAAACACTGGATTCTGAGCCGGAGGCGCGTTGATGGTTTATTCTGCAAATTGCTCTGCTATTTCCTGAGTGATTTTCAGAAACCTATCGATATCGTCTTTGCCGTGGCAGTGGAGAGGGGATACGCGGATCGCTCCTTCCAGCCCCAGCGCTTCAACAATCCGTTTTGAATAAATGCTGGAGTTGATGCGCTCATAAACCGTTACGCCGCGTTTCTGGTATTCTTTCACGCTTTCCGTAAAATCCATTCCCTGAATCCCCATGGCAACGATCAGGTCTTTGGCGGCCAGATCCTTGGTATCCACATATACCTGAACGCCGGGAATGGAACGCAGTCCGGGCTGTGTTTTGGATCCTTCAAGAAGGCGGTGCAGCAGCGCTTTTTCATGTATATGGATACGATTCATGCCCTCCACAAAAAGAGTTCTTTTATCCTGGCTGTCCATAAAATGGGCGCCGATGCTGCATACATAAGATATAACAGCGCGCATGGCTGCAAAATTGCCGGGAGTAGGCGTGCCAAGAGACCACTCTGTCGGCCCTTTGCCTGCAAGCTTGCGGTGCCTCATAGATGCAACGCGGTCAGATACATAGGCAAAACCGCAGCCGCGGATGCCGAAAAACTTATAAGGCGCAAAGTTCATACCGTCAATCCCCAAATCCTCTACATCCATGGCTGCATGGGGGGCGTGCTGGACAGCGTCTGTTACGATATAAATATCAGGATTGATTTCTCTGGCGCGCCGCGCAATCTCTTTTATATCCATAATATTTCCGGAAATATTGGAGGCGGACATGATGCTTAAAAGTACGGTATCCTTGTCGACATATTTCATCACTTCCTCGGGGTCAATTCCCCCTGTGGCCTGATTGGCAGGAACCACGCGAAAATCCCGTCCTGTTTTCCTGCAATAATATTCCACTGCGTCGTGGGCAGAGGGATGCTCCAGGGAAGAAGTAACGGCGTTGGTGCCTGTGGTTACATTCTCCATTATGGCTCCAACCAGGTTAAACATCGTCTGAGAGGCGGTCAGTTCGGTTAAAAGAGCGCCGCTTTTTGCACCGAATACAATCCGCAGGATATCTTCGGTTCCTCCTGAAACCATTTCTTTTAAAATCATGGCTCTTTCATGGATGCGTTCGGGACAGTCGGGAAACTGTTCGGTCAGGCATTTGGCCTCCACTGCAGATTTCAAGCGCAGGGAGCCGCCGGAATTTTCAAAAAAAAGCCGTGGCCCAAACTGGGGATCCTCATCCGCAAAATAGAATTGTTCTTTTAAATGTTTCTGAAATTCATCTGTAAATAACTCTCCCTGTGACTGATTCATGTTTGTTCCTCCTCTATTTGTGAAACTTATGTATCTGTTTTTATGATACCACTCTGCTTAATGATTGAGAAATGAATAATTTCATTGTATAATATTAAAAAAATCTATATTTGGAGGGTTATAATGAAACAGGCGGAGATTGAGACATTTTTAATGATTGTTAAAACAAAAAATATTACCAAAACGGCTGAAAATCTGTTTTTGTCCCAGCCGACGGTCAGCCATCGCCTGAAATGTCTGGAGGAGGAACTGAATGTAAAGCTCCTTACCAGAAAAAAGGGGTATAAGCAGATTGAACTTACGGCTCAGGGAGAGGAGTTTGTACCGATCGCGGAGCGCTGGCTGTCTTTGTGGCAGGAGATGCAGCAGCTTCAGCATGGAAGAGAAAAGCTGTATCTGAGCATCGGCTGCACAGATACAATGAATACTACCATTCTTTTTGAACTGTACCGGAATCTGTTAAATGCTCCGGCTTCGGATATGAATATGAAGATTACCACCCATTATTCCTATGAAATCTATGGACTTTTGGAAAATCATGAGATTGATCTGGGCTTTGTGTATCATCATCTTCACTTTAAGAACATTGTGGCAGAGCCGCTTTTGAAGGAAAAAATGTACATTGTCCAGTCAGGAGATACAAAGCTTAAAAAGGGGCGGATCCATACGGATGAGCTTGATCCGGCGGAAGAAATTTTCGTAAGCTGGGAGGCGAATTACCAGATCTGGCACGATCAGTGGGTAGGAAAAGGGATGCGCCCCAGGGTTCAGGTGGATACATTTGAATTGCTGCTCCATCTGATTTCAGATGCCAGAAGGTGGTTTATTGCACCTGTTTCTGTGGTGGAGCGTATCCGGGATCTGCGGGATGTGCAGGTCAGTGAGATTGCAAACAAAACACAGCCGCCTGAACGGATCACCTACAAAATACGCCACAAGTATCCTAATGAATCGACACAGAAGGCAGTACAGTTGTTTGAAGAAAAGATGATGGATTACCTGAAAACAAAAAACTGGGGACTTATAATATAAAAAATGTTAATATATTATAGATAAATAATTTATTTTTGTTAATGTTTGTCATGTGCTATACTTAGATCAGTTAAAGATTGTGCAATAGTTATGAAGGCTTATGATAGGAGAGGTTAACGTGAATGTAAAAATTCTGACAGCAGGAGAGTGTGCCGTATCCGTTCAGATGGGCGATGAGATAAACCTTGAAGTGAACCGCCTGGTTCGAATGCTCTCTCATGAACTGGAGATACATCCCATTGAGGGTGTGACTGAGACGGTTCCTACCTATGCATCTTTGATGATCCATTACAGGCCGGAGATCATTCTCTATGCCAGGCTCAGGGAGGAACTTTCCATAAGGCTTAAGGCAGTGGAAGCATTGCTTGAAAAGACGGGTATGACGCTGGAAAATACTGCCGGCAGAAAGGAAATCGTAAAGGAGATACCTGTCTGCTACGGAGGAGAGCTGGGGCCTGATCTGGAGGACTGCGCGGCGTTTGAAGGAATTTCTGTGAAAGAACTGATACGGATGCATTCCAGCCATGACTATTATGTGTATATGCTGGGGTTCGCTCCGGGGCACGCGTATATGGCCAGGTTTGAGGAACCGTTTCATTTTAAAAGGAGAGAAACTCCCAGAGTGCGGATTGAAGCCAGATCCATTGTTGCTCAGGAAAATCTTTCCAATCTGATTCCGTTTGAACAGCCCTGCGGATGGAATGTCATAGCCAGAACGCCTCTGAATATCTGCGATTACAGGAGAAAAGATCCGTTTTTAGTACATCCGGGAGAGTGGGTTAGATACATACCTGTAAACTTTGACGAGTATAAAAAAATAGAAAAAGCGGATCAGAAGGGTGCGTATGTTGTAAAAACGTATGAAAAGGCGGTGAGATAATGGGCATTGTAGTTGAAAAGCCGGGAATACTTACCACGGTTCAGGATGCGGGACGTTTTGGCTATCAGCAGTATGGGGTATCTCCCGCAGGGCCTATGGATACCAGATCCTTTCAGCTGGCGAATATACTGACAGGTAACCGGCCGGATGAGGGAGCCCTTGAGTTTACGGTGGCAGGGCCGTCTCTGCGCTTTGAACAGGATAATGTGATTGCTGTCACAGGAGGAGATTTATCGCCGTCTCTGGACGGCAGGCCGGTTCCGATGTATCAGGCAGTGGCTGTAAAAGAGGGAGAGACGTTATCTTTTGGAATGGCCCATGGAAATGGCTGCAGAGGTTATATTGCTTTTGCCGGAGGTCTTGATATCCCGCTGGTCATGGGAAGCAAGTCTACTCTGATGCGGAATAAAATGGGCGGTATGGATGGCAGAAAGCTGGAGGCTAAAGACCGCATCGGCTTTGCTGCTCCGGCGGCAGAGCTTCCCGGTATGGAAAAAAGAAGGCTGAAGCCGGAAAAATTTTTACAGGGAGAAATTACACTGCGGGTGGTAACAGGTCCTCAGGAAGATGCCTTTTCTCAGGAAGAGCTTCGCCGTTTTTTCTGGTATGGGGCAGAGATTACCAATGAATTTGATCGTATGGGATGCCGCTTAAAGAGAAAAGAGCCAATCAGGCATTTAAAGGATGGCAATATCATCAGTGACGGGATTGCCCTTGGCTCTATTCAGGTGCCGACGAACGGACAGCCGATTATTATGCTGGCGGACCGGCAGAGCACGGGAGGCTATGCAAAGATCGGAACGGTTATTTCGGTGGATCTTCCCCTTCTGGCACAAAGCCTGCCGGGAACCAGGGTAAGGTTTATACGGGTCAGCCTTGAACTGGCTCAGGAACTTTATGTCAGGCAAAAAAAGCAGATCGAAGCGTTTCAGGTATTTCTGAAACAGACATCTGATCAAAGATAGGAGAAAGGTAAAAATGAAGATTGTTGTATTAGACGGGTATACTTTAAATCCGGGAGATATTTCCTGGGAAGAACTGGAAAAGATGGGGCAGCTGACTGTCTATGACCGGACAAAGCCGGAGGAGGTGCTGGAGCGCATCAAAACGGCAGATGTTGTATATACCAATAAAACACCGCTGACAAAAGAGGTTCTGGAGGTCTGCAGGAGCATTAAGTTTATAGGAGTTCTGGCGACCGGCTATAACATAGTGGATGTAGAGGCGGCGAAGACTCTTGGCATCAAGGTGGCGAATATTCCTTCTTACGGAACGGCAGCGGTGGCGCAGTTTGCAATTGCCCTTTTACTGGAACTGTGCCATCATGTGGGCGAACATTCAGACTGTGTAAAGAGAGGGGATTGGAGCAGCAGCAAAGACTGGTGTTTCTGGAACCACCCTCTGACAGAACTGGCTGGAAAAACCATGGGGGTTATTGGTTTTGGGCGTATCGGTCAGGAAACTGCGCGGATCGCTCAGGCCCTGGGTATGAAAATACTGGCTTATGACGCATATCAAAGGACGGAACTGGAGACAGAGACGTGCAGGTATGCTGAACTTGATGAGCTTTTGGTCCGGTCAGATGTAATTACCCTTCATTGCCCGCTGTTTCCATCGACCAAGGGAATTATAAACAAAGAGACTATCGCAAAAATGAAGGACGGCGTTTTGATTATCAATGATTCCAGAGGTCCTCTGATCGTGGAGGAGGATCTGCGGGATGCTTTAAACAGCGGAAAAGTCGGCGGAGCGGCGGTTGATGTGGTTTCTACGGAACCAATTCGTATGGATAATCCGCTGCTGGAGGCAAAGAATGTGATCATTACACCGCATATTGCCTGGGCGCCCAGGGAGTCAAGACAGAGGCTGATGAATATTGCGGCAGATAATTTAAAATGCTTTCTGGAGGGAAAGCCTCAAAATATAGTAAATCTGTAGGTAAGAGCCTGAAATTATGAGGGAAGGGAGAATGGATCATGTATTCAGTGGATTTAAACAGTGATATTGGAGAGAGCTTTGGAGCGTACAAACTGGGAGATGATGAGGCGATTATCCGCCATATTACGGCGGCGAATGCAGCCTGCGGATGGCATGGGGGCGATCCGATGGTTATGGACAGGGTGGTAAGGCTGTCTAAAGAGCATGGGGTGGCTGTGGGAGCGCACCCAGGATATCCGGATCTGATGGGATTTGGCAGACGCAGGATGACGCTGTCCTTTGAAGAAGCAAAGAATTATGTGAAATATCAGATCGGGGCGCTGTCGGCGTTTACAGTAAGCTATGGAATAAAGCTTCATCATGTGGCCCCCCATGGAGCCATGGGAAACCAGTGCCAGTATGATGAGGAACTTTCCAGAGCTGTGTGTGAGGCTGTATATGAGTTTGACCGGGATTTGCTCATCTATTACTGTGCCGGCGCTGTACTTGGAAAGGTAGCGGAGGATATGGGGCTTCGTACTGCGGCGGAAATCTTTGCAGACCGCGCTTATATGGACGATCTGTCCCTGGCTCCAAGGAAAATGGAAGGGGCTATGATCACCGATGAGGATATTGCCATTGGCCGCTGCGTACGGATGATAAAAGAGGGGAAAGTAACCTCAATCAACGGAAAAGAATTGGATATAAAGGGAGATACGCTCTGTGTCCATGGAGATGGACCTAAGGCCATGGAATTTGTCCGCAAGATACGCAAGACGTTTGAGGAGGAAGGGATTCAGATCAAAACATTATAAAACAGGCGTATTCAGGCGCGGGGAAGGCTGGGGAAGAATATGAACAGGAATAAATCAGATTCAGTAGTAAAAAAAATGATGATCGCGCTCTTTGGAGGACTGATCGTAGGCGTAGCGTTTCTGCTTTTAAGAGAAAAACTGGTTTCAACGGGGAATGAAACAGTGTGGAACGTGATAAATAACCTGCTGTTTCAGGATATCACAGTTCCTGAAGGCGTAAGATCCATAGGAATATTTTATATCGTAGGACAGATATTTATGAGAGGGCTGCAGCTTGCCATTGTTCCGCTGGTTCTGGTGTCGTTAAGTCTTGCGATGTGCAGCATCTCCAACGCCTCTAAATTGGGACGGATTGCAGGACGGACTCTCCTTGGCTTCTTCCTGTTTTATTGTGTAGGCGCATTTGCTGCAGGCGCTGTGGCATACGGGGTAAAAAGCGCAGGCTTTTACAATGTAGTGCTTCCGGGAGGGGAAGTGGCAGAGGCTGCGACCATAGAAGCCTTTAATCCGTTAGCAACCATTGTAAATGCGGTTCCAAGCAATATTACAGGTGCGTTTGGAAGTAACAATGAGATCCTGGCAGTAGTAGTCGTGGCGATTCTGCTTGGGCTGTGCATCAACCAGCTGGGGGAAAAGGCGGAGGCTTTAAAGAAGATACTTATGAGCTGTGACGAGGTGATCCAGCTTTATTTAAAGATACTGATCAATAAAGTGGGGCCGATTGCCATCTTTTGCCTGATTTCACGTACCTTTGCTATTTATGGGGTAGAATATCTGGCGCCTGCAGCGGCTTATATGGTATCAGCGATTGCTACCCTGTTTATACTGGTGGTTACGGTTTATCCGATTGGAGTATTTTTAACAACCGGGTTAGATCCGTTCACTTTTATGAAAAAGATTGCAAAAGTGGGTGTATTTGGTTTTTCCACTAATTCTTCTGCGGCCTGTCTTCCCCTAAATACAAGAACCTGTAAAGAGGAACTGGGCTGCAGCGATGAAATTACAAGCTTTGTGCTTCCTACCGGAATGACCATCAATATGAATGGAACTACGGTGATGCATATGTTTGCTGTAACGTTTATTGCCACATCGGCAGGGATTGATGTGACGCCCGCAAATCTGATTGTTATGGCATTTTTATCCATCTGTGCGGCGGCAGGCACGCCTGCGATTCCCATTGCGGGAACTACGATGATTTTTACCGTGCTGTCGGGGATGGGGTGGACCACGGATGCCTGTCTGATAGGGTATGCGCTTGTGGTGGCCATCAACCGGCCGGTGGAGATGGCACTGCTTCCTTTAAATGTGATTGGAAGCGCTGCGGTCAATGTAATCGTCAGCGCAAAGGAAAAGGAACTGGATCTGTCGGTTTATAATGGGCAGATTGCCGGAAAGGCAAAGCAGGCTTAAAAGGAGATTGTGCAAATGTGAATTAAAATATAAAAGCAGCGTTGCGTATTATCTGTGCGCAGCGCTGTTTTTATATATCCGATTGTGACAAAATGAAACCCATTGTTCAACCCCATTCCCCACTTGACATCGTCATATGATAGTGGTATATTATGCATAAAAGTTGCATAAATATAAATCAGTGGCCATATGGGCCAGGGAATATGTATGGAGGATATTATGAATTTAAAAGGGAGACATTTTTTGACACTGAAAAATTATACACAGGAGGAAATTCTTTATCTGCTGGATCTTGCTGCGGAATTAAAAGAAAAGAAGAAAAAAGGCATCCCCATGGATGTTTTAAAGGGAAAGAATGTAGCCCTTATTTTTGAAAAGACCAGCACCAGAACCAGGTGCGCTTTTGAGGTAGCGGCTCATGATTTGGGCATGGGATCCACCTATCTGGATCCATCCGGTTCTCAGATCGGAAAGAAAGAAAGCATTGCAGACACAGCGAGAGTCCTTGGCCGTATGTATGAGGGTATTGAGTACAGAGGATTTGGACAGGAGATCGTAGAAGAACTGGCCCGTTATGCCGGCGTTCCTGTGTGGAATGGACTGACCAATGAGGATCATCCAACCCAGATGCTGGCCGATCTGCTGACGATCAGAGAGCATCTGGGCCGCCTTAAGGGAGTTAAGCTTGTATATATGGGCGATGCGCGTTATAATATGGGTAATTCCCTGATGATCGCCTGCGCTAAGATGGGGATGCACTTTGTGGCCTGTGCTCCGAAGAAGTATTTCCCCGATCCTGTTCTTGTAGAAGAATGCGAGGCCTTTGCGGCAGAAAGCGGGGCGGTCATCACTCTTACAGAGGATGTGGCAGAGGCAGTCAGGGATGCCGATGTCATTGATACGGACGTTTGGGTATCCATGGGCGAGCCGGATGAGGTATGGGAAGAGAGAATCAGGGATCTGAGCCCGTATAAGGTGACAAAGGAAGTGATGGCTGCGGCGGGGCCGAAGGCGATCTTCCTTCACTGTCTGCCATCCTTCCACGATCTTAAGACGAAGATCGGAAGGGAAATGGGTGAACGGTTCCAGGTGTCCGAACTGGAAGTGACGGACGAGGTATTTGAGTCCAGCCAGTCAGTTGTATTTGACGAGGCTGAGAACCGGATGCACACCATCAAGGCGGTTATGCTTGCTACCTTAAGCGAGTAAACAGCCGGCCTTGTGAGTCTGTGTCCGGAGAATAAGGAGAATACAGATATGCAGGGCCAGAGAGGAAGAAATGAGCGCCGTGCCGGTGTGTTTTTCGACATGGCGCATTTAATCCTTGGGATTGCCATCGTCATATTCGCCGTGCTGTCCTTTATCAGCCCGGAAGGAAACAGGATGCTGTTTCCTCTGGTGTTTTTGCTGGCAGCGCTGTTAAATGGGATCAGAGGCATATTTGAGCTTAAGACCTGCGCCAGAGATAAGAAACGTATCAGGCTGGGGATTTTCCAGCTGTTTCTTGGAGCAGGTCTTGGGCTTCTTGGCGTGTTAAGCGCATTAAGCCTCTGGATTCATGGATAGAGGATGGGAGAAGAAAATGAAAGCAGAGATTTTAAAGCTATTAAAAGCAACGCCGGATTTTGTATCCGGCCAGCAGCTGTGCGAGGGGCTTGGCGTGTCCAGGACCGCTGTATGGAAGGCCATCCGGCAGCTGGAGGAGGAGGGCTATGTGATCGAAGCGGTGCGCAACAAGGGCTACCGCTTAACCTCCTCTCCCGATGTACTCACCGCTCCGGAGCTTAAGTCAGTTCTTACCTCCAGGTGGCTGGGCGGTGAGCTCACCTGTCTTTATGAGACGGATTCGACGAATAATCAGGCCAGAAGGCTGGCGGAGGAGGGAGCGCCGGAGGGTACAATGGTGGTGGCAGACTGCCAGACTGCAGGAAAGGGAAGAAGGGGCAGAAACTGGGCCTCTCCCCATGGCGCGGGAATCTGGATGAGCTTTGTCCTCCGTCCGGCGCTTGCGCCGGTTCAGGCTTCTATGCTGACGCTGGTGGCGGGAATGGCGGTTGTTTCGGGGATCCGACAGGCCGTCGGCCTGGAGTCCATGATCAAATGGCCCAATGACGCGGTGGTCAGAGGGAAAAAGATCTGTGGCATACTGACAGAGATGAGCACTGAAGAGGATTCTATCCGCCATGTGGTGGTGGGCATTGGAATCAATGTAAATACAAAAGATTTTCCTGAGGAGCTTACCCCCACTGCCACCTCCTTAAGCCTGGAGCTGGGCCGTCCGTTAAAACGTGCACCGGTGATCGCTGCCGTGGCAGAGCAGTTTGAGACCTACTACGGTCGTTTCCTGAAAAAAGGGGATATGACGGAGCTTATGGAGGAATACAATCGTATGCTGGCAAACCGGGATCGGGAGGTCTGTGTTCTGGATCCGGCGGGGACTTACCGGGGAACTGCGCTGGGAATTGACAGAGAGGGCAGCCTTCTGGTGAAAAAGGAGGACGGCTCCCTTGCTTCTGTGATATCAGGGGAAGTATCCGTGCGGGGGATTTACGGCTATGTGTAACACGGAGTTTCATTTTTATGACCGCCTCCAGATTTCGGAGCGGGAGGATACGTTTTTAGAACCAAAGGAGCGGCTGAGAGCCATGGAAAAGCCGCTGTTAGCCTGGTACGGCTCCAGGGCCAGGGTTCTTCCCTGGAGAGAGGATCCAAAGCCATACCGGGTATGGGTATCTGAGATCATGCTTCAGCAGACCAGGGTGGAGGCAGTGAAGCCGTATTTTGAACGGTTTATGGATGCTCTTCCGGAAATTAAGGATCTGGCGGAGGCGGAGGATGACCGGCTGATGAAACTGTGGGAGGGCCTTGGCTATTACAGCCGGGTTCGGAATTTAAAGGCGGCGGCTGTCCGTGTGATGGAACAGTACAAAGGAGAGCTTCCGGCGTCCTATGAGGAGCTTTTATCCCTGCCGGGGATCGGAAGCTATACCGCCGGAGCTATTGCCTCCATTGCCTACGGGATTCCGGTGCCTGCGGTAGACGGAAATGTGCTCCGCGTGATCTCCCGGATCCTGGCAGACCGGTCTGACATCAAAAAGGCCTCCGTCAAAACAGCTGTGGAGACACTGCTGAAAGAAGTCATGCCCTCGGATAAAGCCAGCAGCTACAATCAGGGCCTGATCGAGACGGGAGCGCTGGTGTGTATTCCCGGCAAAGAGCCGAGGTGCTCCCAGTGCCCCATGGAATCCGTCTGCCTGACAAAAAGGCAGGGGCTGTGGAAGGAGATTCCCTGGAAGTCGCCGCCTAAGAAACGCAGGATCGAGGAGCGGACGGTATTTATCATAGAAAATCAGGGAAAGGCAGCTATCCGCAAACGGCCTTCAACGGGGCTTTTGGCGTCTCTGTATGAACTTCCCAACACGGAAGGCCATCTCACCGGGGAGGAGGCAAGAGCGTATCTGGGAGTGCCGGAGGAGGCGGTTGAACGGCTGGAGGCCCTGGAGCCGTCACGGCATATTTTTTCCCATGTGGAGTGGCATATGACAGGATACCGGGCAGTGCTTAAACGTGCATGGCAGGACCCGGATCATACTGCATTTATGGTGGAAAAAGAGGAGATACGGGACCGGTATCCTCTTCCCAATGCATTTTCTGCTTACAAGGATATCCTGTTTCAAAAGGAGGATGGAACATGAAACAGATGCTCTTTGTTTTTAATCCCCGCTCAGGAAAGGAGCAGATCAGGGGAAGTCTCCTGCGGATTCTGGATATTTTTACAAAGGCTGGGTATGATATTCATGTCCATGTGACCCAGTGCCAGGGGGACGCCGCCCAGACGGTGAGAAAACTGGGCGAAGCTATGGATGTGATCGTATGCAGCGGCGGGGACGGCACTTTAAATGAAACCATCTGTGGGCTGCTGGATCTTAAGGCTTCGCCGGTGCTTGGTTATATTCCCGCAGGTTCTACCAATGACTTTGCTGCCAGCCTCCGCCTTTCAAAGGATATGGAAAAGGCGGCCCTTGATATTACGCGGGGAAAGCCCCTTGCTGTGGATGTGGGAACCTTCTGCGAGGACCGGAAGTTTGTGTATATCGCAGGCTTCGGGGCGTTTACAGAGGTGGCCTACGCCACCTCCCAGGACCGCAAAAACCTGCTGGGCCATCCGGCTTATATGCTGGAGGCTTTAAAAAGCCTTACTTCCATCAAGCCCTGCCATATGCAGGTGCAGTGGGAGGAGGGCAGTCTGGAAGAGGATTTCATTTTCGGCATGGTAACCAACACAAGAAGCGTAGGGGGATTTAAAAGCCTGGTAAACCAGTCGGTGGATCTGCAGGACGGGGTATTTGAGGTGCTTTTAATCCGTATGCCGAAAACACCGGCAGACCTGAGCAATATCATTTCCCATATGTTTCTGAAAGAGGAACCTAATGAATACGTATACCGCTTTAAGACTGCCTCCATCTGCTTTCGCTCTGAAACTCCGGTGGACTGGGTTCTGGATGGGGAATACGGAGGTGCCAGAACAGAGGCTGACATCGGGAACTTAAAGGAACGGGTTCAGATTCTGCTCCCGGAAAACCGACAGAAGCGGTTGGCTTAAAGATTTGGCTGTACGCCATATGTTAATTTGTACAGAAATATGCTTATGCAAGCCGGCCAGCAGCACATATTTCCGCACAAATTGCCCCATGGCTGAATAGTTACGAAATTTATGGGAACTTTGTCGATTGATGTTGAAATCCCATGGAAAGTAGTATATAATGATAAGTTGTGAGAGTTTCCACATTTACCTTTAAGTGAAAGGACGTTTATCATTGGAAAAGGACGATTTTTTAAAAAAACTGGAAAAGCTGGTGGAGCACGCCAAATCCAAGCATAATACCCTGGATGCAGGCGAGATCAATGACTTTTTCACCGGGGACAACCTGTCTCCTGAGCAGATGGATCAGATTTACAGTTACCTGGAGAACCGTAATATTGACGTAGTTCCCGTACTGGACGAAGCGATGCTGAACGCAGATCCCGCTCTGGATGACATTGGCCTGGATCTTGACCTGGACGACGACAGCTTCATGAAGGATGCAGAGGATGAAGAAATCGACCTGGATGCAGTGGATCTTTTAGAGGGCATAGGAACCGAGGATCCGGTTCGTATGTATCTGAAAGAGATCGGTACCGTACCCCTTCTTACGGCAGATGAAGAGCTGGAGCTTGCGCAGCGCAAGGCAGACGGCGACGAATCCGCAAAGGAGAGACTGATCGAGGCAAACCTGCGTCTTGTAGTCAGCATTGCGAAGCGCTACACCGGAAGAGGGATGAGTTTCCTTGACCTGGTGCAGGAAGGCAACCTGGGACTGATCAAAGGCGTTGAAAAATTTGATTATACAAAAGGCTATAAGTTAAGTACATATGCAACCTGGTGGATCCGTCAGTCGGTGACAAGAGCTCTGGCTGATCAGGCAAGAACCATCCGCGTACCGGTGCATATGGTAGAAACGATCAACAAGATGTCAAAGATGCAGAGAAAGCTGACTCTGGAACTGGGCTATGAACCTTCCGTGACAGAGCTGGCAGAAGCGCTTGATATGTCTGAAGATAAAGTCATGGAGATCATGCAGATCGCCCGTGAGCCGGCTTCTCTTGAGACGCCTATCGGCGAGGAAGATGACTCCAATCTGGGCGATTTCGTAGCGGACAGCAACGTTGTGACCCCTGAGGGCAACGTGGAATCTGTGATGCTGCGGGAGCACATCGACGCTCTTTTGGGAGATTTAAAGGAGAGAGAGCGGCAGGTAATCGTACTGCGGTTCGGACTGGAGGACGGACATCCCAGAACACTGGAAGAGGTGGGGAAGGAGTTCAACGTCACCAGAGAGCGTATCCGTCAGATCGAGGCCAAGGCTCTGCGCAAGCTGCGCAATCCTGTAAGAAGCAAGCGGATCCGCGATTTCCTGTAAGGTTGCAGTTTGAGGACTGGCAGCTTTGCGTGCCGCTGTTTAGCTGAAAGGATACAGTCGGCAAAGGGGTGGCTGGATGTGGATGCTGCAATCACTGCAAATGCGTATATGAGAAGGGCTGCTTTCTAGAGCGGTCCTTTTGCGCGTCAGAGGACAGGATTATCGTTTGAAGGAGGAAGGATCATGGCTGGAGCGCAGCAGAAGGAAAATTACCAGAGAATTTTAGATAAAACATTGGAAGCCATTGTAAAAGAAGGCAGGACGCCCCGGCTGCTGCTTCACAGCTGCTGCGCCCCCTGCAGCAGCTATGTGCTGGAATATTTGTCGCAGTATTTTGAGATCACGGTATTTTACTATAATCCCAATATCTACCCGGAGGAAGAGTACAGAGAGCGGACGAAAGAGCAGAAACGGCTGATTGGTGAGATGAAGACGGCGAATCCTATCCATTTTCTGGAGGGAGAATACGATACAGCCTCCTTTTATGCCGCAGCCAAAGGACATGAAAAGGATCCGGAGGGAGGGAGCCGGTGCTTTCGGTGCTACGAGCTGCGTCTTAGAGAGGGGGCAAAGACGGCAAAAGAGGGCGGATTTGACTATTTTACTACCACTTTGTCCATCAGCCCTTTAAAAAACGCCCAGAAGCTGAATGAGATTGGGATCCGGCTGGGCCAGGAGTACGGCGTGCCGTATCTGCAGTCAGATTTCAAGAAGAAAAACGGCTACAAACGCTCCACCGAGCTTTCCTCTCAGTATGGGCTTTACAGACAGGACTATTGCGGCTGCGTGTTTTCGAGAAGGGAAGAGGAGGCTTTCGCCTGCGGCTGAGATGGGAAAATGACGGCTCATACTGATAAAAAAGCAGCAAAAAAACCATCGGTAATTTTTTGATTAACTTGACATAGATAGTCAGATGTAATAAAATCCATATATAGGGCAGCGGGGACAAAGACTCCTGCCATACGCAGAATAACACCATAAGGAGAGTATAGTTATGATCAGCAAGACTTTAACAGTAGTAAATCCATCCGGCTTACATTTAAGACCAGCAGGCGTTCTGTCTCAGACAGCTATGAAGTTCAAGAGCGACATTACCATCGAGTGCGGTGAGAAGAAGATTGTTGCAAAGAGCGTATTAAACGTTATGGCAGCCGGCATCAAGTGCGGTACGGAGATCACTCTGATCTGCGACGGCGAGGATGAGCAGGCAGCGATGGATACCTTAAGCCAGGCAATCGAGAGCGGCCTGGGTGAGATGTAATTTTTACAGCCGGTACATTAGTTTAAACGGCTGTTCTGACAGGAGCCAATCCGCAAACGGCGGAGAGGCTCCTTTTATTTATGCAGACAGCGGGCCGTACAGAGGGGCCGCTGTTTTAAAAACCGGCTGCCTTACTGGATATCCAATACCTTATAATCCTTATCTTCTACGGCCTTTTTTAACATCTCATCGGCAATTTCGCCGTTTAAAGCTACAACGGCGGTTCCTTTTTCGTGGCTGACCACTGCCTCTGTTACCTGCGGCAGAGCCTCCAGAGCTTTCTTTACGGCTGCCTCGCAGTGTCCGCACATCATTCCTTCGATTTTCATTGTCTTTGTCATAGCTGTAATCTCCTTTTCTTCGTTGATTGTATGCACAGCAGCCGCGGAAACGGTTGCGGGATGCTTTAATTTTTTATCTTTTTTTGCACTTTTTACTTGAAAGAGGTTCAGTCTCAGGGCGTTGGAAACCACACAGAAGCTGGAAAGGCTCATGGCGGCAGCGCCGAACATGGGGTTCAGCTTTAAGTGAAAGAGGGGGTACCACACACCGGCAGCCAGGGGAATGCCGATCACATTGTAGAAAAAGGCCCAGAACAGATTTTCGTGGATATTCTGGAGGGTGGCGCGGCTTAAGCGGATGGCGGCAGGAACATCTAAGAGACGGCTCTTCATTAACACTACATCTGCCGCATCAATGGCCACGTCCGTACCGGCCCCGATGGCAATGCCCATATCGGCCCTTGTAAGGGCGGGCGCATCATTGATGCCGTCACCCACCATACAGGTCTTTCCTTTTTCCTTTAATGCGCGGATAACGCTTTCCTTGCCCTCAGGCAGCACGCCTGCGATCACCTCGTCTACTCCGGCCTGACGGCCGATGGCCCTGGCGGTGCGCTCATTGTCGCCGGTAAGCATGACAACGTGGATCCCCATATTTTTAAGCTCCCTGATCGCCTGGGGACTGTCAGCCTTGATTGTGTCAGCTACGGCAATGATGCCGGCAATGCGGCCGTTCTCTGTAAAAACAAGGGGAGTTTTTCCTTCCTCTGCCAACTGTTTGGCTCTGGAGGTCAGAGAGGGGGAAAGAGGAGTATGACTATTTATGAAGGCCAGGCTTCCTCCGGTAAGAGCGCTGTGATCCTTTGTGCGCAGGGCAGAAAGGCCGTTTCCGGGAAGGGCCTTAAAGTCCTCTACCGGGTCGGGCCTCATTCCTTCCTCCTCTGCCCGCTTAAGGATGGCCTTTGCCAGAGGATGTTCGCTTTTTGCCTCCAGGGCATAAGCCAGGGAAAGGAGGGATGCTTCAGAATAGTCTTCTGCAGGGATCAGATCTGTTACTTTTGGCTGCCCTTCGGTAATGGTGCCTGTTTTGTCCAGGGCTACAATCTGCATTTTTCCGGTTTCTTCCAGGGAAACGGCAGTCTTAAACAGGATGCCGTTTTTTGCACCCATACCATTTCCGACCATGATGGCAACGGGGGTGGCAAGGCCCAGAGCACAGGGGCAGCTGATAACCAGCACTGAAATGCCTCTTGCCAGGGCGAACCCAAGGGTCTGTCCGGCAGCGAGCCATACAAGGGTTGTAATGATGGAAATAGCAATGACCGCAGGAACGAAAACGCCGGATACCCGATCTGCCGCTTTGGCAATAGGGGCCTTGGTGGCGGCTGCATCGCTGACCATCTGGATGATCTGGGAGAGGGTGGTGTCCTCGCCTACACGTGTGGCCCTGCAGCGCAGGAAACCGGACTGGTTGGAGGTGGCGGCAGATACCTTGTCGCCTGCCGTTTTATCTGCGGGGATGCTTTCGCCGGTCAGGGCGGATTCGTTGACTGCGCTGGCGCCTTCCAGTACGATACCGTCTACGGGTATATTTTCACCAGGGCGGACAACGAAGATATCACCGGTCTGCACCTGGTCAATAGAAACGGTCACCTCGGCTCCGTCCCGAACCAGTGTGGCGGTTTTGGGAGCCAGCTTCATCAGGCCTTTTAAGGCGTTGGTGGTGCGGCCCTTTGACCTGGCTTCCAGCATTTTCCCCACGGTGATCAGCGTCAGGATCATGGCTGCAGATTCAAAATAGAATTCATGCATATAGGTCATGACACTCTCCATATCTCCCTGCACCTGTGCTCCGGTCATGGCAAAGAGGGCGTAGGTGCTGTAGACAAAGGAGGCGCCGGAGCCTAATGCCACCAGGGTATCCATATTGGGGGAACCGTGGAACAGGCTCTTAAAGCCGTTTATGAAAAACTTCTGGTTAATGACCATGACTGCCATAGTGAGAAGCAGCTGCAAAAGGCCCATTGCCACATGGTTGTCTGAGAAAAAGGCGGGAACCGGCCAGTTCCACATCATATGCCCCATGGAAAAATACATGAGTATGATGAGAAAGCCTGCGGAATAGATCAGACGCTGTTTCAGGATAGGCGTTTCCCTGTCCTTTAACAGCTCCTCACCGTCAGCGGCGATAGAAGATCCTTTAGCTGAGGAGGAACCCTGCTCCGACGCGCCGTAGCCGGCTGTTTCTACGGCTGAGATAATGGCCTGCGGGTCGGCCGTGCCTTCCACGCCCATGGAATGGGTCAGCAGGCTGACGGAGCAGGCAGTGACGCCGGGAACCCTGGATACAGCTTTTTCGATCCGGTTGCTGCAGGCGGCGCAGCTCATGCCTGTAACGGAATATTGCTTCATAATGGGAATCTGCCTCCTTTATTTCATGAGTTTCTGAAGGGTAGCCATCAGTTCATCCACCACCTCGTCCCGGCCCTCCCGGATATCGTTTACCACACAGGTATGAATGTGGTTGGAGAGAAGGGTTCGGCTGAAGCTGTTTAAGGCGGCGTTGACGGCTGCTGTCTGTACCAGGATGTCAGGGCAGTAGGCGTCCTTTTCCACCATGCTTTTAATTCCCCGTACCTGGCCTTCGATCCGGTTCAAACGGTGGATCAGGTCCTTGTATTCTTTTTCAGGGCGTTCTTTTGTTTTGCAGCAGCACGCCTGGGTTGCAGTTTCTTTCATATGATTCCTCCTTATGTGTCTGTGTATGCATTCTGAATATCCTGGAAGGATGTATACCCTGGTGGGGTATGTAGCGATTATATACCCTGATGGGGTATAAATCAAGAGAAAAAATGCAAAAAATATCACTAAAATCTGTCGAAAATTTTACGACTTTATTGGTTGCATTGACGTAAAGTGTGATTTATGGCATGGTAAAACAAAAGAAAAGACAGCAGAAACAAGCAGGTACGCCGGGTTCATGGGAATGTACGCAGGAGGGAGGAAATGACAGTGAAAAAGGATGATCCCTGCAGCCTTGATCGTGCTTCTGCTTGGCTGGATGAACAGAAAAAGTGCGCGCCGTACTCTGCGGAAAATGAGAAAAGACAATGACACAAAGGAGATAAAAACGGATCATAAAGATAAATATACAGATAATTAGTAAAAAAAATAAAAAAAGACTAATTATCTGACAATAGCTGCAAAATTTTTTATTTACAAACAGGGTCTGCCGTAGTATGATTGCTCCATAAACACTATGAAACATCACTGTGCCGTCGCTTTACTATGTAAAAGCGGAAGAAAGGGCGCCTTCATCCCCCAGACAAACAGGCTGCCTCTTTTAAGGATGTGATGGGAAAGGATGTATTTTATGGACCCCAGACAAAAACAGCCAGGACTGTATGACCCTCGTTTTGAGCATGATAACTGCGGTATCGGCGCGGTTGCCAACATAAAGGGCATCAAAACACATAAGACAGTGGATCAGGCGCTCCACATCGTAGAGAACCTGGAGCACAGAGCCGGTAAGGATGCCGAGGGCAAGACCGGCGACGGCGTCGGCATCATGCTTCAGATCTCTCACCGTTTTTTCAAAAAAGCTGCTTCCCAGTCAGGCATTTCCCTGAAAGGGGAGAGGGAATACGGCGTTGGTATGTTCTTCTTCCCACAGGATGAGCTTGCCAGAAACCAGGCCATGAAGATGTTCGAGATCATAGTCAAAAAGGAAGGCATGAATTTTTTAGGCTGGAGAGTTGTCCCCACGGCTCCCGATGTCCTGGGAAAGAAAGCTGTTGACGTGATGCCTTATATCGCCCAGGGCTTTGTAGAAAAGCCGGAGGGCGCAGAGAAGGGACTTGACTTTGACCGCAGGCTTTATGTGGCCCGCCGCGTATTTGAACAGAGCAACGAGGATACATATGTTGTATCCTTAAGCAGCCGCACCATTGTATACAAGGGTATGTTCCTGGTAGGGGAACTTCGTCTTTTCTTTGAGGATCTTCAGGATCCGGATTATGAATCTGCCATCGCCATTGTCCATTCCCGGTTCAGCACCAATACGAACCCAAGCTGGATGCGCGCTCATCCCTACCGCCTGATTGTTCACAACGGCGAGATCAACACCATCCGCGGAAATGTGGATAAGATGGTGGCAAGGGAGGAAAACATGGAATCCGAGTATTTCCGCTCGGATATGCACAAGGTCCTTCCCATCATCAATCAGGAGGGCTCTGATTCGGCCATGCTGGATAATGCCCTGGAATTTATGGTCATGAGCGGCATGGATCTTCCTCTGGCTGTTATGGTGACGATACCGGCCCCGTGGGAGCATGACAAATACATGGACGGTGAGATAAAAGATTTTTACCGGTATTACGCCACCATGATGGAGCCGTGGGACGGCCCGGCCTCCATCCTCTTTACGGACGGAGATATGTTAGGGGCTGTCCTGGACCGCAACGGCCTTCGTCCCTCCCGGTATTATATTACAAAGGACGGCTATATGATCCTGTCCTCAGAGGTGGGGGCTATTGAAGTAGACCAGACTGCGGTGGTCAGGAAAGACCGTCTCCGTCCCGGAAAGATGCTTCTTGTAGATACCCTGCAGGGAAAAATGATCAGTGACGAGGAACTTAAGCTGCGCTATGCCCGCAGAAATCCCTACGGAGAGTGGCTGGATTCCAATCTGGTTAATTTAAAGGAGCTGTCTGTGCCCAACCAGGGTGTGCCGGAGATGACAAAGGACTGGAGACTGCGCCTGCAAAAGACCTATGGTTATACCTATGAGCAGTATAAGACCATGATCCTTCCCATGGCATTAAACGGAGCAGAAGCGGTGTCCGCCATGGGCGTGGATTCTCCGTTAGCCGTGCTGTCAAAGAAACATCAGCCCCTGTTTAACTACTTTAAGCAGCTTTTTGCTCAGGTGACTAACCCGCCCATCGACGCGATCCGGGAAGAGATCGTTACCTCTACCACTGTCTATGTGGGCGAGGAGGGAAATATCCTGGAGGAAACGGCGGATAACTGCAAGATCCTTAAGGTGGAAAATCCCATTCTCACAGAGACGGATCTGCTGAAGATCAAGGCCATGAAAAAGCCGGGATTTAAGGTAGAAGTGATCCCCATTACCTATTATAAGAACACTTCTCTTGAAAAGGCCATTGACCGGCTGTTTCTGGAGGCGGACCGGGCACACAAGGACGGGGCAAATATTATTATCCTGTCTGACCGGGATATTGATGAGAACCATGTGCCTATTCCTTCCCTGTTAGCTGTTTCCGCTCTGCAGCAGTATCTGGTGCGCACCAAGAAGCGTACCAGCGTGGCGCTGATCTTAGAGAGTGCTGAGCCGAGAGAGGTGCATCATTTTGCTGCGCTTTTGGGCTACGGCGCCTGCGCCATCAACCCCTATCTGGCCCACGAATCCATTCGCTATCTTATTGAGACAAAGATGCTGGATAAGGATTACTATGCGGCAGTGAAGGATTATGACAACGCTGTGCTTCACGGCATTGTAAAGATTGCATCGAAAATGGGGATTTCTACCATACAGTCCTATCAGGGATCCCAGATTTTTGAAGCCATCGGCATTTCCAAAGAGGTGGTGGATAAGTATTTCACCGATACGGTCAGCCGTGTAGGGGGCATTACCTTAGATGATATAGCAAATGATGTGGATACCCTTCATTCTGCGGCGTTTGATCCTCTGGGGCTGGACGTGGATCTGACCCTGGACAGCGTGGGAAGCCACAAGTCACGGTCGGGCCAGGAGGAGCATTTATACAATCCACTCACAATCCATCTCCTTCAGGAGGCTGTAAGGACAGGGGACTACTCCATTTTCAAGCAGTACAGCCATGCTCTGGATGAGGAGGGAAAGACGTACCATTTAAGAAGCCTTATGGATTTTTGCTATCCTGAAAACGGCGGTATTCCCCTGGATCAGGTGGAGAGTGCCGATTCCATTGTGCGCCGCTTTAAGACGGGGGCCATGTCCTACGGATCCATTTCCCAGGAGGCCCATGAGACGCTGGCCATCGCCATGAACCGGATCCATGGAAAATCCAATACAGGAGAGGGCGGCGAGAGTCTGGATCGCCTGGTACCGGGACCAGCAGACCGCAACCGCTGTTCCGCCATCAAGCAGGTAGCTTCTGGCCGGTTCGGCGTGACCAGCCGGTACCTGGTCAGCGCTCAGGAGATCCAGATCAAGATGGCCCAGGGCGCAAAGCCGGGAGAGGGCGGACAGCTGCCGGGCAAAAAGGTATATCCCTGGGTGGCAAAGACGAGACATTCTACCACAGGCGTGAGCCTGATCTCTCCGCCGCCTCATCACGATATTTATTCCATTGAGGATCTGGCCCAGCTGATCTATGACCTGAAAAATGCCAATACCAGGGCCAGGATCTCGGTCAAGCTGGTATCTGAGGCTGGTGTAGGTACGGTGGCGGCGGGAGTGGCCAAGGCGGGAGCCCAGGTGATCCTTGTTTCCTCCTATGACGGCGGAACGGGTGCGGCTCCCAGAAACTCTATCTACAACGCAGGCCTTCCCTGGGAGCTGGGTGTGGCTGAGGCCCATCAGTCCCTGATTATGAACGGGCTGCGCGACCGGGTAGTGTTAGAGACAGACGGAAAGCTGATGACCGGACGGGATGTGGCCATTGCCTGTATGCTGGGCGCAGAGGAATTTGGCTTTGCCACCGCCCCTCTCGTTGCAATGGGCTGTGTGATGATGCGCGTCTGCAATCTGGATACCTGTCCCATGGGAATTGCAACCCAGAATCCGGAGCTTCGCAAACGCTTTAAGGGTAAGCCGGAGTATGTGGTAAACTTTATGAAGTTTATTGCAGAGGAATTGAGGGAGTACATGGCAAAGCTGGGGGTACGCACCATAGATGAGCTGGTGGGCCGCACGGATCTCTTAAAGAGAAAAGAGGATATTTCCTACAGCCGTGCAAGACAGGTGGATTTAAGCCAGATCCTGGATAACCCCTATCAGGGTGAGAAACTGGCCGGATACCATGAAAAGCAGGTGTTTGATTTCCATCTGGAGGATACCATTGACGAGAGCATCCTTCTTAGGAAATTAAAGAGCGCTCTGAACAATGGTCAGAAGAAGAGCCTGCAGATTGACGTGACGAACATAAACCGCACGCTGGGAACCATATTCGGGGCAGAGCTTACGAGAAAATACCCGGAGGGACTGCCGGAGGATACCTTTACCATCGGCTGCAGCGGCAGCGGCGGCCAGAGCTTTGGTGCATTTATCCCCAGGGGCCTGACTCTGGAGCTGACCGGAGATTCCAATGATTATTTCGGAAAAGGGCTTTCCGGCGGCAAGCTGGTGGTATATCCGCCTCAGGGTGTGCCATTTAAGGCAGAAGAAAACATTATAATAGGAAACGTTGCCCTCTATGGAGCTACAAGCGGCAAGGCCTTTATCAACGGCATCGCCGGCGAGCGTTTCTGTGTCCGCAATTCCGGTGCAACGGCAGTGGTGGAAGGCGTAGGCGACCACGGCTGTGAATATATGACCGGGGGCTGTGTGGTGGTTCTTGGCCCCACAGGCAAGAATTTTGCCGCAGGTATGAGCGGCGGCATCGCCTATGTGCTGGATGAGGACCGCAGCTTTTATAAGAGGCTGAATAAGGAACTGGTATCCTTTGAGGAGGTATCGGGCAAATATGACGTGCTGGAATTGAAGGAACTGATTCAGGAGCACGTGGCTTATACCAATTCGGAAAAGGGTAAAGAGGTTCTGGCGCACTTTGGCGAGTATCTGCCCATGTTTAAGAAGATTGTTCCACATGATTACCGCCGCATGATGAATGCCATCGTGCAGATGGAGGGAAAGGGACTCAACAGCGAGCAGGCGCAGATCGAAGCGTTTTACGCTAACATCAGAGGCTAAAGGAGGTGCAGACAGATGGGTAAGATAACAGGATTTTTAGAATATGAGAGGGAAACCAGCAAGGAGGTTTCCCCCAGAGAGAGGATTAAAAACTGGAAGGAGTTCCACCTCCCCTTAAGCGAAACGGAGCAGAGAAAACAGGGCGCCCGCTGTATGGACTGCGGCGTTCCCTTCTGCCAGTCAGGCATGATGATGGGCGGTATGGTAAGCGGCTGCCCATTAAATAACCTGATCCCGGAGTGGAATGACCTTGTATATACAGGCAACTGGCAGCAGGCATTTCGCCGCCTGAAAAAGACAAACAGCTTTCCGGAGTTTACCTCCAGAGTCTGCCCGGCTCCCTGCGAGGCAGCCTGTACCTGCGGCCTAAACGGTTCTCCGGTCAGCGTGAAGGAAAATGAACACGCCATTATTGAAAAGGCCTATAAAGAGGGGTACGCAAAGGCAAATCCCCCGGCGGTCCGAACGGGAAAGAAGGTGGCTGTCATCGGCTCCGGCCCTGCGGGCCTTGCCGCGGCAGATCAGCTTAATAAGAGAGGCCACCTGGTTACTGTATTTGAACGCAGCGACCGTATCGGCGGCCTTCTGATGTACGGCATCCCAAATATGAAGCTGGAGAAATGGGTCATTGACCGGAAGGTGGAGATCATGAAGGAGGAAGGTGTTTCCTTTGTGACGAACGCGGATGTGGGAAGAAACTGCAAAGCATCCAGGATTCTGCGCGATTTCGACCGGGTAATCCTGGCCTGCGGAGCTTCCAATCCAAGAAACATCGATGTTCCGGGAAGAGACGCTGCAGGAATTTATTTTGCAGTGGATTTTTTAAAGTCTGCCACAAAGAGTCTGCTGGATTCCAATCTGGAGGATGGAGCCTGCATATCTGCCAGGGATAAGCACGTCATTGTCATCGGAGGCGGAGACACGGGAAACGACTGTGTGGGAACTTCCATCCGTCAGGGCTGTGCTTCCGCGCTTCAGCTGGAGATGATGCCAAAGCCTCCCGCAGAGCGGACTGGGGACAATACCTGGCCGGAGTGGCCGAAAGTCTTAAAGACAGATTACGGCCAGCAGGAAGCCATCGCCGTATTCGGCTCGGATCCAAGAGTGTACCAGACTACAGTGAAGGAATTTATCAAGGATAGTGAGGGAAATGTAACAAAAGCGGTTCTTGTAAATCTGGCTTCCAGAAAAGATCCCGAAAGCGGACGAACCGTGATGGCCCCTGTGGAGGGAAGTGAGCGGGAGGTACAGGCGGATCTGGTGCTCATCGCCGCAGGCTTTGTGGGCTGTCAGGAGTATGTGGCAGAGGCCTTTGGCGTAGAGCTTGGCAGCCGTTTGACCGCCGCCACCCAGGCAGACAGCTATAAGACCAGCGCAGACCGCGTTTTTGCCGCCGGGGATATGCGCCGGGGGCAATCTCTGGTGGTATGGGCCATCCGAGAGGGAAGAGAGGCAGCCAGAGAGGTGGATAAAGACTTGATGGGCTATACAAATCTTTTCTAAGGTATAAGCGCCGCAAAAGCATATGAGCGGCAGACAGGAAAACAGACCACGGACGGAGGGCAGGCTCTCCGGCCGTGGTCTGTTTTTCATGTCTGAGCAGTTCCTTTTTTCTCCGCCTTGCGGTGAAAACGATTTTACGATATAATAGATCAAAACCGCAATGGCATATCCCTTTGCAAAAATAAAGAACAGGAGACATTTTCTGCCTATGGCATCCTTTACAAAAATGGCGATCATGAAAGTATTCGGTGATCTGGCTTCGTCAAAGCCTGTGGATAAGATCACAGTCAAGGATATTACGGACCGCTGCGGTATTTCCCGAAATACGTTTTACTACCATTACCAGGACATTTATCAGGTGCTGAGAGCATATGTAGAATATTCCGTACAGCGGGTTGTGGAGATCATGACCGTAAACCAGAATGAGACAGACCCCCAGAAGGCCTGCATGAGAGGCGCTGAATATCTGGAGGAGCACAGAGGCCTGTTCTGCAATCTGTTCCGGTCCGCCGTCAACGAGGAGGTGCGGGACTGTCTTAAGTCTGCAGGCGAGGTCATTTTCGACTGTATGGTGGACCGCATCGCTGAGGGGACGGATATCTGCGGGAAGGATAAACAGATGATCAGCAGTATGTGCCAGTATACTGCCAGGGGACTTTTGATCAGCTGGATGGAATCGGACGGCACCATAAACGGGGAGTCGCTCTTAGACGCGATGATGCGCCTGGATTTTCTGTTTGGAGGAGGGGTCGAGGCAGCTCTGGCCCGAAGCCTGCAGCGAAATCAGACGCCGGAAACATGAGATAAAAATCTAAAATAAAACTAAAAATTATTACACTCAAGGGTCAAATGCACAAATTTTGTGCATTTGATTTTATTTTGCCTATTGTCAATTAGACAAAAGTCCATATAATGGTTAAGGGTAAAGGAGATGAAAAAAATGCCCACAGAGAAATTCATGAATCTGGGTGATTACAAAAAGCAGGCGATCCTGGATGCAATGCACACAGAGTTCATGACGACGCCTTATTCAGAAATCCGGATCAGCAGCCTGATCAAGCGGGCCGGAATATCCAGAGCCAGTTTTTATCTGTACTTTGAGAGCAAGGATGATCTGTTTGCCTGTATGATGCGGCAGAGAAGGGAACGCCTGGAGCAGGGGCTTGTGGAAGCCTTTCGGGAAAAGAAGGGTACGTTTCATGAGTCCATGGAGCTTTTGGTGGAGCGCATTATGACAGATGAAAGCTACAGAGACTGCTGGGAATTCTGCAGACGGATGCTGGAGGACGAGACCTGCCGGGAGGTGGCTGTACGGACAGAAGCAGAGTTTGGCGGGCGCAGGCTGCGGGAAAAAAGCGAAAAGGAATGTTTCGAGGCCATGGACCGGACCGGTTATGGGGAGCTGAACGAGGAGCGGCTGCGCTGTGCCATCGAAATGGGGCTTTTGGTGATCATACGGATTTCCATGCTCCAGCTGGATCAGGCCGCTGACCCCAGGGAACTGAAAAACATGGCATATCAGCAGTTTGCCATATTGGACCGAGGAATCAGGGATTAAAAATCGTGCATAAAAGAAAGGAAGGCAGAAAGAAATGAAAAAAAGCAGCAAGAGACTGATCGCAGGTGCGGTGGTCCTGTTAGTGGCAGCAGGGATTGTATTTAAACTGGTGTCGGGAAATGATGAGGAGCCGCAGTACGAGACGCGGCCCACTGTATCCGTGCAGACGCCGTCTACAGGAAACATTACGCTCTATACAGATCTTACAGGAACAGTAGAGCCGGCGGCAAAAGCGGCGGTGATGCCAAAGATCAGCGGAGAGATCCTGGAGGTGAATTTCCAGGCAGGAGATACGGTGCAGGCAGGCCAGGTCTTATGTAAAATCGACTCAGATACATTAAAGACCCTGGAACTCCAGATGCAGTCTGCCTCCGTTGCTGCCGATACCGCAGCCAGAGAACTGGCTCGGCTTCAGCCTTTATACGCCCAGGGCTTTGTATCTCAGCAGCAGTTCCAGCAGGCTCAGGATTCAGCCACCAGCGCCCGTCTGGCCTATGAGACTGCCAAGACCCAGTATGACCTGCAGGTGGAGTACACTACAGTAACCGCGCCTATCGGCGGTGTGATCGAGAGCAGAGGCGTGGAGCTTCACGACCATGTCAGCCCTTCCAGCCAGATCTGTGTGATTTCAGGCAGCGATCAGCTTCAGGTGAAGTTTGGCGTTACCGAGAAGGTTATGAAAAATATGAGTGTGGGCGAGGGGGTAACGATCGAGAAAAACGGCAGTTCATATGAGGGCAGCGTGACGGAAATCGGAGCCATGGTAAACGCCTCCACCGGGCTTTATGATGCAAAGGCAGCCATCAGTCAGGGAACGGGCCTTACAAACGGTGCAAAGGTAAAGCTGACTGTGGTAATGGATCGGGCAGAGAACGTGATGACGGTTCCCGTAGACGCGGTAAACTACGATAACGGGCAGGCTTTCGTATACTGCTATGAAGACGGAACCGCGAAAAAGACGATGGTAGAATCCGGTATCTACGATGGAGATACCATGGAGATCAAATCCGGACTTACCGCAGACAGCCAGGTAATTACCAGCTGGAGCAATGAGCTGGTAGACGGACAGCAGGTGCTTTTAGACAACGGTCAGACAGAAGAGACAGAGACCTCCACCCAGGAAGCTGCGGCTCCTGAGACAGCGGCTTCAGAGTCAGAGAAGGCAGGTGAATAAGGAATGGTCAATCTTACAAAATTTGCGGTACGCAAGCCAGTCACCATCATCATGTGCCTGCTTACCATAGCATATTTTGGAATTCAGTCTCTGATGGGAACAAGAGTGGAACTGACTCCTGAGATGGAACTTCCCATGCTGCTGATCAGCACGGTTTATGCGGGTGCAAGTCCTGATGACATCAAGGATCTGATTACTACCAAGCAGGAGGACGCTATTTCCTCACTGGACGGCGTAAAAGATGTATACAGCTATTCACAGGAAAACGTTTCCATTATAATGGTGGAATATGAGTATGGAACCAATATTGATACCGCATACATCAACCTGAAAAAAGCCATGGATACCACAAAGAGTGATATGCCGGATGATGCAGAAGAGCCCAATATCATGGAACTTGATATGAATTCTTCTCCGGTTATGACCCTTGCGGTAGGCGGCCAGGTAGACGGAAATCTCTATACATATGTGGAAAACAACATTCAGCCGGAGCTTGAAAAGCTGGGCTCTGTAGGAGAGGTATCTCTTTCAGGCGGACAGAAGGAATACATCAGTATTCGCCTGGATCCTGAAAAAATGGCCCAGTATAATCTTAGCATCAACACTATTGCCCAGATCGTTGGCGCAGCCGATTACACGATTCCTGCGGGAGATGTGAAGGTAGGAAAGCAGGAGTTAAGTGTCAGTGCAGGTAATGACTATGAGGATGCGGAAAGCCTAAAGAACATCACGATCCCTCTGGCAGGGGGAGATGTGATTCATCTGTCTGATGTGGCAGATGTCTCCCAGATCCTGGAAGATGCGGACTCCATCGGACGCTATAACGGAACAGATATTGTATCCATTGCCATCAAAAAACAGCAGAGTTCAACGGCCATTGATGTTTCAAATGATGTAACCAAGGAACTTAAAAAACTGGAAGCAGCGAATCCGGGACTTGAATTTACCATAGTTAATGATTCCAGTGACATGATCAACGAATCCATCAGCAATGTATATCAGACCATGATTATGGCGATTCTCTTGTCCATGCTCATTCTGTGGCTGTTTTATGGAGATCTGCGCGCCTCTGTTATTGTAGGTACATCTATTCCTATTTCCATCATGCTGACGCTGATTGCAATGAGCCTTATGGGCTTCTCGCTGAATGTTATTTCTCTGACATCCCTGGTTCTGGGCGTAGGTATGATGGTAGATAACTCTATTAACGTACTGGACGGTTGTTTCCGGGCGAAGGAAAAACATAATTTCTATGACGCGGCCATAGAAGGAAGCCGCGTTATGATTAACTCAATCATCGGCGGTACGGCTACCACCTGTGTTGTATTTATTCCGCTGGCAATGCTGACCGGTATGTCAGGACAGCTCTTTAAGCAGCTGGGCTTTACCATTGTGTTCAGTCTGATTGCCTCGTTGTTCTCGGCAGTTACCATTGTGCCCCTGTGCTATTATCAGTGGCATCCTGTTGAAAAGGCGAGTGCGCCTGCAGCAGGTTTCATCAGAGGCTGTCAGAACTGGTACCGCAAGCATATGCCTTCTGTAATACCAAAGACGGGATGGGTTATCGGCATAAGCCTGCTTCTTCTGGTTCTTTCTTTTGGCCTTGCGACTCAGCTTAAAATGGAACTGATGGTATCTGTAGACGAGGGAATTGTAAATATCAATGTAAAGACGAAACCGGGACTTTCCGTGGAAGCGGTCAATGACACGGTGGCTCAGATTGAAAAGCTGGTCGCTGAGGATGAGGATGTGGATCATTACCTCTTAACATATGGTTCCAGCGGACTGAGTACCAGTGGCGGCAATGACGTTTCCATCAGTGCGTATTTGAAAGATGACAGGAAACTGTCTACTGATGAAGTGATTGATAAGTGGAACCGTGAGGTAGAAACGTATAAGGATATTTCTGCAACCCTGGAACAGGGCAGTACTACCATGTCTTCTTCCATGAGCAGCGGAAACTCCGTTGAGGTAGATTTACAGAGTACCGATTATGATGCATTAAAGACTGCTTCTGACGAGCTGGTAAACGAGCTGAGAAAACGGGAAGATGTAATGCAGGTTCATTCCTCCATTGAAAATGCCGCTCCGATCGTAAAGGTAAAGGTAGACCCGGTAGCCGCTCAGGCAGAGGGGTTAACGCCGGCTTCTATTGGATCCATGCTTTACAGCAATTTAAGCGGTGTCAAGGCTACAACATTAAGAGTAAATGGAGAGGATGTGGATGTAAAGGTTGAATACGAGCCTGACCGTTATGATTCCATTGAAAAGATCCAGGGAATGATGATCCCCACTGCTACAGGAACCTCGCTTCCATTAGAGGATCTGGCTGAGATACGTTTTGAGGACAGCCCGCAGCAGATCGTGCGCAAATCAAAGCAGTACCAGGTGGCTATCACCATGCAGGTGCAGCCAGGTTATGAGGATACGGCAAAAGAGGATGTAAACAAGTTCGTGCGCAGCTGGAATATGCCATCAGGCGTTCAGATGGCGGCCAATGCTACAGATGAGAGTATGCAGGAGGAGTTAGGCGCTTTGGCCGGGGCATTACTTACAGGTATCTTCCTGGTATTTGTAGTAATGGCTATCCAGTTTGAGTCTCCCAAGTTCTCACTGATGATCATGACTACTATCCCGTTCTCGCTGATTGGCTCCTTTGGACTTTTGTTTGCAGCTGACAGTCCGATCAGTATGGTGTCTATGCTGGGCTTTTTGATGTTAGTCGGTACGGTAGTTAACAACGGTATTCTATATGTGGATACGGTCAACCAGTTCCTTGCTGAAATGCCGTTAGATAAAGCCCTTGTGGAAGCGGGAGCAATACGTATGAGACCCATCCTGATGACTACGGGAACCACGGTCATTTCTATGATTCCCAACGCGCTGGCCTATGGTAAATCCGGCGCCATGATGCAGGGCCTCGCCCTTGTAAATGTAGGCGGTCTGATTGCTGCAACTATTCTGACTCTGGTGCTTCTTCCAACCTATTATAAGCTGGTATATAAGATGGGCAGAAAAACCATGGGAGAGGATATCCCGGTAATCGACGATTGATGGGACATATACCTAAATATATAAAATAAGAACAGCCAGTCTTTCCATTTGGTCTCAGGGCAGTCCCTGGGGGCGATGGGAGGCTGGCTGTTTTGCGCTGTCAAAGGGCTGCTGTTTGTGGCGCTGATGTTTCTTATGGTTCTTACATTTATCAAAAATGAAAAACAAGCAAAAAGCAAGATTTAAAATATACAGTTATGTGGTACAATGAAAGAAACTGCTTGGGAGGTGAAGTTAGATGACCCCTGGTGTTTCCATACATAAACGGGTTCTTCATTACGCGTATGCAGACACAGATGCACTGTACCGGGATTTTCAGATTTCAGAAGATGGATATAATGAGGAACAGGCTGCAAAAAACCGCGAACAATACGGCAGCAATACACGAAACGGAAGGGCTGCCGATACGGCAGTCTACCGTTTGCGCAGAGCTTTTATCAATCCATTTACTATCATCCTGTTTGTGCTGGCGGGTGTTTCGTTTATTACGGATGTACTTCTCGCCTCCAATTTCAGCCGCAATGCGACCACAGTGCTGATTATCCTGAGTATGCTGCTGATCAGCGGCATGATCCGGCTGATTCAGGAAATGCGGACAAAACACATAGCTGATCGTCTGTCCAGGATCATCCATTCGGATGTGATGGTGCGCCGCGGCGGGAAATGGAGGGGTATCTCATCCACGGAACTGGTGGTTGGCGATACGATTCGCCTCTTTGCCGGGAACAGGGTTCCTGCCGATCTTCGTCTGACTGCTGCAAATGACCTGTTTGTTTCCCAGGCCGTTATTACAGGTGAGAGTGCTGTTCTGGAAAAGAATGCAGGAAGGCTTTCAGGGCATATGGTTTCCTCCTATGCGGAATACAGCAATATCGTTTTTATGGGTTCTGCTGTGATTGGCGGAACAGGAGAAGGAGTAGTTTTGGCCGTTGGAGAGGATGCCGTTTACGGAGGATTTTCGGGAGCGGAATCTATGGGTAAGAACCGATTTGACCAGGGTGCAAACTCCATTGCATGGGTAATGATCCGTTTTATGGCTGTTCTTATCCCGGTTGTTTTTGCTGCCTGCGGGCTTACCAAAGGGGATTGGTTTACTGCGTTTGTATTTGCTTTATCAGTTGCCGTAGGGCTGACCCCGGAGATGCTGCCCATGGTAATCAATGCCTGTCTTGCCAAAGGGAGCAATGCCATGGGTCAGAAACAGACCGTGGTTAAAAATATCAACGCCATGCAGGGGTTTGGCAGTATGGATATCCTGTGTGTGGATAAAACAGGCACTTTGACCGGCGATACAGTGCTGTTGGAATATTACATGGATATTCTTGGAAATGAAAGCGAGAGCGTGTTGGACTTTGCCTATTTAAACAGTCTGTACCATACCGGGGTGAGGAATCATCTGGACACGGCTGTTCTCAAATACCGCGATTTGCCCGGCTGCAGCGCTCACTTTCAGGAGATTGCAGCAAAACATCCCAAACTGGATGAATTGCCCTTTGATTATGACCGGAAGTTCGCAAGCGTTCTTGTAAAGGACAAAACGGAAAATCTGCTTATCATTAAGGGGAGCATGGATGAGGTATGCCGGCGCTGCGCTTATATTGAATACAAGGGCCGACGCAGCGCTATGGGAGATGAGGGATACTTAAGTGTCCATGCCGTAGTGGATGATATGCTGGAGGACGGCATGAAGGTTTTGGCTGTGGCATATAAGCCGTTGGAGGGGGAACGGTTAAATACCAGTGATGAAACAGATTTTATCCTTATAGGCTATTTGGCGTTTTTTGATGCGCCAAAGAAAACAGCGGAAGATGCCATTCGTAAGCTGAAATCCCTTCATGTCGGGATAAAAGTGCTGACCGGCGACAGTAAAAGCGCAGCGGTCTCTGTCTGCCGCCGTCTGGGGATCGATACATCAGAAATCATGACAGGAAGGGAATTTAGCCATCTGACGGAGGATGAAATGCTGATCCGGATGGAGCGTACCGCGGTTTTTGCGGAACTGTCCCCAAAACAAAAGCTGGAAGTGGTTCAGACGCTGCAGTCGAATGGACATACGGTTGGTTTTCTGGGAGACGGAATGAATGATTTGCCTGCTGTGGTGCAGTCAGATGTTGGAATTTCGGTGGATACAGCAGCAGAAGCCGTCAAAGAAAGCGCGGATGTGATCCTGTTAAAAAAAGATCTGAATGTTTTGGAGGAAGGGATTTTGGAAGGCCGGAAAGCCTTTTCTAATATGTCAAAATATATCAGGATTACAGCATCGTCTAATTTCGGCAATATTTTTTCCATCGTCATTGCCAGTGTATTTCTGCCCTTTTTTCCTATGACCTCGGTACAGCTGCTTTTGCTGAATCTGCTCTACGATGCTCTGTGTCTTGTTCTTCCCTGGGATCAGGTAGATGAGGATACATATTTGCAGCCATTGGAATGGTCTGGCCGGACGTTAGGGCGTTTTATGCGCTTTTTCGGCCCGATAAGTTCCATCTTTGATATAGTCACGTTTGTTTTTTTGTTTTTTGTTTTTTGTCCTTCTATGTGCGGCGGAAGTTTTGCGTCCCTTGCGGCAGGCGGAGGGCAGGAGCGGTTTATTGCCCTGTTTCAAACCGGATGGTTTCTGGAATCAATGTGGACGCAGATATTGATCCTGCATCTGCTTCGCACCAGAAAGATACCATTGTTCCAGAGCAAGCCTTCCCGTTCTGTCATGCTTGTAACGACATTGGGAATTTTAATTTTTACTGTTATGACCTTCACTCCTGTGGGGCATCTCATCGGGCTGACTTCTTTGCCGCCCGCATATTTTGGTTTCCTGATCGCTGTAGTTTTACTGTATTTGCTTCTGGTGACATTTGCAAAGTACTGGTATGTAAAGAAGTATCATGAATTGCTTTAAGAGGAGGAATCTGCCATGAAAAAAAATATTGGTTTTATCAGTCTGGATTCCGCTCTGATCCAATGGCTTCAGGAGAAACTTCCTATATCTGCGCCAGATACCGCAGGAACAAAAGAATTGATAGAGGGCCTTGAAACATTGATCAATGGAAGATCAGATCTGCTTATGGTGGAACTTGCAGATACAGAGAATGTTATGCCCGTAACCCCAACCATCCGATGCGGTACGCTGTCCATTGATCCCAAATCCCGGAAGGTGCTCCGTGATGGCGCGGAGATTTTGCTTACGCCCAAGGAGTTTGATATTCTTTACTTTCTGGCCCGCAACCGCGGGGAAGTCTTTACAAAAGAGCAGATCTATCAGGCGGTATGGGAAAGCGAATACTTACTGGACGACAGCAATATTATGGCGTTTATCCGAAAACTCAGGAAAAAGATCGAACCCAATCCGGATGCTCCGGAATACATATTAACGATTTGGGGGATTGGATATAAATTCAGCGACAAACAGCAGCATATCATTGATTGCTAAATCGCAAGGAAATCGCAAGGCTTTAGCCATGTGATTTTCCCTGCGTTTTTTTATACTTAATGAAGGATTTGATTCAGACCTGACAGGAGGTGGGGAAAATGAACGCTGACAGCAGTCCGCAAAGTAAGAGGCAGAGGCAGGGTCGCAGAAAATGGTCAACGGCCATTTTCCTCATCTGATTCTGTTTCTTGCCTCGGTAAAAAAGGAGGTAAGATCAATGAATAAGAAGAAAATGAGCGGCCGGCAGATGTTTTTGGCCGCAGAAACGGCCATGGTGTACAACGAACAAAAACGCCGCATCCATTTTGCAGCAACACATTCCATCAGGGAAGTTTTAAAAAGTGTCAATACGGCATTGTGCGGCCTTTCGGCAGAGGGGGTTGTTGCTAACCGGGCGGAATATGGAATGAACAAGGTGACTCGTCAAAAGAAAAAAACACTGGCGCAAAGCCTTGTGGGAGCTTTTGTCAATCCTTTTACAGTGATTTTATCCTGCCTGGCAATGGTTTCCGCCATCACGGATATGCTTTTTCCCTATATGGAACTGTTCGGAAATAAGAAAGAGGATTTTGACTGCCTGACAGTGGTTATTATATTGACTATGGTGTTTATTTCCGGCACATTGCGCTTTGTACAGGAGTCCCGCAGCGGCAATGCGGCGGAACGGCTGCTTGCCATGATTACTACAACCTGCACGGTTGACAGAAGAGAGCAGGGAGACGTTGAGATACCGTTGGAGGATGCTGTTGTAGGGGATATCGTCCATCTTTGTGCGGGGGATATGATTCCGGCCGACCTGCGCATTGTGGAGGCAAAGGATTTGTTTGTCAGCCAGTCCAGCCTGACGGGAGAAAGTGAGCCGATAGAGAAAATGCCAAAAACAGCTGAGGCAGAGCGGGATTCCATAACCGAATATGCCAATATTGCTTTTATGGGAAGCAATGTCATCTCCGGCAGCGCAGTGGGTGTCATTGTTGCAGTGGGGGATAATACCCTGTTCGGTTCTATGACCTCCTCTGTGGCAGAGGAAGCCGCAGAGACGAATTTTACCAAGGGTGTCAATGCAGTGTCCTGGGTGCTGATCCGTTTTATGATGGTTATGGTTCCCCTGGTTTTTGTGATGAACGGAATCACCAAAGGGGACTGGCTTGGGGCATTTCTGTTTGCTGTCTCCATTGCAGTAGGACTGACTCCGGAAATGCTGCCGATGATCGTCACGACCTGTCTGGCAAAGGGCGCTGTTTCCATGAGCAGGAAAAAGACCATTGTGAAAAATCTTAACTCCATCCAGAATTTTGGGGCAATCGATATTCTTTGTACCGATAAGACAGGCACTCTGACCCAGGATCAGGTGATGCTTGAATATCATATGAATGTGAGCGGGAAGGAAGATATGCGGGTTCTGCGCCATGCATACCTGAACAGTTTTTTTCAGACGGGTTATAAGAATCTGATGGATGTGGCAATCATTAAGAAAACGGAAGAGCAGGAAGCAGAAGATCCCCGGCTGATTGATCTTTCAGAACATTATGAAAAAGCGGATGAGATTCCTTTTGATTTTACACGCCGCCGTCTGACCACAGTAGTTCGGGATAAAACCGGAAAAACACAGATGGTCACGAAAGGAGCCGTGGAGGAAATGCTGTCTGTGTGCTCTTTTGCAGAGTATGGCAAAGAGGTTATGCCTTTGACGCAGGAATTGAGGAACATGATCTTGAAAACAGTGGATGCTCTGAATGATAAAGGGTTCCGCGTCCTGGCTATTGCACAAAAAAACAGCCCGTCTCCGGCTGGCGCTTTCGGTGTAAAAGATGAATGTGATATGGTTTTGCTGGGATATCTGGCTTTTCTTGATCCGCCTAAGGAAACAACTGCAGCTGCAATCTCGGCGTTAAGGGAATATGGCGTGACAACGAAGATCCTGACAGGAGATAACGATAAGGTAACCCGTACGATCTGCTCCCAGGTCGGTTTGAATGTACGGAATATGCTTTTAGGTTCTGATCTGGAGAAAATGAGTGATCGTGAACTTGCCGAGGCTGCTGAACAGACGGAGGTTTTTGCAAAGCTGACCCCGGATCAGAAAGTACGTGTGGTGTCAGTCCTTCGCAGGGCCGGTCATACGGTCGGCTTCATGGGAGACGGTATCAATGACGCGGCTGCCATGAAATCTGCGGATATCGGTATTTCTGTGGATACTGCGGTAGATGTGGCAAAAGAGAGCGCGGATATTGTTCTTTTGGAAAAAGATCTGATGGTGCTGGAAAAAGGGATTATTGAGGGCAGAAAGACATACGCCAACATGATTAAATACATCAAAATGACCGCCTCTTCCAATTTTGGAAATATGTTTTCCGTGCTGGCAGCTTCGGCCCTGCTGCCTTTCCTTCCAATGATGAGTGTTCAGCTGATCGTTCTGAACCTGATTTATGACCTGTCCTGCACTGCGATTCCCTGGGACAATGTGGACAAAGAATTTCTGCGCGTGCCCCGTAAATGGGATGCCTCCTCTGTGGGCAGCTTTATGATCTGGATTGGGCCCACCAGTTCTGTTTTTGACTTTGTAACTTATATTTTCATGTATTTTGTGTTCTGTCCCCGGTTCGTATCAGGGGGAATTTTGTATAACGATCTGGCCAGTCATTTTGGCGGCGCAGAGCTGCTGCGGATGCAGACGGCCTACGCTGCAATGTTTCAGGCAGGCTGGTTCGTAGAATCTATGTGGAGCCAGACGCTGGTTATTCATATGATCCGTACACCAAAGCTTCCATTTATCCAGAGCCGTGCATCTGCTTTGCTGACACTGGTAACCTGTACCGGAATCGCAGTTCTTACAGTTATTCCGTTTACAGAAATTGGAAAGCTGCTGGGGTTTGCGGCGCTGCCGGCCAGTTATTTTGCATACCTGATTCCGTGTATCCTGCTTTACATGGCGCTGGCGACCAGTATGAAAAAGGCCTATGTGCGTCATTACGGCCAAATGCTTTAGGAGGAGAGAAAAAATGAACTGGACAAATATTTGGATTCGCTTATTTGGAACACGTTCTCTGTTTGGGCTTGATATGGGATTCTGGATTGCAATGGCTGCGGTTGCGCTGCTCGTTGTTCTGATGAATGTGGTATTCTGGGGAATGAAACCAGGGAAAAGGCCCAAGTCATAGCTGCCCGTCATTTTCTTATCAAAAAAGGCATAAAATTTCCTTCGTCCGTTCATACTAATGTAAGAATGTCAGAAGTGGATTTTGGAAAGATTCGTTTCTGGGAAAATATGGGAAAGAGGTGCGAAAATATATGGAACAGAAGAAAGGCAAGGCTACCGTTCAATTTGCCCGGCCGCCGGTAATTGCAGGGGCGGCCAGCGTGGCCGGAAAGAAAGAAAGCGGTGGGCCGCTGGGACCGTTTTTTGACCGTCATTTACTGGATGACGGGAAAGAAAAGGAAAACTGGGAGCAGGCGGAAAGTGCTATGCAGAAGGAGGCGGCAGAACTTGCGATTGAAAAGGCGGGGCTTGACAGGGAGGATATCCGTTATCTGTTTGCCGGAGATCTGCTGGGACAGCTGATTGCTACTTCCTTCGGCACGGTAGATCTGGAGATCCCCTTATTTGGCCTCTATGGCGCCTGTTCTACGATGGGAGAGGCGATGAGTCTGGGAGCCATGATGGTGAATGCAGGCTATGCGGATCATGTGGTATCTATGGCGTCCAGTCATTTTGCAACAGCAGAAAAGCAGTTCCGTTTTCCGCTGGCCTATGGAAACCAGCGTCCCATGTCGGCCTCCTGGACGGTTACAGGGTGCGGAGCGGTGGTGATTGGACGCCAGGGAGAATCGGGGCTGGCAAAGATCACAGCAGTGACCACCGGAAAAATGGTGGATATTGGGGCCAGGGATTCCATGAATATGGGAGCCGCTATGGCGCCCGCCGCATTTCACACCATTGAACAGAATCTGGAGGATCTGGGTAAAGATGAGACCTGGTATGATCAGATCATTACCGGCGATCTGGGCGAGATTGGAAGCCGGATTTTACTGGATTTGATGAAGGAAAAGGGACGTGACTTAAGCAGGCTTCACATGGACTGCGGTGTGGAGATTTTTAATAAGGAAACTCAGGATACCCACGCAGGAGGGAGCGGCTGCGGCTGTGCTGCCGTAACCCTGTGCGCCGCTGTTCTTCCAAAGCTGCAGGAGGGACTCTGGAAACGGGTTCTTTTTGTACCTACCGGAGCTCTTTTGTCCACTGTAAGCTATAATGAAGGCCAGACCATACCGGGGATTGCCCATGGAGTGGTCATTGAGCATATGGAAGGAGATTGAATATGGATTATATCAAGGCATTTGTGGTTGGAGGCCTGATTTGTGCGCTGGTTCAGATCCTGATGGAAAAGACAAAGCTGATGCCGGGCCGGATCATGGTTCTTCTGGTGGTTTCAGGGTCTGTATTGGGCGCTCTGGGGCTGTATGAGCCGTTTCTTAAATGGGCGGGAGCAGGGGCCAGCGTGCCGCTTCTGGGATTTGGAAATACGCTTTTTAAAGGGGTAAAGACCGCTTTGGAAGAGGAAGGGGCATTGGGGCTCTTTAAAGGAGGGCTTACGGCCGCTTCCGCCGGCATCAGCGGAGCGCTGATTTTTGGCTATCTGGCTTCTGTGCTGTTTAAGCCAAAGATGAAAGGGTAATTTATTAAAGAAATTGTGAATGTCCGAGATAAAACAAGCCAAATGTGCGGTATAAAATGGACAAAAAGA